>Ga0209402_10006672_pt1 | contig 10029 bp, 9 predicted proteins | sample ArcticOcean_MG_C_3_FD_187437 | JGI IMG/M metagenome (GOLD analysis project Ga0209402, IMG submission 187437) | Marine microbial communities from western Arctic Ocean - ArcticOcean_MG_CB8_126 (SPAdes) (version 2) | ecosystem: Environmental > Aquatic > Marine > Oceanic | place: Arctic Ocean... | reverse complement strand
GTGTTTATTATAATTAATGTCATGTCGCATCATACAATTCAAGAGTAGTGTTAACAAAGGATTAGAGGGAATTGGCTGAATCATTTCAAAAGAATAACAAAACAAAAACCCTGCTGATAAATGCTAACAAAAGCAGAGTTTAGGGGGGATTATAAAGGAGTAAAATGCTAGAAGATCCAAGATTGAACCGAAAAAAAGTACGTGTACCAAGACGTGACAACTATGAGAAACGTCCCGTGCTCAGTGCAACCATTCACCCAGACCTCAAGCGTACCCTTGTGGCCATGTCAGAACGTACCGGCATGACTATTAGTCAGGTCACAGATGAGGTGCTGTACACCGGCTTGGTTGAGATGCAGGAGCTGGATGAGCTTGATGAGTGAGGGGGGGGGCACTGAGGCCCCGCCATTCAATACATAAAGTAGTTAATCACAAATATTTACTGAAACTCACCTGACGTGCTGGGATAATTTTGGATATGATTTGAGAGGATGTTTTTATATATATAATAATCATTTATTACTATGGAGTAAATTATTTCAAAAAATATTGACATTATATTTCTGATATGTAAAATGTATGTTTTCGTTAACTGGTGATGGTTTCATTTTCAAATTTGAAAAAGATTCCATTAAATATTTAATTTATTTTTTGAAGAAGGAGATTATATGAAAAATGCTGTGAAAAAAATTTTATCCGTCTTATTAATGAAATTGATGCTGTCAATAGTATCGGTTGGAGGAATCCATGCTGCTGAGAAATCTGTGACTTTCTGGATGCAAGCTTATGGTGACCGTGCAGAGCAGACAAAAGCCATGGATATTATTGCCAAAAATTTTGAGAAGGAAACTAGCATTGTATTGAATTATGAGATCATTGATTGGGGCAATGCAATGAACAAGTACAGTTTTGCAATGAAAGGTGGAGAAGCACCTGATGTTGCTGAATGGTTTTTCTTGACATCATTTGCAGAAATGGGAGGGGATGAATATGGTCCTCTGCAAATCAATGATGTCGCTGCAGAAGTGGGTGCTGAAAATCTTTATTATGATGCAGCTCAGCAGGAATGTAAGATTGGTAATGATTACTATGCTCTCCCATGGAGGATGGATGTAAGAATTATGGCATACCGGAAAGACATGTTTGAAGTAGCAGGAATCACTAATATTCCGACAACTTGGAAAGGACTTATTGATACAGCACAGAAGCTAACCAAAAAAAGCACAAATGGTAAAATTAAAGTCAGTGGTGCTGCATACTATATCACCCGAGGAGACTTCTTCCAGTCTGCAATGGCTACCATGGCTCAGAACAACACGTCAGTCATTGATATTGGTGGAACAAAATCAATGATTAATGAACAGTCAGCTGTGGAATCACTGCAATTTATGCAGGATCTTGTATTGAAATACGAAGTTATGAGCCCATCCCATGCGTCTGCAACGGTTGATACCATGCAGGAATTCCTTTCAGGAAGGATTGCTATCCTCCTCGGTGCAGGTCCTGATGTAATCAAGATGCAACAGGCAAGTGCCCCACAATTGGACGGTAAAGTTATTGGAGCAAGACTTCCATCAAAGGCTGGAGGAAATCAGACTTCCAGTATTATGTTTGCCGCTCCAGTCAGTATTATGAAAACAACTAAGGATGTTGCATCTGCAAAAACATTTCTAAAGTTCTTCATGAGTGACGAAAATCAGCTTTTAATCAGTAAGGGAACAGGACTAATAAATGCAAACAAACGTGTTATGAAAGATAACTACTTTAAAGCACAATGGTATCAGGCATTAGCAGATCAGGCTAATTTTGCAAAAAATGGAGATATTCCAGTCCCATTCTGGGCCAAGATTTCTGCTTTTCCCCAAGGACCAGTTGCAAATGCAGTAAACAAAATCCTTGCCGGTGCAGATGTACAGTCTGAAGCGAACATGGCTGATCAACAGATTGAGCAGATCATTGCAGATCATGCAAAATAAATAAATTATTATCGGATTCTGGAATTGTACCCCTCTCTTTCAGAATCCGATCATAGGATGATGAAGTGCAAAAAAAAAAACTATCAGGATACTATTTACTTCATACTTCAACCCCCTATCTCATGCTTATCCCTGGTATTGTTGGGATCATGTTTGTCAATATTATCCCAAGTCTGCAGGCCATTGTTATGGGCTTCTATTCCGACAGTTTCACAAAAAGAAGCGAGTTTGTAGGCTTTGAGAAATTCGAACGAATCTTAAAATTACAGGAGTTTTGGCAGGTACTAGGGAACACTTTTTTCTGGTCCTTGGCGACTCTATTTTTTGCAACTGTCTTAGGTATATTCGCAGCAATACTGACCAACCGTCCCTACATGGGAAAAGGATTCTTTCGTATCGTTTTTATGATTCCTTGGATAACCCCGCCGGTAGTTGCATCAATGGTCTGGAAAACCATGTTTAATGAAACACTGAGCCCTATCAATGATGCACTGATTATGACCAACATTATAGATTCATCTATCCCTTTTTTAATCAATCCAAGTTGGAGAATCGGTCCATTATCTGTTCCAATGTTTTCCCTTTTGGTAGTCAATGTCTGGAATGTTTTTCCTTTCATGATGATCATGATCCTTGCAGCCATGCAGAGTATCGATGATTCCTACTATGAGGCGGCATCTATAGATGGAGCAGGAAAAATTACACAGTTTTTTAAAATTACTCTTCCACTGATCATGCCAGTACTTTCAATATCATTGCTGCTCCAGGGAATCTGGCAGTTTAACAGCTTTAACTTTAACTATCTTGTTGCCTACGGTGGTCCGCTAAATACCACAAAAACCATGGCAGTCATGATCTATCAGAAAGCATTTGCAGAGTTTGATTATGGTCAAGCAGGTGCTATAAGTGCGGTTATGCTAGGCTGTATTTTAATCCCTGCTGCATTTTATATTCGACATCATGTAAACAGATTAGAGACTGTTCGTAAATAGACCGACTTTAAGGTATTTCATTATAGCAGTTCCCAGGTTTAGCAATGACAGATAAGTTGCTTTAGTTTTCATATGCTATCAAAGATTTTCTTGAATCGCTTGTACCTGAAATAACTGGTTTCGATCACATATTTCGTAGATCTTTAAAGAGGGTCACATTTTTCATCTGTTGGTTGGATTTTAATTTATTTAATTGAAAAGTTCTTTGAAGGAAAAAATGATTTTTGCAAACACACCCTTTAAAAGAAAAATATGGAAAACAGTGCATTTCACAAACCATTATTTTTGGTTGTTGGTGATACTTGTTTTTTCTATTTTCCCATATTTCTGGATGTTAATGACATCAATGAAACCAAGAGAACTGTTGTTGGTTTCTCCTCCAGTATGGATTCCCAATGACTTTGATTTCAGTCACTATTTGGCTGTCTTTTATAAAATGCCCTTCTTACTCTATTTAAAGAACAGTCTCTTCGTAGCAATGGTAACAACTCTGTCTTGTATACTGATTGCTTCTTTAAGTGGATACGCGATTAGTCGGATCAAATTTCAAGGTAGGAAATTCATATATGGGCTCTTTATTATAACACAATTGGTACCGGGAGTTCTACCGCTTGTGCCGTTCTACTTTACATTGTTTAGTTTGGGGTTAACAAATTCCTACACGGGAATCGTCTTATCTTATACTACTTGGGGGATTGCTTTTTGTACGATGATGCTTCAAGGCTATTTCCGTACAGCTTATAGCTTCGAAATTGAAGAGAGTGCAACTATCGATGGTTGCAGCAGATGGGGCGTTTTTTTTAGAATTGCTCTCCCACTGGCAAGGCCAGGGATCGTAGCTACAGCTATTTTCTCGTTCCTATTAGCTTGGAATGACTATATGTGGGCGAGCATTATTAATACAAAGCAAGAATTCAGGCTTTTATCAAATGGTGTGCAGGATTTCCAATCACAGTTTGGAAATTTATACCTTGGAAGGACAATGGCAACAGGTATTCTAGCAACCATACCTGCCTTGATTCTCTTTTCGTTTGCGCAGAAACACTTAGTTTCAGGGCTTTCACAAGGTGCGGTTAAAGGATAACTATGAATTTCTCTGTTTGCATTGATGCACTTTATTATGAAAAAAATATTCCTCTTGAAATCCAATTGGAAGAAGTCTCTCAAGTTGGTTTCAAAACAATTGAGTTCTGGAGTTGGTGGGATAAAGATATCGAATCCATTATAAATAACTGCAAAAAATTTAACCTAGAAATAGCTGCTTTCTGTACACCTTTTGTTTCCTTGGTAGATTCTGCCAAACATGATGATTATTTGAAGGGGCTTAAAAAAACCTGTGAAATAGCTAAAAGGATGGGAACTAGAAAGATTATTTCTCAGGTAGGTAATTCCCTTCTAGGAACCAGCCGAGATACGCAAGTAGAGAATCTAATCAATGGTTTGAAAAAAGCTGATAATATTCTTAAAGCGAACCAGATGATCTTGGTGATTGAACCGCTGAATGTTCGAGTAGACCATGAAGGGTATTTCCTAGATTCGTCCGATGAGGCAGTAAAGATTTGTAAGACATTGGCATCAGAAAACATCAAGATTCTCTTTGATATTTACCATCAGCAAATTTCAGAAGGTGATATTACAAGAAGAATTAAAGAGCATAAAAAATTTATAGGTCATTTTCATGCGGCAGACAATCCTGGAAGAGGCAGGCCAGGAATGGGAGAATTAAATTATGAATACCTTTTTAAGCTAATTGAGACTGAATTTGATTCTTTAGTGATAGGTTTGGAATATTTCACACACGATGATAGTGCATCAAGTCTTTCTGCTTTCATGGAACAATTTGGAGAAACCTTTTAATAACGCGCTGTGGCTGTTCTGTGCATCTAGTAAAAAACTCAAAAAAAAAGAAGTATAGTTTAATTTATAGAAATTAAAGGTTCATATGAGAATTGCAGTTTACACTGGACCAAAACTACTTGAAATTAGTGAAATAAAAGCCCCTATTAAATTGGGGAATGAGGAAGTCAGGATAAAAAGCCTCTATTCTGGAATTTCTCATGGAACAGAGATGGGAGTGTATCGTGGTCAAGCGCCATTCTTTTCAAAAAAGTATAACCCAGACAACCGATTGTTTCTAAAAGCTGATTCTTCTGAAAAATGGGGATATCCTATTAGAAGTTGCGATCCTGGGGTCTGGTACCTTGGGTATTCAATGGTAGGAACGGTTACGGAGATCGGGGAAAATGTTCAATCTCTTTCTGAAGGCGATTTTGTCTACCTCAATGCTAGTCATCAATCTGAACACATTGCGCATGAATCTGTAGCAGTCAAACTACCTTCTGGATTGGATCCTAAATATGGAGTTGTCCTAACTAATCTTTTAACCGCCTTTAACGGCATCCTAGATGCAAAAATAAAGCTGGGAGATATCGCTGTCATTATGGGACAAGGAGTAATTGGTCAACTTGTGAGTCAGCTTGCCAAGCTTTCTGGTGCAAAAGTGTATGTTGTGGATATGATTAGTAAGCGGTTAAAAGTTTCCCTCTTGAATGGATCTGATGGGGCACTTAATCCCAACGAAGGGGTTGATGTTGCTCTAGAAATTCGAAAGAAAAGTGAAAATCGTGGGGCTGACGTTGTGATAGATGCTTCGGGAGCTCCAAAATCGTTGAACGAATCCATTCGAACTATTGCTCCTGAAAAAACGGTTGTTGTACTCTCTTGGTTGCAAGGAGATACGATTTTGAATCTTGCAGATGAATTCCATCACAACAGAGTACGACTCCACTGCTCTCAAGCAAACCATACATCTCCTGAACATGCTCAGATGTGGCCATTTGAAAGGAAACTAGAAGTTTGTGTTCAGCTTCTTCTCAAACTAAAGATCGATAATTTGATTTCAAATGTCTATGAATTTGAAGACATCGCTCAAGCATACCACACAATTGACGAGCATCCAGAAAAAGTCATACAGACTGTTTTAAAATACTAAACATTCCTAGACCAAAAGAATGTTCTGTTATTATTCAATCGTTTGAATTTTTTTCAATGTTTCTTATCGGGATATGTATGAGATTATTAGGGATTTATCTGTTCAAAAGAAACTGGTTCGATTTTAAGAAAAATATTGATGAGGACTTCGGGAGTAATGATGTAGTTCTGATGATCAACAAGGGACATCACGAGCCAGTAGGGTTTTAAGTCTCCTTCCTCTGCAAAATTCTTTTATTAAGTTGAACTATCTCTTTTTTAAAAATGCACTGGAACCTTCCCACAGCTCGTAAGCTGGTTGAGCAACTCACTCTTGAAGAAAAAAGCCTGCTCTGTGTTGGACGAGATTTTTGGACTACTTATCCGATAGAGAGATTGAACATTCCATCTGTATGGATGGCAGACGGGCCACATGGACTCCGGAAATCTCTATCTTCAGAGGCAGGAGGGCTAGGTAATAGTGAGCCTGCCACTTGTTTCCCTACGGCTTCTGCTTTAGCATCTTCGTGGGATCCAGAATTAATCTTACAGTTAGGTGTTGCTATTGGAATTGAGGCGCAAACACAAGGAGTTCAGTTTATTCTTGGGCCCGGAGTAAATATAAAACGGGATCCGCGTGGCGGACGAAATTTTGAGTACTACTCCGAGGATCCGATCCTCTCAGGTAAAATGGCTGTGGCGTTTATTAAAGGTGTGCAAAGCCAAGGCGTCGGTACCAGCCTTAAGCACTTTGCAGTTAACAATCAGGAATTTGCCCGAATGTACTTCGATTCCGTTTTGGATGAACGTACCTTCCGTGAAATATACTTGCCTGCTTTTGAAATTGCGGTCAAGGAAGGCAAACCCTGGACCGTTATGTGCTCCTACAACCCGATCAATGGCGTTTACGCTGCAGAGAACCCATACCTACTGCAGGAGATTTTGAAGGAAGAATGGGAATACGACGGGTTTGTAGTTTCAGACTGGGGAGCAGTAAATGACCGGCCTTCTGGAGTTCATGCGGGACTGCATCTTGAAATGCCCGGATCGGGAGATGTTAATGTGCGTAAAATTGTTGACGCTGTTCAGTCCGGAGCACTTGAAGTCTCCCGCCTTGATGAGGTGGTGGCCCAGCTGCTTGCAGTTATTCTGGAGGCTCACCAGCAGAGCAAACGCGAAGTGTTTTTCTCTGAAGATAGACATCACCAACTAGCACGTCAGGCTGCTTCGGAGTCTGTCGTATTGCTTAAGAACGATCAGGCCCTCCTACCCCTAACTCAAGGTAAATCATTAGCCGTGATAGGGGCATTTGCCAAACAGCCACGCTTTCAGGGAGCAGGAAGTTCGCAGGTTGTTCCCACAAAAATAGACTCTGCATGGGATGCCCTAACTGATCAGAACTGGGAGATGCAGTTTGCTTCAGGATATAAGGAAGATGGATCGACCAACAATGTATTGCTGAAGGAGTCGGCAGAACTTGCTGCAAAGGCTGACATAGCCCTAATCTTTACCGGACTTCCAAACCGCTTGGAGTCTGAAAGCTTTGACCGAGAACACATTGAACTTCCTGAAGGACACAAGCGTCTGATCGAAGCGGTTGCGCCGGTTCAGTCAAAGACCGTGGTTATCCTGACCAATGGGTCGGCGATCACAATGCCCTGGGTAAACCAGGTCTCTGCTATTGTCGAAGGCTGGTTGGCTGGACAAGCCGGAGGGAGTGCTATTGCGGACGTTCTGACCGGGAAGGTCAACCCATCTGGTAAACTCTCTGAGACCTTTCCTCTTCGTCTAGAAGATTGCCCTGCATTTCTGAACTGGCCTGGTGAACAGGGTCAGATACAATACCGTGAAGGACTCTTCATTGGATATCGACACTACGATGTCAAAAAGATAGAGCCTCTCTTTCCGTTCGGTCATGGGCTCTCCTATACAAGTTTTCAATACTCTAACTTACAGCTGAGCGCAAAAGAGATTGATGAAGCTTCAGACCTAAAGGTTTCTTTGGATGTTTCAAATATAGGTCAAAATTCCGGAAAAGAAGTAATCCAATTGTATATCCACCCTCAGCAAAGCCGATTAAAGCGTCCGGAGCAGGAACTTAAGGGATTCCAGAAAATTGAATTGGATCCAGGAGAAACACTTAAAGTTCAATTGACTCTTTCATCAAGAGACTTCTCGTACTATGATCCAGAGGTTCGGGAGTGGGTAATGGAGTCCGGACCTTCTGAGATCCGTATAGGTGCTTCCAGTCGTGACATTCGTTTGAAAGCTGTGGTGATTATTTCACCCAGGTACTTACCTCCTTTCCAGTTCACCAAATTAACTCCGCTTGGCTTATGGCTGAACCACCCGGATGTTCGAGACTTAGTTGTTCCCATTATTGAGGAATTGAGCAAACAGATCGGAGATCATGGTGGAGACGAAGACGCCTCGGCTATGATGGAGGCCATGTTCAAGGATCTCCCGCTTATCAAGCTGGTACAGTTCACTCAAGGTTCTTTCTCTGAGGCTGAAGTGAAAGCTATAGTGAAAAAGGCTAATAAACACTGAACTGCTTTTCAAGAGACTCTTCGAGCATTACAAACCCAATAAAGAATGTTCTCATGCTTTTCGATTCCTGTAAAAACTTCAATCCTTTGCTGAATGAGCCATGTCAGGATTTCTGAATGTCGGTGTGATTGGATGTGGTAATATTTCTTCTACCTACTTCCGCCTCTCAAAGCTATTCAAAACCATCAAGGTTCATGCATGCGCAGACCTAAATCCTGTCACTGCTCGTGACCAAGCCGAGCAGTTTGGTCTGGAAGCCTTGAGTGTGGAGGATCTGCTGACCTCAAACCTTGACATTATTATTAACCTGACAGTTCCTAGTGCGCATTTCGAGGTTTCCAAAGCAATTCTTGAATACGGAAAACATGTATACTCAGAAAAGCCTTTGACTCTTTCTTTGGAAGATTCCATCACTTTGCGAGATCTGGCGCAAAATAAAGGACTTCACGTTGCCTGCTCTCCAGACACATTCCTTGGAGGTTCTCATCAGAAGGCCCGAAACTTGATCGATTCTGGAGCCATCGGTGAAATTGTGGGGGGCACCTGTCATATTCTCAGCCATGGCATGGAGCACTGGCATCCGAATCCGGGTTTCTTTTTCCAGTCCGAGGGAGGCCCGGTATTGGATCTTGGACCTTACTACATCACGAATCTAATTCACCTCTTAGGTCCTGTTCTGCGTTTAACGGCACTCTCCAGCATCCCACAAAAAGAGCGAATGATCACTAGTCAGCCTCGCTACGGAGAGAAGATCAAAGTTAAGACTCCTACAACGATTCACACGGTTATGGAGTTTGTAAATGGGGCTCTGGTGACACTTGGAACTAGTTGGGACGTCTGGAAACATGGGCACAGAAACATGGAAATATATGGCACAGAAGGTTCTCTTGTAATTCCTGATCCAAATTTTTTTGGAGGAGAGTTACTTCGAAGTCTAAGGGATAGTAAATTTGAAAAAGAAAACACTGACATTCATCCTTTCTCTATCCCTAATTTTGAGACATCCATGGGAATGGTTGCTAACTATAGAACAGTTGGACTAGCCGATATGGCAGAAGCCATTATGACTGGCAGGGATGCGCGCTGCTCAATTGAACTGGCTCTCCATGTAGTAGAAGTGATGACAGCTATTCTTAGGTCTTCTGAAATAGGAAAAACAATTCATATGGAAACAATATGTGAACAGCCAAAACCTTTGAGTTCCAATGAAGCAAAACAATTGATTTCTCAATTAGAATAGACGAGCAAATAATGCTTCGATTATGTTATCTCTATATAACTTAAGACATTTAGGAATTCTGGGTTGATCGACATGCATGAACTGGATGTTCCAGGATAGGCCCCTTAGTGGTGAAATAGGCCATTTTAAAATTTTTTATTACGTTTTTTATACTCTCAGGCCTACCAAACGCCACATAAATTAGTTTCGTATGTCACTCCAGTCCTCCACTAATTCTTCACAGTCAGACAGCCTCCACAACCTAGCCAACATTTCCTACACAGGAGTCCTGAGCGGGGATTTAGGTGTCCATATAGGTGTC
>Ga0209402_10006669_pt1 | contig 10031 bp, 10 predicted proteins | sample ArcticOcean_MG_C_3_FD_187437 | JGI IMG/M metagenome (GOLD analysis project Ga0209402, IMG submission 187437) | Marine microbial communities from western Arctic Ocean - ArcticOcean_MG_CB8_126 (SPAdes) (version 2) | ecosystem: Environmental > Aquatic > Marine > Oceanic | place: Arctic Ocean... | reverse complement strand
CCAAGCTTATCGGCAAGCAGGATGGTTTGTCGGTCGTCTTCCAAAACCTGAGTGAAGTTGCGTTTCGGGTCGTGGACCGGCTGCATGAACATTCCAAGGCGCATCGAACTGGCCTCCTTGTCGTTTGTGGTGGTGGTTGCTAGGGGTAAGCATAGCACGCGGCTTTGCGTCGTTCATGATCGCTATTGGCCTGACTCACATTCATCCGAAGACCGTTTTCATCTTTGAGAAAACCTCGACCTTCATGATGATTGTATCGAGGGTGCGGCGTTTTGAGTCTTGAAGAGCCGCGTCGCCAAGCGGTTCGGTGGCGAGATGGGGGAAAACATGCGGGCGTCGGTCATCATTTCTGCCCTGGTTGCGGTGTTGGTCGGGTTCGGCGGTTCGGTGGCTATTATTCTGTCGGCAGCGCGGGCTGTGGAGGCCAGTGCGGTGGAGACCTCCTCCTGGGTCTCGGCTCTGTGCTTTGCGATTGCCGGGATCACGGCTTTTCTCAGTACCCGACACCGTCTGCCGATCGTCGCAGCCTGGTCTACCCCAGGGGCGGCGCTGATCGCCGCGTCGGTTGGGGTGCCGATGGGCGCGGCGGTGGGCGCGTTCTTCCTGGCTGCGGTATTGCTGTTGCTGACCGCCGCTATTCGCCCGTTAAGCGTGTTGATCGAGAAGATCCCGACCGCCATTGGATCGGCGATGTTGGCCGGTGTGTTGTTCGAGTTCGTGGTCGCGGTTTGGGGGGTTCTGCAAACCGAGTGGTTGCTGGTGCTACCATTGTTGGTTGGTTTTGCGATCCTGCGCCTATTCTCGCCGTCATGGGCGGTGCTGGCGGTTTTGTTGATTGGCGTGGTGTTGGCACATGTTCTGGGCATGACGTCGCCGGTCGGCGCGTTCCAAATCTCCGGCTTGGCCTGGGTTGCGCCGGTGTTTGAGCCGGCAGCCCTGGTCGGGCTTGGTATCCCGCTCTATCTGGTGACCATGGCTTCGCAGAACCTGCCGGGTTTTGCGGTGCTGCGCGCGGCCGGATATCCGGTGCCGTCGCGCTCGATCTTGGGAGTGAGTGGACTGGCTAGCCTGCTGAGCGCCGGCACCGGCGCGCATAGCACCAATCTCGCGGCGATTACCGCCTCAATCTGCACCGGACCGGACGCGCATCCGGACCAGGACAAGCGCTGGCTTTGCGGCCCGGTTTACGCATTATTTTACCTGGTGCTCGGGATTTTCGGCACCTCGGTCGTCACCCTGTTCGCGAGTTTTCCCGAAGCGCTGATTGTCACCATTGCCGGGGTTGCGCTGACCGGCCCGTTGGTCGGGGCGTTAAGCTCTGCCCTGGCCGAGGCTGATGACCGATTTGCCGCGGTCATGACCTTTGTCGTCACCGCATCCGGCCTGACCGCTTTCGGCATCGGCTCGGCGTTCTGGGGGCTGACCGTCGGCCTGATCGTCTATGGTTTGCAGCGCAGCCTTGGACGGTCGGCAAAGTAGAGAAGAACCGGCAGGGTTCGTTCCCCCGGTGCCTTAGGCCTGGGCGGTCGGGAACGGCACGCCGTCGATGGGGTCAAGCTGGGCGCGCTTTATCGGTTAAGGAAGTGCAATGCCAGTCCTGGTCTTGGCCATTGCATCGACGCCAGCACGCCCGATGCCGACAAGGTGATATAGGCGGTCTGGAGATCCGGCCCCCCGAAACAGATATTGGTCGGGAAGATATCCGGCATCGCGATACTTTCCTCAGCTTTTCCATCCGCTGAAAACACACCGATGGCGTTGGGCAGCGAGCCGACGCAGATATTGCCGTCGCTATCGACCGCGAGCGAATCGAACAGATGGTAGCCAGCCGGCGCTGCGACCAGCCGTCCGCGCTCCCAAGGAACCGGGCCACGGGTCCGCTTGACCTTGCCGGGACCGTCGATCTCGAAGGCCCAGAGGCGGCCGCAATGGGTCTCGGCGACATAGAGCTCGGCGCCGTCCGGCGAGAGGCCAATCCCGTTCGGTCCGTCCATCGGCCCGATTACTTCGGTGATGAAGGAGCCGTCGGCGCGCGCATAGTAGACGCCGCCGCGATCCCGATCCCGCCGCCGCGTGTGGCCATGGTCGGTGAACCACATACCGCCCTCGGCGTCGAAGACGATATCGTTCGGGCCGATCAGCGGGTTACCGTCACACTCCCGATATAGCACCTCGACGCTGCCGGTCTGCAAATCCACCGCCTCGATCCAGCCATGCGCTACGTCCGGCGTTGATAAGCTTGGATAGTGCATGCCGTTTTTCTCGAGGAACGGCATGCCGCCATTATTGCAGAGATAGCAGCGGCCATCCGGACCAATTGCCGCGCCGTTCGGCCCGCCACCGGTCTCGGCCACTACGGTCTTTGTCCCATCCTGCGCGACCCGTGTCAGGCATCCGGCGGCGATTTCCACCACCAGGACCGTGCCATCCGGCATAGCGACCGGACCCTCGGGGAACCGCAATCCGATGGCCACTTCGCGTAGTCCCGCCATCAATCTTCTCCGCCTTCGTTGGTAATCCAGCTATCAGTAGCGACGTTCCAAGCGTGGCCGAGGCCGCGTTTGCGCAAGTCGTGACGGGCAATCTGGTTCTTGGCTACCGCCTATTTGTTCCGGATATGCGGCAGCACCCCCTTGGCGAAAAGCCGCAGCATATCGATGGTTTTCTGAACGCTATAATAGGGTGGGCAATGGATCATGATAGAGGTGGCGCCGATCTTGCTGAACTCCTCGATCCGGCGAATGACCGTGTCAGCCGATCCATGCAGGATCGTCGTTTCGGCTAGCTTGTCATAGTCGAACTAATCCTCGCCCTTCTTCTCCGTTAAGTCACCGAGATAACTGCCCGCTGCGAGGAAAGTATTCATGTGATGGTGGTCCCAACCTCGCTATCCCCGCGTGCCTTGGCGTGGGTGGCCGCGACATAGACCAGGCGCACCATGTCGACATTGCCGAAAGCTGGATTTGATTATAGGGCGCCGGGGCCGTCGGCATGTGCCTACGATAGTTGGCCTCGACCAAGGGTGCGCGTCTTGCATCAGGCCTAAATCCTGTTCCGCCGCGAATTGCATCGACTCATTGGTGCCTGCGTCCATGTAGGAGGGCGGGTGCGGCTTTTGGATCGACTGCCGGAAGGCCGCATACTGCTCGTCCATCTTGAATTTGAAGTGTTTGCCGTTGGCGTTTACGCGTTTGTCGTGAAAGCCCTTGAAGATCAATAGGATGGCTTCCTGTTGAATTTCCTGCCGCTGCTCATAGCTGATCCCCAAGCCCTCGAGCTCATAGGACGGGTAGCGGGAACTAAGGCCAAGCTGAAAGCGTCCGTTACTGAGGATATCGAGCGAGGTGACGTTCTCGACGATCCGCATCGTGTGATGCAGCGGTACCACCATCACCGCCGCGCCCAGTTTGATCCGTGTAGTCTTGGCCGCGAGCTAGGCTAAATGGCTGAACGGATCCGGTAGGGTGCCGTAGGTGCTGGAGAAGTGATGCTCGGCAATCCAGGCGGTTTCGAAGCCAAGCTTTTCGGCCTCTAAAACCTCTCGCGTCACGCGCTCATGGATTGCTTGATACGGATAGGGTTTGGACTTGGGATCCGGATGCGAGGTAAGGAGAATTCCAACTTGCGCGACGAACCACCCCCATTGCAAAGCCCGCCCGCCGGAACCATTCTTCGAACGATCCCGAGTCTTTTTCGGGGCGGCATTCATGAAATCGGAAGACTAGCAACGGCCTTGTCGGACGAGATGCCGCGCCCCGGTGGGATCATGCTGAGGATTGTCGCGGCGTCAGCCGCTCTCCCATGTTCCTGATGAGGTTCGCCATCGGCTGGTCCCGGCCCGGCGCTTGAACTACGCTTCAACTATGACCGGTTGATCGGTCGCACCGGGGGGCGGAGGACCATGGGCGTATTTCCGGAGGTTACCCACCATCACGCCGATCTGGGCGAGGTGATGCTGCACTATGTGACAGCGGGCGCGGGGCCGCCCGTCGTGCTGCTGCATGGTTGGCCACAAACGTGGTGGGAGTGGCGACACGTGATTCCGGCGCTGGCCGAAAAATACACCGTGATCGCCCCGGACATGAGAGGCCTTGGAGACAGTTCTCGGCCCCTTGCCGGCTATGACAAACGCACGGTTGCCGATGATATTTGGCGCTTGGTCCATGAAGTGCTCGGCTATGACACCTTCTTTTTGGTTGGCCATGACTGGGGCGGCCCGACGGCCTATGCATTGGCGGCGGCGCATCCCGATGCGGTGCGCTGCCTGGTTATCCTTGATGTTGTCATTCCGGGCAGCGGCGGTGATTTCTCGCAGGGTGGGCAGCGCTGGCATCATCAATTCCACATGACGCAGGATCTGCCCGAAGCGTTGATCGATGGCCGTGAGGACATCTACCTCGCATGGTTTTACCGTACTTTCGCGTTTCGCCCCGACGCCATCGGCGAGGATGATTTAGCGGAATACCTGCGCACTTATACCCAACCCGGCGCGATGCGGGCCGGTTTCTCCTATTATCGCGCCATTAATCGGGACGCGGCGGATAACCAGGAGACAATCGCCAGGTTCAAACTGGCGATGCCGGTACTGGCGATCGGCGGCGGGGTCAGCTACCCGCATGGTCGGGGCCGGGGATCAGAGCCCGAGGAATCGCTAAGGCGGGTTGCTTTGGATGTGCGCGGGGAGGTTTTTGCGGACTGCGGCCACTTCATTCCCGAGGAAGCGCCCGATTTGTTGAACCAGCGGCTATTGGCCTTTTTCGACGAGGGATCCGGTTGATCCAGGTATGCAGAAGCCATGTTTTTGGGGCTATTTGCGCGATCCAGGATTTCGGCCTGCGCCCTGCATTTCCCAGCAATTAAGATGGAAAACCCATGTCCACTGAAGTCACCGATGGCGCCGATGTTTCCCGCACCCTGGCCGTGTTTATCGCCGGATCGCAGTACAAGGACATTCCCGAACCGGTTCGCCATGAGGCAAGGCGATCGTTGCTGAACTTCTTTGCGACCGCATTTTCTGGGTGTCGGGACCCGGCTCTGGATATAGCGCTCGGCTCATTGTCGGAGTTTGGCGCGCCTGGTGACGCGACGGTGATCGGTCGGCCCGAGCGGGTTGATCCGTTGAGCGCGGCGTTTCTGAATGCCGCCGCCGCGAATGTCTATGATTATGATGATACCCATCTGCGCACGGTGATCCATCCGGCGGCCCCGGTCGTCCCAGCACTTTTGGCGTTGTCAGAACGCCGAGCGGTCACCGGCCAGCAGATGATCCACGCGTTGGCGCTGGGCATTGAAACAGAATGCCGGATCGGCAACGCAATCTCTCCCGAGCATTACAACAGAGGCTGGCACATCACCGCGACCTGCGGTGTCTTCGGCGCGGCGATGGCGGTTGGCAAGGCGCTGGGCCTCGATGATCGGCGTCTGGTGTGGGCGTTGGGAACGGCATCAGCGCAGGCGTCCGGATCGGTCGAGGCTTTGGGGTTCATGGCCAAGAGCGTTGGCGTTGGCGGTGCCGCGCGCGGCGGGCTGTTGGCGGCACTGCTCGCCGAGCGCGGCTTTGACGGCCCGGACCGTCCCTTGGAGGGCGTTCGCGGGTTTCTCAACGTTACCGGTGAGGCACCGCGTTTGGAAGAAGTGACCGAGGGGCTGGGAACCCGTTGGGAGGCGCTGAGGAATATCCACAAGCCCTATCCCTGCGGCATCGTCTTGAACGCGGTGATCGATGGATGTCTGGAATTACGAGCCAGCGGCGCCACGCCTGTCGATGCGATCGCATCCATTACCCTGCACGGCAATCCGTTGCTGCGCCACCGCGCCGATCGACCAGGTGTGACTACCGGGCGTGAGGCACAGGTCAGCGCCCAACACGCGGTGGCGGTCACTTTGCTTCAGGGCCGCGCGGGCCTTGAGCAGTTTACCGACGCCGCAGTCAATGACCCGGCGGCTTTCGCGCTCAGGCGCCGGGTGAAACTGGTTGATGATCCCAGCCGGGCGGTGCCATCGGTCCGGCTGGTGGTCGAGCGTAAGGATGGTACGAATGAAGAGGTCTTTATCGAGCATGCCCGCGGCACCGACCAGCGACCGCTTACCGATGACGAACTCGAGGAAAAATTACGGATGTTGGCTGTGTCGAAAGCTCCGGATTGTACCGAGGTCGATCCGTTGATCGAGGCGATCTGGGGGTTGGAAAAATCGCCGGATGTAAGCCAGCTTTTGCCACACGCTCGGCCGGTCGGTTAGACATATGAAAGCGCGTAAGAAAGGGAACTTCGATCATGGCCATTAAGGTCAGAAAATTGCTTCATGCCGGTGTGCGCATCGGGCCAACCGAAGAAGATGTGGCGAAGGCCCATGATTTCTACGCCGGACTGCTCGGTTTGCAACACGATGACGGGCGACCCCACATTCCGACAATTCCAGGGTTTTGGGTGAACCTCGAGCAAGACGACACCGGTCAGCAGTTGCACATTATGGGCGCCGAGGGGATGTCCAAGGCGGCGCGCTCCCAGACTCAGGACCCAAGCCGCCACCACCTAGCGTTCTCGGTCGAGGATATCGATACGGCCCGTGCCGAGCTGGAGCAAAGGAACGTCGAGTTTTGGGTTTACGAGAACCTAGTTGGCCAAGGCTCGGACCAGATCTTCTTCGAGGATCCATTCGGCAACATGATCGAGTTGCAACAGGCCCGCGATTGAAAACTGCCTCGTCATTGTATTTCAGCGGTGCGTAGGGATCTTTCATGAGCAACCCGCAAGCTGAGCCGAACCGGCGCCGGAAAACGGTGTAAGAAACCGGCGTGAGAGAAGGCCGCCGCCAAGAGATCGGAAGTCTGGTATCCGCCGTCAGCGCGCGTCGGGACTGGCCAAGGAGGACTGGACCTGTAAGCTGTTGCTCAAGGTCCAGACAATGCGTCTGGTGATGCTGGAGAGACGGACATGAGCGATGGTTTGTTCGAAAAGGGAGCCATAACCGGCATTGGCGAGACCGCCTATACCCGGGGTTCCGGCAAGAGTGATACGGCGCTTCAGATGGAAGCGTCGCTGAAGGCGATCGACGATGCTGGTCTGTCGCCGAAGGATATCGACGGTGTGGTCCCCTATGCCAGTGGATCGACCGTTGCCGAGGATTTTATCACCAATTTGGGCTTGCCGGATTTGCGCTATTCGGCGACCACGCCGCTTGGTGGCGCAAGTTGTGTCGCTGGAATCCAGGCGGCGGTTTCGGCGGTGGCGACCGGCCTAGCCAACCATGTCTTGATCCCGATTGGCCGCAATGGCTATTCCGGCAGTCGGATTGGCAACCGGGTGCAGCAGATGCCGCAGTTCCGTACCATCGGTGAATATGAGATGCCGCTGGGAACCCTGGCTCCGGCGCAGCTCTATTCGCATATGGCGCGGCGGCACATGGAGCTGTACGGCACCAAGAGCGAGCATTTCGCCAAGATCGCGATGAACGGTCGTAAACACGCGGCGATGAACGATAACGCTCTCAGGCAGGCGCCGATGTCGTTGGACGATCACCAAACTTCGCGGATGATCGCCGACCCGTTGCGGCTGTTCGATTGCTGTCTTGAAAGCGATGGCGGCGCGGCGGTAATTGTCAGCGCCTCGGAGCGCGCTAAGGACATGGTCAGAAAACCGGCCTACATCATGGGCGTCGCCGAAGGTCACCCGGAGTCGCCCAGCGCGATTACCCAGCGACCAGACATAACAACTCTCGGGACTGCCAAGGCGGCGCCGCGCGCGTTTGGCATGGCCGGCATCACTCACAGTGATATCGACGTCGCGGAGATCTATGACTGCTTCACCTATATTGTGCTTTGTCAGCTTGAGGATCTCGGGTTCTGCAAGAAGGGCGAGGGCGGCGATTTCGTTTCCAGCACCTCGTTCGGCTTCGATGGGGATCTGCCGCTCAACACCCACGGCGGGCTATTGTCACAGGCGCATATCGTCGGGATGAACCACGTCGTGGAGCTGGTGAAACAGTTGCGCGGCGACGCCGGCGCTGCACAAGTCAAGGGTGCCAGGATCGGCTTAGTCACCGGCTATGGTGACATGGGTGATGGCACCGTAGCCATCATGAGGAGCTAGAGGTGGACGAGCAAGGAACGATGGAGATCGAGCGTCTTTACCCACTGCCCAACCCGGACTCGCAGCCCTATTGGGACGGTCTTCGCGACCGCCGCCTGATGCTGCAGCAATGCGCTGATTGCGGGAGCATACGACATTATCCCAGGCCGGTCTGTGACCAGTGCTATTCGATGGAGGTTCATTGGATCGAGGCATCGAGGCGCGGAACCGTTCATAGTTGGTCGGTCTCGCACCACGCCTTTCACCCATCCTTCAAGGCGGATCTGCCGACCACTTTCGTGACGGTGGATCTGGAGGAGAATGTCCGTCTTGTCGGTATTCTGCGCGACCCGGAGGTGACGCTATCTATCGGGACGGCGTTGCAGGTCGGTTTCGAGGATGCGGCCGATGGGGCGTTCTCGATCCCGGTGCTGTTCGCCGCTTGATCGAGTTTGTGTATCTAACGAATGTTAGGTCTAATTCTTTGTGTGGCATTCCCCGAGTTTGCTAGGGTGCTCTCGGGCGTGAAAGTGATCGAGGGACGACCATGCGCATTCGGGTGAATTCAGACAACTGCCAAGGGCACAATCGTTGTAAGACGATCGCGCCTGATTTGTTTGATCTGGACGATTTCGGTAATGCCTCTGCTGCCGGCGATGGTCTAGTGCCGGCTGACCAGGAGGATGCGGCGCGGTTGGCGATAGAAAATTGCCCGGAATTCGCCATCGAGTTAATAGCAGATTAGACTGCCGTCCCTTGATCAGGCATCGAGTGCTGGGTCGGGGTAAGGCAATTTGTGGGGATGATCGGATGAGTGAGGACGTGCCGCCTGTCAAGGATTGGGCTACCGATTATGACCTTTTCGACGCCGATTATATGCGTGAACCGTTTCCGGTGTGGAAGGAATTGCAGGGTCGCTGTCCGATCGCCCATTCGGAGCGCTGGGGCGGCTCCTACATGGCGACGAAATACGAAGATCTCAGAGAACTGGTCCGCATGGTCCCGGAGCTGTCTTCGCGATCCCCGGCTGTCATCCCCCTGCCGCCGGAGATGCGCGAGGAAGCAATTGCGGAGATGAAGCTCTATGGGAGCGAAAACCCTCCGATCACTGCCGACCCGCCGGAGCACAAACTCTATAAACAGCTGATTCTACCGTTCTTTACACCAACGGCTGTGGAGGAAATCCGCCCGTTTACCGAGCGGCTTTGCCATGAGCTGATTGATCGGATCATCGATAAAGGCGAAGCTGACGCGGCGATTGACTACGCTCAGCAGATCCCGCCTCGGGTGATCGCCCGGATGCTTGGTATTGACGCCAGCCGCGGTGACGAGTTCACCGAATGGACCCGCGGCTCCATTGAATTGGGTCAAACTGATCCGGCGATGCGCGCCAAGTACCGAAAGATCATTCGCGGGTTCTTCGACGAGTTGGTGGCCGAGCGCCGCGCCAATCCAGGTGATGACATGGTCTCCCGCTTGATCGATGCCAAGGTCGAGGGGGAACCGATCAGTGATCACACGATCACCGGCATCTGCAACCTATTGCTGGTCGCGGGCATCGATACCACGTGGAGTTCGATAGGCGCGGCACTCTGGCATTTTGCCGGACATGACGAGGACCGCCGTCGCCTGGCCGCGAAGCCGAGCCTGTTCCCAACGGCGATCGAGGAAATGCTGCGATTTTACGCGCCAGTGATGATGGCTAGGAAAGTCACGGCGCCGGTGGAGTTTGGGGATGTGACCTTTAGCCCTGGCGACAAGGTCATTCTCAATTTCCCGGCCGCTAACCGTGACCCGGAAGTGTTCGAGCAGGCCGATGAAGTGGTGCTCGATCGTGAGCGTAATCGTCATATCGCTTTCGGCCTGGGCATTCATCGATGTGCCGGGTCCAATCTGGCGCGCATGGAGATGGATGTGGCGCTCCGCGTCTGGTTCGAGCGCCTGCCGGAGTTCGAATTGTCG
>Ga0209402_10006667_pt1 | contig 10032 bp, 6 predicted proteins | sample ArcticOcean_MG_C_3_FD_187437 | JGI IMG/M metagenome (GOLD analysis project Ga0209402, IMG submission 187437) | Marine microbial communities from western Arctic Ocean - ArcticOcean_MG_CB8_126 (SPAdes) (version 2) | ecosystem: Environmental > Aquatic > Marine > Oceanic | place: Arctic Ocean... | reverse complement strand
CACCAATCAATAGTGAACCATCTAATTTCCGATAATAATCGAATAAGTCAATGTAGGCTCGGTCAATAAATTCCGAAGGTATATTTACACGCTTAAAACGAGAAATAGAATTACTTTCTATTAATTGGTTTGCAATCTGTGGTATTCCTGGATCTATTACATGGGAAGCTAAGATATGTGCACTAAAATCATCTCCAACTACAACTTCATCCGCATCAGCTCTTTTTATATGAGTTAAATTTTCTCGATCTAATAAATAGGCGATTACACGAATGCTGGGATCCATACTTTTAATTGTTAGCGTCGCAAAAATGGTCTTTTCATCATAGGTTGCGACTTCTGACCCAGTAGTATTAGGTATGATTATGACAGTATTTGCTTCAAAGATACTGGCTTTATTTAATATTTCTTCTTGAGTAAAATCACCAGATACAAAATGTATATTTAATTGCTGATATCTATTCTTGAGTTGGGTTACATCTTCCTCATTCATTTCGTTTATAATAACTAAATCTTTTTTCTTACCACCGCTTAGATGTTGAATAGAGTCTAAAACTCGAGCTCCGTTAGGATTCCACCCACATAAGATTAGATGATCATTTAAGTTTAATTGTTCCAAACCTTTACCCTCCCGGATTTTTTGTGCAACAAAAATAGAAGAAATGGATGCTGTTAGCAATGAGACAAGTGAAATACCAATGAACATAATTATAACAGCAAAAATTCTCCCTGATGGTGTTGTTGGCGAAAAATCGCCATAACCAACCGTGGTCATTGTTACTATAGCCCACCAATAGGGGTTATCATCTTTAGATATTTCGCCTGGCTCTAGCCATTGTAGAATCATACCTCCAAGTACCATCGTTAGCAGAATACCTGCACCTACTTGAAAAAAATTGTTACGAATTAATGTTCTGATCCATAATCGCATTAAGCTAATTTAATTATTCTACACATAAATGATTGCTTAAATAAGTGATTAAAAGATGAAAGTTTATTTTTTATTGACTTTTACCCATTAGAACCCTTAGCATCTTTTGTATAGAGGACTGCATATCGTTGTTTAAATCTAGTAAGTTCCTTTATCGTAAAGTTTTTTTAAACCTAGGAGGCTAAATGATTAATGAATTAATCAATAACAGGCTTAAGACTGCTTTCTTGATGATTTTAGGAATGTCTACATTCCTAATGGCTCAAGAAGGATCTGTCTCTGGTCAAGTCACTGACGCTCAAACGGGCGACCCTCTAGTAGGAGCCAATGTGCTTGTTGTGGGTACCAATTTAGGTGCTGCAACAGACATGAATGGTGAATACGAGATTAGTAGGGTTCCTGCTGGTGCTCAGCGACTAAACGCAAACTATATTGGTTTTGCGAGCAGTTCGTCTAATGTAGATATTCCAGTTGATGGAAATGCTACAGCGTATTTCGGTCTTTCGGTGGCAGCTCTAAACCTTAATGAGGTTGTTGTTACTGGCGCTGGTACAGCTGTTGAAAAATCTAAAATTGGTAACTCTGTTGGTGTCGTAAATATGTCATCACTGGAAGATGCACCAATTACTAATTTTTCAGATATTCTACAAGGTCGTGAAAAAGGTGTGGTCATGTTACCAAATGGTGGATTGAATGGTGAAGGTGCTCAAATCCGTATTCGTGGTACCTCAACCCTATCACAATCTAATGAACCGGTCATTTACCTTGACGGAGTTCGCTTAGATAATACTATGGGTGCTTCATTTGGCGGTGGAACTCCATCACGCTTAGATGAAATAAACCCTGATGCAATTGAACGCATTGAAATTCTTAAAGGTGCTGCTGCTGCATCACTTTATGGAACTCAAGCTGCTAATGGTATTATTCAAATTTTTACCAAACAAGGTGCTATTTCTAAGCCTCAATTCACTGCAGAGGTGAGTACTTCTAGTAGTAGCTTTGATGAAGGACGGTTTAAACCGAATTCTGGTTTTGCACGTGATCAGGCAACGGCAACTCGCATGGCTCAATTATTTCCGGACCAAGCAAAGTCCGGCTTAAAACCATACGATGTGATATCAGTACCCTTTATTAGTTGGATTTATGATAAAGGCACAAACCAAACAGTTTCAGCTTCTGTCCGTGGTGGTGCTCCAGGTGCTACTTATTTTGCAAGTCTACGTTATTTGAACTCTGACGGTCCATATGATGAAAATGCTACATTACTAGGACTACCAGTTGGAGCAGCTGACCCAACTAAACCTGGTGCGAATGATCAGCGTGACCAGTTTATGATGAGTGCTACTCTTAATATTATTCCAACTGATCGAATGAGAATTCGTTTATCAACAAACTATTCTCAAACAGAACATAATACCATTCAGAATAATAATAATATTTATGGTACTACCTCTCTTATTCAGATGGGTAAGCCTGAGCATTCAACCGCAACAAATGCTACTGGCTCTATTGCTTTTGCGACTGCACGTGAAACAACATATCGTTCTTTAGCAAATGAAGGTGAGAATACGACTATTTCATTGCAGTCTAGCTACAGAGTAACCGATGGTCTAAATATATCAGGTACTTTTGGCTTGAATACGACTCTTAATAAGTTTACTAGCCTTACTCCTTTTGGATATAACGTTGATGGCAAAGTCGCTTCAAACGTTCAAGGTGCTCTTTATCAAGGCAGTAATGACAAAAAAGTCTTTTCAATGGATGTCAAAGCTGACTATAAAATGAATGTAGGCTCTTCTCTAAGCTTTGAGAATGTTGCTGGATTTCAAGCGTTTCAAACTGTTCAGAAGAATATAGAAGGTGGTGGCTCGCAGTTCCCAGGCCCAGGGCTTCAAGTCCTTGGTGCATTAGGATCTCCTGGCAACCCTTATTCAAGTTATTCTGAAGTTATTGAAGCCGGATTTTTAGCTCAAAGTAGAATTGGCTTCTCAGACTTTTTGTATACCACAGTTGGTATTCGTCAAGATGCGAATAGTGCATTTGGTTCTGATTTCAGTACCATCACTTATCCCCGTGTAAATGTCTCTTATATATTATCAAATCATCTTGGTCAAGTTGGCCCAGTCTCCACAGCGCGCTTACGCATGGCTTGGGGAAAAGCAGGTCAACAACCTGGTGCCTTTGATCAGTTTACGACATATTTACCATGGGCTTCAGAATTTGGTCCTGGCTTATCACCTGGTAATGTAGGTGACCCCTCCTTATCTCCAGAGATTTCTACTGAAATTGAGATGGGTGGTGAAGTTGGTCTTTTTAATGATAAGTTAGCATTTGATTTCCAGTATTGGGATCGAACAGTTGAAGATGCTTTAATTCAACGTGCTTATCCAGCTTCTGGCGGTTTTTACCGTACTCAGCTATCTAATATTGGACAACTTGATGCAAGTGGTTGGGAAGTTGGCGTAGATGCTAACGTTATGCGTAATTCAAAGATGTCCGTAGATGTGTTTGGAAGTTTATCTTATTTGGAAGAAAAAATAGTTAGTCTTGGTGGTGCACCTGAGCAAAAAGTAGGTGGATCTTATCCTCGCTACAGAAACTTCTTAACTGAAGGCTTTGCTCCAGGTACGTACTTTGGTGCTAAGCTAAATCGCGATGATAAATATCCAATCGATATTAATGGTGATGGAAAATCAGATAGTGATTCTGATTTGCTTGCTTTCTTTACTACTGGCGGTGCTGGTGTAAGAAGTGGCTGGAATCCTGTTATGGCTACTCCTACACAAGCTGATGTTGATGCAGGAAGAGCTAAAGGAACCGGTGCTTTAGACTGGTATCTTGGTAAGCCAACTCCAGACTATACCAGCGCTTTTGGTATTAAAGTTACCTATGGCAAAAACTGGAGTTTAAATACTCTTTTTGAATCACGTTTTGGTGATTACGAAGTTACTAACCTTACTGATGCTTTTCGTAAGTCTCACAGTTTGATTGGTAGAAATACACCTGAGGCTGCACTTAACGAGTCTAATTTGATGAATCCAGCAAAGGCTGGACAAGGACGTTTAGACGCTGCCAATGAATGGGTTCGTAAACACTTAGCCTTATCACCTTACAGCGGTTTAAATACAATGGAAGATGCTTCTTTTCTTAGACTACGTGAGTTAAGTCTCTCATACAAGGTGGATCAAACATTAGCTGCACGTCTTGGTCTTAATAGTATGACTATTGCCGTGTCAGGTAAGAACTTATGGATGAGCACTGATTACAGTGGTATAGATCCAGAGACAAATGCTATTAGTGGTAACAGAGGTGGTTTAAATGGTTTTCTACAATCAGTTGATGCTTTCGGAGTTCCAATCCCAAGGATTTGGAACTTAAGTGTCAAAGTTGGCCTGTAAGGAGGTATGAAAATGAAAAATAAAACAAAATTAATCAGCCTTCTACTTGGTTTTTCTTTGATTGGCTGTGATTTAGATGTTGATAACCCAAACAGTTTACTTGAAGATGACTTACAAGACCCTAGTGCAGCAGCTGCACTAGCAAATGGTGCTTGGAATGCAACCCTTAGAGGAGTCACCTATATGATGATGCCTCATGCGGTTGCAACTGATGAATCTGTTTGGATTGGTTCACGAGATGCTTGGTACCAGATTGATAAAGGTGGTATGACTAATGTCTATAATGAGTTTGTTGATCAAGCTTGGCCTTATATCAGTGAAGGACGATGGATGTCAGATAAGGCAATTGCAATCCTAGAAGGATTGGGTGCGGACTTACCAAATGATCAAGATCTAGTCTTGGCTTATTTAACTGGTGCAATGGTTCGCGTTTATATTGCTGATATGTTTGATGATTTTGTTTACTCAGACAAAACTGAACCAGGAATGCCTATTGGAGCTGCTAACATGTCTCAGTTATATGATGAAGCTCTTGCAATACTAGCAAAAGCACAGACATTAGCTACAGGTGATAATGCTGTAAAGGTTTTATCTCTTGTTGCAAGAACTAGACATGCCAAAGCAGTCTGGGGTAAAGTTAACCCTGTAAACACAGCTAGCCCCTATGTTAGCGCAGGTGCATCTGAAGCTGCTGCTGCAGCTGCATTAATGGGCGCAGACTGGAAATGGAGAATGAACTTTAGCTCTAGTACAGTTAGCAACTATATGTCAGGACAGATTAATGATCGTCAAGAGATGGATCTTTTCCAGAATGCATTAGTTGAGACTGCTACACCAGGTGCTGGTGGAGATCCTCAACCAAATGACCCTGTAACTGGTTTACTTGACTCACGTATGACTGCTTCAGCTGCTGAATTTAGAGCTGGTGGTGGTGGTACGCAGTGGGCACCAGTAACAATCACATCATTACGTGAAATGCATTTGATCATTGCTGAGAGTAAAAAGGCAGGTGGTGATGATGCAGGTTGTTTAGCAGAATTAAATGCACTTCGTGCATTTGACTCACTAGACCCCTATCCTTCAGGTACTGATGCAGGTACAGCCTTACAACATGAAAGAAGAGCAAACTTGTTTCTTCAATCACGTCGTCTATCAGATATGTATCGCTTTAACCTTACCTCTACGGTTTGGGATGCGGTTGAAAAATCTGCCGCTGGTAGTTATTTCCCAATTACGATAGGTGAGATTAGGTCGAACCCTAATATCAATCAATAATTCTAAGTAATCAGCTTTTAAGCTGAAGAACAGTAATTGTTAAAATGGGCCCATTAAATGGGCCCATTTTTTTTATCTAATATATTTATTTATTGCTTTAATTTATACCATGCAATATCTAATAAAAACCTTCGCAGTTATTTTATCTAGCACAATCCTTTTCGCACAAGTTAAGACTGCTGTAAAACCTTCAAAAATAGCCTATGTAGGCATTCAAGTTGAAAATGTTGAATCATGGGTTAGAAATGAACTTGAAAGAAAAATGAATATTATTTTTCTTGATCTAGATCAAGAAAAATTAATTATGCCTCTTGAGGCTAATGAATTAGCTGAAGATCAAATTGATTTATTATTCAAAGAAATCAATGATAAAAATTTTCAAAAAATTGCTGATAAAACTGGTGCAAAATATATTTTTGCGGGAAAATTTAAAAATGTTTCACCTGATGAAAGTCGAATAATGATTCAAGGTGATTTTTATCGCTATAATACTCAACTAAAAACAAGCTTTAAATATGAAGTCCTAAAATATTATGAACGCATGGACGGTGAAGCTAAAGTAATAAAAAAGCAAATGATTGATTCAATGCCTTATAGTCCTAAGCCAGCTTCATTTAGACAAATTGCTTTTGTTTTTGGAGGTATTTTGTTAATTGGTTTAGTCTTTATGACTCTAACTGGAACAAATGTTTGGATGGATGGTGAAGGTAGTGAAGGTGACGGAACTCCAACTGAAAACTAATCTAATCTTTTTAAAATAGTTTATTTTTTCTCAAAAATACCAACAGTCTCAACATGTGGTGTGTGGGGGAACATATCAACCATGGTAAGATTTTTTAACTGATACCCATTCTGCTGTAGAACTTCAGTATCTCGTGCTTGAGTCGTTGGGTTACATGATATATACACAATCTTTTTTGCTTCAAACCTAGGAAGATAATTTGTCATAAATTTATGCATACCTGCTCTTGGAGGATCAACTACAATCACATCTGGTTTTGGATATTTTTTACCTACCCCAAATTTGAAAAAATTATCCAAGTTTGCGATATGAAAAAACGCATTACCTACCCCGTTTCGAATGGCATTTCTTGTAGCATCTTCAACTGATGAAACAATCACTTCAAAACCATGCACTTCTTTAGCTTTTTGAGCTAAAAATAGTGATATCGACCCTGTCCCACAATAAAGATCAAAAACTATTTCTTTACCCGTTAATTTGGCACCCTCAAGCGCTGTTTGGTATAATTTTTCAGCCATAACAGAATTGGTTTGAAAAAATGAATTTGCTGAAATTTCAAAAGTAAGACTTCCTAGCTTTTCTTCCAAGCAAGGTTTCCCATGTAAATGTAATTCATACTCGCCAAATGCCACATCAGCTTTTCTTGTATTGATATTATTCACAACTGTAGAAATTTGAGGAAATTCTTCAATAAGTCCATCAACTAAAGGTTTGAGTAAATCTGTGTTTTCGTATGAAGTTACTAGATTGACTAAAATTTCATTAGTAAAATGTCCAAATCTCATTGATAAATATCGTAAAAAACCATTATGAGTCTTTTGATCGTACGGCTTTAGATTTAGTTCTTTTGATAATTTTTGAGTTTTATTCAGAATACTTGTTCCTATTTCAGGCATCAAATGACATTCATCAATATTTAGGATTTTATCCCAACGTTTTGGTATATGCATACCTAAAGCAAAGTCTCTACTTACGTCTTCAGGTTCACTAGGTAATACCCATCGGTTATTAGAGAACGTAAATTCCATTTTATTACGATAGTTAAAAATATTCTCAGATGGTATAACTGCGTCTAATACAAAATCTTTAATACCAGCCTGCCTTTGAAATATGTTTTCTATCTGTTGTTTCTTTTGAGCAATTTGTTCATTGTAGGACAATTGTTGAACTTTGCATCCTCCACATGTAAGAAAATGAGAACATGGAGCTTCAACTAAGTGTGGTGATTCATCAATGATTTCTAATGGGCGAGCTTCAGCATAGCCTTTTCTTTTTCTATAAACTAAAGCACGTACTTTTTGACCTGGGATAACATTCTTTACAAAGATAACAAAGTCATTTACCCTTGAGATTCCTTTACCACCATACGCAAGAGATTCAATCTCAAGTTCGTATTCTTGTCCTTTTTTTACAGATGTTTCAGGCATGAAATTATTAGCTCTTATATTTAATTAGTTGAAAATGCTTCTAAAAAATTGACAAGAAGTTTTTTTAAATTGAAAATTCCTTTTTTAGCATTTTCAATCGTTCTCTCATGGCTCAATGGTTGATCATCCATTCCCGAAGCCATATTTGTTACAACTGATAAAGCTGCAACTTTTAGACCTAGATAACGTGCTAGAATTACTTCAGGTACGGTTGACATTCCTACTACATCTCCACCCAATATTTTAGCTCCACGTATTTCTGCTGGAGTTTCAAAATTAGGACCGCAAAACCAAAAATAAACACCTTCATGTAATAGTATATTTTTCTGCTTTGCTCCTTTTAAGAATAAATCACGTAATGTAGGGTCATACGCATCAACCATATTTACAAAACGAGCATTACCTTTTTCTTTAAATAGAGGAGAAATACCCATATAATTAATATGGTCAGTCAACAAAATAACTTCACCAGGTTTTGCATTAGGTTTGAGACTTCCTGCAGAATTGGTTAAAATAATAGTAGAACAACCTAAAGCTTTTAAAGTTTGGAGAGGAATCTTCATTGCATCAATATTTGAATCTTCATAATAATGGACTCTTCCTTGCAAAACTGCAATTTGAACTCCATTAATTTGACCTAAAATCAATTGGCTTTTATGACCTTCAACTGTAGTAATTGGAAATCCTGGAATTTCTTCAAATGAATAAATCACTTTATCTTGAATTTCTTCAATAAAAGATCCTAACCCAGACCCTAATATAATACCAACTTCAGCAGAAGGTTTGTCTGTCTTGGATCTAATAACTTCTAAGGCTTTATTATTAAACATAAATCAAACTCCAACAATAATTTTTCATAGGCAGGCCTTAACTTGTTCAACTAATTTTTCAGCAGCTTTTTTAGTCTCTGCCTCAGCATAAATTCTCATAATTGGTTCTGTATTTGATGAGCGGATATGAATCCAACAATTATCCCAGATAAGTTTAAGACCATCCATGGCATTTATTTCTGCATCTTTAAAAAGACTTTTTACTTTTTTCTCCACAATTTCTTTATCAATGCCATCAAGTATGATTTTATCTTTAACTATGTAGAATTGCGGAAGATTCGCGTGAATTTTGCTGATTTGAGTTTCTTCTTGTGCCATACGGTTCAAAACCATAGCTGCACCAACTAAAGAATCACGACCAAGATGAGATTCTTTAAGAATAACCCCCCCATTCCCTTCTCCACCAAGGTTTGAGTTTAATTCTAACATTTTTTGAACAACATTAATTTCACCAACGGCAGAACGTTCAATTGAACAACCGTGCTTTTCAACCATTTTTTCTAATGCCATTGAGGAAGAAAGATTTGTTACAAAGGTTTCTTCCTGACGTTTATTTTGAATATAACCCTCAACTGCTAAAACCAAAGTATATTCCTCACCAATTGGCTTTCCTCTCTCATCTACTACAGCTAATCTATCTGCATCTGGATCCACAGCGAACCCAATGTCAGCATTATTCTCTACTACTATTTGTCCCAAATCAATTAAGTTATGAGGTAAAGGTTCTGCTCCTCTTTTAAATTCGCCATTCCCTTCACAGTATAGTTTTATTACTTCACAGCCTAAGTATTCAAGTAACAATGGTAAAGCTTCAGATCCAGCACCATTTACAGCATCGATGACTACTTTAAAGTTACGGTCTCGAATGGCTTTTAAATTAATACATGATAGTTCAATCGTGTGAATAGAGTGCTTTAATATTGAATTTTGATCTGGAAATACCATTCCTGGTGATTCTGCATCATCTAATAATGTATTTCTATCAAATAATTCAAAAAGTCTTTCACAATCATTAGGATGAAAAAAAGTGCCGTCTCCTCGAATAAATTTTATTCCATTCCACTCAATAGGATTATGACTTGCTGTAATAATAATCCCACCAGCTGCTTCAGAGCGTTCAACCATAAATTGAATAGTAGGTGTTGGTGCGATTCCGCATACAATTACATCACGACCTAAACGAACTAATTCGCTAACAAAACTATCTAAAAACTCCTCTCCAGAAGGTCGACTATCTCTGCCTATAAATACTAAACCAGATTCAATATGAGTATGAAATGCCCTTGCATAGCATTGTATTACCTTTGTGGTAAGATGGGTATCTATAATTCCACGAACACCTGATATACTTCTTATAATCATTACTTTAACCTTATAACAATAAAAAAGGTTCGATAAAATACCGAACCTTTTTCAGTTTTTTAGTTAT
>Ga0209402_10006665_pt1 | contig 10033 bp, 8 predicted proteins | sample ArcticOcean_MG_C_3_FD_187437 | JGI IMG/M metagenome (GOLD analysis project Ga0209402, IMG submission 187437) | Marine microbial communities from western Arctic Ocean - ArcticOcean_MG_CB8_126 (SPAdes) (version 2) | ecosystem: Environmental > Aquatic > Marine > Oceanic | place: Arctic Ocean... | reverse complement strand
ACAATCACCCTAGCCCCGCAACCAAAATGCTGAACTCCTCGAATCTCCAGGCAAAACTCAGTGGCGTTAATCTGTCGCAGGTTCTCGGTGCGCGTGAGCTCTTTTCAAACCTCATGTTGGACCTTCAAACCGGGGAAATTCTACTGGTAAGGGGGGCGAACGGCTGTGGGAAAACCAGCCTTCTTCGAATCATCTGTGGGTTGGCATTACCCGAATCCGGAACAGTTTTCTGGGACAACAAAAACATCCACGAGCAACCTAGTGAATACCGCACCATACTGACTTACGTAGGTCACCGAGCGGGTGTCAAGCTCGACCTGACACCAGAGGAAAACCTGCAACTCGTGGCAGTCAACCAAGCGCAAGAAAATCGCCTTTCGATCGAAACCACTCTCGATCAACTGGGGCTTAAGAAACAGACCCATTTACAGTGCCGCTACCTCTCCCAAGGACAACTACGACGTGTCGCCTTGGGTCGATTATGGCTCAGCGGAACCCTGCTGTGGGTACTGGACGAACCGTTTACCGCCCTCGATGACAACGGTATCGCTGACATGGAAACCTTGCTCGAGGCTCACACCAGGCAAGGCGGCATGGTGGTTATGGCCAGTCACCGTGTTCCCCTTCTTCGCGATGTAACGATCACCGAGTTGGTGTTGTGACTCAGCCTGCCAAACTTAGTGCGGTGTTGCGGGCGCTATTTGCCCGAGATATGCGCCTTATGGTTCGTCGTTGGAGCGATCTCATCCAACCGGTCGTCTTCTATCTTATTATTATCATTCTCTTTTCATTGGGTACCGGTGCTGATCCCGGTCCACTCAAAACAATCGGCGCGGCTGTTCTATGGGTTGCTGCATTACTTTCAACATTACTCGGGTTAGAAAGCCTTTTCCGGAGTGATTTCGATGACGGCTCATTAGAACAACTGGCACTCAGCCCACATCCGCTTGCTTTGCTGCTTTTGACACGAGTCGGAACCCACTGGATAGCAACCGGCCTGCCTCTGCTACTAGTGACGCCACTGCTCGCCGAATTACTGTATCTGGATGCAAGCACAATTAAAACCGTGCTCGTCAGTCTACTGATAGGGACACCCACCTTAAGCTTGATCGGCTCAGTTGGGGTCGCTCTGACGGTCGGCCTTCGTCGCGGGGGCCTTCTGAACGCTCTGATTGTGTTACCACTCTATATTCCGGTACTGATCTTTGGCACCGGCGCAATCCAAGTCACCATGGCTGGCCTGTCGCCCGCATCCGAACTCTATGCCCTGGGCGCAATGCTCGCGCTGGCGATCACCCTGGCGCCTTTGGCAACGGGAGCCGCACTTCGAATCAGCCTCAATTCATAGCTTATTCGTCTGTCACACATCCCTCGCTCGCATTCTTCACCATCTTAATATATTTGTAGAGCGTGCCGCGATTCGCCTTAAAAGGCGGCGCATTCCAAACCGCACGACGATCCGTTAACTCTTGGTCAGACAAATCCACCTTGATTTCGTTCGTCACCGCATCAATGGTAATCCTGTCACCGTCCCTGACCAACGCGATCGGGCCACCCTCCTGCGCTTCTGGAACAACATGACCAATAATGAATCCGTGAGATCCTCCTGAGAAACGACCGTCCGTCATCAGGGCAACATCGTTACCTAACCCCGCGCCCATAATGGCCGATGTTGGCGTCAACATCTCAGGCATACCCGGCCCACCCTTGGGCCCCTCGTAGCGAATGACGATGACATCGCCCTTGCGGATGCGATCCTCCTCAAGCGCGCTCAGCATTTCCTCCTCCGCATCAAACACCCGTGCCGGGCCTACAAATACCTCACCCTCCTTACCGGTTATTTTTGCAACCGCACCACCGGGTGCCAGGTTGCCCTTCAAGATGCGAATATGTCCGCTTTCCTTGATTGCCTGGCTGATCGGATGAATGACCGATTGATTTTCCCGAAGCCCTGGCAACGGCTCCAGATTCTCGCCAATCGTTTTGCCGGTGACCGTCATGCAATCACCATTCAACAAACCCTCGCTTAGGAGGTATTTCATCACGGCAGGAACTCCACCAATATCGTGGACATCCGTCATCACGTAGCGCCCACTGGGCTTTAGATCTGCAAGCAAAGGCGTTCGATTGCTAACCGCCTGGAAGTCATCAATAGTGAGTTCCACTTCTGCGGCACGCGCCATGGCAATGAGGTGTAGGACGGCATTCGTCGATCCCCCCAGCACAGAAACCATGACCATGGCGTTCTCAAACGCCGTACGTGTCATGATATCTCGCGGCTTGAGATCAAGTTCAAGCAGGCGACGCACGGCTTTGCCGGCCTCGACACACTCATCAATCTTGACCTGCTCAGCAGCTGGATTGGAAGCGCTATATGGCAAAGACATGCCCATTGCCTCAATCGCAGTTGCCATTGTGTTCGCCGTGTACATACCGCCGCAACCACCAGCGCCAGGGCAAGCATTCAAGACGATTTCCTGACGCTCCTCATCATTAATTGTTTCTGCAAGATACTGACCATAACTCTGAAACGCGCTGACGATATCAACTATCTGGCCTTGGGCCTTGCCCGCTTTGATCGTGCCGCCATAAACCATCAAGGACGGCCTGTTGACTCGGGCCATGGCCATCATCACCCCTGGCATGTTCTTGTCACAACCTGGAACGGTCACTAATCCGTCATACCACTGACCTCCCATCACCGTTTCAATGGAGTCGGCAATTAGGTCGCGCGATTGGAGGGAGAAACTCATACCACTCGTTCCCATTGAAATGCCGTCACTAACGCCAATGGTATTAAATCGCATGCCGATCAGCCCGCTAGCCTCGACACCGTCCCGGATATGCGCCGCGAGATCATTAAGGTGCATATTGCATGGGTTACCCTCCCACCAGACGCTTGCGATGCCAACCTGAGCTTTGTCGAGGTCTGACCTTGTCAAGCCCGTGCCGTAAAGCATGGCTTGTGAGGCGCCCTGTGAACGCGGCTGGGTGACGCGCGAACTGATCTTATTTAACTTGTTACTCATGCTTCCTCCCATATAATCGCCCAGTCGTCAGATCGCGAACTGTTGCGGGTAGTGTCAACAAATCGGCCCAGCATAGCAGATCAGCGAGAACTTACGCTGCCTGCCCTAACGCTGCGTGAACCTTGCGCTCTGCCTCCTCGATCACTTCCAATCCCGCCCGTGGATCGCTAGCGTAACGTCCAATGTGACTGCGCCAGGCCCGTGCACCAGGTTCACCATGGAAAAATCCAAGCAAGTGCCGACTCATGTGTTTGAGATACACCCCGCGCTCTAATTGATCGGCTATGTAGGTTTTATACGCAGCCAGGATAGTCCACCGTGACTGATGGATTCGGTCTTCGTCGAAGATCAACGAATCAACATCAGTCAGTAAATAGGGGTCTCGGTATGCCTCACGTCCAATCATTACACCGTCGACTGATTTCAAGTGCTGTGCCACTTCGGACAACGTCTGAATACCACCATTGATGACAATTCGAAGATCTGGAAAATTCTGTTTTAGTCGATAGACGATATCGTGGCGCAGCGGTGGTATTTCTCTATTTTGTTTAGGACTCAAGCCCTTTAAATAAGCCTTGCGGGCGTGAACTATCACGGTATGGCAACCCGCCTTTGCAACGACTTCAACAAAGTGGGCCACGAATGCGTAATCATCCTGATCATCAATGCCGATGCGGCATTTGACCGTCACAGGGATCCTAACCGCAGACTGCATTGCCTGGAAACAGTCGCGGACCAACATCGGTTCTGCCATCAGGCATGCCCCAAAACGTCCGGCCTGAACACGGCTACTGGGGCAACCCACATTCATATTAATTTCGTCAAAACCCGCCTCCTCGCCCAACTGTGCGCAGCGCGCCATTTTGTCTGGATCAGATCCGCCAATTTGCAAACCTAATGGGTGCTCGGCCTTGTCGTGTGCGAGAAAACGTTCGCGGTCACCATGTAGCAACGCGTCTGCTACTACCATTTCGGTATACAACAGTGCCCGGCGACTGCATAAGCGCAACAGGAATCGCTCGTGACGGTCCGTCCAGTCCATCATCGGTGCAACACAAAAGCGGTGCGACACAGGTAAAGTCACGACTTCACCCCCGCTACTGTCACAACTACATGGCGCTGATGAGCCTGCAATCGATGCTCCCAGAGATAAATACCTTGCCACGTCCCCAGTAATAGTTGCTCGTTCGAAACTGGAATCTGCAGCGACACGTCAGTTAACACCGTGCGGATGTGTGCCGCCATGTCATCGGGTCCCTCATCGTGATGTCGATAGCTTGGATCTCCATCTGGCGCAATCCGCTGCATGAAACCTTCAAGGTCGCCACGAACTTCTACCGCCGCGTTCTCACAAAGCATTAACGACGCACTGGTGTGCCGAATGAAAATATGGCATAACCCTGTGCGCACACCGGACCGACCCACCAGCGCCCTGACGTCGCGTGTAATGTCGCAGGTTCCACGCCCTTCCGTCCTGACCTGCAATTCGTCCTGAAACCACACAGTTTCTGGCGTTAACATAGAAAACGAATGGTATTTAGCAAGAAAACGTGAGTCGAAAACTAGCACGAGTACTGGAAAAGATCGAGCATGCCGGCGCGACGCCCGCACTCAGGCAAATTCGACGCGGCGTTGAAAAGGAAAGCCTGCGGGTGGATGCCAACGGCACACTTTCGCAACTTCCCCACCCGCCCGGCCTGGGATCACCCCTGACCCATCCGAGCATCACGACGGACTACTCCGAGGCATTGCTTGAGTTTATTACCCCTGTCGAAGGGTCTGTCGCTGGGGTCTTGGATCAGTTGGAAAAAACCCATCGATTTGCTTATCAACACCTTCACCAGGAACGATTGTGGGTTACTAGCATGCCATGCATTGTTCACGGCGATGACAGTATCCCGATCGCACGATACGGAAGCTCAAATATTGGGCAAATGAAACACTTCTACCGCGTCGGTCTCGGTTCGCGTTACGGCAGGTTGATGCAAGCGATCGCTGGCATTCATTATAACTTCTCTCTCAGCGACGACTTCTGGTCACACTGGCAGAAAATCCAAGGCAACACATTGCCTACCGCAAGTTATCGCTCGGAGTGCTACCTCGCTTTAGTGCGAAATTTCTATCGCCATACTTGGCTGGTGGCCTACCTCTTCGGTGCCTCACCCGCCGTCTGCGGAAGTTTCGTGGAAGGGAAAAAACACCAATTGGAATCGTTCGGCCAATCCAGTTATTACTTGCCTTACGCGACCAGTCTGCGCATGAGCGACCTTGGCTACCGGAGCACAGTGCAGGAGCAGGTCAACTTCAGCCTTGACAACCTCGATGGTTACGTTGAGGCCCTACGCAAAGCAACAGAGACACCGCACACTTCGTATAAAGACATCGGCGTCAAAGTAGACAATGGTTATCGCCAACTAAATCACAACCTGCTGCAGATAGAAAATGAATACTATGCGCCTGTGCGTCCTAAACGGGTTGCTCGATCTGGCGAGAAACCCTCTCATGCGCTCCGAGATCGGGGGATCGAGTATGTTGAAGTGCGTTGTCTCGACCTGGATCCATTCTCTCCCGTTGGGATTGACCAACACACGATTTGTTTTCTAGACCTACTATTACTTCATTGTCTTTTCGAGGACAGTGCCCCGTTAAGCAAGCATGGAATCCGCGAGATTAATCACAATCTGCAAAAGGTCGTCCTGGAGGGGCGTCGACCAGAGCTAAAAAGACTGGACAGTGGCAGTCAAACACTCGCCGAAGAAGGCGGTAGGTTACTCGATGATCTTGTCGCCCTGGCAACGCTACTCGATGGCACCGAAAGCACTGCCTACAGGGATGCCCTACGTTACCAGCGCAGTAAGTTTTCTAATCCTGATAACACCCCCTCAGCCAGGACACTACGCATGATGGAAGAACACGATGGATCTTTTTTTGAATTTGCAATGGCGCAATCGATAGAACACGAGCAGTTCTTTCTCCGCTATCCGCTAACACCGACGGACGTCGTTGTATTCGACACTATCGCGGCTGACTCTATCGCCCGACAAAAAGATATCGAAGCGAGTGATGAGATCAGTTTCGACGAGTTTCTTGCTACCTATTTCGCTCAGTAGCCGGGGCTTTGCTCAGATACCGGCGTGATAACGAAAGTCGACTAACCTGCCCATAACTTGCGCATTGCCGTCTTTATTTCCTCACATGGCTTCGGCCATGCCGCACGGGCGACAGCGATAGCCGAGGCTTTATCGAGGCGAATTCCCAATCTCCAATTCGACCTGTTAACAGCCGTGCCTGGTTGGTTTTTCGCGAGCGCGAACATCCGATTTGACTATCATTATGTGGACTGTGACCCAGGTCTCAAGCAGACCAACCCGTTCGATGTCGATCTGCAAGGCAGCGCACATGATCTGGATCGCTTGTTACCATTCGACCAGGCCCAGATCAAAACGATAGCGGAACGATTAAATGAGCGAGGCTGTCGTCTGGTCATTTGCGATATCGCCGTATTTGGAATTGCCGTCGCCAAAATTGCGCGCCTGCCCTCTGTGCTAGTAGAAAATTTCACGTGGGACTGGATTTATCGTGCCCTGAGTCCGCGCCTACCGGTGCTGAGTCACTATGCCGACATACTCGCACCGCTAATCTCACAGGCAGACCTGCATATACAGACCCAGCCGGTTTGCAGTCCCGATTCGCGCGCTCTGACAGTGCCTCCTGTCAGCCGGGAGCCACGCACAGAAAGACCGACAACCCGGGAACGGTTAGGCATCAATGCCGAGGAGAATCTGATATTTATCACCCTCGGCGGAGTCGCACACAACCATCCCTACTTACAGCATCTGGTAGACCAGCACGGCCCATACTATTTTCTCGTCGCAGGCGCCGAATCAACTGGCCGCATCGCTCACAATGTCTACCTATTGCCGGCCCGGAGCATGTACTTCCATCCAGACCTTGTGCATAGCGCTGATCTTGTCATAGGCAAAGCCGGATACAGTACCCTATCAGAGGTATTCCATGCTGGCACCCGATTTGCCTATTTCTGTCGAAAAAACAACCCGGAAATGGCCGCTCTAGTGACGTTTCTTAACCGTGACGTGCCTGGCGTAGAACTCGATATGAAAACCTATGCCCACGCTTGCTGGCTGCAACAGTTACCTGATCTATTGTCGTTACCACAGGCAGATCGCACCGGGGTGAGTAACGGTGCGGAACCAAGTGCCGATGCCATTAGCACACTGCTTCAACACACTAACTAATAAACTCAAGCCGACAAGCGTTCGATCAGGCGTCTGACGAAGAGCTCCCCCTCCTGAACCTGCGCTTCGCTTATAAATTCATTGGGTTGATGGGCCTGATCAATAGAACCTGGGCCACAAATCACCGTTGGAAACTGTGCTTCCTGAAACTGCCCTCCTTCAGTCCCATAAGCGACCTGTCGCACCTCATTTGATCCCGACAACGATTGCACCAATGTGAGGGCCGGCGACTCGCTCGGTATCAATGGAGGCACCTGGGACAGATTTTCTGTTTTGATAAAACAGTCGGCATGTCGTGAACGCATGTTCGGTAATATCTCATCTCGACAGTAACGCTCAAACTCGCCGATCAACTTAGCCGGATCGTCACTAGGTATATTACGAATGTCCCACACAAATTCGCAATGCCGCGACACAATGTTCAATGCAGTGCCACCAGAAATGACCCCCACATGGATCGAGGTGTTATGGGGATCAAATCCATTGTCTAACGGGGTTTCTTGTGCAAGGCGAGCGGCCATATCATTCAAGTAAGTCACTAAACGAGCCGCCGTCATTACGGCACTCACCCCGCGGTTGGTCTGGCTCGAATGGGTTTCGTAACCTCTCACGGTGGTCCGGAGCGCAACTACCCCCTTATTACCATTAACAGCGTTCATGCTAGTCGGCTCACCAATAATAACCGCCGCGGGTGGTGGTAGGCGCTCCGCCATCTGACGCACCATGCGGGGCGCACCCAAACATCCCACTTCTTCATCATAAGAAAGCGCAAAATGTATTGGCTTTTTCAGTTGACTCATCTCTGGTACCAGCGCCAAACCGATCGCGATAAAGGCCTTCATGTCGCAGGTTCCACGCCCGTAAAGCCGCCCTTCTTTCGACGTCACACCAAATGGATCTGTGTCCCATGACTGGCCATCGACTGGCACCACGTCCGTGTGACCTGAAAGCACGACACCGCCGGCTTCCTGCGGGCCCACTGTTGCGTAAAGATTCGATTTGTCACCGTTATCATTCGGCACTCGAGTTGAGTCAATACCATGACCGTGGAGGTATTCCTCTACGAATTCAATCAACTCCAAGTTGCTGTCTCGGGAAACAGTATTGAACGCAATTAAACGTTCGATCATTTTAATCGGTGTCATAGTTTCATTCCGGTGATATGGGAGACAGTCTACACCGGCCAACTTGCCTTAGCGGGAGTAGTGTTTGGCGGAGCCGGGTTGATCATGTAGCCTTGCCCTTTACGGTATCAAACAAGCGGGAGAAACAACGTAATGGCGACTAGAACAATTGGGCTCGTCGGCGCGGGAACGATGGGCAGTGGCATCGCGCAAGCTGGCGCACTGTCCGGGTATGACGTGACCATGCAAGACATTTCTGATGAACAAGTAGCCAAAGGTATCAAGGGTATTACTAAAAGTCTTGAGCGTCTGGCCGCTCGCGACAAAATCAGCAACGCCGACCAATCGTCGGCTCTTGCCCGAATCGAGGGCACAACAAGCTTGGATGACCTTGCTGAGTGTGATGTAGTCATCGAGGCGGCTACCGAAAACATTGATCTTAAGATCGCAGTGTTTGGGCAACTCGATGCGCTGTGTAAATCGGAAACCATTCTTGCCTCGAATACGTCTTCATTATCGATCACCCGCTTAGCCGCCGCGACAAGACGTCCCGACCGCGTTATCGGTCTGCACTTTTTCAACCCAGTTCCAATAATGAAACTCGTTGAAATCGTCCGCGCCTTACAAACGTCAGATGAAACATTTACCGAGATGGACGCACTGACCCGACAACTCGGAAAAGAACCCGTCAGCGTTCAGGATAGTCCCGGCTTTGTCGTTAACCGCATGCTGGTACCCATGATCAATGAAGCGATTTTTGTATTGCATGAAGGCCTCGCCAGCGCCGAGGAGATCGACACAGCGATGAAGCTTGGCGCTAACCATCCCATTGGTCCGCTAGCGCTCGCAGACATGATCGGTATCGATGTGTGTTTGTTTGTCATGGAAATCCTTCACAACGACTTTGCTGACTCCAAATTTCGACCGTGTCCTTTACTGAAAAAGATGGTCAATGCGGGTTATCTCGGTCGCAAAAGTGGTCGTGGATTTTTTGACTACAGTTAATAACGCTCCAGTCGGAGTGGGAAGCAAGAGCAGATTCGTGCTCCTAACATGGGCACCTGCTAACTATGCTTTGATCGCGGACAGGACGGAATCTATCTGATGCAGAGCCTGCGTCTTGGCATTGATACAGGCGGCACTTATACGGATGCCGTGCTTCTTAACGACGCCGATCAGGTCGAGGAAAGTGCGAAAGTTCTAACCAACCACCAGGACCTGGTCAGCAGTATCCGTAACGTGTTGGATACACTGCCACAATCGCGACTCAGGGATACTCGTTTAGTATCTCTGTCGACAACGCTTGGAACCAACGCGGTAGTTGAGGGTCGTGGAACACCAGCGTGCCTGTTACTTGCAGGCTACAACGAAACGCAAGTGCGTCGGGCTCGACTGCATGACCTCGTAGCTGGCGGTCACTGCGTCCTGTTGGCTGGTGCACACGACGCGGCCGGTAATGAGATCGAATCGCTCGATTTGGCAGCCGCCGAGAAAATGGTCCGGCGTCACCGAGATCAAGTCACTGCCTTTGGTATTTCCGGGATGTTTAGCGTACGCAACCCGGCTCACGAAATCGCACTACGTGAACTTGTCCTCTTGGAAACTGATCTTCCAGTGACCTGTG
>Ga0209402_10006663_pt1 | contig 10036 bp, 7 predicted proteins | sample ArcticOcean_MG_C_3_FD_187437 | JGI IMG/M metagenome (GOLD analysis project Ga0209402, IMG submission 187437) | Marine microbial communities from western Arctic Ocean - ArcticOcean_MG_CB8_126 (SPAdes) (version 2) | ecosystem: Environmental > Aquatic > Marine > Oceanic | place: Arctic Ocean... | reverse complement strand
GAACGGCACGCCTTGCTTTCCAGTTTCAGATTAACTACTTAAGGCCTCGTGGGCGATTAGCTCAGTTGGCAGAGCAGCTGACTCTTAATCAGCGGGTCATAGGTTCGAATCCTATATCGCCCACCATTTTACAAGCAAATACAATGGGTTATGAAGGTGTCCGAAATACCTCGGACGCCGATCCTGTTCCATGTATGCCCAGTGTATGGTTTGACGACAGTGCACTCGAGAAACTTCGTGCCTATTCCAGAGCATCCGAGGGTGCATTTTCTGCCAATACAGAGCGTGCCCGGCTGTCGGACAGCAGGGTTTATGCTGAATGGTGCCATCGGGAGCGTAAGGAGATGCTACCTGCCAGGCCCGAAACCATCGCCGCCTTCATTGATACGATGGCTTTAGAGCGTGCTCCTGCAACGGTCAGGCGCTACGTCTCGAGCATCTCACACTTGCATCGTGCAGCAGGTCTTGTCTCTCCCTGCAACGACGAATTGGTGCGGCTATCACTACGCCGCATGCACCGTGCGAGGGGTAGGAGGGGTAGCCAGAAGCTTGGCCTCACCCGCGACCTCGTTGACCGGATGCTTTCAGCCAGTGATCGCACCTCACTGAAGGGCCTTCGTGACAGTGCATTACTGTCAGTCGGCTATGACACGCTGTGCCGTCGCAGTGAACTGGTAGCCGCCGATGTCGAGCATCTCATGATCGGTGATGACGGTAGTGGCAGCCTGTTCCTGCCCACCTCGAAGACCGATCAGGAAGGCAATGGTGCATACCGCTACCTGGCTCCCGACACGATGCGGCATCTATCTGCCTATCTTGTGGCTGCGGGCCATATTGAGGGTCCGCTATTCCGTACTGTTGGTCATGGCGGGCGCAAGTCCGGGCGTCTGAGTGGCGAGACGGTGGCCCGTATCTACAAGGGCATGGCCAAAGCAGCTGGTATTGATCCATGTGAAGTCTCCGGCCACAGCACCCGTATAGGCAAGGCTCAAGATTGCGTGGCGGCCGGAATTGGTATTGCCGCGATCATGCGAGATGGCGGTTGGAAGAGTGAGGCGATGGTGGCTCGCTACACTGAGCATCTGCAGGTCAGGGAGAGCGCATCTGCCAGGCTTAGCTGCATACAAAAACGTATTTAACTTTCCTGGAATTGCGTTCAGTCAACAGCCAACACCTATTAGATATGCATCAATTGCCCAAGGGCTGGAAGGAGTACAAACTGATAGAGAAGTAATGGCGTTCAGCTCTGATGCTACTCAAACCAGTAGCGGGCAAGTGAGGACTACATGATAACCGGCGAACTTAAATCCCAGGTTGACCGTATCTGGGACACGATGTGGTCAGGCGGTATCTCAAACCCGCTTTCAGTAATCGAGCAGCTGACTTACCTGCTTTTCATTAAGCGGCTTGACGAAGTGCACACTCTCAAGGAGCAGAAGGCCGCACGCATCGGCGGTCCCATCGAAGGTCCTGTCTTCGCCGACAACCAGGATCACCTGCGCTGGTCGCGCTTCAAGGATTCGGCACCGGAGAACATGTTCGAGATGGTGCGGGACGAGGTGTTTCCCTTTATCAAAACCCTCGGCGTGAATGGGGAAGCCGACGGCGAGGTGGGCTCGACGTACACCCACCACATGAAGGACGCGCTCTTCATGATGCCGACGCCACGAATGTTGGCAAACGTGGTCGACCGGCTCGACGGCATCGACATGTCCGATCGGGACACCAAGGGCGACCTCTACGAGTACATGCTTGGCAAGATTGCTACCGCCGGGCAGAACGGCCAGTTCCGCTCGCCGCGCCACATCATCCGGCTGATGGTGGACATGACGGCACCGACGCCCAGGGACGTGATTTGCGACCCCGCCTGCGGTACCGCGGGCTTCCTGATTGCTGCCTCCGAGTACCTGGTCGAGCACCACAGCGCCGACATCTACAAGACCGATGCTGCCCGCCGACACTTCAACGAGGGCACGTTTCACGGCTACGACTTCGACACGACGATGCTCCGAATCGGTAGCATGAACATGCTCCTGCATGGCGTGGAGAACCCGGACATCCGCTACAGAGACTCGCTTGCTGAAGCCGACGACAACGATGCGGAGAAGTACTCACTTATCCTCGCTAATCCGCCCTTTGCCGGCGGCCTCGACTACGAGTCTACCGCCAGGGACCTGCAGCAGATCGTCAGGACCAAAAAGACCGAGCTGCTGTTCCTGGCACTGTTCCTTCGCCTGCTCCAGACGGGCGGCCGTGCCGCCATCATCGTGCCTGACGGTGTGCTGTTCGGCTCGAGTAGGGCGCACAAGGCGCTGCGTAAAATGTTGGTTGAGGAGCAGAAACTAGAGGCGATCATCTCCATGCCCTCGGGCGTCTTCAAGCCCTATGCGGGGGTCTCGACCGCCATCCTCCTGTTCACAAAGACCAACTCTGGCGGCACGGACGATGTCTGGTTCTACGACATGCAGGGAGACGGCTACTCGCTAGACGATAAGCGCACGCCGCAGCCAGAGAAGAGCGACCTCGAGGACATTCTTGCCCGCTGGCAGGCACGCGATGCCGAGGCCGATCGAGCACGAACGGATCAGAGCTTCCTCGTGCCCAAGGCGGAGATCGCAGACAACGACTACTACCTCTCCATCAACCGGTACAAGGAAGTGGAGTACGAGGCGGTGGAGTACGACCCGCCGAAGGTGATCCTGGAGCGGCTTGAGGAGCTGGAGGGCGAGATCGCGAAGGGGCGTGCGGAGCTGGAGAGGATGTTGGGGTGACGTCGGGCGAGCGTCCCATCGGCGATCTTGTCAACAATTGCCATACCTGGAATCCGAAGGCCAGCGGTGTTGGAAGTTTCGACTATATCGACCTCAGTTCGATTGACAAAGACACCAAGAGCATTGCCTCAATCGAGCGCCACGAGTGCTCGGAAGCGCCAAGTAGGGCGCGGCAGGTCGTAGAGGCAGGGGACGTTCTCGTTGCGACCGTGCGCCCGAACCTGAATGGCGTTGCTCTAGTTAATGGTGCCCAACATGGAATGACTGCATCGACTGGCTACTGCGTCCTTCGGCCCCATGAGGACAAGCTAGATTCAAGGTTTCTCTTTCACTGGGTCAAGACCCGAGCGTTCGTGCAGCGAATGGTCGACGTGGCGACGGGAGCGAACTACCCGGCCGTGTCCGATGCCAAGGTCAAGGCATCGACGATCCCCCTCCCACCCCTCGCCGAGCAGAAGCGGATAGCAGCGATCCTGGATGCGGCGGACGCCTTGCGTGCCAAGCGACGTGAGTCTCTGGCCGGGCTCGACACCCTGCTCCAGTCCACCTTCCTCGATATGTTCGGCGACCCGGTTACCAATCCGATGGGGTGGGACCGGATTACATTTGGCGATTTGATTTCGACCGGACCGCAGAATGGCATTTACAAGCCTTCAAAGGACTACGGATCAGGAGTCCGGATCCTGCGAATCGATGGGTTCTACGACGGGGCTGTCAGTGATCTTGCGAGCCTTAAGAGGGTTCAAGTCTCGAAGGAGGAAATCGATACCTACGGACTCTTAGAGACTGACATTGTGATCAATCGCGTCAACAGCCGCAGCCACCTAGGGAAATGCGCTTTGGTGCCTGCGCTGGAAGAGCCAGTTGTGTTTGAATCCAACATGATGCGCTTGAGTGTGGATGCTGCGCGAATGTTGCCTAGGTTCGTGACCGAGTTTTTTCAAACCCAGTATGTGAAGAACCAGATCCTTAGCGCTTGCAAAGATGCAGTGAACCAGTCGAGCATTAACCAGGGTGACGTGAAGGGGCTCAATGTGCTTGTTCCACCCATAGACGTCCAACACCGCTTCGCCGTCATCGTCGAGTCCATCGAACAACAGAAGGCCAGCCAGCGGGCGCACCTGGACGAACTCAACACCCTCTTCGCATCCCTGCAGTCCCGCGCCTTCCGCGGAGACCTCTGACGCAGATGGAAACCTCGGCGAACTTCGCGTTTCTCCAACAGGAGTTTCCAAATGTCGCGGAGAGCGCGAGCTTCGCCGAGCGGTTCGTCTACGTGGATCCAAAATCCTCACTCTTTCGCGCGCGCTATGCGTTGGAGCGCCTGGTCATACGTATCTACAAGATCGACAAATCCCTGAGCCCTCCCGAAAAAACAAATTTGAAGAACTACGTCAAAAATCCAGCTTTTCGCGAACTCGTGCCGGAGGTCGTCTGGCAGAAAATTGACTATGTCCGTGATAAAGGCAACGTGGGAGTTCACGGAAGTAAGCCCCTTGAACCAGAGACGGCCCTCGATATTCTGCGTGAGCTTTCGCACGTCCTCTACTGGGCGGGCCGCACCTACCTTCGCAAGGGTGCGGAGGACCTGCAGGGGAAGGTCTTCGACGAGTCTTTGATCCCGCATAGCGGACCCCAGGCCAATCCAACCAGTACCGCGGAGCTGGAAGCTCTCAAGGCTGAACTGGATGCGGCAGAGGAACTTCGCCAGGAGCAAGAGAGCGAACTGGAGGCGCTCCGCGAACAGATCGCGGCCATCAAGGCGGAGAACGAGGCTGTCCCTGAGACGCATGACTGGAACGAAAACAAGACCCGCAGGCTCATCATCGACCTCGCCTTGCAGCGCGCCGGCTGGCCATTGGATCAACAGCGTGACCGGGAGTACGAAGTCACCGGCATGCCCAACAAGCAGGGCATCGGCTACGCCGACTACGTTCTGTAGGGCGACGACGGCAAGCCGCTGGCGGTGGTCGAGGCTAAGAAGACTACCGTTGACCCCGAGACTGGACAGCAGCAGGCAAAGCTCTACGCCGACTGCCTGGAGGCCATGCACGGCCAGAGACCGATTATTTTCTACACCAACGGCTACCGGACGCGCCTTTGGGACGACCTTGCCTACCCACCACGCACTGTTGCCGGCTTCTACAAGAAGGACGAACTCGCCTCCTTGATCCACCGCCGAATTCAACTGGAGCCGCTGGATGTGGCCCGGGTCAAGGATGACATCGTCGAGCGCTACTACCAGAAGCGTGCTATCGGCAGTATCGCGGAGCAGTTCGAGAAAGCGCAGCGTAAGGCGTTGCTGGTAATGGCCACCGGCTCCGGCAAAACTCGTACGGCGATCGCACTGGTGGATCTGCTGCAACGGGCGGGCTGGATAAAACGGGTGCTGTTCCTGGCCGACCGAATAGCACTGGTCAACCAGACCGTGGGTGCATTCAAATCCCATCTGCCGGAATCGAGCCCGGTCAATCTAGTCACGGATAAGGAGGAGGCGGGCCGGGTCTACGTCAGTACCTATCCGACAATGATGGGTCTGATCGATGAGACGAAGGGTAACGAGGCGCGGTTCAGTGTTGGGCATTTTGATCTGGTGTTCATCGACGAGGCGCACCGTTCGGTTTACCAGAAGTATGAAGCCATCTTCCGCTACTTCGACTCGCTACTGGTCGGTCTGACTGCGACGCCAAGCGAACAGGTGGACAGGAACACCTATCAGCTCTTCAACCTGGAGCAGGGGGTGCCGACCGACGCTTACGAACTGGAGACCGCGGTAGCGGACGGCTTCCTGGTGCCGCCGCGCGTGCAGCAGGTAGACCTCAAGTTCCCCCGCGAGGGCATCGACTACGAGTCTCTCAGCGACGAAGAAAAGGAGCAGTGGGAGAGCATCGACTGGGGCGACGGTGTGGAACCGGGCGAACTTCCTGATCGCGTCAACGCCAGTGCCATCAACAGTTGGCTCTTCAACAAGGACACCGTCGACAAGGTGCTCCAGCACGTGATGGAACACGGGCACAAGGTCGAAGGCGGCGACCGGCTCGCAAAGACCATCCTGTTTGCACGTAATCACGAGCACGCAAAGTTCATCGAAGAGCGTTTCAACCATCACTACCCGCACTACGCGGGGCACTTCGCACGTGTCATCGACCATTATGCCAAGTACCCGCAGAGCCTGCTTGACGACTTCTCACAGAAGGACAAAACGCCGCACATCGCGATCTCGGTGGACATGCTCGACACCGGCATCGACATCCACGAGGTTGCCAACCTCGTCTTCTTCAAGCCGGTCTACTCGAAGATCAAGTTCTGGCAGATGATCGGCCGTGGCACCCGCCTGTGTCCGGATTTGTTCGGACCCGGTGATGACAAGCAGGATTTCCGGGTCTTCGACTTCTGCTTCAACTTCGACTTTTTCCGCGAGAACCCCCAAGGTATCGAGACCGGAGGTGTCATTCCGCTGGGCGTCCGGTTGTTCCGCTCCCGCGTGCAATTGCTGACCCAGGTGCAGCGAACTCCGGACCTGGACGTGGATACCGCGCTATCGGAGTCACTGACGAATGAGCTCCACGGAGAGGTGGCGGCCATGAACCGTGAGAACTTCATAGTGCGGATGCACTTGGAGGCGGTGGAACGCTACCGGGAGCGCGATGCCTGGGAACGGCTCAGCGATGCCGACCATGAGCGGTTGCAACGTGAGGTCGCCGGGCTGCCCAGTGAGATCGATACGGATGAAATCGAGTCGCGAATGTTCGACCTCACCGCTCTGCGTATGCAGCTTGCCCTGGCTGAGGACAACACGGGCGTCTACGAGAACCACAGGCAGCGCATGGTCGAGATTGCGATGTTGCTGGAGGAGAAGACCACGATCCCGGCAGTGAATGAGCAGCTCGAATACCTGGCCTCCATGCAGGAGAGCGAATTCTGGGAAGGGATGAACCTCAACGGTCTGGAGGAACTACGCCTGCGGCTGCGCGGCTTGATGCCCTTCCTCGACAAGAAGAAGCGCAAAATCGTCTACACGGACTTCGAGGACCAGGTGGTGGGCGTGAGGGACGAGGAGGTTGTTCACGTCCCGAATATGACGGGTGCCCAGTACGAGAAGAAGGTCCGAAGCTATCTTCAGAGCCATCTCGATCACCTCGTGATTCACCGCCTTCGGACCAACCAGCCGCTCACCGCCCAGGACCTGAATGGGCTTGAGATCACCCTGGTCGAGATCGGCGAGGAGGACGGGGAAATTCTGCTCTCCGGGGTGCTGGCACGCAGCGAAGCACCATCGCTGGCGCACTTTGTCCGTAACCTCGTCGGTATGGATCGGACGGCTGCCCAGGCGGCGTTCTCAGGATTCCTGGGCGACCGGAGCCTGAACCCGGCGCAAATTCGCTTCGTCGAGATGGTCATCAACCAGCTGACCGTGCGCGGTGTCATGGAGGCCTCAGCGCTCTACGAGGCGCCTTTCACCGCCCTGCATGACCGAGGGCCGGACGCCCTCTTTGCCGGTAAAGAGAACGTCATCGAGGGTATCTTCCAGAAGCTCGAGGAAGTCCATTCCGAATTGAACGTTGCGGAGGCAGGGTAATGAACCCATCTCGAGTGACGGTCCAAGAGTGGTCTGATGACAATATGGGCGGCTACTCGTGGAGCTGGGAAATTTGGGTATCCAGACGAAAAGACGGCACCTTCTCCGTTGGGGCAAGGCAGTTCGTTTATGAACCACCTGCGCAAAAAGTAGAGACAAGATGTCGACTCAAAACCGGAGCGCAGGTGCTTATCGCTATAGAGAGAGTTATCGATGAGACTGGTTACAGTTTTCCAAAAGAAAACCTAAAAACGATCAAAGAGGTGGTGAACAAATTAAAATCTCTCGACCCTAAGTGCGCGGAGGAGTTCCGAGTTGCCGCTTTGGCCTGACGCCCTAGCGAGGTCTAAACATGCAGGAACTGACCGCGTGGATGGGGCCACCCAGCGGCTATCTATATCTATATGAACCAGCGCCCCATTTTTGGGTGGGGTAGGGGGTGCCGTTCCCCAATTCCGGTCTTTGCTTGTGTGATCACGAGGGCTCAGATGGCGCACCCGCATTGGGCCTTGGCTCTACCAAACTTCCCTCGTCACTGGTCGACATCCAGCGAATTGTAAAGTTGTTGCCGGTGACATTCAGTGAGGGGTTCCTGCGCTGCTCGCTGAAGACTTCGGGCAGCAGCTTGGAGATGCTCCAGCGCGCGTGATGGGCCAACTCACGCTCGACCTGGATGGTCTGGGGCGTCGCATTCATCAGTCGGTCAGTCATCTCGTCGAACATGCTCCACGCGCCCAGGCGGCGTGCTGTCAGGATGCGATCGGCAAGGTTGCTGTCCTTGGCGGCCCAGCGATGGATCGTCCTGCGGTCGGGCATAGCCTTTGAGGAGCAGATGCGGCTGAGCGTTTTGCCCAGCGCCAACTCCTCGCAGATGACATCAATGATCATCTCACGACGGCTCAGCATGTCTGATAATTCCCCATTATCAGACTTCGTATTCTCGAGTTTGTTTGACGTCATATCTGCCCCATCATCTCAACGATCACGATCACGCCAACGCTGTAGATTGGCAGCAGAACGTCGTTTCCCCTCAGGCGTCTTCGGTCCGGTTGATAGGCCGCCATGGAGCCGACAGCGACCACCTGGGCGGATGGCGGTGGCTCTGCAGGGAGCACCCGTGGATCTGGCGCGCGCACCACATGCACCGTTGAGACGTCGTCGCCATTGGCCAGCCATCAGTAGATGTTTCCTGACCCCATAACGCGCGCGCTCAAGTGAGACACAGGACGTATAATTAACCCCTGCAAACAATATGAGTGCATTGCGCTCCGAGGCTGTGATGGAACCGATGTAACCGTTAGAACCGATAATCCTTTATCTCCCCTAAAGTGAGTTTGTATTTCGCGGATAGTAGGCATGATCGGTAGCATCGGTAGCACGAGGTGATATATGGCAGTTTTCTGGGGCTTTTGAGTGGAACCGATAATCAGTAGCTCTGCCGTCGGATAACACCAGGTAACGGACTGCTGAGCTTGATGCCCAGCCAGACCCGGGTATTCTTCCCCGAACTGTTCCGCTTGATCTCGCGGCTTAACCCGGCGTTGCGGAGCCGATTGCCAAACGATTTCTGAGACTCGATATCTTCACCGGCGTTCTCGGCGTAGGACCTCCAGGAGCGGTACAGATTAGCGGCGCTTTCCAGGAGGTTTGAGTTGCCGGGCTCACATTGGCAATCCTCCTCCAGCCATTGGCGGAACGTGTCCTGCTCCGCGAAATATTCCTCCGTGGCTTTGGCTACGATATGCGGCTTCGCCAATCCCTTGTGCCTCCAGAGATGTGCACCCTCGATCGCCCACTCGAGAATGCCTGCAGCTTCGCTGCGTAGCTTTTCCTGAAGATCGCGGTCGGGAGTGTGCGGGACGAATTCCAATGGAATTACATGGAGGCGTCGGCGCTCTGCCTCAGTCACATTCTGCAACGATGGCTTATGATTACCTAGAATCAGGATCTTGAAGCGGGGCGTAAATTCAAAGAAGTCCTGGCGCATAAACCTGGCTGCGATTTTGTCTCCGCCGGTCAGTTGCTTGATGCGTGCAGCGTTCCAGCGGCGGCCTTCGGATGTTTCGGATGCATAGACGAGCCGCGCGCCGGCCATACGGGCAATCTCGGTTGGATGTCGATCAAATCCACCCATGGCAAACGTCTCGGGTGGCACGGTCACGGCGTAGTCTCCCATTATGTAGGCGAGGGTTTCGGCGAAGACGGACTTGCCGTTTCCACCCGGCCCATAGAGGAAGAACATCGCCTGTTCCTTGGTCCAGCCAGTGAGGAAATAGCCGGAAATTATCTGTAGATAAATCTCTAGATCGGGATTGCCTTGACTGATCTCTGAGATGAATTCCCGCCATCGAGGACAATCGCCAGAGGGATCGATATTCGTTGCTTTTGTGATGTGGTGTTCAGGAGTACATCGGATGAGATCCCCATCACGGAGATCGATCGTGTTGTGAGGCGTACCAAGAAGGTAATCGTCGCGATCCCAGGCGTCCTGAGTGACAGCAATGCCGGGCTCGCTTCCCGCTCTCTCCAGAACGCCCCTCACCTGGGACATGCGAAGCCTTTTTCCTTCAGAGTGAGTGTCACACAAAATTTTGAGATATTTGGATGCGTCCCAGATTGTTTGAGCCCTATTGTCCATTTCCCAACGATAGTTGTTCCAGCGATACCAGCATTGGCGTGTGTGATC
>Ga0209402_10006660_pt1 | contig 10039 bp, 16 predicted proteins | sample ArcticOcean_MG_C_3_FD_187437 | JGI IMG/M metagenome (GOLD analysis project Ga0209402, IMG submission 187437) | Marine microbial communities from western Arctic Ocean - ArcticOcean_MG_CB8_126 (SPAdes) (version 2) | ecosystem: Environmental > Aquatic > Marine > Oceanic | place: Arctic Ocean... | reverse complement strand
CCTTGGGGGGGAAAGATAATGAAACAGCTTAAAGAAGAACGTATCGTTGGTTACTTTAGGTCTATAGCCCTCACTAATGATTTCATTCTCAAAAGGATGAAAGAGATAAAGAATGGAAGACCCTTATGCGGGTGTGGAGCATGTCATGAATGTTACTATGTGTATCTGATAGATAATCTATCTAAGGGCTATGGAAAACAATAGAGAAATAGAAAGAACAGAGTACGAAATCAGAAAACTTGAGCGAGGCATTAAGGTGGCTCACAAGTGTCTTCTGGATATAAAAGGAACCAGCGTAGATTACGACTTTATGATTAAACAATATGTCAAGGATATTAAAGAGCTTAGAGATGGGCTTGAGCGATTAACAGGACGACGACAACCAAACATTCCTAAGTGGCCTATATAAACTGGAGATAATATGTACAAGATAAAACTAGAATACATTAGCCCTTGGGCTATTAAAACTGTAAAAGAATCATTTAACAGGCTCCCAAAAACAGAACACAGAGACGGCCAATACAGACTTAGGCGTTACTCAAGAATAAAGCTGTGTGATACAGACCACTTCAAATATATGAAGTTGGAGTCTAAGCCTTTTAACCAGTCAGGGGTTTACAATAAGTTTCAGGGTGATGTCCCTCGTGAATTTGAAGATATTGAGGATGAAGTAATCGAGAGTGGCGGTATGCTAGAAATGTGTGACACGTTCTTAGAGTCTAGTGGTTTAGTCGATGACCATGAAATTGAAATTCATCAGATAAGGATTGTAGCAAGAAACGAATCAACCCCAGTGTCGCCAGAGGGGGTACATCAAGATGGTTTCAGGTTTATAGCTATGATTGGGGTCGATAGACACAACATAACTGGAGGAAATCTATTGGTCTCTAAAACCTGTGAGGGTAAGCCAATAGTGGACTTTCCACTAGAGGGTGGAGAAATGGTTATGCTTGATGATGGAGTCATGTGGCATAACGCCACTCAGATTAAACCAATTAGCAGCGATACTCAGGGCTGGATGGATGCCTTTATATTGACAGCAGAATAAGAATAAAAGATATGGAAAAATATAAAGTCGGATTCACCTGCTCTTGTTTTGACTTATTTCACGCCGGTCACGTCGCTATGCTAGAGGAAGCAAAAAATTACTGTGAACACTTAATAGTAGGATTGCAGATAGACCCAAGTGTGGAAAGGGAAGAAAAAAATAAACCTATTCAGAGCTTGATAGAAAGACAGATTCAGCTAAGAGCGTGTAAATACGTGGACGAAATTATAGTATACGAAACAGAAAAGGATTTGAAGACCATACTGAAAACCCTGCCTATCAACGTGCGATTTCTAGGAAAAGAATACGCAATAGAAAGTTTTACCGGAAGGGGTATTTGTAAGAAGAAGGGGATAGGGATACATTTTAATCACAGGTTGCATGACTTTTCAACATCCGAATTGAGAGAGAGAATTAAAAATGTCTAATTTGTTTAACGACCCAGTTGAAGAAAGAACACTTCAAAGCTACCTCAAAGAAGCTAGGGCTATGGTTGGTAGGTGGGGAACTCCGTGGATGAGGTCTGACGAAGACGTAATTACCAATGTTGCAAATGCAATTGCTAGGGCGGAAATAGACTTCGACCCGGCAAGGGGATATAAAAGAGTCACCCTGAGATGCACTTACGGAAGACGGCAGATTTGGGCAGAAGTCAGTAAAAGGGTGACCATTGCCAAAAGACCGACACACTACAGTGTGAGTGCGGATGACAAATCTGGTAGAATGGCTTTTGAGGTAGCGGATGATTTTGAGCCTGTGCTAGAGACACTGATAAAAAAGGAGCGGGTAGAGGGTATGATGTCTCAGCTTAGAAAGATACTAGACAGAAGGCGAGTTAATCCTCCGCTGACTAGGAGACAAAAGGACTGTTTAAGAATGAGCTTCTTTGATAACATGAGTGTGTCTAAAATCGCAGAACACAAAAAATGTACCAAGCAGGCGGTTGACCAGCTTCTCAAGCATGGAATAAAAAACTTGCAAGGGGTATTAGTTGGTGTGTGAGGGGATATAATCCTGTAGTAATACTATACTTCAGGAGGGTGTCCTATGAAAACGGCTCAGATTATCTTCACGGCGGCCCTGACAGTGTTTATGGCTGTTCTACTAACCCTAAGAATTTCAAATACGTCTTGGGAACAAAAGGCAATAGATAACGAGGTGGGTAGATACCACCCAAACTCAGGAAAGTTTGAGTGGACAAATGTAAAACTTATACCACAATGGGAATCCATAAAAAATTACGTGGAGTTATTAGATGAGCAACGAAAAAACTCAGGGTTCAGACAAACACCCCCAAAAATCATGCCAAACCAGCAACCCCCGAGGAAACAAAACTACCAAGCTAATTCCAAATAGGCGTTATGATATTCTAGACCTATTAATCGTCAGCCTGTATAACGCAATAGTATTCGGCGCTGGTTTCGGACTGGGGTGGTTGCTCTGGTCTAGACAGCCCATAGAAGAATTAATCCAAGCCCATGCTGCTGTATGAATCTAAGCACACAGAGGGGAAGTTAGAAATAGTCACAAGAGCTTATCTAGATGAAGAAGGTGAGACGACTATGCTAACCCTCTACCAATATTTGTTTGACGGAGGAGAGGTTGTATCTTCAAGTGAAGTCTCTTTATCTACAGAACAGGTGGGAAAAATAGTCAACATATTCTTGGAAACGAAATCAAAACAGATTCTTAATGAGTACAAACTAGAGCAGGAGGGATTGGAATGAAGGGCTTGGAGGGTTATCTAAAAGAAGCTCAGGGGATTATAGTTAAGTGGGGACCAGTCGGGTTGCTGTATGACGATGAGTGTATCGGTTATGTGGCAGGAAAACTAATGGAGGCTGACTGGAAATACGACCCCGACAAAGGTGCTAGCGAAACGACTTGGAGAATACTGTGCGGGAGATGGTCCATCTACAACTGGCTCAGAGATAAAAAGAGGGACTCACGAAGAAGCCCGATGTCACTGAACAGTCCAAACGTGGAAGGGGGAACGGAGTTATGGGAAACAATAGAAGATAAAAGAAAGCACCCAGAACAACCCCATGACTTCAGTTTTGAGGGTGTGTTATCTATGTTGACTAAAATTCAGAAAGAATATGTGACAAAATATTTTAAAGAAGGAATGTCTATGGCTGAGATAGGCAAAGAGAAGGGGGTCAGCCGACAGGCTGTGAGTATTGCAATTAAGTCTGCTGTTGAAAAAATCAAGAGCGAAATTAAGAAAAAGAGGACTAGAAATGAAGCGAAGAGGACGACCAGCAGATAAAAAACTATATGTTAATGCTGTGATAGAGGGGCTGCCACCGTTTGGAGTAAAAGAAGAAGAGTTATCAATTCTTAGGAGTAGCCTAACAAAGCTGACCTGTGTGGAGCTAACGATTCTTGCAAAGAGTTTATCAGGTGAATCTGAGTGTCTTCTTCCTAATAAAACCGACGCACAAAAAAATCGCCTGAAAATTCTAGAAACAACTTGACCGACCCCGGCCCGAGGGGTAGAATACCATAGGGCTTTTTAGTCGGACCCAACCAGAGAGGATGGCGCTTTGCCAAATAGAAGAGAGTGGGCATTAATACTGATGTGTGCTGGCTTTCTTTGTAAGCTACTATCCTCTTTCGAGCCGACTAATTTCGAGCTTATCTGTGTGTGGGGTGCTTGTTACCTGTTATGGATAGAAGGAATAAAATATGCCTACGGTAGAAGAGATGGCTAGTGGGTACGTGCAACAGTGCGAAAATAAGTTGCAAGAGTTACTCAATCAATCTGACAATCTTCAAAAGCAGATTGAAGCACTAAAAACTCATGTAGAAGAGTGCGTGGACGAATTAAGTGACCCTTTGGATGGGGTCGTTAAAACCTGTGAAACTAGCAAGGAGAGTGTATCATGACGGAAATTCAATTTCTATTGGAATTGTCTAAGACAACAGCCTCATATAGCTGGGCTGTCGATGGTAAACAAATCGTAGGCACGGCTAAGAATGGCAAGACTAGGGGTAAGAAGTTTGACCCTATCACCGCTGTTTGTCGCTCCACCGGCAAGGGAACCTATGCTTCCACCTGCCGTGGCAAGTCTAAGGCGGCTACAAGACTAGGGGTCACTCAAACTCTAGCAAAGAACGTGTCGAACGCTACACAAGCCACCTCTAACCGAGGTAACGGTCAAGTTCTTCGAGGAAAGATTAGACAAGTCCTAGGTGTTTAAAATGCCAAAAAGCCTACGAGCTATATACAATGATTTGGCGAATGTTTCGTCTGAGAGAAGCAAGATTGCTCGTCGTGAAAAAGCTCTGTTAAGTAGAGAGCAAAACCTGCTAATGGAATTAAAAAAGTATTCGACGAGCAAAAGTTCTACGGAAAAGTAAGTTAAAGGATTTTTTATAGATGACAGCGTGCGAGCGTAGAGATAAGGATTGCGAAAGTAAAGACACTACTCCTTCGTGTAGTAAAACGGAGGAGGAACAATTGGAAACCGCAGCCGAAATGGTGAAGCGGTACAATAAGAAGGAGAATGTTGATGAGTAACTTCAATCATGTAGTGCTGGTTGGAAACTTGGTTCAAGACCCAAACATAAGGGAATTGCCGAGTGGACAAACCGTGTGTGATATGCGAATTGCAGTAAACACACAGCGCAAGGAAACGGAGGAAACCTTGTTCATTGATATCACCACTTGGGGTGCTACTGCTAAGACTTGTGCTAAGTACATGAGCAAGGGTCGAAGTATTATCGCCGCCGGGCGGTTGAAGACTGATGAATGGGAAGATAAAGAGGGAGGTCGTAGAAGCAAGACTTACGTTGTTGCAACAACTGTTCAGTTCAACGACAAGAAGGCTGACTCTACAACTCCTGACTCTGCAACTCCCGAAACTGTTTCGGCATCTACAGTGATAGAAGAAGATAATCCGTTCTAGCCTATCTAACCCCGTTTCCGTGTTTTCGGGCTACATATTGTTAAACACGGCGCTCTGGTAATCGTGCGTGGTAATAACCTCCGCAGTAAAGAGCGTTCAACGGCTATATAACTAGACAGTCTAGTCCTGAGCAGTCAGGTTCAACGTATATAGCTATTTACCAGAGTGCATTTTTTAGAGGAAACTCTAAAACCCTCTGAGCGTGCTTGTATAGAAACGGTTTGAGTCTAGTGAAGGGGTTAATTCACCACCAAGTGATGTAGTAGCCTTATCAGTGTATTTAAGTCCTTTCTGCTAAATAAGAAAAAGAGTTGTATTTCAATTTTGGAGAGAATGATGGAAAAGGTTAATCGTCGTTTTGTTGCTGTGAGCGCCATCCTATTGGTAACGCTGGTAAATTATACAATTTACCTCACTTCGGAGAACTCAAGGCTTACCCACATGGTACAGCTTTCCGACACTAGGAGTGATATCAATCAGGAGTGGGCTAATGAGATAACTCACGTTATGATTAATAAGCTAAACGACAACCATGAAGAAGGCATGAGGAGTCAAGGGAGAATGGAAGGTATCGTTGATTACCTTACTAAGCCTGAAGACTACCAATCGGTCTGGCATGAAGGCTATCAGCGAGGTCTTAACCAGAGCGAAGAAATGGCTAGGATTGAAAAAGAAGAAGATGATAATGCTCCTTTTGATAGACCAATCAAGCCAAATGTTATTAAGAAACCTGACTTTGACAAGAAAATCGAAAAAACTCAGGCCGGGGGTAGTGAATAAGGTATAATACATATGGATTCAGTAGGGTGGCATAAAGGTTGCTTAACGGGTTCGACTCCCGCCCCTATTGCTTAGACACGCAGGAAATTTAAATGCAAGATATAGTAAATAAAATAGCAGCCACAGGTAAAGGAATACTTGCAGCAGACGAAAGCACCCCTACGCTTACGAAGCGGCTTGAGTCTGTGGGTGTTGAGCCAACCTTTGAGAATAGACATTACTACAGACACGCACTGTTTTCTGCTACTGGTATAGAAAAATATATCAGCGGAGTTATTCTTTTTGACGAAACCATTAAGAACGAAGAAACAATAGCTCCCCTTAGAGGAAAGGTGGCTATTGGAATCAAGGTTGACAAAGGGGCTAAAGACTATTATTCTTTTGGGGCAAATGAAAAGCTCACAGAAGGCTTGGATGGACTTGACGACAGACTAAAGGAATACAAAGACCTTGGGGCCGAGTTTGCAAAGTGGAGGGCTGTGTTAAATGTTAATAGCCCAACGGAAAGCGTAATTGTTAACGCTCACGTTATGGCTAGGTATGCAAAGAAGTGTCAGCTTGCAGGGGTTGTTCCTATAGTTGAGCCAGAAATACTAATGGAGGGCTTACACTCTATATATAAAACATTTGAAGTTACCGAGAATGTATTGCACTATGTGTTCAAGGCTTTGTACAGCGAAAAGGTAGTATTGGAGCATATGATATTAAAACCAAACATGGTTCTATCTGGATACCAAAGCCTCACGGCACATTGTGATGATGTGGCCGATATGACACTCAGGTGTTTCAGGCGTGTTGTTCCAGCGGCAGTTCCAATGATTGCGTTCTTGAGTGGCGGACAACCGGACGGCAATGCTGTGCGAAATCTTAACGCTATGAATCGAGAAGACACTGAACTACACAGCCCTTGGTATATGTCGTTTTCTTTTGGTAGAGAGCTACAACAAAACGCACTTTCTAAATGGGCTTCGGGAAATGAGCAAGGGGCAAAAGAAGTATTAATAAAAAGAGCCAAGGAGTGTAGCTTGGCTGCGTGGGGCGAACTTAGCGAGGGAACACTACGGAGGCTTGGCTAAACCTAACCGGTTGCCCCCGTAGTTCAACGGTTAGAACGCGGTTCTTATAAAGCCGTAACGTGGGTTCGACTCCCACCGGGGGTACTGCATGGGGCCGATTGGTTTCGACTGGTAGTGGAAGTAGTAGCTGCATGGAGTGGTTGGTCAGCGGGCCACTATAAAAGCTGACCAAAAAGTAATTGCAGAGAAGCAATTCGCGTTAGCTGCCTAGAGTAGCTGGGGGTTGCACAAACCTTTTTATCCAATTGTGCTGACTCCGATAATCGGATAGGGATGGTTAACCCGATAATAACACCTGATGACCATAATGGTCTGATGATGGTCAATCCATCTAGTTTTGTCTGCTGTGCGATAACAACAGACTAACCATGTAGACGCTGCTAATTAAGCTAACCAACACGGGGGTTCGATTCCCCCCGGCTCCACTAAACATTTTACTCACCTCCACCACACTTTTGGGGTATAATACATTGGTTATTACAAATCCATAAAGGAGAAACCAATGAAGGTGGAGATAGAATGTTATCAATGTGGCAAGACTTTTTTGAGAAGTAAGAAAGAAGTTAACAGAAGCAAGAGAATAAACAGAAGACAGTTTTGCAGTCGTGAATGTGTTGGCAAGACTACAATTTATGAGAATATTCCCCAAGAATTTATAGGCAATATGAAACACCTTCGGGGTGGGGGAGAAGGAAGAACAAAAGACGAATATAGCTCCTTCCGGCCATATGCTAAGACTTGCAGAACAAGAAGACACAAACATGAAGTTGATATATCTGTAGAATATCTAAAAGAGGTTTGGGAAAACCAACAAGGTATTTGTCCATTTACCGGATGGGGCTTGGAATTAAGATACTACCAAAAGAAAAAGAAAAAAAGCCCTCTAACACCCAAACATGCTTCTTTGGACAGAATAGACACTACCAAAGGATACGTTAAGGGGAATGTAAGGTTTATTTCTGTCATGGCTAATTATGCTAGAAATAACTTTTCTGACGAGCAATTAATTTGTTTTTGCAAATCCGTATCCGACTGTCGCTGACTCCCCCCGGCTCCACTTTTTTCAGAAAAATATCTTGACTTTGGGGGACGCCGCGCTATAATAGAGTAGTTGAGTGGGCTTTTTTTGAACGGAGAGAAGTTATGAAGTTGAATGGCAAAGTGAATGTTATCGAGAGGTCCGGTAGCTTCGAGCAGTCGAACTACACGATTGAGGCAACCGCCAAAGCGTTCTCAATCTTATCGGACCAGTTGTATTCCAATAAAGTCAGAGCCGTAGTTAGGGAACTAAGCACCAATGCGTATGATTCTCATGTGGATGCTGGAAAATCTGATACCCCATTTGAAGTTCACCTACCCTCCTCTATGGAACCCCATTTTGCCATCAGAGATTACGGAACCGGACTGGGTCACGACGACTGTATGCACCTTTACACAACATACTTTCGTAGTAATCGAACAGGCAGTAACGATGCCGTTGGGTGTATGGGGCTAGGGAGTAAGTCTCCCTTTGCTTACAGTGATAGCTTCACTGTTGAGTCTTTCTTTGATGGTGAGCATCGCACTTATAATGCTTACAAGAACGAAGAAGACGAACCCGTCTTTGCCCTTCTCAACACTAAAATTACCCATGAGCCTAACGGGCTTAAGGTTAGTTTCCCTGTTGCGTCAAACGCTTATAATAACGACTTTGATGAATTCGTAGATGAAGCAGAAGACCTCTATAAGTTCTTTAAGGTTCAGCCCAAGATTACTGGACAGTCTATTGAGATTAAGCCAGATGAATACATTATCGAAGGTGACGGTTGGGCTGTTCGTAAGCGGAACGGGGGAGCTTATGGCGTTTATGCCATCATGGGTCAGGTTGCCTACCCAATTGATGTAGACCAGTTTAATAATAATAAGGACCATGAAACTTATTCAATCCTGAAAACCAATCTTAACATTACGTTTGACATTGGGGAACTTAGCGTTACTCCTTCTCGTGAATCTCTCAGTTATAACAAGCACACTGTTGCCAGTATCACTAAGAGGTGTGCAGAGATTAAAGAGAACGCTGAAAAGGTAGCAGAGGAAGCTGTGTCTGAAGCAGAGACTCTTTGGGACGCTAGGCTCTCCTATGTCTCAATCACTAAGACCAATGGCTTGCTCGGTGGTCTTTCCAATGTAATTAGTATGGATACGGCTGAGTGGAATGGCATCCAACTCTTTAAAGATAAAAGACACCAAAGTATCTATATTGGGGACATTTTAGACCTTAGTGTTGTTGTCTACTATAGGGATGGGTGGAAGAAAGCAGTTCAGAGAAATGACATTCTAACACTGGTTGTAGACCCCAGTGTCGTGTTTTATATTGACGACCTTAAGCGTGGTGGTATTAGTCGCGTCAAAGAGGCGGTTAAAGACCAAACCAGTAGTGGTAGAAACGCAGCTTGGGATGGCACTGGTCGTGACGGCAAATTTAAGATTTACCGTATAAAAGGAACAGAGGAAGCTATTAGTAAGTTCCGCGAATTGTTGGGATGTGATGATAGTCACTTCTGTAAGACCTCCGACCTTGCTTCCGTCCAGCGTTACTCAGGAGATGTAGAGAAGCGTACCAGCATTGCTAAGTGGACTGGCAGCACTAGAAGTTGGAAGAAGGGGGACAACTGGGACGATGTATCGAAAGACCTAGACGAAGGTGGCTACTTCGTAGAGATTAACCGCTACGAACTTAGAGACACCAGTGGGTGTTTTGGAGACGTTGGTACTCTAGATGAGATTGTGGACATTCTTAATAATCTTGGCTACGACATTGATAAGAAAAAGATTTACGGCATCAAGACCGGCGTTAGGAATAGGGATAAGTTTCGTAAGCTGGAGAATATTGAAGGCAAGTGGATAAATATCTTTGCCCTCGCTCAAAAGGTTGTCAAAGAATTTCTTGAGGATGGCTACAAAGAACTTATCCAAGAGAAAAGGTCTAACCAAGACTTGTTCGATATGAACAACACTCGTTGTCTTATCGCGGACATCACTAATATCGCAGAGAAGACTACTACAGACAATGACCTGAAAAAGTTGGTGGTTCTTCACAAACACCTTATGGAATTGGGAAAAGACCAGAAGTTGGATAACGTCTTCAAGTTGGCTAGGAAGTTTCGGCTTCTCCCCGGTAAGAAGGAAAGTAAGCATGAGCCTTATGTCAAAGCGGCGGTGGATAAGTACCCGCTGATTAAACT
>Ga0209402_10006657_pt1 | contig 10042 bp, 8 predicted proteins | sample ArcticOcean_MG_C_3_FD_187437 | JGI IMG/M metagenome (GOLD analysis project Ga0209402, IMG submission 187437) | Marine microbial communities from western Arctic Ocean - ArcticOcean_MG_CB8_126 (SPAdes) (version 2) | ecosystem: Environmental > Aquatic > Marine > Oceanic | place: Arctic Ocean... | reverse complement strand
TAAGTACGCTCGCCTGGAGGCAAAGAGTTTCTGAGACTAAAGAAGCTTATGCGTAAACAGTCCTTGCACACAGTTTGCGAAGAAGCTGGATGTCCCAATATTGGAGAATGTTGGGAAGCAGGAACAGCCACCTTTATGATCTTAGGAGATGTCTGTACCAGGGCCTGCAAGTATTGTGCGGTGGCCCACGGAATGCCAGGGGCTCTGGACAAGGATGAACCGCGACGGGTAGCGGAGACTGTCAGCGCCATGGGTCTTGAGCATGTTGTAATAACAAGCGTAAACAGGGATGAACTTCCAGATGGAGGGGCGGCGATATACGCTGAGACCATACTGAGGATCAAAGAAAAGCTACCAGATTGTTCAGTGGAGGTTTTGATACCTGACTTTAAGGGAGAAGAGAAATCGCTTCGCACGGTATTGAAGGCTAATCCGGCAATTTTAGGGCATAATATAGAGACAGGGGAGAGGTTGCACCCGGATGTTCGCCCAGGCGGCAGGTACTGGAGGTCAGTTTCCTTTTTGGGGGCATCAAAGCAAATTAATTCTTCGATACTGACGAAGACTGGTATGATCTTGGGCATGGGAGAAAGAAGGGAGGAGGTGTATCAGACGATGTCGGATTTAAGGGATGCTTCAGTGGATATTCTAACTTTAGGACAATACTTGCGGCCATCTTTTCAGCATATCCCGGTGGCCAGATGGGTAACTCCTGCTGAGTTTTCAGAATGGAAAAGGGTCGGAGAGAACCATTTTGGATTTAAGCACGTGGAGGCAGGCCCCTTAGTACGATCAAGCTATCATGCCAAAGAGCAAGCTAGAGAGGTCAAGGCAGGTCCAGCGGGCAAGATCCGAGAGATCCAAGAAGCTGATTTGTTGGCACCAGCAGAAGTTGTTGGGAACAAGAAGTTGGTACAAATAGAGTCAAGAAATGCTCCAATGGAGCTCAGTTGAACATGGGTCTGAATGACAGAGGGGGGATCGGTGAGTGAGCTGAGTAAGAAAACTAGAAAAAACAGTTTGGACAAAGAAAAAATGATCGAGCTGCTTAAGCGGATGCTACTTTATCGCCGTTTTGAAGAAAAGGCTGGAGAGAGCTATGCAATAGGTAAGATAGGAGGATTTTGTCATCTTCACATTGGCCAGGAAGCGGTGGCCGCCGGTTGTATCGCTCCCCTGAGGAAAGAAGATTATGTCATCGGCACTTATAGGGAACACACACAAGCTCTTGCGAAAGGGGTTGCTCCTGAAGCGGTCATGGCAGAGCTATATGGGAAGGCCCCCGGAACCTCCGGCGGCTTAGGTGGATCAATGCATATCTTTGGTTCGGATGTAGGGTTTATGGGTGGCCATGGAATCGTAGGGGGCCAGCTAGCCCTTGCACTTGGAATTGCTTGGGGGATCCATTATCGAGGAGGAGATCAGGTATGCGTTTGCTTCCTTGGGGATGCGGCTGTGAACCAGGGTGCTTTTCATGAATCTTTGAATATGGCGGCGATCTGGAACCTGCCAGTTATATATGCGGTTGAGAACAACGCCTATGGCATGGGAACTAAGTTTTCTAGGGTTTCTGAAACAGAGATGTCTCAGAAGTCTGCTTCCCATGGAGTGCCTGCCAGAATCATAGACGGGCAGGATGTTGTTTCTACCTATATAGACTTTACAGAGATCGTAGAAGAGGTGCGGCAAGGGGCAGGGCCTCAATTTGTGGACGTACAATGCTATCGATTTAAGGGTCACTCAATGTCAGATCCGGTGTCAGGCACTTATCGGTCCAAAAAAGAGGTCGAGGACAAAACGGAGAACGCAGATCCCATAACAACCTTAGCTGATCAAATGTTCGACTCCGCACTGCTCACCCCGGAAGAGTTGAAGGAAATGGACATGGAGGCTAGGGAGATTGTTAGAAAGGCGGAAGCTTTTGCGGAATCAGCCCCCGAGCCTGACACAAAGAGCCTTTACGACAACGTTTATTCAGAAATCAACCCCAATGGCCGATTGTTTTTTGATGGCCGGGTAATCTAAATAGAGGGCATATGGCGGAAATTACATATAGAGACGCTTTGAACCAAGCTTTGGCCGAAGAAATGGAACGAGACGAGTCCGTTTTTCTGTTGGGAGAAGAAGTGGCAGAATATGATGGGGCCTACAAGGTTTCTAAGGGTCTCCTAGAGCGGTTTGGTGACAAAAGGGTGGTAGACACCCCTATTAGCGAATTGGGGTTTACGGGCCTCGGCGTCGGTGCAGCAATGGTGGGCTTAAGGCCGGTAGTCGAGTTCATGACCTTCAATTTTGCGTTTTTAGCTATAGATCAGTTGATCAACAGTGCCGCTAAGATGGGCTCGATGAGTGGAGGGCAAGTAACAGCACCTATGGTTTTGAGAGGCCCGTCCGGGGCAGCCTTACAGCTCGGCTCTCAACATTCTCAAGCGTGTGAAGCGTGGTATCTCCACGCGCCGGGACTGAAGGTGGTTACTCCGGGCACTCCAGCTGATGCAAAGGGTCTTCTCAAGACGGCAATTAGAGATAATGACCCTGTGGTATTTATGGAGAGCGAACTTCTATACAACCTTAAAGGCGAGGTGCCAGACGGGGAAGAATTTCTGATTCCATTGGGCGTGGCAGACCTCAAAAGAGAAGGTGGCGACGTGTCTATCATAACCCACGGGCAAATGATTCATGTGGCCTTGAGGGCAGCGGACCAGTTAGCAAAGAAGGGTTTGGAGGCAGACGTGCTTGATCTTAGATCACTGAGACCACTGGATGTAGAGTCTATACTGGAGTCTGTGGCTAAGACTAACAGGGCGGTTTGCTTGGAGGAAGGGTGGTCGTACGGAGGCGTGGGGGCTCAGGTCACTTCTGTCCTGATGGAGGAAGCCTTTGATGATCTCGATGCTCCAGTTTTGAGGGTCACCCAGGCAGACGTTCCGATGCCGTACAACAAAAGACTGGAAGCCTGGACCAAGCCAAATGTTGCCCGCCTTGTGGAAGCTTGTGAGAAAGTTTGCTATGTGTGAAATCAATTTTATAAAGTTTATTGGATGGCGGAAACAGAAAGCCGTCAGGAGTGCAAATATGAAGCAATCGAGCCACTTACACATCAAGCGAGCTGATAATCATGTTGACTAAAGTTCATATGGAAGCTCTATCCCCCACAATGGAAGAGGGACAGGTTGTAAAATGGCTAAAAATAGAAGGAGATTCCGTCTCTGAGGGCGACGTTCTAGCCGAGATCGAAACTGACAAAGCAGTAATGGAGCTAATAGCTAGAGGCGGAGGGTTGCTTAGAGCGGTGCTTTTGCCGGAAGGTGGTACAGCTCCAGTGGGAGAGGTGATCGCGGTGATCGCTGAAGCAAACGAGGACATATCTTTGTTTGAGAAACAAGACCAACCAACTCCCTCGGCGACTACAACGGAAGATACTCCGCTTTCTGGAGAAGTGCTCGCTGTCCCCTTATCTCAACCAGAGCAGTCAGGAGAGAAAGTGGTAGCAGAGAAGGGGTCAGGGTTAGAAGGTCAGCGTATCAAGTCTTCCCCTTTAGCAAGAAAACTGGCTGAGAAATCGGGACTTGAATTGCAGAGCATATCGGGGACAGGACCAGCTGGGAGAATTGTTAGAAAAGATATAGAGGACGCCTTAAACGCCCAGGCTACCCCCACTGCTAGACCCATTGTTCCGGCGGGCGGGCCAGAAGAGTATGAAGACATACCACTTACGCAGATGCGGAAAACAATTGCCCGTAGGCTTTCAGAGTCTATAGGTCCAGTTCCCCATTTCTTTTTAACCGTTAGCGTCGATATGAGCAAGTGGACTGAGGCTCGCTCACAGATAAACAGAATGCTGGATACGCATGGCGTAAAGATTTCCTATAACGATATCATCATCAAGGCTACAGCAGTGGCATTAAAAATGCATCCAGAATGTAATGCACACTGGATGCAAAGCTCCATTAGAAGATTCAATGCTGTTCACATTGGCGTAGCTACGGCAGTGGAAGACGGCCTCATAACTCCTGTTATTCGAAACGCTCATTCTCTGGGCTTAAGGGAGATTCACGATGAGGTGCGTCGATTAGCAGAAAAGGCTAAGAATAAGATGCTGAAGCCAGAAGAATATACAGGTGGTACATTTTCGATTTCAAATCTCGGGATGTATGGTATTCAAGAATTTACCGCGGTTATTAACCCTCCGGAAGCAGCTATTTTGGCAGTTGGATCTTTGGAGTCTGGGCAGATGAAGCTCACCATGAGTTGTGACCATAGGGTGATAGATGGAGCAGTGGGAGCGCGATTCCTGAAAACACTCAAGGAAATATTAGAGGAACCAGCCACGGGGTTTATTTAGGGGCTTAGGCCTTATCTTTCTGGTCTTGAGCTTGGGCCAACTTTAGGGAAAGCAATGACCATAAAGCGACCAAGGGAAGCGTGGCAACAGAGATTCCTGTGATAGAAAGACCTAAGGCTACAAACACTCCTTCTACGCCGACACCCGCTAAGTCTCCGCCTCGATAAAGAAACACGTCTACTACTGGCTTGGCTTTATACTTCTCGGAAGTAGAGACAACACTGAAAAGTGTTTCCCTGGCAGGCCTGGAGACAGCGTACCGTGTAGCCCTGTGGACCGCCTGGAAGATTGCCATTACACCATAGGTGGTCCACAGAGAGAGTACTGTAAAGCCTAGGATGGTAATGACTGGGAGGATAGAAAGCGTCCAACCTATCCCGAGGCGTTTGATCAAGTGGGCAGTTATAAAAATTTGTGTAAAAAGGGTTAGTGCTTGGGCTAGTGCGTCGAATTGAGCGAACCCCGCAACCCTTTCGCTGAAGGTGTCTGTATTGCTAAAAACTATGTTGGCTTGAGCAAAATAAACTAGAGTGTTGGACACCGCCATGAGAACGACGTATGCACCAATTCCTAGAAGGTACGGAGAGCTTACCACCGCCTTTGCCCCTTCCCAGAAAGGTCCCCCGACCTTCTTAGGAGACCTTTCGACAGAGTTTGAGAGGTCTCCTAAGTGATTGTCGGCAGGCAAAGGGTCGTCATCAGTAAGGTGGTCTAGCCACAGGACCAAGTAGATGGCAAGGCAGAAGAACCCTGCCCCGACCAGCATGAGCCCAACTGGCAAGTAAGGAGACTCAGTTGAGCCGCTAATGATGCTGGTTGCCCAGCCGCCTACAAGCGCCCCTAATGTTCCACCGATACCAATGAACGCAAATATTCTTTTACCTTGTTCCGCCGTAAAGACGTCCACCATGAAAGCCCAGAATACGCTTGTTACGAAAAGGTTTATGACGCTGAGCCAAACAAAGAATACGTAGCCCACTGTCTGAGAAAACCTAGTTTCAGCGGAGGACCCGATCAGCCCACCGCCGCTGCGTATATCTGCAAACAGAAGGCTAGAAAAACAGAGGAGGCACACAATGACAAAAGCGTATGACAGAGGTATGAATCTTTTACGATTAGTCCTTGCTACTAAGCCTCCAAAGCACAGGACTACAAAAAGGGAGACAATCGAGGTTACGGCAAACAGCCAACGAAGGTCGTTCATCCCTCCTGACACACCCATAGCTTCTCGCACGGGGCGCAAAAAATTGTATCCACAGAGAACGGTGAAAAAATAGGCCGCAGAAACCAGAACGAAGGGAAGCTCCTCCTGGCGAATCGAAAGAAGTTTTGAAACAGGTTTAATCATGACATCAAGAATAAAACGAGACATGCCAACCTGTAAACAGGTCAAGAATAAAATGAGCAGTATCCGTAAAGGGTTTACCAGTGTAGCTCACCCGCCTAAATTTTAATGTTGGAGTTTGGAGCCAATGACGGTCTCCAATAGTTTTTTGTCTAAGACAAGAGAGTGAACGCGTGCCAGAAAAGACATTTGACCTACTTGTGGTAGGAGGAGGGCCGGCAGGATATGTTGCGGCCATAAGAGGTGCCCAGCTGGGAATGCAGGTTGCTTGTATCGAAGGGGAAAACCTAGGTGGAGTTTGTTTGAACGTAGGTTGCATTCCAACAAAAGCCCTTTTGAGTAGCGCTCTTTTAGTGAATCAATGTCAATCAGCGGGACCGCATGGAATCAGCTTTGACAACTTTAGCAGTGATCTAGCCCCTGCACAAAAGCGTAGCAGAGACATAGCGGAAAAATTGTCTGGTGGCGTTTCCCACCTTTTTAAGAAAAATAAAATTGCACACATCACAGGAATCGGAAAGCTGTTGGGTGGAGGTGCTGTTGAGGTGACGTCCGCAGATGGTACAAAGGAGACATATGCTTCTGACCACATCGTAGTGGCAACGGGGTCTAGGCCGCGTGAGATACCTGTCTTGCCAATCGATGAAAAGGCCATTTGGTCGTCGACAGGTGCGCTTTTCCAGAAAGAAGCACCTGCTTCTTTGGCTGTAGTAGGTGCAGGTGCTGTAGGAATGGAGTTTGCAGATATTTATAATGCATACGGATCCAAAGTAACTGTAATTGAGTCCTTAGGGCGGATCTTGCCTGTCGAAGACGCCGATTCTTCTGCGGCCCTGCAGAGAAGTTTCAAGAAGAGGGGGATAGCCTTTCATACGGGCGCCACCGTTAAAAAGGCCTTAATAGGCGAGGGCTCCGTTAAGCTATTGTTTGACGGGAAAGACTCCGATTCCCATGAATTGGAGGTAGAAAGTGTTCTGTGCGCCGTCGGAAGGGTTCCGAACACTGAAAGTCTAGGCCTTGAAGAGGCGGGCGTTGAAGTTGACGGCCAAGGTTTCGTGAGGATAGACCATCACATGAGGTCTAGCGTTCGGGGTGTGTACGCAGTAGGAGATTGTGCTGGAAATCAACTTTTAGCCCACAAGGCAATGCACGAAGGAGTTGTTTGTGTCGAAGCGATTGCGGGCGAAGCTCATGGTTCGGTCGACTATGCGAATGTTCCCAATTGTACATACTGTGACCCAGAGGTGGCTTCTGTGGGCCTAACGGAGGCACAAGCCAAGGAACAGGGGTTCGATATTGAAGTAGGAAAGTTTCCTTGGATTGGAAATGGCCGAGCTTTGGCGGGGGGACACACGGAAGGCTTTGTAAAAGTCATAAGAGACAAGGAGTACTCAGAAATTTTAGGCGCCCATATTGTTGGCCCCCATGCTACAGAATTGATTGCTGAGTTTGTAGTAGGCCGTCATCTAGAGGCAACAGTAGAAGAAATGGATAAGGCTATGCATCCCCATCCGACCTTGTCTGAGGCGGTTGCTGAAGCTGCCCTGGGAGCCCTAGGGCGTACCATTCACTTGTGATGGATGAAGAGATTGGATTCTTCCTTGACCTTAGTCCCATTTTATGATGTTTAAGGGGTTGTCTAGTCTACATCGGTTGGAAGTTCGACGTTGCGAGCTTTCAGTATTCGCAGTAATGCTTCCCCAATTTTATTGTTAGGGGTAGAGGCTCCAGCAGTCATGCCGAGTGTGAAGGGGCCAGCTGGAAGCCAGCCTACTTGTAGCACTTCTTCTCTGTCAGCCCCAACGCCGGGCTTGTGTCGTATGGTCAAGGCATCCAAGTCTATGCAAGTAGCGTCTTCTATGTGATAAGTCTTAGTGAACTGTCTACAGAGATGAGCGAGATGGTCCGTATTAGACGAGTTGTAACCTCCTATGACAAGCATTACCTCTGGGGGGCCTTCTTCCATCAAATCTCGGACAGCATCCTGCCTTTCTTGGGTAGCAGAACAAATGGTGCCAAAGGAGCGAAAGCTCTCCTTGGCATAATCTTGGCCGAAGCCCTCTACCATGGCCCTTTCAACTCGTGACCCGATAGCTAGAGACTCACTGGCGAGCATGGTTGTTTGATTGGCCACCCCTATTTTTTTTAGGTCTCTTTCTGGATCAAAGCCCCCTGTAGCCTTCTTGGAAAAATGAAGGGTGAATTGAGCTTTGGACAGACTTCCTGGCTTTTTTGTAATGTAGTCGCAAACAATGTCTGCTTCCTCCATATCTCTTACGATGATATATCTCCCGCCAGGATGTTTTCCTACCTGTGATGCCGTTGCTCTAGACTCTTCATGATAATGTTTGCCGTGAATGAGGGCAGTGAAGCCGTCTCGAGCATAGCTTTCAACTCTTTTCCAGACTAGCAATACTGACCCACAAGTTGTATCAACCAGGATGCACCCAAGAGCTCTTAAGGTGTTCAGGTCATGCAGGGTTACTCCGAAGGCTGGCAGAATGACAACGTCTTCCTTGGTCAACTTCGAAAAATCAAAAATACCAGCGTTATCGGGCTGAAGGAAATCCATGTCCATATCTCGCAGGCGTTGATTCACGTGGGGATTGTGAATTATCTCTCCCACTAAACGGATTCTACGCTCTGGAAACTTGTGTCGCGCTTCATAGGCATAGTCGATAGCCCTATCGACCCCGTAACAAAATCCGAATTCTTGTGCTAAACATACTGTGATATCACCTAGAACCTGTTTATGGCCCGCATTACGGATATTCTGTATTAGGGTCGAATGATATTCAGCGTTGATCAGGGGCTCCACCAGGGGCTTTAGTCCAAATCCTTTCCTGAAATAATTGTTTGTCATCTGGCTCCGTGTAACATGTGGGCTGATTCCTCGTGTGCCCTAGAGGGTCAGCTCTGGTTTGGCTTCGCGATATTAATCTAAACAATTTGTGTTCTGGCACACCAGCTGATGTGCCCTATAAGGGGCACCGTGGTCGGGTTGTGTAAAAGTATTTATCTGCTCCACCAGGGCCTTCAAACAAAGGCCAGAAGATGTTTGCCCCCTTGAGGATGGTTGGAAAGGTGATATGTTCGACCTCCATGACATATTCAACGAGTTTTCTAGAGAAGCTTCTCGATGCTTCAGGTCCTTCGGGATTTGAACAAAGACCCGCTGCGGTTTGGCGTCAAGAAGCGGAAACGTTTGCTGATGTTGTCAGAACGGACGTAGCCGGAAACACCTTCGCCGAAGTAAACCCAGAGGGCTCCCCCTGTGTTATGTTGGCCGGGCATATCGATGAAATAGGACTACAAGTCACCCACATAGATGACGAAGGATTTCTGTATTTCTCTGGGATTGGTGGATGGGACCCCCAAGTTGTCGTAGGACAAAGAGTACGGATATTAACTAGCAGGAACGACTTGGTTGGAGTTGTCGGGAAAATGGCAATTCACCTTCAGAAGCCAGACCAGCGGAAGAAGGTTTCTGAATTGACTGATCTGTGGGTTGATATAGGAGCTTCCTCTCGCCAGGAGGTGGAGGACACAGGGCTGAGAGTCGGCGACCCCATGGTTATAGACTCCTCAATGATCTCCCTGAAAGGAGATCGTATCTCTAGCAGAGCTATCGATGACAGGGCTGGTGCCTACGTGGTACTGGAGGCCCTGAGGGCCATCGCGAGTGCTTCAACTTCTTCCCGTGCAGTTGCAGTGGCAACCGTACAGGAAGAAATAGGGGGCGGTTCGGGCGGGGGTGCACGAACAAGCTCTTTTGCATTGCGACCAGATGTAGCCCTAGTGGTAGATGTGACTTTTAGTACGGATGTTCCGGATATATCAAAAAAAGAATTGGGAGACCACAAACTTGGTGGTGGACCAGTTCTGAGTCGTGGCTCCGCTGTTCACCCGATCGTATTTGATCGTTTGACGGAGGCGGCAGAATCCGAAGGGATTCGCTATACGATTCAGGCTGCCCCTCGGGCCACTCGGACAGACGCGGATTCTATTTATATGAATAGGAGCGGAGTGCCAACTGGACTTGTTTCTATCCCTAACAGGTACATGCATTCACCCAATGAAGTGGTCAGCATCTCTGACCTAAAAAATGCTGCCAACTTGCTGGCAGCATTTGTCCTGGGGCTTGGCAAAGGCACGGACTTTACTCCACTTTGATAGAGTGCGGGGAACGTCTGATCTCCCAGTAGGCGCTAATAGCTTGACCTTAGGGGCTCTCTTGCCTACCCTTTGCCGTCTGTAAAACCATTGGTTTTTAGAAGTTGCTAAATCTTATCACGAGGCTAACGTTGAATGTTTGATGTCAATGAGGTGGTTGGGGAACTGCAAGGCTTAAG
>Ga0209402_10006656_pt1 | contig 10043 bp, 10 predicted proteins | sample ArcticOcean_MG_C_3_FD_187437 | JGI IMG/M metagenome (GOLD analysis project Ga0209402, IMG submission 187437) | Marine microbial communities from western Arctic Ocean - ArcticOcean_MG_CB8_126 (SPAdes) (version 2) | ecosystem: Environmental > Aquatic > Marine > Oceanic | place: Arctic Ocean... | reverse complement strand
ATTCTTTCTAAATTGAATTATTTTTAAATGAGGTTTATTTTCCCTCATAGTAATAATAGCTTTTAAAGTACCATCATTACTACCATCATCAATCACAATCATTTCGTAAGAACTATCAATTCTTTGCATCACATTCGAGACTTCATCAATCAACTGACCAATATTTTCTTCTTCATTATAGGCAGGAATAATAATTGAAAAACGATATTTGCTATTCATAGTATAAATAATTTATTTAATATTTATTATTAATGTAAAATTTACAAAACTCTTTCTCTTGATATGGTAAATTATATTTTTTCCTAACCCTATTACCAGCATTCTCTTTAATTTGTTTTAATGCCTTTTCATCTGTATTTAATATATTTATTACCTGATTAGCAAGGCACTCAGAATCACGTTTTGGTATAACCCAAGCAGTTTCTTTATGTTGAACATTTTCTGCTAATCCTTCTGCATTACTAACAATACACAATAACCCCATAGCCTGAGCCTCTAAAACAGAGTTGCAAAAACCCTCTTGAATGCTAGGTTGAATATATATATCTGCCCATTCTAACTCTTTTATAATATTCCTTTGAGAAAGATAACCCTTAAGTTTCACATGATCTGTTAAACCCAACTGTTTAATAGCATATATAATGGGTTCCCTATAACTACCTTCACCCACTATATGATATTCAAATTCAATCTGTCTATTCTTCAATATATCTAGCGATTTTAATGCATATTCATAACCTTTTTTCCATACGAGTCTTCCAATCGTTAATATTCTTAAAGGAACATGCAAATTCTGATTTTTTGTAAATCTGAATATTTCTGTATCTATTGCAGGTGTAATTTTTACTACAGGTGTTTTATAGCTAAGTCCTAAACTTAAGGCCCTTTGGTAGAGATCATTAGATATGGTATGTACTTTATCTATCTTCTTCCAAAGCAAATTATAACAATCTGGATTCTGATGAGGATAGAGACAAACATCAAATCCCCTGAAACTAACTGCTAACTTCGCACCCATAGCTTCTGCTACATTCTCTCTCCTTAAAGCAACTGTAGCGAAACCAAAATGCAACCAATCTAAAGGCTTTCCAATAATATGAGAATTTATTATTAGATTTTTTAATGCTTCCGTCCAAACTCTACATGAGGCTCTCTCTAAATTTAAAAAACGAAAACATATTAATGGATTTAAAACAAATATTTTAATAAAATTATATAATAAATTTATTTTATTATTAATATCCACTTGATAATATATATTGGCAGACGGATGAACATCCACGGAATTCTCTTTTCTAGAAACAAATAAAACAACCTTAAAACCATTTTTAATCAAACCATTTATTTTATTATGAATAAATGTTTCTGAATACCCAGGCATAGCAGGCAAAACTAAACCAATATTTATTTTTTTCGACATAAAAATGCTAAATCATGTTGATGAGTTAAACCTAAAGAAAGATTATAAATACAATCATATTTGTACAAATCGATACTATCAACAGAAGTAAATATATCATCTAATACGATTAAGAAATTTAAACCGTAGTTTCTGTAATGTCCATTACTATCAGGTTGATCATAATTAATAGTTTTTTCACTCATCCAATCACCAGGCACAGTTATAATTACAGTACCTGAAGGCTTCAGTATCCGAAATAATTCTTTAAGTGCTTTATCGTCATTTGAAACATGTTCTAATACATGATTACATAAGATGAGGTCAAATGAAGCAGTCTGATAATCAATATTTTCAATATCTAGCTGTAAATCTACATCTGTTAATTCTAAGTCAGCAGTAATATAATCAAAAGATGTAAAAAGATTATAAAATACAGGTTCAGGTGCAAAATGTAATATCTTTGGAAAATTAAACTCTGTTAAAATATTTTTATATAATTCGTTTAATCCCCGATGTCTTTTTCTGCTACTACAATTAGGACAAATGGAATTAAATAATATTCTATTTTCATTAGATGTATGTAAAAAATTGGGTGATTCATATTTACAGAGGTTACAATAAAACTGATTCTTTCTCTTAAATTTAGAAAAATAATTTAAAAGTCCGGCCCTGAAAATATTTATTGCTGCCTTATTTTGACCATTGATTACTTGTTGGACAGTATCTTTTATTATTTTTAGAAATCTTGAAGGAGAAACTTTTTGGAAAGCAGCAGGATTATTCTTCGTGGTTATACCCATTAATTTTTACAACTAACAAGCCACAACCCCAAACTATCAGCACGTTGTTTATAGAAGGTACCTATCCTTAAATAGCCAGGACTTGGATCAATAAGCTTTTCAAAAGACAAATTACTTAGATTTGCTACTGTTTTTTTTAGGATCCTATCCCTGGACCTACTACTATAAAATAGCATTGCATCACCTGGGCCTAATTGTATTTTTTCACCTGCAGTATGCTTGTAAAAGTAATAATGAAGTCTCGCGTTTTTTTGGTCTATAGCTTCCATGCCAAATTGTGGAGGCACCCACAATAGATGATTAGGATTGTGTCTCTTTGCAATAATATCTACTTTTGATAATATTTTTCTATAGTCTTTTCCCAGGTCTATATTTTCAATAAAAATTAAAGTGGGGGAAATGTATGTAAATAGCATACCTATTAGTATACAGGCACCAGAAAATAATTTAAATTTACGGGTAAAATTGAAATTAAAATTTTCCTTATATGTAGAGTTTGAGATGATACTAATCAATATTACAAATATATAATGGAAGTAGTAACTTCTTCCAAAATTTGATATTACTATAATTGAAATTATAAACATGATAATGCTCTGGACGTATGTTTTTCTAATAGATATTATAATAAGTGGAATTGCACCAATTGAAAAATATATATATTTAAAAAAACCCAGTGACCAAAAGTAATGATCATCCGATGAACCTCTTGATTTTAAAAATAATGTGATATAACTTTGTATCTCTCCCCAAGTAACTAGTAGGCTAGATATAACTCCAAAAAAGAGAACTAAAAATACCAATTTAAAATATTGATCATAGCCAATAAGTCTTGAAATAATAATAATGATAGCAACTATCCCTCCCATAGGATGAATAAATGTAACTATCGCAGAGAATAAAGATATAAGAAATATGATAGGTAATGAGCTTTTTAGATTATCATAATTGAAAAGCAAAATCATTATTAATATAAGTGGAATAATATAATTCTCAGAACGCATACCGTAGGTGTATGTGCTGGATAAAAAGCCTAAACTCGTCAAGCCAAAAATTTGGATTCCTTGCTTTTGCCCATTAAAAATAAAATAAATCAGTGTAATAGTAAACGCAATGAAAAAGAAGTTGACCAGGATAAATGTATATGTATTGATAGGAAGAATGGCATATAAAGGAAATAATAATATCTCCAACACATGCGTTCTAAATGCTTCACCATAAAAACTGTGCGCGAACGTACTTGAATTTGAGTCTCCTATCATTAAGGAAAATAGGTGACTCAGTGTCCACGGACCATCTGAGTTCACAAAGGGGTAATTAGTGAATAATAGAAGTTTCCAAAAGAATAAAACAATAATAATACCAAATATTTTTTTCCCGGATGGCTTCAATTTAGCAGGTAAAACCAAGAAATGGCTTTTAATGTGTTTTTATTTATTAGTAGTTTTTTATACACCAAGAATTAAAAATTAACTAAATTATTTATCACCTTATCAATAACGCTATCTAGACCATTATAAAAAGGTAGGCGTATAATTCTTTTTGATACAGATTCGGTTACCGTACAATCAAATTTACCAAATTGTTTACCCATATCTGAACTATGTAACGGTATATAATGAAAAATTGCCGTTATTCCATTCTCTTGCATATAGGCAAGAAACCGATTTCTAAGCTTTTCTGAATCAAAAAGAAGGTAAAATATGTGGTACGCTTGTTCACAATATTCAGGAATAAAGGGTAAACGAACATTGTTTGCTTCGGCCCATTTTTTTAAACTATTGTAATATGTTGCCCAGTTTTTTTTTCGTTTGGATTGAATTTTATCCCGCTGTTCTAGTTGTGCAAAAAGAAAAGCCGCAAGGATATCAGATAGCAGATAGGATGAGCCAATATCCACCCAGGTGTATTTATCAACTTCCCCACGAAAAAACTTGGTCCGGTTTGTCCCCTTTTCCCTGATAATTTCTGCTCGTTCAATGTAATTTTCATCATTGATCAACAAGGCACCCCCCTCTCCGCAGGAGAAGTTCTTCGTTTCATGGAAACTCTGGGTTGCAAAAGTCCCGAAAGTCCCTAAATATCTGTCTTTATATTTTCCAAACAAACCGTGGGCATTATCCTCTATTACGGGAATTTTATATTTGTTGGCAATGTCCATAATAGTATCCATTTCGCAAGCAACACCCGCATAGTGAACCGGGATTATTGCCTTTGTTTTTTCCGTAATCAATCCTTCCAGTTGAGTTTCATCCATGTTTAATGTATCAGGTCGAATATCGATAAAAACGGGTTTCGCACCCCGAAGTACAAAAGCATTGACTGTAGAAACAAAGGTGAAAGAGGGTACGATTACTTCATCGTCGGGTTTTATATCCAGTAGAATGGCAGACATTTCTAGGGCATGTGTGCAGGATGTGGTAAGAAGAGATTTTTTGACACCCATTTCTTTTTCTAAAAGGGAATTGCATTTGTTGGTAAAGATACCATCGCCTGATATATGACTACTTGAAATGGCCTGCTTTATATATTCAAGTTCATTCCCTTGGATGTCAACCCAATTAAATGGAATATGTATTTTCTCCATTAATTTCTCTTTCTTGCCTGCAAAAGTAATGACCCACCAAACGGCAATTTCATGCCGATTCTCAATAACCCTAACTCAAAGGTCATGATCATTTCTAACAACCTGTTTAGCCAATTGGGGATTCGGAATTCATCCATGGGATCGTAGTTCACTTTATTGGAACGTAGGCGGCTGATCCACATAAAGGGGACCAGCAGACTAACGAAGGACGTCATATATTCCACTGTAAGTCCGGACCGTGTCACTTTGCGAACCAGTTCTGCTCGAGTATAACGGCGCACATGACAGGCGTATTCATCTGCAGCAGACCATAACCAGCGGTGCTGAGGTACTGTGACTAAAAGCGTACCCCCATTCTTCAGCGCACGCGATAGATTAGAGAGCACCAATTCGTCCTCGTTGATGTGTTCTATAACATCAAAGGCACCAATACAGTCAAATCGTTCATCGTCGTTCATCTTTCGGGCATCCAGCTTGGAGAAATTTGCCGATGGAACACGCTTGCGAGCATGTACCAGCCCCTCTTCAAAGTACTCAGATCCATACATTTTTGCCGAAGGATTGGCGTTATGAATTGCCTCAAGAACAAAGCCTGTGCCACAGCCAATTTCTAGGAAGCGTTGAAAGTTACCAATATGTTGTTTGAACGCCCATAGTAAAATCCGATTCCGGGAACGGAACCACCAGTTGCCAGCTTCCTTCTCAGCTAGCTGATCGAAGCTAGAAGGTCGAAAGAGTTCTGTTATGCAGGGTTTATCAAATCTATTCATCGATTAACATAGAGATTTGAAAATAATGCTATTCTTCCTTGATTCGATTTCCAGTCAAGAACCTTCCCGGGATCAATATCCTCAACGCCATGACGCAACGAGCCGTCAAAAATAATGACTGACCCCATTGACTCAGAATCTTCAATAAAAACTTTTTTATTACTCCTGTCAATAATAAACCCTCCCCCCTCATTGAAATCAATAGATCTATTGGAAAGACATATAGCAACCTGAACAAAAGGTATATTGGATTCACTTAAAATAGATGGGAAATAAGTATCTGCATGCTCGGTCATATGACCACCTCCACAAGGATAATGGTGAACTCTTAAAGCATTCCAATATGTTCCAGTCTCAAAGTTACCTTCAAATCCAAAGTCTCTTTCCATATTAGTGAGTTGGTTTCTTAGCTGAACTGCTTCTTTAAAACAAAAACTTAATTTATTAAAGCCTTCGATTTCTTTAAGAGGAATGTAGGTGGTCTGAACAACTTGCGAGTATTTTTCTCCAAGCCCATTACCAGAACCAATTGCTGTCTTGCGCCAGCATTTTTCTAGAAGATCTTTTGGTAAAAATACTTCAGCTTGTGAGTGAAGATCAGAGTTAATCTGACATGCAAAGTATTCATTTTTAGCTAACAAACAAATCTCTTTATTTATAAATTTTTTATAGATGAAATATCCATTATTTTTCAGGCCTCTTTTAATTTTATCTAATGTAGATTGATCTATTTTCATAATAAAATAATTAAAATATATATCTTCTTTACATATAAAAAATGTATACACCTATCACAAAACCTGCCAATACTTGAACAAGGCATGAGGGTAGCTGAAAAAAAGTAACCATTATAAAAATAATTTTGAAATCTCCATGTTAGATGGCTGAAATGTATATTTTCCATTCAATAAATAACTTTGTGTTATACCAAATGGATACAAAATTGAGATTGCTATAAAAGGAGGAAATACATAAATAATAGTCAAAATAATAAATATCCTATAAAATTATTAATGACACCAATATAGAAGTAGAATAATAACTGCCTCAATAGATTCCTATTAAGATAATTTTTAAGAATCATTCTTTAGTACTGCTAATCCAAAACCTGTTTTCCCAAAACCATTTCCATTATATAACATATACCAATTGCCCTTATGATTAAAAACATACGGATAACAGACCATTTCACTATCCCAACCTAAGTCTGATACATTTATTCCTGCTTTAGAGTTATCAATTTCCCAGTCTTCACCATCAAGACTCTTTGCGTAGCCAATACAATATTTTTCATCGCTATTACCACGATATGAATACCACATTTCAAGTCCATATTTATTTTTAATTATACATGGTTTCGAAAATGCTTGAGCAACTCCAATCTCAAATGGTATTGCGAGTCCATTAGGTATCCATTTTATCCCATCAGTAGATGTTGCATTACTAATTACATGAAGCATCTCACCATTACCAGCATCCCTAGTTATTGTAGATCCATACCACATTTTATATCTACCATTGCTGTTTTTGATAATAAAAGGATATGATAAACTGATAGAATTTGCTGTATCAATGGAAAGTAATGGCCCATCATCCCTATAAGTGAGACTGCCATCATTCTCAATTTTTAATCTCCCTATTTCACCCTGCCAAAAGCCATTATCTAATATTTTCCATCCCATAAAAAGCATATAAATATCCCCTCCCATACTATATTGGCAACCAATACTTACACCATCAGAATAATAACTATTTTCATTATCATGTAAAAATAAAGGGTGTTTAAAAAGATTTGTTAATTTTCCACTAATTATATCATATTCAATAGCACCTATAGAAGAACGATTTTGCTTGTCTCGCCCATTATAATAGATACGATAAATATCATTATTTAAATGTACTGGAAGAGGATTTGATGCATGTGTATATAGCTTTGGATGAAAGGCTATCTTAGGATTAAAAATATTTCCTAATTTTTCCCATTCCATTATTTATTTTTTAGCCTCTTATTTCGCCAGCCAAGTACGCTCTTTGGCGTTTCCCAATCATAACCAAGCACTTTACGCAAAAATGGATCATCTTTATATTTACCTTTTAAGAAACTTGGCATATTAATTTGTTGTTTAATTATTGGTATGGAATATATATGATTAATACCACGACGGATTATATTTGATCTATTTAGTCCGGCACGATGATATAAAAAGCTATTAAAAATAAAAATAGACCCCGCATGAGCATCCAAAGATGTTTCAAACTTACTTATATAATCATCAGAAGGTAAAGATTCTAAATGATGTGAAAATGGGAGTACGATTGTAGATCCAGTTTTTTTATTATAATTGCTTAAACAAAAGTAAATATTTAATGCAATAGGCCTTGATACTGTATAATTTTGATAGGGCAAATCTCTATGCCAAGCCATCTGATGATGTTCTTCACTAGGATGACTTATAGTAGAGTTTTGTAATAGTAATTGATAGTTATCACCTAGTAGAGATTTGATAACCTCAACAACAAGTGGTAATTTTAGTAAGTCAATAAAACTTTCGTCATAAGCAAGTAGACACCTGGCAGTATTTAGCTCTTTGATTGTACTTAATTCTTGTTTGCCAAATTCTGTAACTTGCTTATCATATACGTTGTCTATAATCTTATTATAGTATTGTACCTGATTTTTATCTAACACTTCAGGAATTATTGTATAACCATTAATAAATACTTCTTCGGTTAGTTTATCAAGTGTACTTTTAACAATATTTTGATTATCCACTCCATACTTTTTAATTGTTTTATTATCTTTTAACACATCTAAAATCTCTTCAAATTTTTATCTCGTCACTATTTTTTTCTGACACAGTCGCCCTTGGTTGAATGTAGACTCCCTTTTCAATTGTATTTTTCATTACTATTGATCCAGCACCAATTAGAGTAGATTTTTCAATAGTAATTGAATCACGGATTGATGAATTAATACCTATAAAACAATAAGGTTTCATTTGAACATTTCCTGAAATCACGACATGAGAAGAAATAAAACAATGATTTTCAATTCTTGATCCATGGCCTATGTGATTGCCACTCCATAAAGTTACATTATTGCCTATTCTCACAAATGGCTGTATCGTATTATCTTCTAAAATAAAACAATTATCGCCAATGGGAATTTCAGTTAAAAAGGTACATCTGCTACTAATATAACTGACTAAATCATAACAAAGCTCTTTTGCTTTATAATATTTTTCAGCTCTATCTTTGTTCATGCTCGAATAACTTAATGCAATGAACATTTTATAAGAATCAGACGGGTATATTTCTGTTACATCCTGAAATTTTATTAAAGGTAATCCGCAAAATGTATCACTTTTGACATACTCATCATCAGCAGTAAAGGCAACTACTTCGTATTCACTGTCTGTCCTAAAATAATATTCAGCAAGTTCGCCAATTTCACCATTTCCAAAAATAACTATTTTGTCCATGCTAGTTGCCCTTTCTAACTAAGATCGTAAATTCGTACAAAGAGTAGTCGTGTAATAATGCAATATTTCTTGAGAAATTCTTTTTACAATAATCAAAAAAAAATAATGGGTCAGCATAAAATAAATTATTCTTCATACGAACTTTTTCGGAGTACTTTGTTAATAGATTAAATGCAAATCCCTTGACTGCCAGAGTATTCAAGGATAATAAAGTATCAATCGCATATTCATTCCATTCATCATGATGATAACTTTGTTTTACGTTAAATAGACCACTTGCTACGACATAATCAGTTTTAATCAAGTTAATTGGATCCGAAAACCAATTACATTGAGTATTTGAATTAAGACTTATTGCTTTTTCAATCATAGCATCTGATGCATCATACCCATAGTAATAGAATTTTGGGAACTTACTCTTCAGATATAGATACAGTGCCCCATATCCACAACCATAGTCTAGTATTGAGAAGTTATCATCGGACTTATCAATTACTTTGATTAGTTGATCGAACCTTAGCTCTTGAGACTCTTTTGAATTCCAGTCTACGCTTTGGAATGTAGGGCCATATTTTTTTAACTTTTCTTCATAATAATCAGTAGCATCTTTAATTAGAGTATTGATATCTTTCATTTGACTATATCTATATTTAGTTTTTTGATTTCATTTTTATTAACCCTAATTCTGAATAAATAACCATACAATTTGTATGTCTAATAAAGAGTTTTTGCATTATATGAAATGGATAAATAACAAATGGATTCAAAATCAAACTAAATAAAATAGGAAAGTTAGTTTTATATTTTACTTTCCTACACCCACTTTCAATACTTTTTTGTTTTTGACTAAGGGAATACTTAGAAATTTCTGTTTTTTGAACTATTCTATTAGAAAGACCAAGCAGTATATTAGAAATTGGAAAATTAAGCCCTGCTAAATGTTTAATTATTAGTTTATGATGATTGCATAACTTATCGATATCTTTATATTCATAGCGTTTT
>Ga0209402_10006651_pt1 | contig 10048 bp, 12 predicted proteins | sample ArcticOcean_MG_C_3_FD_187437 | JGI IMG/M metagenome (GOLD analysis project Ga0209402, IMG submission 187437) | Marine microbial communities from western Arctic Ocean - ArcticOcean_MG_CB8_126 (SPAdes) (version 2) | ecosystem: Environmental > Aquatic > Marine > Oceanic | place: Arctic Ocean... | reverse complement strand
AAGGCAGCTGAGGCTCGGACTGTCGACGCGCAAGTTAGCTCAACAACTAGACGTGTCCCCCACCCTATTATCGCTGGTCCTTAACAACAAGCGTCCGACTAGCAGCGACCTGAAGAGACGCATCAGACGATGGTTGAACACGCCAATGGCCGATGGCGGACACAATCATCCGAACACTGTCTACAAGAAATTCATGACTGAACGAGCATCATTCGTATCCGTCAAGACGCTCAGGTACTACACCGAGAAGTTGGAGCCGTTCATTCTCTGGTGTGAGATGCACGAATTCGCAGACATGACTCTGATCAAAAGATCAACGATTTGTGCGTTTCTCGCCTACATTCGACTAGGGCGTCGTAAACACGGGAATGCTCCTCTAAATAACGGGGCAATCAAGCTACATCACCAGACGTTGAAAACCCTCTTCAACTACACAGCGGAGACACGCTCGATGCAGAACGAATGGATCAATCCGGTGTCGGCAATCAAAGTAAAACATGGCGATGCCGCAAGAACTGAATATTCCGATCATGAATTGTCAGTACTAATGGAGATCATCGAACGGAACAACAATCAGGTCCTTCTATTAAGGAATAAAGCTCTTGTGACCGTACTACTCAACTCAGCACTCCGAGTGTCCGAACTCCTGTCCCTCCAAGTTTCTGATGTTCAGAAAAATGGACATCTGAATGTCTCAGGAAAGGGCGGTAAGCGCAGGGTCGTCACTGTTGGAACTTCAGGGAAGATCGCAATAGATAAGTATCTTGATTTGAGATCAGATTCACGAGGCTATATGTGGACCACGTTGGCAGGCACTCGATTAACGAGAAAAGGGCTTCAACAAGTTTTCAATCATGTGAAATTCAAAGCACCGACAGCTTTCCCAGATGGTCTTTATGCTCATAGATTTCGCCACACATCGATCACGCGTCTATTGAGGGCTAGAGTGCCATTGAGGTCTGTTCAACGGTATGCACAGGCTATCGATGTAGATGAAGCAATAGCAGCTATAGAAAATATTTCCACAGTCAAAACTGAATCAACCGATAACAGATTAATTTGAACTCAATCTAAATCGTTTTCTATGATGTGCCAGATACTCAGGCGGAATTTTATGCCCTTTCACTTGGCGCAGCTTCCCCTCAGCGTTGATCAAAGTAAAGTCATCCTCCACGCCAATGGCACCTCGGTCGAACTTCACATGACAGTTAGCACATAGGCCCTTATGACCCAATACGTCAGCACCCGTCGAACGAGAAGAAACCATCCCCGCTGTTAAGAAGCCCTCTCCCTCAGGAAGAAGGAATAAGGGGATAGGACGCGTTCCAACTTCGCAACTACCTAAACAAATTCCTCATCCCAACCGAAGCCAAACCACCCGACTCAGCCAAATCGATCCCACCGTCTCGGAAAACGTCGCACGCGACCTCTTAGAAAACGTGCCTTCGGCACCTAGGGGACGTCCATTGTTCTTAGACGGCGGATCGCCAGCAGCAAGAAGATCACAAACACCGATGCCGCCGCGCCAATCACCACACCCGTGCTTAAATGCTCACCATCTGCAAATAGCCTGTCGTCCATGCGGTGCATCAGAGTGATCGCATAATGGCGGATACTCAGGAACCTGACAACTGTTACATTTTGGGAAAACAATCCCTCCCAGAGGAACACATATAGCAGCCCAAATGCGATGGAGCGGGTAGTCAGCAATCCCGCCCACAGGAAAACCGTGGTGTACAGCACAATCGCAACAACCGCACCTGCCGTAATGGCGATCGTCGCCGTCATATCTCCAGAAAAGACTATGTACGAAGTAGCGAGCGCACTGACGGTCAAGAAGATACCGCCAATGGTCAACGATCCCAGCAATTTCGGGACTACGATCTGCCATCGAGGAATCGGGGAAAGAGTCAGATTCGCCAACGTGCGATCCTCAACTTCGTTCGAAAACGCTGCAGTTGCAATCGCCAATGTGATCAGCGGAATAATTGCTCCGGCAAGCATAGCGTTGAGGGCTACTTCTTGATACTCAAGATCAGGGAAGCTATCCCCTTCGATCAATCGCCACATAACACCCATTACCACCGGCAACGCAGCCAGCAGGAGCGTAATTAGCAGGCGCCATCGACCTGAAAGCTGACGCAACGTAAGTCTGTAAACCGAACTCATGATTAACGCTCCACCAGATAACCGAACACGCTTTCCAGCGAGTCGTCCAGTGGCTCAACACGACGCACACGTACAGATTTTTTCTGAGCGAGTCGTGGAAGTTCGATTTGCAAGTCACGCACGTTCCGACTCAGCACGACGATCGCACCGTCGGGATCGACGTTAACAGCGTCCACCGATTCCAACTTGACGATCTCCGAGGCAAGCTCACGAGGTGAATCTGAAATAACCCTGATGTGATACGGACGCTCATCCAGTGCCGCCCTAATGGCGTGGAAGTCACCTGATGCTGCCAGCTTCCCATTGACGATAAGCAGCACCGTCTCGGCGATCTGCTCGACTTCTTCGAGAATGTGCGACGACAGAACGATAGTCCGCCCCTCCGACGCAAGCTGTTTCAGCAAGTTCTGGAAGTGCACACGCTGACGAGGATCGGCACCGTTCAGCGGTTCATCAAGAATTAATATTTCGGGATCGTGAACAAGCGTCGCGGCCAACCGCATACGTTGTCTCATCCCACGGGAATACGTCCCCATCGGACGGTGCGCGGCATCGGCAAGATCAACAAGACTGATCGCTCTGTCGACTGCGGAATCAAGATTACTGACATCCTTCAACCGCCCCATCATCTTCACGAATTCACGGCCCTTCATGAACTCATAGACCGTCTCGTGTTCCGACATCACGCCGATGCGCCTGTACAAATGAGAGTTGTTGCGAACCGGCTCACCGAACATCGTAATCGAACCATCTGAAACTTCAGCGAGACCCGTGATCATCCGTAGCAGTGTCGTTTTGCCAGCGCCGTTCGGACCCAAAAGTCCGGTAATTCCTGGCTTGATGTCGAATGACACGTCGCTAACCGAAACAACGCTCCCAAACCAACGTGAAACGTTCTCGACTCGAATTACGGGTTCAGTGGAGTTGGTGCTCAAGTTCATGGCGTCAACCTCCGGTAGCGAGCCCACAGTATTCCAGCAGGAACGATCGTCCATACGGCAAACCAGCTGATCAAGATCCAAGCGTCAAATTCGCCGGCTGGAGCGTTGCTGGTCACACCACTAACCTCTTTGAAAAGCAAATCGTTCACGTGAACCGGGATGTTGCTCAAATTGAACATCGAAAGCCACTGCCCGGACGTTCCTCCAATCGCTTCAGCAGTCCACACAGTGAATGGTGTTGTGATAACGAACAGTCCGACCAGAAATGCCGAGGCGTATGAGCGCCGAGTCGTGAATCCCGCAACTACCAAAGCAAGAATCGACGTATAAACCGCGACAGCAGCACCTGCTCCAACGAATTTTGGAATATCGGCCCAATTGTCCTTGAAGTATTCAGCGGGCTCTGCCGCACCCATTGCCAGTCCCGTCAGTAAAATAAACTGCGGCAGCCACGCGACCACCAATATCACAGATACGAACGACGCCCATCTAGCGATAATGTAGTCGGAACCTGTGAGCGGTCGTACCAAGTACAGGTTGATCACACCGTCACGACGATCCGGGCAAAGCAGTTCTGGCGCGCTGATAGCAGCAAAAATAAATAGGATGATCGAAGCGATACCGTAGTAATCGGAGTGACTCGGTAAACCCGCCGCCTCGGCCGTACCTGCACCAACGAATCGGTCCGCAGCGCCCGCTATGAGCGCCATAATCCCGGCAACCATAACTAGAATGCCGATGAACAGCCACGGCAATATCTTTGCTTTCGGGCTGCGCCCGATCCCAAGCGAATTCTTTATACCGTCTTTATAGATTGACATCCGAGCACGATTTCGACCCTCTCGCGGGCCTTCGTACTTTTGATACCCAATATCGAAGACCGTGCCTTCAGCCGGAGGACCTTCCGCTGAGCCTGACGCGCTAGGGGCACCCGAATCTCGAACGTTCGTCATGATCCTGCCCCGGCACTGAAATCATCGCCATCTCGCTCGAACAGCTCAGTCAGCGCACGACGGCGCGGCCCCATTCGTCGCAACGGCGCCTTCGACTCAACCAATGCATCACGAACATGGTCGTAAACCGTCTCGTCGGAACCCTCCACGAAAATACCGCCGCCGTCCTGAGTCACATCAACATTGCGCTTTTCAAGAGCAGCAATGAACTCTTCACGGTTGGTATCTATCTCGATGAAAACGGTCTCAGTCTCTTCAGTGAAACTCTTCACCTCGCCCGACTGAACAAGCCGACCACCCTGCAAAACGATAATCCGGTCGCAAGTACGCTCAACGTCTGCCATCAGGTGCGACGAAAATAAAATACTGATGCCGAAGTCCCGGTGCGTCTTCCGCACCAGATCAAGCATCTCTTCACGACCAGCAGGATCAAGCCCCGCAGTCGGTTCGTCGAGCAACACAACAGCCGGATCGTGCACCAGCGCCTGCGCCAACTTCACCCGTTGCTTCATCCCGGTCGAATAACCACCCATCGACCTGTACCGCTCTTCAAACAGCCCGGCATGGCGCAACGTATCGGCAGCGCGAGACCGAGCATGTGAAGGTGGAAGTCCGCTCATCTCCGCCATATGAGTCAGAAACTCAGCGGCCGTAACGTTAGTTGGTAAGCAATCGTGCTCGGGCATGTACCCGAGTCGAGATCTCACAATAATATTTCCTGAAGCGTCTTCGCCAAGGATCGTCGCCCGACCCGACGACGGTTTCAACAGCCCAAGAAAAATCTTGATAGCCGTACTTTTGCCGGCACCGTTCTCACCGAGAATCCCGGTGATGCCGTCAGAAATCTCGAAGCTGACGTCGTTTAGTGCAACGACATCTTTGTAGTGCTTCGTTAGGTTTTCAGCCGAAAGTAATGCTTCCACGGAAGTGAATCTTAGCCCCTTTGTAAAGGCGAACCGTTCGCCGACTCAATCCAGAATCGGCGATTAACAACCCAACCGCATCACCCACTAGGAGGATATTTCACTAACGGCTGATATCGAATTCGACGAAATAGCCCTAGCTGATCCCAATAACACCCGAACCAACAAGCCCGTTAACTTCGTCCTCGGAATACCCAATCTCTGTCCACTATTTGGCCTTATTCCTGACCCTCACTGGCTGTTAACCCTTCCCGGATATCCGCCATTGCCGAATAGGTAAAACTACCCGATTCGCGAATTCAGCTCTACACGGAAACTATGTTCGATCTAAGTTCAGCCACTAGAGCCTGCTCACACATTTCCGTTGTGTTTATCCCCAGCATTCGCATGTAGCGGGCACCCGTACGTCTCGATCTACCCAACCGCACGATAGTAAGTGAGATTACGGCAGAGTTCGACCGTACGCGACGCAACGAATATCCACGATACCGCCTTCCTGGCGGGCGTGAATATGTGTTCGCTTCAAATAAGGCTGCGGACTCGAAACGTTCGGCTGAGTGGTGAATCGTCCAGCCTCACACGATACGGGTGGCAGTGAAGACGAACGATATAGAGAGGTCAAATCAGGTCTGGTCGGCAGCTAAGCCAGCAATGTGATTTTCCTGCGAAATTCATGAGTAAATACCGACTAACAGCGCTGTTCGTCGTCATTAGTGTCATCACACTGGGCTCGGCCGCACTCGCTCTGAATCATCTCGCTATTCGAACCGCAGAGAAAAACCTGGTCGAGCTATCCACCGAACAATCGATGCGCGACGCCTCGATTATTGCCGGCCTCGTAAACCAGCTCCTCGACGAGCAGGGCACCATTTAGCCAGTCGAACCAGCACAACTCGCCAGCACCGTTCCGATTGAATCACAGAAACTGCCGACTCACTACGGGTTATCGATATTTCACTGTATGACCCAACCGGTAAAACACTGTGGAGCACATCTGCCGGTCTAATCTCAGAACGAACCGTCCCCCAATCAATTCTCGCTTCCGCAGCAGACGGTCAGATCGCTTCGAACCTCAGCACCCTAGAGATTCTCGACAATCCCGACACCCTAAATTTTGTCGATGTCGTTGAAACCTATCTCCCGCTACTCACATCAGCAGACGCCGGAGAAGCCGAAAACGACGCAGTTGTCGGAGTGATAGGAATCACCAGGGACGTAACGTCCACACTGACTTCCCAGATCAACGAGACACGATCATCAGTTTCGTGGTTCATCATGCTCAGCCTGGTGACCGTATTGATTGTCCTACTGGTGTTCATCTTCATCGCAGATATCAAGATATCTCGGGCAAACGGACAGAAAGTTCGTTATGAACGAGAACTCAACGATCGCCTGCTGATCGACGCACTTGAACTAAAGCGCATCGGAGAGTTGAAAGATCGCTTCCTCGCCTCGGTCACTCATGAGCTGATGACACCGCTCACGTCTATCACCGCATTCACCGGCATTCTCATCAGGAACCGCGACGGAAACCTGACAAAGAGAAACATCGACCACCTGCAAGTGATGAAGCGAAACGCTATACAACTGAAGAGCCTGCTGGGTAACTTACTCGAACTTTCAGAGCTGAATGAATCAGGGTACGAACTCACCTACGCCAGATTCAACCTGAGGCAGATGCTCGATGAAGTGACTGAGGCATTCATGCCGGTGATCCTTAAGAAAGATCATGAAATAACCCTCGAATACGACGATGCCGACGCAATTGTCGAGGCCGACGACACACGCGTTAAGCAAGAGTTTCGAACATACTCACCAACGCAATCATGTATTCACCACTGGGCACGAACATTACCGTGTCGGCATGGGTCACTGATCTCCTGTTCACAATCACCATTGCCGATAACGGCATCGGCATCAAGGAAAGAGATAAGGAAGAACTCTTCACCATGTTCTTCCGCGCCGACAACGAACCAACCCGATCAGTAACAGGCACAGGAATCGGACTGGTCTCCTCAAAGCAAATCGTCTAGATTCACGGCGGAGAACTAGCTCTCACCAGCACAGAGGGCGAAGGTACTACCGTTCACATATCGCTGCCAAGGTTCCGCACGCGACACTCGGTCGAAAGCGGGGTTAATCGTGCGGCCTAATCAACAGAACACAGATAGTCGCCATTACCGTCGTAATCGAAGCGGTGGCAATTCAAACGCGATCAGGATTACGATATTCCTGATTATTGGGATCGGAATCGTCGCGGCTGCGCTTGTGCTCACAAACACATTCGAATTTAACTCGACACCTGACTCGACAAATTCTTCAGTAGCTCAGAACCAAGCTGGGAACCGATTTTCCGGTTCAAGCACCGCTACAAGCAGTTTCGACAATTCGACAACGGGCAGTTCGACAACCGGATCAGCTTCGTCATCTTCTGGCAAGACCGCAACCTCGTCAGGCGGACCATCTGACAGCTCAACCGGCAGCTCAACTGTCGACGAATCAAACACTGATTCCTCGACAAACTTCAACGACACCAAACTGGCCAGCAACAACATACTCACAGGCTGTGCTATTCACGGTCGAGTAACCGATAGCTGGGGATCGGCAATGGCCAGTGTCCGGGTATTCGCAACGACCTCAGAAGGAACGGTAATTGAAACCGCAACCGACAGTCGTGGTCGCTACACGGTCCCCAATTTTAACGCCGACTCTGACTCTGGCATCGTCAACGTAAGCATCGCTCTAACGCACATCACAGACTCCGGGGAATCGTTCTCCGTCATGAATGGCGAAAATGCCATCTCGCTAAATTTTGGAATCGATCCCGCTACGACCGATTGCAAAATAAACTTCGAATCCTGGAACGTACATGACGACATGGTCGCATCACCGATCTCCACCGATCTCTGGCCCGACGCAGCTTCGATCTACCAGTACGCACTCAACGCCGAGTCACTGGCAATCAGCCTTAGAGTCGAACTGGATACTGAGTCCACGCTCCGGGTTCAAGCATGGTGTGATGATCCGAATCTGGGTTGTGACACAGCCCAGGACGGCGCCTATTTCATATCGAAAAACGAACTCGGAGATGACACTCCCCCCATCATCGCCATGCTGCCCGCACGAAGCTCCTCGCAATCGGCTGGTGTTCCCGATAACGGTGAATACCACGAATATGGGCACTACTTTCTCTCCATGCAGGCCGGTGACAATTTCGAGCTACCACCCGGAGATAAAACCACGGTGGCTACTACGAGAACTCGTCAACACGCGACTCGTTTGTAGAGGGATTCGCAGAGTTCTACTCGATGATGGTCTCCCGGCATATAGACGGCGACGATAACGCCGAGATGTATACCATCGGTGCCGACTACGATCTCGAAACCGACCGCCTACCGTGGGAAGCCGCCGGCTGGTGGGAAGAGTTCACCATCGCAGGGCTTCTACTCGACCTGGTTGATGACGATGCCGACTACGCCATCCGCGGCTCCGGGCTAACCGGAGTGAGCATCCTCGAAGTAACAGTCGATAAGGAATCGTCGGGAACAATCGTCTCTGGCATCATCTCCAACGCCAGCCCTCTTGTTGTGCGAAACGCAGACGTCACGATCCACTATTTGAACGACGCCGTAGAAATTATCGGAACGCAGGTAACCCGCGCTCTACCAGAAGTAATCACTCCAACACGTGACGGCACCTTCTACGCCGCACCGCCCGCAGGACTAGATGTGTCTCAGGCCACCGCGGTTCTAGGTGGAGTCGCCAAATCCGACGATGATGACGTGTCGATCGATCTTCTCCACCTGATGAGCATCATCACCGAATACCAGCGACCCAACACGAACGGCGAACAGGGAGTTTCAACAGTCGCAGAACTACATGATGCTCTCGTCAACAGCAACTTCTCTGGATCCACCACCGGTTCTGGTCTGATCGAAATTACGGCCAATTTGATCGATGATATTTTCATCGACCACGGCTTCTTTGCCGACCTCGATGGCGACAAGCAATACGATCCCGCAGTCGATGGTGAAGTCGGGATCAGCTCATACCCGGTAACCCAGCTCGGTGAAACCTCGTATTCCGGTTTATACCCCGACAGGACCCAAATGCCTACGACGACGCGTTCATCAAAATAAACACGGGTGATGCGGCTGTCGATGCAATTATCCAGATATCTATGCCGGAAGACGGTAGTTCGGGCAGTTATGCATACGTCGCCCCCCGTGACGGTTCGACCAGCGTCGAACTGGCAGTCCCGTCAGCAAATCAGAACGCGAGCGTAACGATCATCACAGCAGGAAAAGGCTACAAACCAGTAATCGCCTTCCGCGTCGATGCCGACGATTTCCACACCAGGGTCGAAAACGGAACTATCTCTGAACTCCAAATCGAACCCGTCGAATTGTAACCGGGTGCAACTCTCAAGGCACCACAGGTCAACGGCACCGCTATTCAGCTCAGGATCATGATCGGCGGAATCGCCGCGGTGCTGCTCATCGTCGCATCACTGATAGCGATACGCCGCCAGTGGAGCAAAGCCTAGGGCACCGCAGCAACGTTGCTGCACTTTCTCCCCGACCCGAAAGTAAATCGGCATCTAAAATGTCATAATGACTTTCACAATCCTTGGTCGTGATCCATCAACCGGCGAACTTGGAATAGCAATCGCCACCTACTCGCTTGCGGTCGGCGCAACGTGTCCGCAGATACTGCCGGGCATCGGAGTCCTAACCTCCCAGGCATCAACCAATCCCGCCATTGGTGAAGAAATCATCGAATTGATCGAGGACGGCATCGATCCGGCCGAAGCCTTCATGCGCTGTCTCGCCAACGATTCGCATCCCGAATACCGACAGATAGCGCTCCTCAATCCACAGGGCGATCCGATGGTGCACTCCGGGGCCAACATCAAGCCAGTCAGCGGTCATATATACGGAATCGACTGTGTTGCCGTTGGTAATTTTCTCGCCAACGACAACGTGCTCGAAACCATGAAAACCGCATTCTCCGAACCTGCACAATCCGGTTCTAAGGAACCAACCCTCACAGAACGACTTCT
>Ga0209402_10006646_pt1 | contig 10052 bp, 10 predicted proteins | sample ArcticOcean_MG_C_3_FD_187437 | JGI IMG/M metagenome (GOLD analysis project Ga0209402, IMG submission 187437) | Marine microbial communities from western Arctic Ocean - ArcticOcean_MG_CB8_126 (SPAdes) (version 2) | ecosystem: Environmental > Aquatic > Marine > Oceanic | place: Arctic Ocean... | reverse complement strand
CGTTCAAGTACAGGAAAAGGATCTTACCAATATTCTAGTAGGAGAATCTACAAGTATTGGGGGTGTGGCTATTGTCGCAGAAAAAGGTCCCGTAGAAGAAATTGTTACTATTTCAAATGAAACTCAATTAGTTGAGACTTTTGGTAAGCCTAATGGCAGTACATTTGAATGGTTCTTTTCAGCAGCTTCATTTTTGAAGTATGCAAGTGTATTAAGAGTTGTTCGTGTTAATAGTGGACATCTTAATGCAACTGCTGGTGTTGGAGCAGGAGTAGGAACAGGCCTTCTAGTAAAAAATTCGGATTATTGGTATAATACATATGCCGATGGTTCAGGTGCAGTTGGAGAGTGGGTCGCACGATCCGCAGGCACATGGGGAAATAATATTTCAGTTGGATTATGTCCAAGTGCTACAGCTTATGAACTTCACATGGGTACAAATAACCTAGTGAATGATGCTGCAGCCGTAGAAGGTGATTTATCTATTACGGTTGATGACGCTGATTTATCTGGTTATACACTCAACGTAAATGATATCATATCTTTTACATCTGACACCGTTGGACTAGTACCAGTTACAGGTCATGAAGGAGTTGAGTATATCGTTACAGCAGTAGATACCAGTTCCAACTTAGTAACATTCAAACAGTTTGGAGTATTTTCAACAAAAGGTTTGGCAGCTGCCGTGACCGATGATTCTAATATCACACGACGCTGGAGATATTATGAAGAATTTGCTGGTGCTCCAGGAACATCAACTTTCGCATCAGATCGAAGTGGAGTTGGCGATCAAATGCATATCATCGTATTAGATGAAGATGGTGGATTAACAGGAACAGCTGGAACAATTCTAGAGAAATGGGCATTTGTATCTAAAGCCGCTGATGCACGAACAGACTCAGGAGATGTAAACTATTATGTTGATGTTATGCATCGTTCATCTGAATACATTTATTGGATGGATCACCTGCCCGCAGGAACCAATTGGGGTTATGCCGCCGGAGGAACAACATTCACAGATGTTTCCATCAGTAGTTCAGAATCACTTGCGGGTGGTACTGATGATTATGCACCAACAAATGGTGAGAAATTAAGTGCTTATGAATTAATGGATGATGATACTATTGACGTTAGTTTGATTTTTGGTGGACCTGGAGATGCAACACACGCAACAAACTTAATAGATATCGCTGAAAAACGTAAAGATTTAATGGTCTTTATTTCGCCAGAGAGAGCTGATGTTGTTAATGTTACAAATTCAAACACGCAGTTGAACAATGTTCGTAGTTTCTTTTTGAATCTACCTAGTACATCTTATGCAGTATTTGATAGTGGTTATAAAAAGATGTATGATAAGTACAATGATGTATTTCGTTGGGTTCCACTCAACGCTGATGTCGCTGGTGCTTGCGCCGCAACAGATAACGAAAACGATCCATGGTGGAGCCCGGGTGGCTTGAATCGTGGTCAGATTCGTGCTTCTGTTGGATTGGCATTTAACCCAACACAATCACAGAGAGATACCTTATATCGAAATAGAATTAATCCTGTAGCCAGTTTTCCTGGTGAAGGTACAGTTCTTTGGGGAGATAAAACAGCATTATCTTCTAATAGTGCTTTTAGTCGCATTAATGTTCGCAGACTTTTTAATACTGTTGAGTCCGTTGTTAAGACGGCCGCACGGTCAATATTGTTTGAATTCAATGATGACTTTACAAGAGCACAATTTATCGGTATGGTAGAGCCTTTTTTGCGAGATGTTCAAGGTCGCAGGGGTATTACTGACTTCTTGGTTGTTTGTGACGAAACAAATAATACAGGTCAAGTAATTGACAGTAATGAGTTTAGGGCTGACATCTATATCAAACCTGCTCGCTCAATTAACTTTATCACACTAACATTCGTAGCAGCTAGAACCGGTGTAGAGTTTAGTGAAATCATTTCATAAAGATAGGAGAATAAGAGAAAATGGCAAACCTAAATGAGTTTATTGGGGCATTACGAGAAGGCGGCACAAGAGGTAACCAGTTTCAAGTTACTATAACTGGTGCTCCCAGTGACGTTACGGTCGCCCTTGGCCAAGACTTTGTATTCATGTGTAAAGGTACAACAGTTCCTGCTTTGAATATAGGTGAAGTTATGATTCCTTACCGAGGTCGTCAAATTTTTGTAGCCGGTGATCGTACTTATGATCCCTGGACTGTAGCAATTTGGAGTGACAGGGACCAAAGAATGAGAGCCGGATTTGAAATTTGGCAGAATCATCTTGGTGATATTGGTATTGTAACAGATCGTTCACAGATAGGTCAGAAACCGTCGATGTATTATGCTAATGCATCAGTACAACAGATGGATCGAAATGATAATGTGTTAAGAACATATTATCTCTATGATGTTTGGCCGCAAAACGTGGCAGGACCTGATTTGGCATATGATGCTAACGATGCATTGTTAGAATTCGCAGTTACATTGCGATTCAATTATATGACAATCGGTGGTAAGGGATCCGGAAGAGCTTCTGGCAGAACACTATCGGCACCCTCAACGTAAAGGTAATATTTCGATAAGTAAAAGTTATTTTTGAATTGATATAAATAGTTATACTATGGCAGAATTATTTGGTTTTACGATCGGTCGGGCGAAGAAGAGCGAGGCGAAAAGCTTTGTTGCTCCTTCGCCCGATGACGGGTCTTTAGATATTGGAGCAGCTTCTGGTTTTTTCGGTGCATATGTAGGTACTGGTGAAACTGTTCCGAAGAATGATTTTGATCTAGTAAAGAAGTATAGGCAGACAGCTGAACACCCAGAATGTGATCAAGCTATTGAGGATATTGTCAATGAGGCAATTGTATCCTCCGAAAATCAACCTTCTGTTTCTATATCACTAGACTATCTTAACTTTTCTGATTCCATTAAGAAAAAGATTCATTCCGAATTTTTGCACATTTTAAAAATGTTGCATTGGAATCAGAGAGCGCATGAAATTTTCAAGAGATGGTATATAGATGGTAGAATTTATTTTCATAAGATGGTTGACGAGAATGATCCGAAAAAGGGTGTCGTAGAGTTACGCTATATTGATCCTAAAAGTATTAGAAAAGTAAGGGAGATTCAAAAAGGAAGTACTTCGACAGGTGGTAGTCTAGTTAAAAAGGTTAAAGAGTATTTTTTGTACAACGAAGAAGGAATTTATGCCGGTTTTTCTGGACACAAAACTGCTGGTCAGGGATTACAAATAGAAGCGGATTCTATTGTGTATATCACATCTGGTTTATATGAACCTACTAGTAATCAAGTTTATTCTTATTTACACAAAGCAATTAAACCCGTTAATCAATTAAGAATGATTGAAGATGCGGTAGTTATCTATCGTATTTCTCGGGCACCAGAACGTAGAATTTTCTACATTGATGTTGGTAATTTACCAAAAGCTAAAGCAGAACAATACTTAAAAGATATTATGAATCGGTATCGTAATAAATTAGTTTACGATGCTAGTAGTGGCGAAGTAAAGGATGATCGCAATAAGATGTCCATGCTTGAAGATTTTTGGTTACCTCGTAGAGAGGGTGGTAGAGGTACAGAGATCACAACTTTACCTGGAGGACAAAATCTTGGAGAGCTAGAAGATATTAAGTATTTTCAGAGTAAGCTTTATCGCTCACTAAATGTTCCTGTTTCTAGAATGGAATCAGAACAAGGTTTTAGTTTAGGAAGATCAACAGAAATCACTAGAGATGAAGTTAAATTTACAAAATTTATACAGAAACTTCGGAAGAAATTTTCAACAATATTTCTAGAAGTTCTTAGGGTTCAATTAATTCTTAAAGGTATTATTACTCCTGAAGATTGGGAAGAGATGAAAGAAGCAGTTATGTTTGATTGGATAATGGATAATCATTTTTCTGAATTGCGGGATCAAGAAGTTCTTGGTGATCGAATTGAGAAATTAGATATGATTGGAGATTATATAGGTAAATATTACTCGCATGAATGGGTTAGGAGAAATGTTTTACAACAATCAGAACGGGAAATTATAGAACTTGACGCCCAAATTGAAAAAGAAAAAAAAGATGGGGGAGAAGACGAGGACTCATTTTTATAAATAGTGGAGAGAAAACAATATGGCTAATGAAACACAAGCGTCTTCGGATGCAGATTTGAAAGATGTAATAGATGCAATAGCAGGTGGTGATAATGTTGCTGCGCAAAAAAGTTTTGATCAGGTAATGCAATTGAAAAAACAAGATGCATTGTCCGTTCATAAATTAACTATGGCAGGTAATATGTTTCAACCGCCTGAACCTAATCCGGGACAAGATACTGGGATCACAGGAGATCCTGCAGAAGTAGAAGGAGAATAATAATATGAAACTCATATCAGAAACGATGGAGAATATTGAGTATATTACTGAAGCAGGTGGTAAGGAAAAAAGTTATAAAATTAAAGGTACTTTTCTTCAAGCTGATGTAAAAAATCGTAATGGTAGGGTATATCCTATGGCTATTCTTGAAAAAGAAGTCGGAAGATACAATAAAGAGTTTATTCAGAAAAAGAGGGCATTTGGTGAGTTAGGTCATCCAGATGGTCCTACAGTTAATCTTGAAAGAGTATCACACATGATTACGGATCTTTATCCTGACGGAAAAAATTTCGTTGGAGAAGCTAAAATTATGGATACTCCTTATGGTAAGATTGTAAAAAATCTAATAGATGAAGGAGCCAGACTTGGAGTTTCATCTCGGGGAATGGGTTCTTTAGAGCCTAAGGGCGGTGCGCAAGTTGTTAAAAAAGATTTTTATTTAGCAACAGCTGCCGATATCGTTGCAGATCCTTCTGCACCTAATGCTTTCGTTGAAGGTATTATGGAAGGAAAAGAGTGGGTTTGGGACAATGGTATAGTTAAGGAAGTTGACATTGCCGAATGGAAGGCTGAATTAGATCGAAAAAGTAGTAATCGAGCTGATCAACAAGCTAAAATTTTCGCAGATTTTCTTTCAAAATTATAAATATTATAAATAATAAAAACGAATATTATAGGAGTTTATCCAAATGACAGTTGAAAATACGGAGTTAAACCAAGAATTGGAAGAACTTCTTGATACTGAACTTACTACAGTAGAAACTGCTGCGATGGAAAAAGAAATCGTAGAACTTGATGAGACCGAAGCAGTTGAAGAAACTACTGAAGAAGCAGTTGAGGCTTCTGATGAGTCTGAGGTTTCTCAAGGTAATTCGGATCAAGAAGGGGAACAATTAGAGGAAGCTAAAATGACCAAAGCTAAAATGCTTGAGGATCTTACAAAAGCTTTAGAAGGCCTTTCTAAAATGAAAGCAACTGATCTTAAAGGTGTTTCTGAGAGAATTCATGCAGCCATTAAAACGGATGCAGAAATTGATGAAGCCAATAAGGACAAAGAGCTTGAAGAACTAGAAATTGCTAAGAAAGAAATCGAAGAAAAGATCAAAAATATTTCGGTGAAAGAAGATGTTGAAGCCCTTATAGCGGGAGAGGATCTTTCCGAAGAATTTAAAGAGAAGGCTGCAACTATTTTTGAAGCAGCTGTTAAATCTAAGGTTCGTCTAGAAATTGAAAAGATCGAAACTGAGTATGCTGAGAAAATGACGGAAGAGGTTGCAAAAGCTACAGAAGGAACATCTGAGAAAGTTGACGCTTATCTCGGTTATGTTGTGGAAGAGTGGATGAAGCAGAACGAAGTCGCTATTGAGCATAAACTCAAAACAGAAATTACTGAGAATTTTATCACAGGTCTCAAAGGACTTTTTGAAGAGCACAATATTACTGTGCCTGATGAGAAGTATGATATTCTTGATGCTGCTGCAACACAGGCTGACGAAATGGAAGCTAAGTTGAATGAGCAGATTGAAAAGAATATTGAGATGACTGGTAAAGTCGCCGAGTTGGAGAAAGGTGAAATTCTCGTAGATGTTGCTTCTGATCTAACAGATACAGAAGTGGAAAAATTTGTCGGACTCGCAGAAAATGTTGAGTATGAAGATTCGGACGATTATCGTCAGAAACTTGATACAATCAAATCAAGCTATTTTGCTCGGACTGTAAAGGAAGACGAAGTTGAGGCAGCGCCAACGTATGTAGAGCAAGGTAATTTAAGTAATCAGATGGCTGCTTATATGTCTGCAATCTCTAAAGGTGAATCAAGAGCGCAGAAATAACTATTTTTATAAATACTAATATTATAAATTAAAAGAAGGAGATATACTAAAATGTTCAACGCAGAACAGCTACAGGAAAAGTGGGCGCCAGTATTAGATCATCCTGATCTCCCAGAGATTAAGGATGCTTATAAGCGGGCAGTCACAACTGTTATTCTGGAAAACCAAGAGAAGTCTATGTCAGAGGACCGTGCGTTCTTGACAGAGGCAGCTCCTACAAACGCAACCGGTGGTTCGGTTGATAATTGGGATCCGATCCTAATTTCACTAATCCGTCGGGCGATGCCTAACTTGATTGCATATGATATTTGTGGTGTACAGCCGATGTCCGGCCCCACAGGTCTTATCTTTGCATTGAAGTCGCATTATGCAACACAAGCTGGAACCGAAGCTCTACATGGTGAGGCCGACACGGATCATTCTAGTAGGGGTTGGGATACAACAGCTAGTCCGCCAGCTGGCGTAACAACCGGTGGCGGTTCCGCAACAGCTCACGCTGGCACTGACGTACTTGAAGATACATCTTCATATACAACAGGTGTTGGTGGATCGACAGCATGGGGAGAGCGTCTCGGTGATGCTTCTACTAATGCTTTCGCAGAGATGGCATTCAGCATTGATAAAACGTCAGTAACTGCAAAGTCACGAGCGCTCAAAGCTGAGTACACAATGGAACTAGCTCAGGATCTTAAAGCCATTCATGGTTTGGATGCTGAAACAGAACTTGCTAACATTCTGTCTACAGAAATTCTTGCAGAAATTAACCGCGAAGTCGTGCGAACGATCTACGTGGCTGCTAAGAAAGGTGCCTCAACTAATGTTGCTGATCCTGGTAAGTTTGATCTCGATACAGATTCCAACGGTCGTTGGTCTGTTGAGAAATTTAAAGGTCTTATGTTCCAGATCGAGCGTGATGCTAATGCGATTGCACAGGACACACGACGTGGTAAAGGTAATGTAATTATCTGCGCCTCTGATGTTGCTTCTGCTCTTTCGATGGCTGGGCTATTGGATACAGGTTCTAACCTTTCTGATAACCTTACAGTTGATGACACAGGCAATACATTCGCCGGTGTTCTTAACGGCCGCATGAAAGTTTATGTTGATCCGTATGCGAACAACACGTTAGCTAATAAGTTTTATGTTGTTGGTTATAAGGGCACAAGTCCTTATGATGCTGGTATTTTCTATTGCCCATACGTTCCGTTGCAGATGGTTCGTGCCGTTGGGGAACAGACCTTCCAGCCGAAGATCGGCTTTAAGACTCGTTACGGAATCGTAGTGAACCCGTTTACATCGTTATCTGACGATAGTAACGCTTACTACCGTCGAGTTGAAGTCGTGAATCTTATGTAAGATTTACATTCAATATAATAATAATTACAGGATGTAATTTTGATGACCTCCCTTCGGGGAGGTCTTTTTTTGTGTTCAAGTTATTATAAATAGTTAAAACATATTCACGGAGTATTAATAATGAAACTTAAATTAAAAGGTTCGGAAGCTGCAGCAGGTGTTTCGACAACTAACGGATCAAATGTTGGTTCAGCTACATTAGTGCGGGTACATAATTCAGGAACTACTGAACGTCTTGTATCTTTAGAAACTAGTGCGAATGTATTAATAGGAACATTTACAATTGGAGGTGGAGCCTCAGAATTCTTGGATAAAGCTCCACTAGACGAAATCTTTGCAGCTCATGCTGAAGTTTTGTTAGTTAAAGTTGCTTACTATTCATAATAATGGCAACTATTGACTCTTTACGGAGACAACCTGATGCTTTTGATTATGCTCAAAATAGCCAATTTAAGGTTACGTTAGGAATTTTTCCATTAACTGAATATTTTACTACATCGGTAAATGTGCCGGGTGTAGGATTAGGTGTAGCTGCAATGGCTACTCCGTTTATAGATAGACCTACAGTTGGAGATACGATGACCTTTGAAGATTTTACCATGACGTTTATGGTAGATGAAGAATTAAAAAATTATCAAGAGATATTTGAATGGATGGTAAATATTGGATTTCCAAAATCACACACACAATTTAAAGCTAAGGATAGAGTTGATAACTTGAAACGTGGTGGTGAAATGGATTTATATAGTGAAATTACTATTACTATACTTAGCAGTAAAAATAATCCAGTTTTGAGATGTAATATACATGATGCATTTCCTACAGGATTAAGTGGATTGATTTATACAACACAAGATACTGATACTACATATTTAACCGCAGATGTAACCTTTACATATTCATGTTATGACTTTAGTAATGTATAAATAATTATTGAAAGGAGTAGTTAAGACAGCCCGATAAAATTTAATCTTCTTACAAGTTTGAGTGTGCAGAATTTTGTAGAAGCAAATATAGTTGATTTAACGATGGGTGGTTGGCTCTGGCTAACTCCTTTCTTTTTGGAAAAATATTATGAGATTTGATGAATTACAAGATATGGCAGATGTTGATTTGAAAATTGATGATACTGAATTAGATTTAGAAAGTATCAGAACCCCTCAAGTTCACAATAAGTACTTAAAGATATATACCAAATCTTGCTTGCAATTAAAGCAGGTTAGAGATGAAAGAAAGGTATTGTATCGAAATAAGTGGGAATATTATACGGGTAAAGCAGCTCCGGAAGTATATCAAGCAAAACCTTTTGATCTAAAAATACTCAAGACAGATGTTGGTATCTATATCGACTCTGATCCAGAGTATCAAGAAATAGGACAGAAGGAAGCTTATATAGAAAAGATGGTAGATTATACTGAACGAGTTTTAAGAGAAATTAATAATCGCAATTGGACTATTCGTAATACTATAGAGTGGAAGAAATTTCTACATGGAGATTAGTCAAGGCGATAGATATGTATATGTAACTCCAAAAGATTATGGTGACCCAACTAAATTTGTAGATGCTATTATAAAGGAAGGCGAATCTTTAAACTTAGTAGATGCAGAAATTGTAGGAGCTAAAGGGAAGCCAGTCTATGGTTCAAGAAATTGTAAATTGAGTTGGATAACTAATTCTGATATGTGTCAGCAGGTTGGTAAATTATTTAAGCCATTGAATGATGTGTTTAAGTATGATATAAGAATAGTAGAGCATTTGCAGTATACAGTATATACTGAAGGACATTTTTTTAATTGGCACGTAGATGCTAGACCACCTATAGAAGGAACCATTAGAAAATTTAGTATGTCAATGTTCTTAAATGATCCTGAAGAATATTCGGGTGGAGAGTTTGAATTAGAATTGGGTGGTCCTAATCAGTATAGTGAGATTAAAACATTTAAAGGAAATACGGGAGATATATTATTTTTCCATTCAGAGTGCTATCATAGAGTTTTACCAGTAACTAAAGGTATTAGAAAAGCACTTGTTGGATGGTTTTGTGGGCCCTTATGGAAGTAGAACTTGAAAAATTTAATGAAGTATATCTACGGATTAAATGCGAGCCGTCGGTTGGTAAAGAACTTTCGGAGTTTTTTACCTTCGAGGTTCCAAATGCAAAGTTTATGCCGTCGGTGCGAAATCGTATGTGGGATGGTCGTATACGTTTATTCAGTCCTGCTACTGGTAAGATATATTTGGGATTACTACCGTATGTCCGCAGATTTCTATCGAATCAAGGACACAAAATTAAATACGGAGAAGGAATCCGACCACCAAAAACTGTCGAAAAAGATTTAGTTAAAAAGTTTGTTAATAAAATATCTAAGAGTTTAAAAGTACGAGATTATCAATTAGATGCGATACATCATATCATCAATAATGATAGGGGACTTATTCTTTCTCCTACTGGTTCTGGTAAATCATTTGTCATATATGCATTGATTCGGTACTATGTCG
>Ga0209402_10006641_pt1 | contig 10057 bp, 14 predicted proteins | sample ArcticOcean_MG_C_3_FD_187437 | JGI IMG/M metagenome (GOLD analysis project Ga0209402, IMG submission 187437) | Marine microbial communities from western Arctic Ocean - ArcticOcean_MG_CB8_126 (SPAdes) (version 2) | ecosystem: Environmental > Aquatic > Marine > Oceanic | place: Arctic Ocean... | reverse complement strand
TCGTAACTTCCGCAAGTGATTTCTGCAAAGCCTTTGCGTCTACATCTCCGTCAAATGTTGCGACGTTACTTATGCTCTCGTATGTTCCAAGTGTTGCACTGCTTGTTGCATTAAAGTTTACATCCTCTAAAGGCTCCGCTATTACTACTGGTGTTGGTTCTACAACTGGTTCAACGTATACTGGTTCTACATACACTGGTTGTGGTGGTGGTATGTAAACTGGTGGTGCTACGTATACTGCTTCGGTATGAACAATGTTATATCCCCCCGTAGCCTTGTCTAATAGATACCAACCGTCAGTATTATCTGCCGTCATGGAATCAGGTAAATTAATTACCAGTCCTTCTCCTGATCCAACGTTGTGACTAAATACGCCACTTAGGTCGAATGTGTGTGTTACAGTGTCCATGTTAATTATTGTAAGTTCCCCACCCTCAAGCATGGTTATCTCGAAAGGAAAACTGTCAACGGTAACACGTTCTGGTGCTGCTGCGTGAGCATTGCCAAATCCTATAACTGCAATTAATCCAAACAGGATAACTGCTGTTGCTGTTTTTGTCATCATGCTATACATGATATATATATCTAATATAAACGTATCTGATTAAGCAGTTACTAGAATATCATATCTTACAGCGTCTTCCCTCTTGTCTTTTCTAGAAACTAATTTTGGTCTACGTTTGCAGCAGGGACAGTTATCATCTACTAGATAGATTTTTCTCATCCATTTGTCACAGCGTCTACATAACGCATGAGTCTTGTATGCGTTTCCAAACGGTCTATCATCTGGTATTCTGTCGCACAGTCCTTTACAGCCTTTCATAAGTAGTTATGACTATTTAGCCTTAATTAAACGTTTCTACAACTATTCTTTCATCTTATCTGATGCGTAAGTTGCAAACATGCTAGGAATGAACGCATGAACAAACAAGGCAATGCTCATACTCATGGCTCTGGTAAAGTGTTGAGTATAACTCATGTCATTCTCTTTAAGATGTTTCATGATTCTATCTCATGTTTTCTAACAGTTCTTCGTCATATGTATTCATCTCATACTCTGGTCTATCTTCATACTCATCTGTTTTATTAAGTTTGAAAGACACGTATAATAATATCAATCCTACTGGAGTTAAGAAAAATGTAAATGTTAAAAATAATCCTATAAAGAATAATGCTATGTTCATGAATTGGTTACAATACAACCCTATATTAATCTTAGGAAAAAGTTGAGAGACAAATCTTACGTGTTTGTCCACTACCGACTTGGTAGAACGGTTAATTAACTAACATATATACATCATACTAATATTTAAATTAAGCTCTAATAACAACCGTTCTCTTATCGAGTTATTATTAGGTGGTTTAAGAAGGCTACCGAGTGTAGTGGCACGAAGTAATCCTTGACAACCGTATGTGCTATGACGTCCCCCTATTTATAGGTTATTCCTCTTCTTCTTCTCGTCTTTTTTGTTCTTCCATCTTGTCTTCACATAGGAATGTTAGTTTCCAAAAGACTTTCTTGTCAGCAGATGATATTTTTGATTTGTCCAATCTAGCAAATGCTAGTTCAAACCATGATAGTAATAATACATAGTCCTTTAATGATAAATTTACCATGTAATCCCTTTAAATAGGTAGTTTAAATTCTTTGGTATGTACACGGTATAGACCTAGATCTGATATTACTGCGTAATTTGGTTCCGCAACAAGGACAATATACTCCTTCCCAGTCTACAAACAGTGCACATAGGGTACATCTCTTACCGCCTCCTAGATATGTTCTTTTACCTTTAGGGGCACGGTGTCTCTGACACGTTCCTTTACACACACTAGACATGATAATCTTTATATGAATGGCAATATAAGTGTTATAATGGAAGAAAAATCCTTCAATGAACCAAAAGAGATTAAAAAAGAAGCACCTGTTAAAAAATGTCTATGTACTCCAGAAATAGGTAAACACCCAAAATGTCCTACACATAGTTCACAATAACATATTCTGACATAATTCTAACGTCATTAGACAAAGTTTATTAACTAACACATTCACTCTTATATCATGGGAGTTATAGATAATATAAGAAAAGCATTTACCTCTAACGTTAACAAAGGGTACACTGAATCTACGACTAGACCTAGCATATCCCAACCTTACATGGCTACCGATACAGGTGCCAAACTACCAATTTTCCCATTCCCACTTATAATGATTTATGATTTGGCAGATACCATTGATGCCATTAGAATTCCTATTGAAACTATTAACCGTGAGATGTTTAAGAACGGATTTGAGATTGTAGAGAGATTCAAATACAAATGCTTGAACTGTTCAAAAGAATTCCAATACGCACCAAACGTTCACGAAGAAGGTGAAGCCAAGATAGATATGAGTAAAGTACAATGTGATTCATGTCTCAGTTATGATATGAAAAGACCTGTACCAACACACAGAAAGATTCTTGAAGATATGATGAGCAAGCCTATAAATGGAAACATGCAAAATATGGAAGACCTTGCAAGACAACTAGAAAGAGACTTGGAGATTGCAGATAACGCTTACATGTTACTGTTAAAGAATTATTGGATTGATGATATTACTGGAGAAATAGATAAAGAGAAAACTGAGATTAAAGAACTTTTAAGAATTGATCCGCCACAAGTAGCAATGATTGCTGACTCTGATGGTAGAATAGGTTATGATGATAAGAGACAAAAGATTTGGGTATGTCCTAGATTTGAACACAGGGACAAAAGACAATACACTGAAAGATGTGATGTGTGCAATGCCAAATGTCTAAAGGCAATACTTGAAGTTAACTCTGTATACTCTATTGGTATTCCTCACCCAAAGAGAGTAATATATGGTGAAGGTGAAGTTATTTGGAAAGCAGGTAAATACAAACCAAGTTTAATTTATGGTATGTCTCCTATATTCGCCATATGGAGTAAGGCAATGTCATTGTCTCACATGGACGAGTATATCAGAAAGTACTTTGATAAAATGCGACCACCACGAGGATTACTTGTTGTTGCATCAAGAAACTATGAAACCTTTAGAAAATCATGGGACGCTTTGGAACAAAAAGCAACCGAAGATCCATACATGATACACCCACTCATGGTTGAATCTGACAAAGGTGGAAAGAACATGGCTAACTGGATAGACTTTACTGGTTCATTACAAGAATTACAATTCGTTGAGATAAGAAAAGAGTTAAGACAAATCATTGGTGCCATGTACGGTGTACTTCCGTTATACTATGGAGAGATGGTAGGTGGTTGGTCACAAGAAGGATTACAAGTTACAATTACAAACAGAGCAGTCAAATGGGGACAAGACATTCTATTCAAGTCCTTCTTTAAGAAACTTGCAGAAGTTATGGGAGTTGACGATTGGGATCTTAAACTTGTAGCAGGAGAAGAAAATGATAAACTATCAGAACTACAAAGAGAAGGTGTAGAGATTGACAACATGGCAAAACTACAACAAATGGGATTCAAGATAGAGAGAACCCATACTGGAGAATACAATGTATCTAAAGAAGTTCAAGACATGGAAAACCCAGAACTTAAAAACGGTAGAGGCAGAGGAACTGCTGCACCTGAAGAACAAAGAGCAAACGCACAAGGTGAGCATGTTGAAAGTAGACCTTCTGACATGGGAGGAGTTGCACAGGGACATCCTTCATCAGGAAGTGGTACATCAATGTCACAAAAGAACTTCCCTACTGGTATCACACCAGCTAACTTTGATGTAGTAAAGAAAACATTACAAACTGCAGTGGACTTTGGTTGGAAGAAAACAAAAACAGTAGAAGAGTTAAGAAAATATGCAGGTATAACGGTAAGAAATGCAAGGGACATAGTTGATAATGAATTAGGCATGACACAGAGATGGGAAGATGAAGAAAGTAGTTAAGAAAACAGTTGAGCCTAAAAAGGTTGAACCTAAAATTGTTATATTTAGACCTAAAGTATCAGATCCGTATAGAAAAAGAATTAATGAGGTACTAGACGAGATTACTATTGCGTTAAAAAATGAAAGTTCTGTAGAAATAGTTGGAATATTGAATGATTGTTTAAGGAATATACGAAACAACAAGGTTTAATATGGCAGAAAAATTTGAAGTAAAAACTGGTGGAACCAAAATTGGTGATAAAATCGTAGACATACACCAAAAAAACGAATATACAAGAGTAAATAACTATAAAGAAGGCATGTGTTTCGGTTGCTTTGGTAATGGTATTCCAGTAGGGGCAGGGGTATCTGACATATGTGGTGACTGTGCAGGTAAAAAAGGCAGAGAAACCATCCTAGTACCAATTAAAGAGATTATTTATGGCTTGTGTCATTTCTGTGGAGAGTTTAAACACCATTTAGAGCAAATAAATGCAAGACTTTGTCAAAAATGCCATAGAAGAGTTTCAAATCACATGAAGAGTTATAATCTAAAAGGTGGAATGTTAGAAACTGATCCTTTCTGGAAAAGTCAGAGAAGAAAACACGGTAAAGATTGGGCTCATATAATGTCTAAAGACTTGGGCAATCCACGCTAGTCTTTTAAGATAAGATTTATTCTATTAGTCTCTAAATCATAGAATCTATGTTCATAGTCAATCATCTTGGACTTTGTATTGTTAGAATTGTTAATATACTTGTCAACTCTCCATCTAAGTTCTGGTTTTCTTAAAAACCTTGGAAATATATCAATCTGCATCTTCTTAGGGTTAAATTTAATCTTATCATGTAATACAAGTTTGCTTTCGTCAGTTTTATACTCGTTTACGTTACCATTTCGGAAATGAACCAACGATTTCTGTAATAAAGGTCGTTCTTTAAGGTTATTTGTGTTAGTTACCACCCATAATTTAGTCTTAGTATGTATGTACAAGTCAACTATTTTACTACTTTTGAATAATTCATTAAGATTATCCTTGTTATACTGAACATATTCTTTTATATTATTGTATACATATATTGAAGAAGCCACAATATTCATATATATGACCTATTAATAAACCAACCGATATAAATAAAAGGTATAAATACTTATGATCAGCATGATAGAAATGGTAGATTCAATCTATAGAGAGGTAGTTATGGTTGTTTCTTTAGGAATAGGATCAACAGTGATAGCCTATTTTAGAAAGGTTCAGAAAACACAGAAAAATCTATGTGAGACAGTAGAAAGGTTACAAAAAACTATAATCATCTTATCAAAAGCTATTGACAGGCAATCAAATAGATTACACCCAAAAGAGGCAAAATCCGATCTTGACGACCTAGTCAAGGAATTACTCGACAAATGAGTAGTAATAGTTAAATACCACTGAATAAGGAATTTTACATGGTAGACCCATTATTCATTGCAGTACTTGCATGTATATCTGGATCTGTATTAAATACAGTTAGAGGATACATGGGTAATGATGATTCATACTCTGCAAAAAAATTAATCGGTGCAGTAATTGTTTCTACATTCGCAGGAATTGCAATAGCACAAACTATCCCATTAGACGGTTTAGGTCTAATTGGAATTGCTTTGTTAAGTTTGACAGCAGGATTCTCAATAGATTTCGCTGTTACCAAAGCAAAAAAAACAGCTTAAAACACTGTTCTTACCCTTTTTTATCATAATATTTATTAACCTCGTCACGATTACTTTATATATGACATATTATAATTTCCACCAACTTACAAGTACGTTAAAAAGTATGGAAGGTATAAATTCAGATGAAAGATATTTTGAAGGATTATTAACAGTACAAATGAAAGATAAACAGGGTGAAATTACTATAGTTGATGAGTTATACAAGGTATTGCCTGTATGGATTGACAGAGGAGCCCCAATCAGTGATACTCACTCCAACAGAATCGTAGGCAAAGGTATCAACTATTCTAGAACAACTGTAAAATCTGATGATGGATCAGTATTACCTGCAATTAAAATAACAGGAAAGATTTTCAAAAATTACGAATTAGATAATGTTATCTGGGAAAAAATTAAAAACAATGAGTACAAGGGATTGTCATTTGGTGGTGCAACCAGATCAGCAAGATCCCCAATCAAAATGAAAGACGGAAGTACTGCTTATGCGTTAAGTGATTTGGAACATTATGAGGTGGCTGTATGTAAAGATCCTGCAGTACCAATGGCTATCATCACTGATTTCAATCAGATTGCTAAAGCAAACTTTAACTCAACTGTTAGAGATGATGGTAAGATGGTAATTCAATGTGACAACATGGGTTGTATAGTTAACAAAGATGATGAAGAAGACGAGGAATTTTATCATGATGAAGAGGGTGAGATTAGGGACGATATAGAAAAATTCATGGAGAAAAAAGAAATGGATACAGCAATAATAGATAATCCTGAAGAAGCTAAAATCAATGAAGATAGAGTTGAAAAAGGTGATGGTTCTACAAACACTGAGGATAGAAATAACCGTACAGATCTAAACGATCTTGTGAGTCAGAAAAGACAATTCAATGGAACTAAAGGAACATTATCAGAAGAACTACCTAACATGACTATAGCCAATCCAATTAAAAATGGTAAAAACGCAGCAGATCTAAACGAATCACAAACATTTGAACAAAAGGTACAAGCACTAATCAGGGAAGGTAAGTCAAGAGAATCAGCAGAGAAGATTGTAGGATCATTCGTCCATAAGGAATCAGCAGGTGGAAATGGTATGGGTGGCGGATCAAATTCACTAGGTGCTGGTTCTATGAGTGGTGGTGGAACATTAACCACTGACAGTGAAGGTACAAACAACCCAAGACATAACAATGGTTGTGATTGTGATTGCAAAGACTGTACACGTAATGATAAATGTAATTGTTGTGATAAATGTAAAAGTAAAGGATTAGATATTACTAACACAAACTCAGCAGGAACAAGTGGAGCATACAATCAAGATGCACCTAACGGTTCAAGATTGAATAATAAAGCAGATGATATAGATTTAGATAAAATTATTGAACAAGAAACTGAAAATGTTAAAGGTAAAAAAGGTGGGGGTGGACATAGATCACTTGCTACAAGATTGACATCTAGACAAAATGCAAAAAAGAAAGCAACTAGAGAGGTAAACAAGGTACATGCATTAATGAAGTTAAATGAAGTAAGAGGTAAAATGCCTAAACACCCTAAAGACTATACCGAAGATGAAGAAATGGACACAGATATGTCTATACAACTTGAAAATAATAATCAATATCAAGCACATGCAGGTTATGGTCAGTATAGAGATGATGATAGTATGATGAATCAACCAGATGTAGATGGTAGAATATTTACACCTGAATACACTGCAGAAGGTAAATTGAAAAAAGCGTTAGAAGCACTCACGAAAGAAATGATTGGTGTTGGTTCAGGAATAAGGGGAGGAGGAGCAAGTTACGCACATACTCAAGGTCAAGGAGAGAGTACACAGGTAACAATCGTACCACCACGACCTGAAGACGACAGAGTTGCATCAAAAAAAGTAAAAAACCGTAAAGAGTAACCGATATAAATCTTTGCATAATCTTTATAAACTCTACTTTACTTAATTCTATATACATGACTTTAGAAGAACTTAGAAAAGAAGATCATGAAGAAGAAGAAGAGCAAGACGAAGAAGATAAAACTGAATCAAAAGAGAAATCCTTTGATGAAGCTTTAATTGAAACTTTGTCTACTCTAACTGAACATGTAAAAGCATTGTCAGATTCTCAAGCAAATCTCGAAGAACGGGTTGAAAAAGCTCTCTTTGAAGAAAAAGATACGCAACTAGACATTTCACCAAAAGGTCAAGCTGACGCTGAAGACGTTGGTGCAGATGTAGTTGTACCAGATACATATCAATCCAATTCTGTTCAATCAGGATTAGACGACGATAAATCTGGTGAAGATAAACCTCAAGGCGATAAATCAGGACTAGCTATGCAACAAAAAGCTAATTTTGACTTTACCACCGAAACACCAAGACCAAGTGCAGCATTAGAATCTGTAAACAAATCTAGTCAAATAGAATTGAATCCAGTTTTGAAAGCAGCACGTGAAGGCGGTTATGATGGATTATCTTCTGTCGCAAGAGCAATCTTAGCAGGCGAATACGGTTCACCTTCTGACGGAGGTATGCAATAACATGCCTAAAATACAAACAATAGACGAACTTGAAGCAATCTATTATGGATACAATAGAAACCTTATTAGAAAAGCTGATGCCCCAATTACCACTGGTACTGCAGGTACATTCAATGCAGTATTTGGTGCTTATGCATGGGCTCAACTGAATCTTGAGGCAAACGCTTTCGGAATCTTACCAAAAGTCCCTTGGGACAAATCTGGTTGGAGGGTTATCACCAATAAAGCACCTGATCTTGCTGTAGTAACAGGAATAGATGCTCTAGGTGGAACAGTCGAAGGTGGAAACATTGCTGACACAGTAAAACCAACTTTGAAAGAAATTGACGTCAAACCAAAAACCGTTCAGTTGCCATTCAGTGCATCTGAGGTTATGGAATGGCTTTCAACTCATTCAAAAGATGATATTTGGGGAGGCTTAGGCTCACTCAGATTGTTTATGGCTGTACAGCATAAAGAATTCATTAATAGACAACTCATGGTAGACGTTGAAGGACTTGCAGCCGCTGCAGGAGCCGACAACACTGGAACACATAATTTTGAAACCTTAGACAGAATCATTTCTTCACACGCTGAAGAAGTAGCTGTTGGTGGTGCAAATAATAAGTGGTACAATCCATGGGTCGCAAGTGCAAATATTGATAGGGACATAGTAAACGTTCCATTCGATTGTCAAGTAGAGTCAGCTTCAGGTACAATAGGAACTGATGGTGTTCTTACCGATGATACCTTACGAACTTTCCTTAGAAATATTCGTAAAGCAGCAGGTAAAGATCCAAACGTATTCCTAGGTAGCCACGAGGTTTATTCCGAAATCCAAGGTTTATACATGCCTTCTGTAAGAGTTGCAAACCCTTACGGTGAGAGCTTAGTACAAATCGACGTTAACGGAATTCAAACTTTCAAGGGTACTGGAGTAGGTATTCACGTAGATTCTATCTATGGAGTCCCATTCATTCCAACAAAAGATGCACCTACAGCAGGTGGAAATGAAATTGGAAGACTATTTGCATTAGATACATCTGATGCAGAAGGTTATGGTTATCCAAGAATCGGAATCCAAGTAGCAATTCCTACAGAGTACTACGAAGCAACAAGAAGAACCCCATCATACCCATTCATTAACGGTTCATTTACCGAAAAGGGTATTTACAGAACTATGGGAGAAACTGTTTGTCGTCACTTCAAATCTCAAGGTAAAATTAGAGATATTAAACTCTAGTCAAACCACATTTATTTTATTTTTTTAGATACATATATATGTCCTTGCCACATGTGTGTTGTAATGACGAAGCAAATAATCGCACTGGTTGCCCTATTATCTATAGGAGCATTTAGTGCAGTATATGCAGAAACTACAACAGTAGAAGTACCGTTTGATTCACATGGACAAACATGTAGCTTTGACGAGATTGCAGTTGAATTCCATTGCGTATGGCAAGGATTCAAAGAGGTATACACATTGGAAGATATGAAAGTCTATCAAGGTCTACTCTCCGAACAGAGATATGATCAAGAAATTCAAAAAATCAATGAAGCCGCTTTAGAAGCCATTGCAGTAGAACAAGCAAAGTTGACACCTAACGAGAAGATCATTCAAAAAATTGAACAGAAACTCGATAGAGGTACAGCAACTGCAAGAGATTCAGTATTAATGAATTTACTCAAAGAGTTGAATACTTGTAAACAAGGCATGGATGAAAGAACTCAACACTTCCAAACTGCTAGAGAATTTGAAGTATCAGATTTCCAACTATGGTCAGTCAATAACGTAAAGTATGATGGATTATTAGGTGAAATCGCTATGGCAATAGAAGAGTGTCAAGCACAAGAACAAGTCTATGCATTGGGTGTAGGTTATCAGAACTTTGACTTTGGTAGTAAACAATACTCACTACAAGACAAGTTTACTCCTGACA
>Ga0209402_10006635_pt1 | contig 10063 bp, 9 predicted proteins | sample ArcticOcean_MG_C_3_FD_187437 | JGI IMG/M metagenome (GOLD analysis project Ga0209402, IMG submission 187437) | Marine microbial communities from western Arctic Ocean - ArcticOcean_MG_CB8_126 (SPAdes) (version 2) | ecosystem: Environmental > Aquatic > Marine > Oceanic | place: Arctic Ocean... | reverse complement strand
TCAATTTTTAAGTATATGAATAGGATTTAATAATTCAACTGATTTCTAAATAACGAAATTGTTAAAAGCTGCAGTAACAATAACTAATCCAAACCAAAGGCCACAGCTAGCGTAGACTAGACTCTTCGATTTTTCCCATTCACCAGGTGAAACTAGGATAACTGGAACGCCAATAACTAAAACGAAAGATAACAGTATAAGAGCACTAACAAGTAATTGGATAATAGTAACCATGTTTGTTTCCTCAAATATGAAATTTGGCTTTAAAATTGTGCTTACTTGTATGGATATTTGTTTAAGCTCAACACTGTATCCTCATAACTTGACAAGGTAAGCATTTCTCTACTACATGTTATACTATTGCTACTTGTTTTTTGCAATTACTTAATAAATTAAAAAAAAAGTTATAGTTATATTTTTAGAAAAAATTGTATTTAAGTGCTCTTATTATGATTTTAAATATTATTGATATGTTTATCTGAATGTACTTGTAACTAAACGTCACAAGGTTATCAATCACATTTAGAAGTAAAACTTTTTTTTGATTTAGTTGTTATTTTACATTGTTATCTTATTTCAGTTTTTACTTCGTTAATTATTTCTCCATAACACTTATACGTAAAACCGATAGAAATTATGATATTACAGTTAACAGTAAACTTTGACTATTTTTTTTATGCTTCGTAATTGTATCTAATCTTGAATATCTATCCTTCTTAGCATAAATTGTTTTTTATGCATTTTTTTTATTTGATTAAACATGTGATTCTAGCTTGGTTTTGTTAATAATTTAGTTTTTTACTTCTGGTAGTAGATATTTTTATGTATATGCAAAGTCCATTTATGACTTTTTAATATTTAAACTTCTAATAATTCATAATTAATAATTTAATTATGAAGAAACCTTTCATTGTCTTATTATTTACATAGGAAAAAGGAAACAAATTTGCTCATTAAACAATTGCACTGTGTCTAAAAATAAATATTACTTAATTAATCCGATAATAAAGTTTATTATAAAGTATGTATAAGGTAACTAATCATTATTTGTTGCCTTTGTTTATTTTATCACATTTGATATACAAAACTTTTCCTTACAGAGAGGTCAAAAAAATATGGAAGGAACTTTACTGTTAGCTAAATTGCCTGAAGCGTACGCAATCTTTAAACCTATTATTGACGTTGCTCCAGTAATCCCAGTGTTTTTCTTGCTTTTAGCTTTTGTTTGGCAAGCTGCTGTTGGATTTAGATAATTAAGAATTTTGCTGCATTATAGAGTTTTATCTTTTTATGCAGCAAAACATTTATATTAATAATTGAATATCGTCCACTTTAGCTTTATTAAATTTATATATTTTTTATTTGAATCTTAGGTTGTTTGGTACTCTGTATTATCATATATAATATGAAATATGTTGTATATTGCTTTTCATAGCATTAAAAAAAACTACAAAAAAATAAATATTATGATAGAACCATTATTATTTGGTATTGTTCTAGGGTTAATCCCAGTAACTTTAGCAGGTTTATTCGTTGCTGCATATCTACAATATAGAAGAGGAAACCAGTTTGGTTTATAAATATTGCTAGTATTCTGTTATAGAATAAAAAAAGCAATTTGCTTTAATTACTCATTTATTTTTAAATGTTGAGTATTTAGAGCAAATTGTTTTCTTTTTATTACCAGCTTGATTTAGTTACACCGGGTAATAAGCAAGCATGTGACATTTCTCTTAGGACATGTCTAGAAAGGCCGAAGTCTCTATAATATCCACGACTTCTTCCTGTTAGCCAGCATCTATTTCTGTGTCGACACGGTGCAGAATTATTGGGTAACTTTTCTAATTTCGCATATAATGCTAACTTAGATTCATAAGTTTCGGCTCCTTTCAATAATTCTTTTATTTCCTTTCTTTTTTTTCCATATTTGTTTATAAGTCTTTCGCGTTTCTTCTCACGCTCTATCATGTTCTTTTTTGCCATGTTTTTTTTATTTATTTTTTATAATATTCACACTCAATCACAAATGTTGAAAATAACATTGATGATAATTATGTTACAACAACTATGTACAAGGATTCAAGTAGAACTTTACTTGAATCCTTGTGAAGTTAATATTTAATAATTAAGTATTAACCAAATTTACCAGTAGTAGATGCTATCACGAAGGCTGCATAAGTAAATATATATCCAACCGTAAAGTGTATTAGTCCTACAAGTCTAGCTTGAACAATTGATAAAGCCACAGGCTTGTCTTTCCATCTTACTAAGTTCGCAAGCGGAGTTCTTTCATGTGCCCAAACAAGAGTTTCAATTAATTCTTGCCAATATCCTCTCCATGAGATTAAGAACATGAATCCAGTAGCCCAGATCAGATGTCCGAATAGGAACATCCAAGACCATACTGATAGACTGTTCATACCAAATGGATTATAACCATTGATAAGAGGTGACGAGTTTAACCATAGATAATCTCTTAGCCATCCCATAATATATGTTGATGACTCGTTAAATTGTCCAGCGTTACCTTGCCATATAGTTACATGTTTCCAATGCCAATAGAATGTTACCCATCCAATAGTGTTTAGCATCCAGAACATAGCTAAGTAGAATGCATCCCAAGCTGAGATATCACATGTTCCTCCTCTTCCTGGACCATCACAAGGGAAACTATAACCAAAATCTTTCTTATCTGGCATTAGTTTTGATCCACGTGCATCAAGTGCACCTTTCACAAGAATTAGAGTTGTAGTATGTAAAGCTAGGGCAATAGCATGGTGTACTAAGAAGTCACCAGGACCAATAGGTAAGAATAGTGAATTCTTTCCACTATTAATTGCATCTAACCAACCAGGTAACCAAATGTTACTACTAGCGTTTGCAGCAATACTATTTGAAGATGAAAGCAATACATCAAAACCGTACATAGCTTTCCCTGAAGAAGCTTGAATCCACTGAGCAAAAACAGGTTCTACAAGAATCTGCTTCTCAGGAGTTCCAAATGCAACAACTACATCATTATGAACATACAGTCCAAAAGTGTGGAAACCTAAGAATAGTGAAACCCAACTAAGGTGAGATATTATGGCTTCTTTGTGCTCTAATACTCTAGCTAAAACATTGTTTTTATTTTGCTCTGGATCATAATCTCTTACAAAGAAGATAGCTCCGTGTGCAAAAGCTCCTACCATAAGGAATCCTGCAATATATTGGTGGTGCGTATATAAAGCAGCTTGAGTTGTATAGTCTTTCGCAATAAATGCATATGAAGGTAAAGCATACATGTGTTGTGCAACTAACGATGTAATAACACCTAATGATGCTAATGCTAAACCTAGTTGAAAGTGCAGTGAATTCGTAATTGTCTCAAAAAGACCTTTATGACCTGCACCTAATCTTCCTCCAGGTGGTCTATGAGCATCTAAAATTTCTTTTAGACTATGACCTATTCCCCAATTCGTTCTGTACATATGACCAGCAAATATGAACATCACACCAATAGCTAAATGGTGATGTGCTATATCTGTTAACCATAGTGCCTGAGTTTGTGGGTGGAAACCACCTAAGAAAGTTAAAATTGCTGTGCCAGCACCCTCTCCAGTACCAAAAATATGGTTTCCTGTATCAGGATTAGAAGCATATGCTCCCCAGTTTCCTGTGAAGAATGGAGTTAAGCCATCTGGGTGTGGAGTTACTTTTGTGAAGTTTTCCCATCCAACGTCTTGTCCTCTTGCTTCAGGTATAGCAATGTGTACTAAGTGTCCAGACCATGCTAATGAACTGAATCCAAATAGACCAGATAAGTGGTGATTCAGACGTGATTCATTATTCTTAAACCAAGATAAACCTGGGCGGAACTTAGGTTGTAAATGTAACCATCCAGCAAATAGGAAGATCGCAGATACAGCAATTAAGAATAATGAAGCAGAGTAAAGGTCATTATTTGTTCTCATACCAATTGTGTACCACCAGTGGTATACACCAGATGTTGCGATATTAACTGGATATGAAACACCACCTTTAGTAAATGCCTTAATAGCTGGTTGACCGAAATGAGGATCCCAAATAGCGTGTGCGATTGGTTTTACCTTTAATGGGTTAAGAACCCATTGTTCGAAGTTTCCTTGCCAAGCCACGTGGAATAAATTTCCAGATGTCCATAGGAAAATAACAGCTAAGTGTCCAAAATGAGATGCAAAAATCTTTTGGTAAAGATTCTCTTCTGTCATGCCATCATGACTCTCGAAATCGTGAGCAGTTGCAAGTCCAAACCAAATCCTTCTTGTTGCTGGATCTTGGGCTAGGGCTTGACTGAATTTAGGAAATTTTGTTGCCATACTTTTTCTTTAGATACAGTTTCCTTTTATCCTACAGAGATAATTCTAGCTAGGAAGAACGCCCATGTTGTGCCTATACCACCTAATAGGTAGTGTGCAAGACCTACTGCACGTCCTTGTGTAATGCTTAAAGCTCTCGGTTGTATAGCCGGAGCAACGTTTAGTTTATTATGTGCCCAAACAATAGACTCAATTAATTCTTGCCAGTAACCACGTCCACTAAATAGGAACATTAAACTAAATGCCCAAATGAAGTGTGCGCCTAGGAAAATGATTCCATATGCAGATAACGCAGAACCGTATGATTGAATTACCTGTGATGCTTCAGCCCAAAGGAAATCTCTAAGCCAGCCATTGATTGTAATAGCACTTTGAGCAAAGTTACCTCCAGTAATGTGAGTAACACTACCATCAGCTTGTACTGTACCCCAAACGTCTGATTGCATCTTCCAACTGAAGTGGAAAATAGTAACAGAAATACAGTTGTACATCCAGAATAGCCCAAGGAAAACAGAGTCCCAAGCTGAACTTTGACAAGTACCACCTCTTCCAGGTCCATCACATGGGAATCTGAAACCTAAATTAGCCTTATCAGGAATTAGTCTAGAGTTACGAGAGAATAGAACACCTTTTAGGAGAATTAAGACTGTTACGTGAATTGTAAAAGCATGAATATGGTGAACCATAAAGTCAGCTGTTCCTAACGCAATTGGCATCATAGCTACTTTGTTCCCTACCGCAACAACATCTCCACCGAATGCATAACTAGCTGTAGCTAATGCGTTTGGTGTAGTATTTCCAGGTGCTACTGTATGAATATTTTGTACCCATTGAGCAAAAACTGGTTTTAGTTGTATAGCTGTATCAGAGAACATATCTTGGCTTCTTCCTAATGCTCTCATTGTATCGTTGTGGATATAAAGACCAAAACTGTGGAAACCTAAGAAAATACAAATCCAGTTTAAGTGAGAAATAATAGCATCTCTGTGTCTGATAACACGATCAAGTAAGTTATTATAATTTTGTGCAGGATTGTAATCTCTAACCATGAAGATACCAGCGTGTGCAGCAGCTCCAGTAACACAGAAACCACCAATCCACATATGGTGTGTAAATAGTGATAGTTGTGTTGGATAATCTGTTGCAATATATGGATATGGAGGCATAGCGTACATGTGATGAGCTACAATTATACTCACAGATCCCAGCATTGCTAAGTTAATAGCTAGTTGAGCATGCCATGAAGTAGTTAGTATTTCATACATTCCTTTATGTCCTTCACCAGTAAATGGACCTTTATGTGCTTCTAGTATTTCTTTCATACTATGTCCAATTCCCCAGTTTGTTCTATACATATGTCCAGCAACAATGAATAAAACTGCTAAAGCTAAATGGTGATGTGCTGTATCACTTAACCATAAACCACCTGTGATAGGATTAAGTCCACCTTTAAAAGTTAAGAAATCAGAGTACTCACTCCAGTTTAAAGTAAAGAAAGGTACTAATCCTTTATTAAAACTTGGATATAGTTGAGCCATAAGATCTCTGTTTACCAGGAATTCGTGTGGTAAAGGAATTTCTTGTGGTGCAACACCCGCATCAAGTAACTTGTTGATAGGTAATGATACATGTATTTGGTGACCTGCCCATGATAAACATCCAAGACCTAAAAGACCTGACAAGTGATGATTTAGCATTGATTCCGCATTTTGGAACCACTCCAGTTTTGGAGCTGCTTTGTGGTAATGGAACCAACCAGCAAATATCATTAGTCCTGACATGATTAGTCCAGCTAAAGCACACCAGTATAATTCAATTTCACTTGTAATACCTTCAGCACGCCAGATTTGGAAGAAACCAGATGTAATTTGTACACCTTGGAAACCTCCTCCTACATCACCATTTAGTACTTCTTGACCAACGATAGGCCAAACAACTTGAGCACTTGGTTTAACCGCTGTTGGATTACTTAACCATGCTGAATAGTTAGAGAATCTAGCACCATGGAAATGCATTCCACTAATCCATAAGAAAATTATAGATAATTGACCGAAATGCGCACTGAAGATTTTTCTAGAAACATCTTCAAGTGAACTTGTATGACTGTCGAAGTCGTGAGCATCTGCATGAAGATTCCAAATCCAAGTAGTTGTTTTCGGACCTTTGGCTAGAGTTCTAGAGAAATGACCTGGTTGCCCCCACTTTTCAAATGAAGTGTTAACAGGATCTCTGTCTACGATTATCGAAACTTTTTTTGCCTCTTGCTCTTTGGAGCTGATCGTCATTAAGGCTCTCCCCTTGTGACATAAGAAACTAGAAACTCTTACTATATTTATGTATTTAACCCTAATTTATTCTGACTTGTTTCGTCTTGTTTAGGGATAAGTAAGTTTTCATCATATTTCAATATAACATTATAAACTTTATTGAAGAAATACTACTAACTGTGTTAACAATATTTCAAATCTTAATCTTTGAGATTCATAAAATGGCATATTAGTTGCATTTGTAGAGTGCTGAGTAAAAAAAACTAGTAACTAAATTTGTGCCGTATTCTTTACTTATCTACATAATGATTAAATTTGTTTTGATAATTTATCAATCAACAAAGATTTGCCATCCTATTTATTTGGTGTGTTAAGTCAATATAATTACATATTGTAATAGTATTTACTAGGCTTGATTATTTAAAACTAATGATCTAGCATAAGCTCACATAGAAAAAACACAAAATCAAGCTATTAAAATGAACGAAAAAGAAATTTTTGACAAAGTACAAACACTTATTTCTGAGCAATTAGGTGTAGAAAAAAGCCAAGTTACAAAAGATGCAAACTTTGCAAATGATCTTGGTGCAGATTCATTAGATACTGTTGAATTAGTAATGGCTATAGAAGAAGCATTCAACATTGAAATCCCAGACGAGACTGCAGAAAAGATTTCTAATCTTCAACAAGCTGTTGATTTTATTAGTCAAAAAGTTGCAGCTTAAGAATATTGATAATAGGATGTATCAATTCTGATATATCCTGTTTTTATTTATTTCACCAATATTTTTATAAAAAAGGATAATTTTGAACAAAACAGAATTAATTGAGATAGTTTCTAAAAAATCAAGTATGACTAAGATAGAAACGGAATCTTTAATAACTTTAGCTCTTGAAACTATAGTTGAAGCTGTAGCTAAAGGAGACAGAGTTACTCTCGTTGGCTTTGGTTCTTTCGAAGCAAGAGACCGGAAAGCTAGATATGGTAGAAATCCTAGAAGTGGAGAAAAATTGTATATTCCTGCGACAAGAGTACCCACTTTTTCAGTAGGGAATTTTTTTAAGAATCAAGTCAGTAATTACCAACAAAATGAGAACGATTAATCTTATTCTTTAGTAATAAATAAAATTTATTTTTTACCTTTATATGTCTTTTTATTAATTAACTATGTATAAATATTTTTTTCTTTATTAATGGCTGTTAATTAATAATTCTTTTAATTGAAAAAAAACTAAGTTAAGAGTAACTAAACTGTTTTTCTTGGTTGAAAATCATTTCATTTTTTGTCTGATTTGATATGATAAAGTCCTTATTTTGTTAGATTTTTATTTATAAAATATAAACCGAAAATACTACACAATGCTAAATTAAAAGTTCACACAATAGATGAATAATTTGCAATTAATTAATCTATTGTGTGAATCTCTAATTTATTTAGTCTCAGAGAAATCAGCGTCTATAACTGATTCACCTGTATTATTATCTGTTTTCTTTTCATTTGTAGCTGTATCTTGTCCATAGATTTTTTTACCTATTTCCATCAATTCATTTTGTAATTTAGTACTCAGATCCTTCATCGCTTCAGCTTCATCTGACTGTACAGCATCTCTAAGTTGCTTAATTAAATCTTCTATCTTAGCCTTATCTTCTTTTTCGACCTTATCCCCTAGTTCTTTTAATTGTTTCTCTGATTGATAACATAAAGAATCAGATTGGTTTCTTAAGTCTATCTTGTCTCTTCGTTTCTTATCTTCAGAAGCATTTTGTTCTGATTCCTTAACCATTCTTTCAACTTCATCAGATGGTAAAGTTGATGCTCCAGTAATAGTTATAGATTGTTCTTTTCCTGTTCCTTTATCTTTAGCATTAACTGATAATATACCGTTTGCATCAATATCAAATGTAACTTCGATTTGTGGAACTCCTCTTGGAGCTGGTAGTATACCGTCTAAACGGAATGTTCCTAAACTCTTATTATCTTTAGCGAATTCTCTTTCTCCTTGTAACACATGAATCTCAACATTTGGTTGATTATCAACAGCCGTTGAGAAAACCTCAGATTTTTTCGTTGGTATCGTTGTATTTCTTGGGATGATTCTTGTCGTGATTCCACCTAGTGTTTCCACGCCTAGCGATAATGGAGTAACATCAAGTAAAAGTATATCTTTTACCTCTCCAGCTAAGACACCAGCTTGTACAGCTGCACCAACTGCAACTACTTCATCCGGGTTCACAGTTTGATTTGGTTTTTTCCCTAAAACTTTCGTTACAACATCTTGTATTGCAGGTATTCTTGTTGACCCTCCAACCAGAACAACCTCATCAATTTTACTTTTATCTAACTTTGCATCTTTTAATGCATTCTCAACAGGAATTCTAGCTCTGTCAATTAATGAAGAACACAGTTCTTCAAATTTGTTTCGTGTAATAGATCTATCTAAATGTTTTGGTCCAGTATCAGTTGCAGTTAAGAATGGCAAACTAATATCTGTTTGTGTTAAATTTGATAATTCAACTTTTGCTTTTTCTGAGGCTTCAGTTAGTCTCTGTAGTGCTTGACGATCGCCATTTAAATCTATATTGTGTTCATTTTTAAACTCTGTGATTAACCAATTTACAATTTTATCGTCGAAGTCGTCACCGCCTAATTGTGTATCACCTGATGTTGATAAAACTTCAAATACTCCATCCCCAACTTCTAGTACGGAAACATCAAAAGTACCACCACCTAGATCAAAAACTAAAATAGTTTCATTATTTTTTTTATCTAAACCATAAGCTAATGAAGCTGCAGTTGGCTCATTTATAATTCTTAAAACTTCTAAACCTGCAATTTTACCAGCATCTTTTGTTGCTTGTCTTTGTGAATCGTTAAAATAAGCTGGAACTGTTATTACGGCTTGCTTTACCTGTTCACCAAGGTATTTACTCGCATCATCTACTAACTTTCTTAAAACCTCAGCCGAAATTTCTTCTGATGAGAATTCTTTATTTAGTGAAGGACATTCGAGCTTAATGTTTCCGTTAGTATCTTTAACGATATAAGACACTTTTTTTAATTCATCTGAAACTTCATCTGAACGACGTCCTATGAATCTTTTAACTGAATAGAATGTGTTATCTGGATTAATAACAGCTTGTCTTTTAGCAATTTGACCAACAAGTCTATCACCATTTTTTGTATATGCGACTACAGATGGTGTAGTTCTAAATCCTTCTGCATTTTGTATAACAGAAGGTTTTCCACCTTCCATCACAGCAACAACTGAATTTGTTGTACCTAAATCTATTCCGACTACTTTACCCATATATAATTTATTTTTTTAATAAGTTATTAACAAAACAATTCTTTTAGTTCACTTTACTGTGTGACTCTTATAAATTATTTATACATCAGTTTTCACATAAATATATAGTAGGGAAAACCGTAATTTTATTTTTTTTTAAAAATTTCACTA
>Ga0209402_10006633_pt1 | contig 10065 bp, 10 predicted proteins | sample ArcticOcean_MG_C_3_FD_187437 | JGI IMG/M metagenome (GOLD analysis project Ga0209402, IMG submission 187437) | Marine microbial communities from western Arctic Ocean - ArcticOcean_MG_CB8_126 (SPAdes) (version 2) | ecosystem: Environmental > Aquatic > Marine > Oceanic | place: Arctic Ocean... | reverse complement strand
CATCACCATCGCCGTCTCCCTGATTATAAGTATGAGTATGACTACCACCTGAAGCTGATGTGGTGCTAGGTGGATTAACACTATGCACATGGTTAGGCACTTCTGTTATGGTTCTGGCAGCAGCATTGGATGCAAATTCATCGGTAGCACTTTCTGCCGCAAGTGTCCATGCTGCGTCCATACCAAGTATTACACGTCCAGTTGCTGCAGTATAAATACTCCACCCAGTAGGTGCTGATGTTCCAAGATAATGGGCAATAATATTAGCGGGTACCAGGGCAGCAATAGTAAGTGTTTCATTACCACCATCATTAGCCTCGGTAAGAGTTATATTAGTACCGGCAACTAGCTTACCGTTTAGATATCCCGGGGTATTATCATTAGATGATACCTGTGATAATCCCGCAGCTGAAGAGCCAGAAGTTACCTGCGTAAAGGTACCATCTGCGTAGCATATTTGAAGCCTACCTGGGGCATTGGGATCAGTAAAGCTAACAGTAGGCGTAGTGGAGTAATCGGCCCCTCCACTTGTTACGCTTACACTAGTAACAACACCACCACTAATCACTGCTAATAGTACTGCATCAGTAGTGGGAGTACCACCAGTAAGAGTGACGGTTGGTGCGTCTGTATATCCAGTTCCACCATTTGTTACTGCTATAGATGCAATAGCGGTACCAGAACGGGTTGCTGTTGCTGCAGCACCAGATCCTCCTGGTATAGGTTCTACCCAGACATCCCCGGCAACCGGGCCAGATGGTGTACTAGTAGCATTCTGGAGATTATCTACCCCTTTATGCTTACCAGTACCATGATGTTGTACAAGGAGGTCGGTTACATCAACGTTTTCTCCTGCTCCTATTGTCATAATTTTCTCCGAATTGGTTAATTATACCCTTAATATCCCCGCTTCTTTCTTGCTGGGGCCTTTCTACTTTTTTTAGCTACCTTACTCTTAGTTTTTGTTTTGGTCTTTTTTACTGCAGATGTATAGGCCTTGTGAGTGCCTCCGGCCATCCATTCGCCACTAGGCATCTTATGAACACCCTTAAGCCCTAGTTGTTTTGCCTTCTTAAGTGCTTGTGCTTTTGTACTCATGTTATATTCTCCTATGAGGTGTCTGAACATGTTTGAATATCAATTAGAGTGATTTAAGCTTATAAGCATAGGGTTTTCCACCCAGAATGTCAAGTTCTACTTCTTCTCCTACTGCCATATCGGAAATAGAGGCTCCTATAATTGGAACGTTTCTAATATACGTTGTGCTTCCCTCTCGTCTAACCCTGATTGTGTCAGCATCTATCTGTACCACTTTTCCTGTGGTACGCCTTACCGAAGGTATAAGTCTTCGGATTAAACTCCCAAGAGTTGAAGGAAGAATACTCATGTTATTAGCTTCCTTATTGTTAGACTAGCACTTGCATTGGCTGGTTCGAACTTATACGTAAGATCATTGATCACAAAGTTATCATCTATTGCCCAGAGAGCATCAGAAGAAGTGTATTTTAGATTAGCCTTATCTTCTGGTTGCATTTCTAGAAGCGCAGAGAGCTCGAGTTGATGCTGCTCACCTAACTCTTCGGATAGTACAAGTAACCTATCGGCTTCTATCTTGAGCTTGGCTGCTGTTCTAGCAGAGCTATTTTGAGAATGTGCGTAGATTAACCCGTGCTCTTTCGCAAGATCGAAATCTATTGATTCAACAACCTCCGTACCTATGGCACGTACTATAGAGAGACGCTCTGCATCTGATGGGCCTACTTGATCTGTGAACACAGCATGGTCCCAAACTCCCAGGTCATCACGTGAGGACATAGAGCTATAGCGCAATCCCATGCCGTCTCCAAAGACTTTGATGTATCTATCTTGAATGATCTGACCTAGTGCAGAACCAAGTGGCTGACCTATATCAGCAATTAGGGCCTCTCGCCACTCGTGTAGTTCAGGCATCTCAATATTGGTAATTGTTAGTACTTGGTCGGTATATATTCCCCAGTATCCAGCAGCTGTGAAAGTAGTGTCATACCAACTCATAGCAGGATATCCACCAAGATATAAAGTAATAAACTTACCAATAACAACCAGTCTAGCAGAAAGCTCTCCATCATTTGCTCTACTAAATGGAATAGTAAGAATATCTATATCGTCAGTAGCACTATTATATGCAGTACCATCTCTTTTAATTAAGGCAATAGTATAATCTGAACTATTACGTTTGATTCCAATAGCATATCCAGAGTATGCTGTCCAATCCTTAGCACTAGCACGAAAAGCAATATACACATGCTGTGTTGTTGTTGCCAGTAATCCAATATTCATAGTAAAGTCAACATGTTCTTCTGTAGCAGTTGCCCACCATGATCCACCAGCAGTAAAGGTTTGTGATGCGTTTTGTTCAATATATTTGGGGTAATGATCTAGCACTCCACCAATTGTTGCTATTTCTCTAAAGAGCCAATCTGTGTTTTTGTCATACTCCTGGTCGTATCCTTCTGGATTTTTCATTTCCACTTTTGTGCCTGCTGAGACTGCATCGACACGAAAACCAACCATTCCTTCTACTCTATCAAAGGATGGATGAGTGGATGTTGCGTGTGTATATGTAATAGCAGATGCCCAGGTTTGATTAGCAGACCCTAAGCTGGCACTTGTAGTCTTTTGCCATATATAGAAGTTACCACCTCTATATAAAACCATAAGATCATAATATGTATCAATAGCAAAGGTCAGGGCAGAGCTAGTTGCTCTTGAAGTGTCAGTACCAGCTACGCGCTCTATAAGAGCCAGTCCTGATGTACTAGCCTTCAAATACCAATGATTGTCTCCGTCTTTACCGTTTAATACTAGTCCCCCTGTATTAGAGGCATGATTTAGTTTGAAACTAACTTTCAGTAGAGGCCATATCATACCACTGCCTATTCCCTCTGGCCCAGTCCACCAACCATGAGTAATACTAGACGCATCGCTACACTCAAGTACGCCTGAGTTTGTGGTTACTGTCCCACTTAGTCTGGCAAAATGGTCGTTGGCATCTAAGTCATCTGCCCATTTGATTTGAGGAGTAAATAAATAATCCTGCATTGCCGTTGTTTGCTTAAGGGCCTTGCCAGTAAAGCCTCTCCCAGTCATCTGGACCGAACGGGAGCCATCGGCAATAGAGTGTGCCAACTGGTCAATATCACATATATCTAATAACTGATGTACATCTCCACTACCGCCTTCGTCAGGCCACATTTGTACGTGTGGATAGCTTAATGTTCCGTCAGTCCATATCCAAGAGCTACTTGGAACGGTTGGCCATGAGGTTTTAACAGCGCTACCTGTTCCGTCATAGCCTGCATAGATCCATACAAGACTGCCTCCTTTAACTACTGGATGATTATAATAAATACCAGTAATAGAAGTTGCTGGCCACGCATGACCATCATTCCAGTTCCATGATCCAGAAGGCTCTGTGGGCCATACAAGGATGCTATCTCGAGCTGCTAGAGAAGCTTGTACTTGTGATGGTGCACCATCAGCAGCTGGAATATTTAATCCCCAGTTAAAAAGAAAATCACTATCATCAAGAGTCATCTTTTTGTTAGGATTATCATTAGCTGGATCTATCATATATGTAGAGGGCGCTTTATAAACAGTTTTAGTCCCTGGATAATAAACACTTGGATCAGCAGAAGTACTAAGTGTAGTCTCACCATCGTAAGAGGTAGTTTGTTTATTGGCCAAGAGCATTTGCCCTCTTGTCTCGCTTTGAGTGACAAATGCGTTGCGATCAAAGGTCCAGTGCTCACCATCTTTTGTGCGAACAGATACATCCATATCAATATCGTATCCAGTTACACTACCTGGTCGCTTAAGATGTCCCGTTACCCAAATTACGTCCTGAATATTCTCTATAGAGTTAGCTCGAAATTGACTGGTAGTATCTACTAGATCTAGAGGGAGAACTGGTCTTGGTGTACTCCAGACACCATCAGACCAAAGAGTAGAAAAGGTCTGTCCATTCTCATTTCCTTGAAATAAGATCATGCGTTTATTGGTTCCCATACTGCAGGCGTCGAAGTGAGTCATTGCTGATATTGTGAATTCTGTATCAGAAAACCAATCATTGTCCCATTTGGTTGCCGTAGTTACCTTTATTCGCCACACAGAGAGCTTGTGTGCAGCGGCAGAGGTTACACCGCATACAAATAGCTCATCTGAGCTTATCGCGGCTATACCGGCATTTGTTTTATATCCAGAAATAGGCCAAGAAATGATATTAGTAGCTGAGCCCCAAGTAGTACCACCATCTGTGCTTTGATAACGCTTAATATAACCACTCTCATGTGTAAATACCGATAAAGTAGTACCTTCTTTTATAATTGATGGTCGTGAGCCCGAAACACATCCTCCAAATGAACTTCCTCCCCAATTAGCCCAGTTAGCAGTTACAGTAGGATCTGCAACTACTCTGGAGTACATCTGGTCGTTATATCCAACTATTCCGACAATAGAATCTGTATCAGTAACAGTTTTTTGCTGGCCATAAGAAACTCCTCCATATGTAGTAGTGGATGCTGCATATAGTGGTCCAGTATATGTTGAAACCTGAGAGGTTCCACTCTGTACGTGGTCCATCGGCACAAACTTATCACCTGTAGTAGCAGGATGAATAGGTACATCATCAATAAACTCTGCAAAAGTGGGATAGAACGGATTCCCTGGAGTTGCATGACTATCAAAACGTAGTCGAATATCTCGTACAATAAACTTACTTACGGGTCTACGAGATCGAGCATTTTGTAGAGTAGTTAGACCAGAAGAAAGCGTTCTCATATTATCCGCTTACCCCCTTTCATAAATTATTCCTTTGCCCAACAATGTGAGCAATAGGACTAGCATTCCATGTTTCATGTGGAAATCCAGAGCTTGCAGATGAAACGAAGCAATACGCAGAATGAACACCATCTAGTAATTTGTAGTACCGAGTATATTGCTGGGCTTTTTCCGCCTTGGATACCTGTGCGCTAGGATTAGAAAATTCTGTAATAAGAAGCTGCTTTCCTTTAGTGTCCAATCTTTTGTAGTATTCGCCCCCATCGCGACTACGCATACCTCCTGTTCTTGCTGCCACATCATCATCATCGTGTGTCCAATAGCAATGACAGCCAATCCAATCGGAGGCATTTACTGCTGCTTCGGCCTCATGATAAAACTGGTATCCCTCATAGCGCTTATCGAAACTTGGGCCTGGACTGAGACCAGGGAATCCAATTAGCACTTCTGGCATAGCTTCCCGCAGTCTTTGCTCAACTTCTAGAAACCAGTATGCAAATTCCGTGCCATTTCTCCAATTTTTACCCTGTCCCTCTATGGTTAAATTTGGTTCATTATGCACTTCCATATAACGTACGCCACGCTCATAAAAACTGACGGCCTTTGTAAGAACCCGATTTACAAAGCTCTGTGGATCGTGTCCATGAGAATCAAATTTTGCAAATAGCCGTAATAAAATAAACATATCTGGATTAATGGCTCGCAGAATATCTACACTCATAGGGTGCTCATCAGAAAGAAGCTTGAATGCCTCTATTTTTGCACTTTTTATCATATCTTGCTCTGCTGGTAACAATGGATTCCCCCAGCTAGAGTCTGCAGATCCATGAAGTCCAACAAGAGCTGGCTCATTCTTGCCAGAGGGCACATAAGCAATAGGCTTAGGAGAAACCTTCTTAAGTGGATCAAGAAGTTTCCTGTTTTCTATGGTTACACCAGGGTAATATTGAGCATACCACTGATTCATGTCCCCTCCCCAGCGGTCCTCATCAAATATGATTACCCTCCTATTAGGAAGAGCACCTATCCCAGCGTCATCTGCCGAGAAACCTACTGTACCTTTATTTGGCAGTGCCATTTCGAATACCTGCCTAGCTTCTTCCTCAGTTGCACTGGGAGGAATAAGCCAATATGTACGGTCATAATTTACTCTAGGTTCCCCAGATGTATACATATGCACAGGATCCTCTGCACTGTCATCTTTTTCTTCGGAATAAATCATTTGTGCCTCACGTTTGCGTCGTTCTATAAGTGCCGGAACCTCTACTCCACTTGCATTGACATACTTGAGAAGATGTTTTGCTGCCCCTTGAAAATCTCCTCCATTAATTAAAATAAAGACTGAGTCTATTCCTCCTCGTCCTAAGTTATACGTAGCACTAACAAGAGCATCGAACTGTTCTTGATTTACATTCACATCCAGTCTTGCGTGTACTGCCTCTTCGTATGGTACTAATAGATCCAGAAAGGTTTCATCTGCTTTTTTGCGGGTAATGGTATCACCTACTTTTACTGGTATACCATCAATCTTTCCACTACCGTACCCAATGGACCACTGTTGATGATCCCAGTATGCATTAGCAGAAAAGCCCTCCAGGGCACATATCATTTCCTGTCCAGCAATGCTAATACGCATTTTTGTGTCTTTGGGAAGCTTTCTATTAACCATAAAACGATTGATGATCCCTAAATGTTCAAATGTTTCCCATGGAGTCGTAGCTCCAACAACAAAAAGACATGCTCCTAGAAGATAGTTGTCCTTACATATCTCATTATCGTACCATTTTAAAGATTCCCAGTAACGTTGTGCTGTAATTGGTTTTTCTTCGTTCCATGGACCTACGTCTGGCTCTCCATGAACGCCTCTTGTCATACCACATTCTGTTATTAGTGCTGTATGTTGTGGGCCAAACTCTTTACGTATCTCACGCATAATGCGTCGGTATCGAAGAGTTAGCCACATACCTTCCTCGCCCTTCTCTTCTATATTCTGCCGATGCATACTCCACATATCTGGCCAATCATATTCGTGGAAGCCAAGATATGTATAGGACTGAAGTGTTTCTTGGAAATTATTTAGCCAATGCTTTCCAAGCATATTACCAGTTCCAAAATTGCCGGCGACAGCTTCAAGTCCATTGTCCAGCATAATGCTCAGGAACTCTACTTGAAAATGATCGTATGCACGCATATAGTTTGGTGGCTCTGTCTCACCAAACGCCTCGTTGTAGCTTTCCCAGGCGTCTACACCTGCTCCATTATGTAATACGTGTTTAGCGAAGCTCTGTGCGCTTTTTATGGGGTCTTCTCGAAATAGCTGATCCTGGAGGCTAATCACACATCTTCCTACAAGGAGGCTGTTCGGAGAAGCAGCTCTAGCTTCTCGTACGAATCCTGGGTCTGGATCTAGAAACTTGAGCAATTGCGGCTTAACTTTAGCTATAGCTTCTAAAACATCATCACCAGAACGATTGCAGTGAAAGCCGAGTTTAGTCTCCATTAAAATAACGAGGGCGCCACTCTACATTAAGAAAATTATAAGTATAACTAATGTATGGTCTGTAAGAAAAGTTACGACATATCGTGACAATTCTATTGTATGCTTTATAAATAATATTCATCATCGTACAAGTCTCCGCGGCAATACAACAAATAATCTGTTGGCTTGTCGTAAATAAACAGTAATATAAATCCTATAATAGATAAAACCATAAATAGTGCAATATCTTTACTCACTCGGTACGTCTGGCCACACAACATCGTCTACACTTGGGTAATCCTGAGGCATATCCCTTAACTCTTGGCGATAATTAACCCAATTGGTTCTGTCAACTTCATGAATGGGATAATCTGAAAGCATAATCCTATCACTACCTATTAGTAGCGCATCACGCTTTCTGCGTACATCTAGCCAGTCAAAGTCGTCCTGAGCCTCTACTAATCCTGCCTCTAAACTAGCTTTGCTTGGTTTACTGTACTGGTCGTCATGGATAACCAGCTTGCTGTACACTTTATCTTTACTGTCTGACCAACCGAACCATTGCCCCTTGTGGAGCTTTGCTAATACATCTTCAATGTGGTCTGGTCTGCTTGTTAGGTCATCCATTATGTGTCTCCTAATCTGATAAATGTCATACTCGTATAGTTGTATCCACTAGCACCTTTGCAAGTTGCACTATCGTCCTCAGTCTTGACCATGAATTGAACCTTATGGGTAGAAGTGTTTTGAATATCACATACATAGTCTGTAGCAATATTAGCATAGTTCGGTCCATCAGAATTGGTACCGCTTCTGCCATATGTTAGTGTACCGTAAGACGAATTGTCGTTTGTGCCAGATATCTGCGCATCGGTATATGTAGAATGACCAGCATAATAATACGTACATAAAAACATCACGTACCAAAAACCAGTCGCTGGAAATGTAAAGATACCACTACTCTCCGACATACTAGCACCGAGTGTACCAAACGGTCCATCTGAAGGCGCATCCACTTCCTCTAGGTTGCTTGCTATTGGTGCGGCATCGCCATCGAAGTTTGTAGTCAATCGCCATTGGCTGGCATGAGTAATACCACCACCTGATGCTGCTGCTTCAAATGCTGGTTGCGCTCCTGCTCCTGCGGAAGTAAGGACTTCTCCATCATCACCCGTAGCTATTGCTACCGGATTACCACTGGCATCGTAACTAATAATGTTTCCATCTGTACCACTAGCCAGCTTTGCTAAAGTAATCTGGTCATCTGTAATGTCAGCAGTTTCTACAGGTAAAGCTGACCTATTGGGATCTCCACCTATGTATGGCATTACGCTGGCTCCTCTGGGTATACTACATCATCAGCACTATCATAGTCTTGTGGTATATCTCTGAGTGATTGTCTGTACGCTTCCCAATCTGACTTATCCTCTAAAGGATAGTCAGGCATTAGATATGCGTCACTACCTATTAGTAGTTTGTCACGGTCCCTACGCACCTCCATCCAATCAAAATCATCTTGAGCTTGTGCTAATCCTGATTCCAAACTAGCTTTAGTTGGTTTACTATACTGGTCGTCATGGATAATCAGCTTACTGTATATTTTATTACTATCTGACCAGCCGAACCACTGCCCTTTGTGGAGCTTTACTAATACGTCCTCGATGTGGTCTGGTCTACCTGAATCATCCATTATGTGTCTCCTAACTTAAGAAAGTTAAAGTAAGTTATATTCTGCGAAGTATGCCCGTTTGTGCTTGCACTAGTGTCTTGATGTGTAACACTAAATTTAACTTGGACATTACTGGTGTTTGTGACATCCAGTATCTTAGCCGACTGTGCCTGTGCAAAATAATTAGAAGAACCATCCTGACCATGCTTACCATCAGTAGCGGTATCCCAGTTACTACCACCATCTGTCGTGGTTTTTATCATAATGATATGCCACTGCAATCCAGAAGTATAGTAAAACTGACATACTGCTTCTACTAACCAATAGCCAGTAGAAGGAAAAGTGAATACTCCACTGCTTTCGGACATAGCTGAACCCAAACTACCGTTTCCGTAGGTGTCATCTACCTCTAAATTAGAGGCTATTGGATCAGCAGCACCAGCGAAAGAAGTAGTTAATCTCCATGTACTGGCTGCGCCAAGACCTCCACCTGCTCCTGCAATAAGATTGTCAACTGTAACTGCTTTTAGTACACCTGCGTCACTTAATAGAACTTCGTCGCTACCGGCTGGTTGTGCGCCAATGTTAGTGTAAGCAGCTATATCTTTTTGACCGGGAGCATTACCTATATATGGCATTAGTCTTCCTATGTACTTATTGCGTCAACGTAAGATACCCACACGTTGAGACTATCGGCAGTATTACATACTGCTTTCAATACATCACCGCTTTGCAATATTATCTTAGCCCCACCGTCTATTAGTTCTAAGCTAGAACCGTAAGGGATGTTGACATTCTTTATAATATAGCTATCATCTGCACCGCCCGATGCACTTGATGTAATATATACATCTGCCGTGACGGCTGCTGATGCATGAATGTTAGCCAAGCGAATACCGACAATTGCATCATCGCTATTGCTTGTCATGATTGTTCTGGGAGTGGTACCTATGTCTACATCACCTGAACTATCGTATGCTACTGCTCTTTCAAAGTCTTGTGCCATTGTTTACTCCTTTTATAATGCAATTGCCATTGCTACGGCAAAGCCTTCTGAAACTCCTGCCGAGGCCGTCTGGGCATCTACGTATGCCTTAAT
>Ga0209402_10006630_pt1 | contig 10069 bp, 11 predicted proteins | sample ArcticOcean_MG_C_3_FD_187437 | JGI IMG/M metagenome (GOLD analysis project Ga0209402, IMG submission 187437) | Marine microbial communities from western Arctic Ocean - ArcticOcean_MG_CB8_126 (SPAdes) (version 2) | ecosystem: Environmental > Aquatic > Marine > Oceanic | place: Arctic Ocean... | reverse complement strand
TCGATATTTATTTTCCTAGTATTACTAGGATTTCCTATAGCGTTTACCTTGATAGCAATAGGCGTTGGTTTTGGATATTACGCTTATTTTGAAGAAGGAAATCTATTTCTTAATAAGATTTTTTATTTACTCAATCAGAACACTTATTCTGTCATGGAGAATGATGTTCTTGTAGCCATACCATTATTTTTATTTATGGGCTATGTCGTAGAAAGAGCAAATATAGTAAATCGTTTATTTTTTAGTTTACAATTAGCTACACGACATCTTCCAGGATCAATGGCTGTAGCAGCACTTGCTACTTGCGCAATATTTGCAACAGCGAGTGGTATTATAGGTGCAGTAGTTACCTTAATGGGTTTACTAGCTTTTCCAGCTATGGTTAAAGCAAATTACGATCGTGGATTTGCTGCGGGAGTTATTTGCGCAGGTGGAACACTTGGTATTTTAATTCCTCCTAGTATTATGCTTATTGTTTATGCTGCGATAGCTGAGTTATCTCCGTTAAGACTTTATGCTGCAGCAATAATTCCAGGTTTTTTACTTGCAGGTTTTTATATGATTTATGTTGTTGGTTATGCATTTTTTAAACCAAGTATAGCTCCTAAACCAATTGAAGAAGAGATTCCGCCAACAAAAGTAATTATTTTACAATTAGTAACTTCATTTGTCCCACTGGCGCTATTAATTTTTACAGTGCTTGGTTCAATTTTATTAGGATTAGCTACTCCTGCAGAAGCTGCAGCCATTGGTGCATCAGGTGGTTTGTTTTTAGCTTATTGTTATAAGTCACTAACTTTCAAAGGCTTAAAACAATCTGTATTTTTAACAGCAAAAACTACTGCAATGGTTTGCTGGCTATTTGTTGGATCATGGACTTTTGCTTCTGTTTTTTCATACCTAGGTGGACACACTGTTATAGAGCATTGGATACTTGGCTTTAATTTAGAGCCATGGCAATTTCTCGTATTGGCTCAAATTATAATTTTTTTACTTGGTTGGCCTCTTGAATGGACAGAAATATTAATTATATTTGTGCCAATTTTTTTACCAATGCTTGATGCATTCGGAGTTAATCCATATTTCTTTGCGATGTTGGTGGCATTAAATCTTCAGACTTCATTTTTAACGCCCCCCATGGCTATGGCTGCTTACTACTTAAAAGGAGTGGTTGGTGATGAAATTGAACTAGTAGACATATTTAAAAATATAGCCCCATATTTATTCATAGTAATATTTACAATGGTGTTAATGTACAATTTTCCTCAAATCGCATTATTTTTGCCAGATTACTTTTTTGGTGTAGGTAAATAGTACTTATGCCATCTATTAAAACTTCAGCTATCGAAATGGTGCAGGCTATAAAAAAAGGAGAAGTCTCATCTGAAGAACTTGTTAAAAGCTATATAGAACAAATAAAAAAAAAAGAAAAAGATGTAAAAGCCTTTCAATTTTTTAATGAAGAACTTGCTATTGCTCAAGCAAAAAAACTAGATTCATTGCATCAAGCAGGTCAACATGGTGATCTTCATGGAATTCCTGTTGGTGTTAAAGATATTTTTGATACAGTTGATATGCCAACTGAAGATGGTACAGAAACTCATAAAAACAATCCGAGCCTAAATGACTGTACAGTTGTATCTAAATTAAAACAGGCGGGTGCAATCATTATGGGAAAAACAGTCACAACTGAACTTGCTTATTATTCGCCTGGTAAAACCAAAAACCCACATGATTTAAGTAGAACACCTGGAGGTTCATCGAGTGGTTCAGCCGCTGCTGTAGCATCACATATGGTTCCACTTGCTGTAGGAAGTCAAACTAATGGTTCGGTAATTAGACCAGCTTCCTATTGTGGCGTAGTGGGCTATAAGCCTACAAAAGGTTTAATTTCACGTCATTTAGTTATGCAAATTTCTCGTACATTAGATCATATTGGTGTTTTTGCTAACTCTATTGAAGATGCTGCATTAATTAGCGAACAACTTATTGGTTATGATAAACAAGATCCCGATACATCACTAAATCCAAAACCAAAATTGTTAAGTGCAAGTAGAGAAAAACCACCTATGGAACCTTTATTTGCTTATATTAAATTACCATTTATGAATAAATTAGACGAGGATGCGACAGAAGGATTTAAAGAAGTAAAAGATGAACTTAAAGGGCAAGTAGATGAAATGGAGTTACCTGTAGGTTTTGGTAAAATACCTGAATGGCATAAAATAATTATGGAATCAGATATGGCAGCATCTTTTTCAGAAGAATATAAAAAATCAAAAAATAAATTAAGTAATAAAATTATAGAAGCTATTGAAAGAGGAATGAAATATACCTCTATAGAATATAATAATGCTTTGTCGCAAATTCATGTAGCCAACGCATACTTTAAACAATTTTTCCATGATTATGACGCAATCTTAACTCCATCTTCTAACGGAGAAGCCACACAAGGTTTACAGTCTACAGGAGACCCAATTTTTTCTACCGTTTGGACATACTGTGGAATGCCATCTATTAGTTTACCTTTATTACAGGGGAAAAATAAACTTCCTATAGGAATACAGCTTGTTTCATCTTTATATGATGATGAAAGATTATTTAGAAACGCAAGTTGGTTGACAAGTAAAATTAAAGCGTGATTAAATATTAATATGAAAAAAAGTGAAAAATTAATAATTATTTTAAGTATAGTTCTTTTCGCAATATTTATTATTGGTTTAGCATGGAGCATAAGCATAGGTCTCGCAGGTTTTTGGAGAGGACTTCCTTTTTGGATTATAGTTTTATTTGTTTTATCTCTTTTGATCTACGACTCTTTAAAATCTATTAATAATAATTAATTAAATCGTTTACTAATGTAATAATATTCTTAACAGATTCAGCAATATATTCTAACTGTTCATTAAGTAGGAAATACATATATTCTATTTTTGGAAAATAGTTTATTAAATCTTTTTCAAAAGTTTTAAAAAATCCAATAAGTGAAAATGTGATAATGATTATTAAAAATAAATATCCAAAAAATCCAAGAGCTTCCTTTGGCAGATATATATCAAACTGTTGCTGGTCATTACTCATGATGTCAGATGAGGGATCAAGTTTTTTGCTTTTTTTAATTTTCTTTTTAGATATTTTTATTTCCCCTTTTCTTCCAGTTAATTTATCAAGTTCTTTACCAATTTTTTTTTTTGCAAATAAACCTGTTTTTCCAGTAGCCATTACCTGAGCCCACTGAGTCCCTAAAAATTTATATGTTTTTCCATCTGAAGCTTTCATATTATCTATGGAAAGATTTTCATTTATATTTTCTTTTATCTGTTCAGTTTCTAATAATATCGGTTCATTTTTTAATAATGACGGCATTTGATGCCAGGAAATAGAACAATAACCACACTGCACAAGCCTACCTTCTTTAGGAATATCGTTGTCTTTTACGACAAATTTTCTTGAACAACTTTTGCAATCTATAATCATTTAGTTTTCTATTAAAAATTAATTTATTCTAATCAATCATTTGATCAAGAACAAGGATTTCGACTTTTCTTGATTTTATATGATTTTTATTAGTTAAATCATCGCTATAATTAATAGATTTTTTGTTTGCTTCTATATTTTTATTCTTTTTTTTATCAATTTTAGAAATGCTGTTTACAGCATTTAATATATCATTTATTTTAAATTCTTTTTCCATGGTTTTATTTATGCGTATGATAGTTTAAATTTTAAAAAATATAAAATGAATTTTTTATTTAAAAAAAAGGTAAAAAAAATGAATTTATTAACACTCATACTACTTACTTTTCTTACTTTCTATTGTATTATCATTATCTTTACTTATCTTTTTCAAAGAAATCTGCTGTATCATCCATTTGAAAATAATTACGATTCAGATCCAATTTTAATAGATGTTATAAAAATAAGAATCAAAACAAGAGATAATATTAACCTTTTATCTTGGTATCATAATAAAAATCATAAAAAATATAAAACTATTCTTTTCTTACATGGAAATGCTGGATCGTTAGAAAATAGAATTCATAAAATCAATCATTTTAAAGAAATGCCAGTTAATTTGCTTATTATTGCATGGCGAGGTTTTAGTGGAAACAAAGGTAAACCAACAGAAGAAGGATTGTATGAAGACGCAAAGAGCGCAATCGAATGGTTAAAATCTAATGAAGTAGATGAAAAAAATATAATATTATATGGAGAGTCTTTAGGAACCGCAGTAGCAATTGAAGTTGCCCAAAATAAAAATTTTGCTGGTATAATTTTAGAATCTCCATTTACTTCTATGATTGATGCTGGCAAAGATAAATATCCATTTTTACCAATAAGTTTACTTTTAAAAGATAAGTATCAAAGTGATTTGAAAATTAAAAATATAAAAATGCCCATATTAATTATGCACGGAAAAGTAGATAATATTGTTCCATTTCATATGGGTCAAAAAATGTTTGATCTTGCTAATGAACCCAAATATTATTATTTTCCAGAATACGACAATCATATGATGAATTATGATAAAAACCTTTTAAAAAATATAAACACTTATATTAACAGCTTAAATTAAGTCACAATTTAAACAAAAAAGCTTCACAAACAAAGATTAAGTTTTCTCATGAAAAAATTTATTCTTATTTTTATCTTTTTTTTTAATATAGATGGGAATGCCAATGATTCAAATCCTTACAAACAAGACTTTAAAGAAGTTTTTAATATTGGGAAAATGTTATCGCATGACAAAACATTTACTTTATTTTTTAAATCAAGAGCAAAATCAGTTTTAGCAAAAGGAGAAGAATTTAATTATATTAAAGATTATCCTCAAGATTTGTATATATTGTACAATGATACTGGAAAAATAAATCCAATAATTACATACGATTGGTTTCCAAAAAAAGTTAAAAATTTAAGTATATTTTATAACTTACCCGTTTTCCCTGAAGATTATGCCTACTACTTATTAAATGATAACAAAACTTTAATAATGATTAGTGGCATTAAGTCTATTAGATCTAATTTTAAATTTAATCTTATAAATAAAAAACTCGAAATACTTCCTAAAAATAATAAATATAAATTATTTGTTTCGTCGTTATTAAAAGATTGTGGATATAAAGATGTTCACTCTACATTTAAATGTTCTTATTATAAGCCATTGATTTCAGAAAATCTTATTAATTAGTTCAGTGACAGCAAAGCATTTGAAAAATGTTCAGCATTAAATATTTCTAAATCATCTTCCTTTTCTCCCATGCCTAAAGCAATTATAGGAATTTTAAACTTCTTCCCAATAGCTATTAATATCCCGCCCTTAGCTGCTCCATCTAGTTTTGTCATAATTAATCCAGTAACTGGAGCTATTTTTTTAAACTCTTCTACCTGGCTGATAGCACTTTGACCTGTTGTTGCATCCAAAATTAAAAAAATCTCATGTGGAGCCTTTAAATCAAGTTTTTTTAAAACATTAATAATTTTTTTAAATTCATCCATTAAATTTTTTTTATTTTGTAATCTTCCAGCAGTATCAATGAGTAGATAATCTAAATTTTCTTTCTTCGCATAATCTAAAGCTTTATATGCTACAGATGCAGGTTCTGAACCTTCGTTTGATTTTACAATACGTGCATTTATTTTTTTCGCCCAAGATTCCAATTGTTTTACTGCTGCAGCTCTAAAGGTATCAGCTGCTACGAAAGCTATTTTTGCATTATTTTTTCCTAAAATTTTTCCTAATTTTCCTATGGTAGTTGTTTTCCCCACTCCATTTACTCCAGCCACTAGTATTACATTAGGTTTACTTTTATCTAAACTTTCCAAATTCTTCTCTAGGGGTTTTAGAATTTTTACTAAATGTTCTGAAAATATTTTATAAATTTCACTTTTATTTTCATTTTTTGTATCTACCTTTATATTTGAAAACTTTTCTTTAAGCTCTAAAGCAACTTCTACACCAACATCTGCTTCAATTAAAAAATCTTCTATTTCATCAAGGCTTTTTTGATCAATTTTTTTTTTAAAAATAAGATCATTTAATCCTGACTCAAATTTTTTTGAGCTTTTGCTTAAACCTATTTTAAATTTATTAAATATATTCATTATTAAATTTCAATTACTATATTATTTATTTTAGAAACCTGACCTTTCATATAAATATTGTTATCTTGTTTCCAATTTATATTTAATAATCCCTCAACAAATTCTACATCAGTCACTTTATCAGTAAGTTTTAAAACCGAAGAAGCTACCACTGTAGCACATGCTGCTGTTCCACAAGCTTTAGTTAATCCAGCCCCACGCTCCCATACTTTTACTTTTAAATGTTTTTTATTTACTATTTTTGCAAATGTTACGTTACATTTTTCTGGAAAATATTCATGATTTTCAATCTGCGGTCCAATTTTTTTTAAGTCGTATTCATTTAAATTATTTACAAAAAAAACTATATGTGGATTTCCAACGCTTAAAGAAAAACCATTCAGAGTAGTAATATCATCTTGGTTGGTAATAACTATTTTTAAATTTTTATTATCCATATCTTTATTTAATGGTATTTTTTTCCAATCAAAAATTGGACTTCCCATATTTATACTAACTAAATTATTATCTAATTCAGCTTTCAAAACACCTCCTTTTGTATTTAAAGATACTTTTTGACTATTTTTTTCCTTCATCAGTATATAAGCAGCACATCTGCTGCCATTACCACAAGCAGCAACTTCACCACCATCTGAATTATAGAAAGTTAAATTTGCATCGTTTTTTTTATCATTATCTATAAAAATAACCTGATCACATCCAATATTTTTTCTATCTGATATTTCTAAAAGTTGCTTTTTTGTAAGTGATATAAATTTTTTTCTTATATCAAATATTATAAAATCGTTACCTAGACCATCCATTTTATAAGCATCTAATTTATTCATATATTAAGTTTTATCTTTATTTGTTGACTTTTTGAACCTCTATATGTAACTTGCAATCTATTCCCGCAAAAGTATATCTTTGCGGTGCCTTTGGAAACGAAGGGATCGACATTAGTTAGCGAAGGTTCGCCCACTAGTGTAGTTTTTGTTGGAATAAATGAATTATGTTTGAAAATTTAACAAATAAATTTGAAGAAATTTTTAGTTCTTTAAAAAAGGAACCTTCTCTTAACGAGACTCAGGTTGACGAGGGTTTACGTAAAATACGTCTAGCATTATTAGAAGCAGATGTTTCATTACCTGTTGCAAAAAAATTGATAGAAAATATAAAACCAAAGGCTATTGGTAAAGATATCATAAGATCAACAACACCAGGTCAAATGATAATCAAAATAGTTTATGATGAAATTGTAAAAATTTTAGGTGATAGTGATTCACAAATAAACCTCAATGCAGTTCCCCCGATTTGTTTAATGTTGGTAGGACTTCAAGGATCTGGAAAAACCACAACTGCGGCAAAACTTGCAAAATATTTAGAAAAACATAATAAAAAAAAATCTTTGCTAGTTAGTTTAGATGTATATAGGCCCGCAGCGCAGGAACAATTAAATATACTTGGAGAAAAAAATTCAATATCAACACTTCCTATAGTTAAAGATCAGCTACCATTAGATATCGCAAAACGAGCTTTAAATGCAGCTTCTTTAAGTGGAGTGGATGTTATAATTTTTGATACCGCAGGAAGAACCCAAGTAGATCTTTCTATGATGGCTGAAATTAAAGATATTGAAACGACAATTAATCCAACCGAAACACTTTTAGTTGCAGATTCTTTAACAGGCCAAGTAGCAGTAAATGTAGCATCTGAATTTAAAAAAACAGTTGATCTAACCGGAATAATATTAACTAGGGTTGACGGCGATGGAAGAGGTGGTGCGGCCCTCAGCATGAAGTATGAAACTAATACTCCAATAAAATTTATGGGAACGGGGGAAAAAATTGAGCAATTAGAAGTTTTCTACCCTGATAGAATCAGTAATAGAATTTTGGGTATGGGAGATGTAGTTTCTCTCGTAGAAAAAGCTTCACAAGACCTTGATCAAGAAAATATTAAAAAATTAGAAGAAAATATAAAAGATGGTTCATTTTCTTTAGATGATTATTTAAAGCAACTTAGGCAAATGAAAAAGATGGGTGGCATGGAAGGTGTTCTATCAATGTTACCCGGGGTATCAAAAATAAAAAAACAAATGGATAATGCAAATATAGATGAAAGTATAATTAAAACTAATGAAGCAATTATTTTATCAATGACGCAACATGAAAGAAAAAATCCAAAAATAATTAATCCTTCAAGAAAAAAAAGAATTGCCAACGGATCAGGAGTAGATTCAGCAACAATAAATAAATTGTTAAAACAATTTAAAATGATGTCAAATATGATGAAAAAAATGTCAAAAAGTGATGGCAAGAGAGGAATTCCTCCAGAACTTTTTAATCAACTAAAATAAATAGAAAGAAAGGTAAATATGCTTAAAATAAGATTGTCAATGGGTGGGGCTAAAAAAAGACCAATTTATAAAATAGTAGTTGCAGATAGTAGATCACCAAGAGATGGCCGATTTATAGAAAAACTAGGTTTTTTTAATCCGCTACTACCAAAAACAAAAAAAGATCGAGTTAATATAGAGGTTGATAGAATTAAACATTGGATCAGCAAGGGAGCTAAACCAACTTTAAGAGTTTCTAGAATATTAGGTGAGGCAGAAGTTTATCCTATGCCACCTAAAGGAAATAATCCTTTAAAAGCAATTCCAAAAAAAGATAGAAAAAAAAATAAAGAAGGTGAAAAATCTGGGACTGAAGCTAAAAAGGAAGAACCCAAGAAAGAAACTCCAAAAGAAGCAGCGCCTAAAGTCGAAGCTAAAAAGGAAGAACCCAAGAAAGAAACTCCAAAAGAAGCAGCGCCTAAAGTCGAAGCTAAAAAGGAAGAACCCAAGAAAGAATAAATGTGGAAAGCATCAGTATTTACTTTATATCCAGAATTATTTCCAGGTCCTTTAGAAAGTGGTCTTTATAAAAAGGCAAAAGAAAATAAAATCTGGTCACTCAAAATAATAAATATTAGAGATTATGCTATTGATAAACATCATACAGTTGATGACACTCCATTTGGTGGAGGAAGTGGTATGGTTTTAAAAGCAAATGTTTTGGCAAATGCTTTAGATTCAAATATTCTTAATAAAGATGATCCTATAATTTATTTATCACCTAAAGGAAAAAAATTTGACCAAGCATATGCTAAAAAAATAGTAAAAAAAAATATAAATATTATTTGTGGTCATTTTGAAGGACTAGATGAAAGAATACTTCAAACAAGAAATATTGAAGAAGTGAGTATTGGAGATTATGTTTTATCTGGAGGCGAGATAGGTGCTATCGCAGTTATAGATTCAGTTGTTAGATTACTCCCAGGTGTTTTAGGAAACCCCAATTCAATAAAGGAAGAATCCTTCGAAAATTACCTTCTTGAATACCCTCAATATACAAAACCTCAAAAATGGGAAAAAAAAGAGGTCCCAAGCGTTCTATTATCAGGAGATCATAAGAAAATTAAGGACTGGCGTTTAGCTCAATCAGAGGATATAACACGTCGTCGCCGACCTGATTTATGGGAAAAATATAAGAAAAATAAATGAAAAATATAGAAGATATAAATAGAGAAAGTGTAAAAAAAATCTTATCCAAAAATAAGATTCCTGAATTTTTTGCAGGTGATACAGTTAAAATTGGAGTAAGAATTTCTGAAGGAAAAAGAGAAAGAATTCAATACTTTGAGGGAGTTTGTATAGCAAAAAAAAATAGAGATATTAATTCATCATTTACAGTTCGTAAAATTTCTTTTGGAGAAGGCGTTGAAAGAACATTTGCTCTATACAGCCCAATTATTGGTTCAATTAAAATAGTAAGATCAGGGAAAGTAAAAAGAGCAAAATTATATTACTTAAGAGATAGAAAAGGTAAATCTGCAAGAATTGCTGAAAAAATTAAAAAAAGAATAGGTGCTGATGTAGCAAAAAAAGCTATTGCAAATGAACCTGAAACACAAATTAAACAAAAGGTTGATTTAAAAGAAG
>Ga0209402_10006626_pt1 | contig 10073 bp, 10 predicted proteins | sample ArcticOcean_MG_C_3_FD_187437 | JGI IMG/M metagenome (GOLD analysis project Ga0209402, IMG submission 187437) | Marine microbial communities from western Arctic Ocean - ArcticOcean_MG_CB8_126 (SPAdes) (version 2) | ecosystem: Environmental > Aquatic > Marine > Oceanic | place: Arctic Ocean... | reverse complement strand
AAAGTTAAACAAACTACTTTGCCACTATTGTGGGTATAAATCTTTACTATCTAAAGAGTGTAAAGATAAAAAAAAATGTGAATTTCAATTTTGTGGACCTGGTGTAGAAAAAATTTTTGATGAACTGAAAGAAATATACCCTAATAAAAAAATTGAAATATTTTCTAGCGATACTTTAACAAAAAGTAATTCAAACAAGAGACTTATTGATAAAGCTGAAAAAAAAGAAATTGATATATTAGTTGGAACTCAACTGCTATCAAAAGGTTTTCATTTTCCTAAATTAAATTGCATTGTAGTAGTTGATGGTGATTTCTCATCTCATGGATATGATTTACGATCTGCTGAAAAAAATATTCAACTATATCATCAGTTAAGTGGAAGAGCTGGCAGGAGTGGAGATAAATCTACTGTTTATTTCCAAACATATACACCTGATGATGAAATTCTTTTAAACATATCTAAAAATAATCCACATATTTTTTTGCAAAAAGAACTTTTAATAAGAAAAGAAAAAAAACTTCCACCATTTTATAGACTTATATCTTTAATTATTTCTGGTCAAAATGAGCTCTCGATAATGAAGTTTGCAATGGTTATTAAATCAAGCCTTCCTAAAATAAAACAAATTAATGTTTTGGGTCCAGTGTTAGCGCCAATTACCAAAATAAGAAGAAATTTTAGATGCAGAATCTTGATAAGAGCGCCAAAAAATTTATTTATTCAAAAATATCTATCAGAGTCCTTAAATAAAATAAAAATATTGCCTGGAATAAAACTAGAGGTTGATGTAGATCCTGTTAATTTTAGTTAAAATCAAGGTTTTGTGCACATTGGTAAGACAAAAAGATACAATAGAAAATGTTGAATTTACTCATATAATCTCATACAAAACGAGTCTTTTTAGGAGCAATAAATTGAGTGCAAAATCGACATTTTCAAATTCAACATCAAGAAGCTATGCATTAGCACTTTATGAGCTTGGGGAAGAAAATGATGAGATCAACAAAATTGAAAATGAGATGGAAAGCCTTAAAAAATTAATTATAGAAAGCTCAGAATTTAAAGAAATGATTTCAAGCCCGACATTAGCAATGGAAGATAAAAAAAATGTTATGTTTTCTATAGCAAATAAAAATAATTTTTCTCAAACTCTAAAAAAGTTTTTAGGGTTTATTACTATTAAAAATAGACTATTTTTTTTAAGAAATATTATTGAAAATTTTCTAAGCTTAGTTTCAAATAATAAAGGTGAATTGAAAGCAAAGTTAGTATCATCAAAAGAATTATCAAATGATGAGAAGAAAAAAATTGAAAATGAATTATCTGAAGATTTTAAATCTCCTTTAAAAATAAATTATGAGTATGATCCTGACTTAATAGCAGGATTAGTTATTCAGGTTGGAAGCGTCATGATTGATACGTCAATTAAAACTAAATTAAAAAAAATAGAAAAGAGCATGATAGGAGCATAATATGCAAATTAATCCATCAGAAGTAACAAAAATTTTAAAAGAACAAATAAAAAAGTTTGGAGAAAAAGCAGAAGTTTCTGAAGTTGGTCAAGTCTTATCTGTAGGAGATGGTATTGCACGAATATATGGTTTAGATAATGTCCAGGCAGGAGAAATGGTAGATTTTTCTGATGGGTCTAAAGGCATGGCCTTAAATTTAGAAAGTGAAAATGTTGGTGTTGTAATTTTTGGAGACGATAAAGCAATTAAAGAAGGAGATACCGTCAAGAGAACAGGCGCAATTGTTGACACGCCAGTTGGAAAAGAATTATTAGGAAGAGTTGTTGACGGTTTAGGTAATCCGATTGATGGCAAAGGTGCTTTGGACAAAGGATTAAAAAGAAGTAGAGTTGAAGTAAAGGCTCCGGGGATTATTCCAAGAAAATCAGTTAGTGAACCAATGCAAACAGGGTTAAAATCTATTGATAGTTTGGTTCCAGTTGGAAGAGGTCAGCGTGAATTAATTATTGGTGATAGACAAACTGGAAAAACTGCAGTTGCCATCGATGCTATTATTAATCAAAAAAAAATAAACGAAACGGGCAATGAAAAGGAAAAACTTTATTGTGTTTATGTGGCTATAGGACAAAAAAGGTCTACAGTTAGACAAATTCAAAAAACTTTAGAAGAAGCGGGAGCTATGGAATATACAACAATTGTAGCTGCTACAGCTTCCGATGCTGCGCCACTTCAGTTTTTAGCACCTTATACAGGATGTGCTATGGGAGAATACTTTAGAGATAACGGAATGCATGCTTTAATTATTTATGATGATTTATCTAAGCAAGCTGTAGCTTATAGACAAATGTCTCTTTTATTGAGAAGACCTCCAGGAAGAGAAGCTTATCCTGGTGATGTATTTTATTTACATAGTAGATTACTTGAAAGAGCAGCTAAACTTAGTGATGAGCATGGAGGCGGATCTTTAACAGCTCTTCCAATTATTGAAACACAAGGTGGCGATGTTTCTGCGTTTATTCCAACTAACGTTATTTCAATTACTGATGGACAAATATTTCTTGAAACAGAATTATTTAACCAAGGAATTAGACCAGCTATAAATGTGGGGTTATCTGTATCTAGAGTTGGATCAGCCGCACAAACCAAATCAATGAAAAAAGTTTCTGGATCAATGAAATTAGAACTTGCCCAATATAGGGAAATGGCAGCATTTGCTCAATTTGGCTCAGACTTAGACGCATCTACACAAAAACTTTTAAATAGAGGTTCAAAATTAACTGAACTTTTAAAACAAAATCAATATTCACCAATGACAGTAGCTGAACAAGTAATCTCTGTTTTTTGTGGAGTTAAAGGTTACTTGGACGATATAGATCTTAAAGATATTGCTGATTTCGAGTCACAAATTATTGAAAAATGTAAATTTCAAAAACCAGAAATTTTAGAATCTATTTCAACTTCAGGAAAACTTGAAGATGACACTGTAAAATTACTAGTTGAAGCAATAACAGAACTTAAAAAAAACTTTAATCCTTAAAAATATGGCAAGCTTAGATGATCTAAAAAAAAGAATAGCTAGTGTAAAATCTACGCAAAAGATTACTAAGGCAATGAAAATGGTTGCTGCCGCGAAACTTAGAAGAGCTCAAGAAAATGCAGAAAAAGGAAGACCTTATTCTAAGAAAATGAATAATATAATTATCAACCTTACTAGCAGCATCTCAGATAAAGAAAATGCTCCTAAATTGCTTACCGGAACAGGTGAGGACAAAATACATTTGTGCATAGTTTTGACTTCTGACAGAGGTCTTTGTGGAGGATTTAATACAAATATTATTAAAAAAGCTAAAGCATACTTTCAAAAAATTTCAAGTGAAGGAAAAACTTTAAAAATTATAACAGTAGGATCAAAAGGGTATGATCAATTAAAAAGAGTTTATAAAGATAATATTATTGAAAAAATATCATTTAAAGATTCTAAAACTATAAATTATTTAGATGCAGAAAAAGTGGGAAAAATTATAATTAAAAATTTTAAAAAAAAAGAATTTGATGTATGTACGATTTTTTATAATCAATTTAAAAATGTAATTACTCAAATACCACAAGAACAGCAAATCATTCCTTTAAATGTTTCTAAATCAGAAGGGGATTCTTCTGAAGATAATTATGAATTTGAACCAGACGAAGATGAAATTTTAGGGATTTTATTGCCTAAAAATATTTCTACTCAGATTTTTAAAGCAATGTTAGAAAATTCGGCTAGCGAACAAGGTTCAAGAATGAGCGCAATGGATAACGCAACACGAAATGCAGGTGAAATGGTTGACAAACTTACTATTGAGTATAATAGAAGTCGACAGGCATCAATTACTAAAGAATTAATTGAAATTATATCAGGAGCAGAAAGTTTATAATTATGACTAAAGGAAAAATTACACAAATTATTGGAGCGGTGGTTGACGTAAAATTTGATGACAAACTGCCAGAAATTTTGACAGCATTAGAATGTAAAAATGGAGAAAACAGGCTAGTTTTAGAAGTTGCTCAGCATCTAGGAGAATCGAGTGTTAGAACAATTGCAATGGATGCTACCGAGGGATTAAAAAGAGGAGATGAAGTAATTAATACAGGATCTCCTATAAAAGTTCCAGTTGGCCCCGAAACATTGGGAAGAATTATTAATGTGGTTGGGGAGCCTATCGATGAAAAAGGTGAAGTTAAAACTAAAGAAAGATGGCCAATTCATAGAGCGGCGCCGTCTTTTACAGAACAATCAACGGAAACAGAAATTTTAGTAACAGGAATTAAAGTAGTAGATTTACTAGCGCCATATGCCAAAGGAGGGAAAATTGGATTATTTGGAGGTGCTGGAGTTGGTAAAACAGTTATCATTATGGAATTAATTAATAATATTGCAAAAGCACACGGCGGATTTTCAGTTTTTGCAGGCGTTGGTGAAAGAACCAGAGAAGGAAATGATCTTTACCATGAAATGATAGATTCTGGAGTAATTAAACCAGACGGAAAAGGATCTAAGGCTGCATTGGTTTATGGTCAAATGAATGAACCTCCGGGCGCAAGATTAAGAGTAGGTTTAACAGGTTTAACAGTAGCTGAATATTTTAGAGATCAAGAAGGCCAAGATGTACTTTTTTTTGTAGATAATATTTTTAGATTTACACAAGCAGGTTCAGAAGTTTCTGCATTATTAGGAAGAATTCCCTCAGCAGTAGGATATCAGCCTACGCTTGCAACAGATATGGGTAATCTTCAAGAAAGAATTACGACTACCAATAAAGGTTCAATTACATCTGTTCAGGCAATCTATGTACCGGCGGACGATTTAACAGATCCTGCGCCAGCAACATCTTTTGCTCACTTAGATGCAACAACAGTGTTATCTAGGCAAATTGCAGAAATTGGGATTTATCCAGCTGTAGATCCACTAGATTCCACTTCTAGAATTTTAGATCCAAGAATAGTCGGAGAAGAACATTATAGAGTTGCGAGGGAAGTACAAAAAGTTTTACAAACGTATAAATCCTTACAAGATATTATTGCTATTTTAGGAATGGATGAGTTGTCTGAGGAAGATAAGTTAACTGTAGCGAGAGCTAGAAAAGTTCAGAGATTTTTATCTCAACCGTTCTTTGTTGCAGAAGTATTTACAGGCTTACCTGGAAAACTTGTAGATTTAGAATCTACAATCAAAGGCTTTGATGCCATTTGTAAAGGTGAATACGACCATTTACCAGAGGCTGCTTTTTATATGGTAGGAACAATTGAAGAGGTTATTGAAAAAGCTGAAAAAATGGCGAAAGATGCTGCTGCTTAATGAATGAAGAATTTAAAGTAGAAATAGTAAATCCAGAAAAATCTTTTCTTTCAAAGGAAGATGTAACTGAAGTTGTTATCCCAGCCTTCGAAGGTGAAATGGGTATATTAAAAGATCACATTTCAATTATTTCATTTTTAAAACCTGGCTTAATAAAAATTTTTTCTAAATCAGCAGAAGAAAAATATTATGTTGAGGATGGAATAGTCGAATTTAAAGACAATAATTTATCAATTTTAACAAGTACTATTTTTGATATTAAAAACAAGGATAAAAGTAAAATTGAGGAAATGGTCAAAAAAGCAGAAAATGATTCAAGCAGCAGCGAAATTAACGATCAAGATAAATATTTAGTTGATCAAAAAATTGATACACTAAAATCCCTTAACTAATAATTTTTTTTACTTTTTCTTTAATTTCTTTGTAAATATTTAGTTTAAAATCTACAACAAAATCAGTAATTTTATCAAGCTCAATCCATTTCCATTCTAAAAATTCAGGATGTTCGGTATTAATATTAATTTCATTATCATTACCTAAAAACTTCATTATAAACCATTTTTGTTTCTGGCCACCGTATTTACCATTCCAAATTTTACCTATAAGGTTTTCTGGTAAATCGTACTTTAGCCACCCATCTAATTCCTTGATTAGTTCAACAGATTTTATACTAGTTTCTTCTTCTAACTCTCTTTTTGCTGCATTTAAATAATTTTCGTTATCATCAACTCCACCCTGAGGTAACTGCCAAAAATTTTTAGGATTATCTATTCTTTTTCCAACAAAGACTTTATTTTTGTCATTCAACAAAGCTATCCCAACGCCAATTCTTAATGGCAAAATATTGTAATTTTTCATAAATCTTTAACTGCTAAATAGATTTATTGCATAGTTTAATTGGTTATCAGATTCGGTATTAATCACAAAATCTTCACCTTCTTCTTCAATTTTAATATCTGGCGAAACGCCAATTTCAGAGATAGATTTTCCAGAAGGTAAATAATATTTAGATACTGTTAAGCGTATTGCTCCTTTATTTTTAAGAGGTATTATTGATTGAACTGATCCCTTACCAAAAGTGGTCTCACCTAATAATATCGCTCTTTTATGATCTTGTAGTGCACCAGCAACAATTTCTGAAGCAGATGCTGACCCTGCATTAATTAAAACAATTAATGGCTTTCCTTTAATTATGTCACCTTCGTGATATTTTTCAGCAAAAGATTTTCTACTTTCTTTATTTCTCCTTCCTTTTGTTGAAACAATCTCACCGTCATTTAAAAAAAAATCAGAAATTTTAACTGCTTGCGAAAGTAGACCTCCGGGATTGTTTCTAAGATCAAGTATATATCCTATTAATTGTTTATTTTTCTTTAAATTGGATATTTCTTTTTTCAATTGGTTGCTGCTGTTGTCGTTAAATGCGGTCAATCTTAAATAGCCTATTTGATTACTAATTAATTTAGCTCTTACTGATTTTATTTGTATTATTTCTCTTATAATCTTAATTTTTTTTGCTTTTTTTAAATTTTTTCTTCTTATAGTAATTTCAATAGATGAACCTATTGGACCCCTCATCAAACTAACCGCTTCCATGAGTGTCTTTCCTTGAACCTGCTCGTCGTTAATTTTAATAATATAGTCTCCAGCTTTTACGCCAGCTTTAGATGCAGGAGTATCATCTATTGGGGTTATTACTTTAACAACTCCAGCTTCCATACTAACTTCCATCCCCAATCCTCCAAACTCACCACTCGTTTCTGTTTGCATCTCTTCAAAAATTTCAGGATTCATATAGGCAGAGTAAGGATCTAAGGATTGCAATACTCCATGTATGGCCGCATCCATCACTTCTGACTGGTCAACTTCCTCTACATACTGATCTTGTATTTTTTCCAAAACTTCACTAAAGAGATCTATTTTTTCGTAAAGTTTATCTACATTTTGAGCATTAGCTGTTTTAAAAAAACTAATAAACATAACAACCATTACTATTAATACGCTTTTTAACCTGGAGTTAATTTTCATATCATTAATCTTTCTTTTGGCATTAATTCTGTCCACATTTTTTCTAGATTATAAAACTTTCTTTTCTCTGGATGAAATATATGAATTATAATATCTTTACCATCAATAAGTTTCCATTCTTTGCTATCGCGACCTTCTAAGTGACAATTTGCAATACCTTTTTTTTTAAGTAGATCTAATAAAATTTCTGCTAAAGCTTGAATATGTCGAGAAGAATTTCCACTTGCGATAACCATAAAGTCGGCAATAGAAGTTTTGCCTTTGAGTTCAATCGATCTTACATCAACTGCCTTGTTTTCATTTAATATTATTTCGATCTCATTTTTTAATTCTTCAATTTTTTTAAGTTGCATTTAAATTTACTTTATCAAAATTTTCTAATTAATGAAGATGAAATATTTACTTTTTTACCTGGTATATATAACCAGTCTTTCTTCTTAAATTTTTTTGTAGCAATTGAATTAAAAGCTTTTAAAGAGTAATTTTGTCTAGCAAAAACAACTATTTTAGCAAGATTTGGTATTTTTTTCCAATTTTTCCATTTATGAAATTTTATTAAACTATCCGCCCCAAGTAAAAAAAATAATTCTGATTTTTTTTCTTTATTTTTTATGTAATTAAGTAAATTAAATGTATCACTTGACTTTATTTTATTGTCTAAAAATTGTACAAAAATTTTATTTTCCTTTTTAGTAATTTCTTTTGATAATTTCATTCTCAATTTAAGACTTAAAAAAGGCTTTTGCTTCAATGGGTTTTTTTTTGTAACTACCCATATTAATTTATTTAATTTAAGTTTTCTTATACCCAGCTTGGAAATATACAAATGACCTAAATGAGGTGGATCAAAAGAACCTCCCAATAGACCAATCTTATTAAAGTTTTTTTTATTTTTTTTTTTCAAAAATTATTTCCTTATTTGACCTTTTCCCTGCAGTATATATTTATAAGTAGTTAATTGATCAAGGCCAACAGGACCACGTGGGGGCAACTTTCCTGTCGATATACCAATCTCAGCTCCGTAACCAAATTCTCCTCCATCAGCAAATTGTGTTGATGCGTTATGAACTGCTATAGAACTATTAACATTTAAAAGGAATCTTTCTGCAGTTAGTTTGTTTTCAGTAACTATTGAATCTGTGTGTGATGTTCCATGGATATTTATATGATTAATTGCTTCATCAACTCCTCTTACGCTTTTTACTGAAATTATAGGAGACAGATACTCAGTATCCCAATCACTTGCACTTGCAGCTTTAATTTTGCCTAAAAAATTTTTTTTTATAATTTTATCTCCAATAATTTTACACCCTAAATTTGATAATTCATTCAGTATTGGTTGGCAATGAGTTTTCAAACATTTAACATCTATTAGTAAAGTTTCTGCAGCTCCACAGATATTAAAATTTCTCATCTTAGCATTTCTAACAATTTTAACTGCCATATCTAAATTAGCTTTTCTATCTATGTAAACATGACATATTCCCTGAAGATGACCAATGATTGGAACTTTAGATTTTTGTTGAACTTTTCTTACTAAGCTTTTTCCACCCCTAGGAATAATAACATCAATGTATTTTTGCATTTTAGACAAAAGGTAATCAACGTGGTGTCTTTCTTTACTTTTAATAAACTGAACATAATTTTCATTACAATTTTTCTTTTTTAAAGATTTTCTAAATAAATCAGAAAATATTTTATTAGAGTAATAAGCTTCGGAGCCTCCTCGTAAAATTACAGGGTTGCCAGTTTTAAAGCAAAGAGCAGATACATCAGGCGTAACATTTGGTCTGCTTTCATAAATAACCCCAATAACTCCTATTGGTATAGATATTTTTTTAATTATTAAGCCATTTGGTCTTTTCCAAGAAGATAGGACTTTTCCAATAGGGTCTTTAAATTTAATTATTTCATCAAGGGATTTTATTATTTGGGAAATTTTTTTGTTATCAAGTTCAAGCCTACTAATAATATTAATTTTTGTTTTTTTGATTTTTTTTAGGTCTTTCTTATTTTCTCTTAGAATAAATTTTTTATATTTTTTTATATATACACTAAATTGATTTAAAACTTCATTTCTTTTTTTAAAATTTAATTTATTAAAGCTGTCTAAAGCAATAATTGCTTTTTTACCTATTTTTTCCATATATATATTTTTAGACATTTTATACCTTCACCAAGTCATCCTTATGAATAATTTCTTCTCTACTGGAATATCCTAGTATATTTTTTATCTCACTGCTGTGTGAACCTTTTATTTTTTCAATTTCTTTAGATGAAAATGATGCTAGGCCTCTTGCACGTTCAATGTTTTTTTGATCTTTAACTAATATGTGATCACCTTTTTCAAAAATTCCATTAATTTTTTTTACTCCAGCAGGCAATAAGCTTTTTCCATTATTAATTGCTTTTACTGCACCAAAGTCAATAATCACTTCTCCTTTAGGAGCAATTGAACCAATGATCCATTTTTTTCTTGCATCAAGTTTAGAAATTTTTGGTATAAACCAGGTACAATCCTCATTTTTAATCATTCTTTTTATTGGATTATTGTAGTTTCCATTTGCTATGGCCATATAACATCCAGCTAATTGACATATTTTGGCAGCATCAATTTTAGTTTTCATGCCACCAGAGCCATAATGATTTTCTGCTTTGCTAGCGTATTTTTTTATATTTTCATCTATTTCTTTGACGACTTTAATTAATTTAGTTTTTTTATTTTTTTTTGG
>Ga0209402_10006620_pt1 | contig 10078 bp, 8 predicted proteins | sample ArcticOcean_MG_C_3_FD_187437 | JGI IMG/M metagenome (GOLD analysis project Ga0209402, IMG submission 187437) | Marine microbial communities from western Arctic Ocean - ArcticOcean_MG_CB8_126 (SPAdes) (version 2) | ecosystem: Environmental > Aquatic > Marine > Oceanic | place: Arctic Ocean... | reverse complement strand
AGCAGTCCGGCCAGAGATTCGGCAGTGTCCATGGTGTTGGTGCGCACTTGAATCAGCGGCACTTCCCGTTTTAGAGCCTCTGATTTGATGTATTCGGTGGGTTCGCCGGGTCCGGTCAGTACCAGGCAGCAGGTCTTGTCACACATGGAGGCCATCTGGATGTCTGGGCGTTCCACGCGGGTTATCACTGCCTGGTTGGGGTAGCGGTCAAAGTAGGTGGGGCCTTCGTCCATGATATTGCCACCAATCATGAAGCGTTCCACTGGAGCGTCGGCGTTCACCGGATCCAGCACCCATTGTCCGCCCAGGTGGTTCGCCAGTTGTTCTACGGTCACAGTCAACATGCTGCGGCTCTCGGGAATCACGGCAATCGGCAAGGCTTGTCCGGCCAGGTCACGGGCCACTTCGTCGCGGCGGTGGATCGGGGTTGCATTGACAACGATGCCGGCCAGCAAAGGCCCGGCTTGGGAGACTGAGTCAGAGATGGAAGCTTGCTGGGAGTATTTGTGTACCAGCAGGACTGTGCCGCCGATATTCAGGGGTGTGGCAGCGTCTGGCCCTTCTATAATCACCAGATCAGCTTCAGATTGAAGGTTGGCGATGGTCGCCTGTGTGTCGGTTAAGTCGTGGCCGTCGGCTGGCTTTCTTGGAGCTGGCACAGAGGGGCCGCCGATAGACCGGAGTAACAGGCCAATAAAAGCGGCATCTGCGTCCAAGCCTAGAGTATCGGAGAATGGCTTATAGTAGGCAGCCTTCTTCCCAGCGGCGTTAGCTGCTACCAGCAACGCTGCTGCCAGGCTGGTCTTGCCAGCGCCGGACTGGTTTCCCACTATCTGAAGGACGGCCACAGAGTCTCCTAGGTGTCTTACTGCCGAGTGTCACTACTGGATGTTTCTAGCCCAAATAATCTTAGCATAGTGGCCGTGTGCCACCGGCTAAAGTGATACTACTCGTTTACGTCTTTGGGGCCGGTGTCTTCGGGATCGAAATTATCCGGGAAAGTGGTAGTGTCGTCCCACTTGGCCAGGTTGAAGTCAGACCGGTGCAGGCTGGTCTGGGTGAAGCTGGCACCTCGGACGTCAGTGGCGATCCACATGGAGTCTCGAATCATGGCCAAGTGGAAGTCAGCGCCGACCATGTTGGCCCGGCTGAGGTCCGCTCCGTTCATCATGGAAGAGTGGAAGCGGGTGTTGGTCATGTTGGTGTTTCTGAGGTCGGCCTCAATCATGTTGGACTGACTGAAATCGGCGTTGGTCAGGTCGGCCCCGATTAAGTTTACCCGGTTCATGCGGCAACCCTTGACCTCGGCGCCTACCACAGTGGCACCCTTCATGTCGGCCCAGAAGAAATTCACGTTGTTCACGGTAGCACCAGAAAGGTCAACACCAGCCATGCCGGCTTGGCCAAAGTCAGCTTCGGACAGGTCGGCACCAGTGAGGTCTGATCCGGCGAGGTTGGCCTTGCTGAGCCGGGCTTTGGTCAGGTTTGCGCCTTTGAGGTTTGCATCGTGGATCTTGGTTCCGGCCAGGTTTACACCGCTGAGGTCGGCCCCTTCCAGATCCAGTTTCTCATCCGGGTTGTTCTCTCGCCAGGAGTCCAGGGCATCCGGGCCACTGGAGGCCAGTTTTACATGTTGTTGGTTAGCCAAAGTGTCGTACTCCGTTTACTGATCGTGGGGCTGAGCAGTTTGTTCACAAAAATACAGCCTAGGATTTGCTCCCAGGCTGCGTAGTCCGGGCCATCGAGTTGGAGAGGGAGTTTAGGCCTCTTCCACCTCAAATAATCTTTCTGCAATCACCATCTTAAGTTCATTGACCTTGCTCAGGTCGGGAAACGCTCCGGCTTCTTTTCTGTCGAAGATCTTTTCGCCGTCTAAGAATACTTCTAGGCGTCCTTTGTCTGAAGGAGTCATGGTAATGGCCACGTCGCCCGGTGCGTCAGACTTGAAGAATTCGTTCGCCAACCACGTGGCGACTGGGAAGTAGCCTCAAGCTACACAATAGATGATTTCAGCTTGTACTTTTCCGTGTTCTGATACTGCCATTTGGTCCTCCAATGTGTTGGTACGCCGCCGGATGTATTACCGGATAAATTTATTTAGTCTTACTTGATGACTGCAGTGCCGATACCAACCGCGGTTCGGTTGCCATCCTGATTGGCGCAGAAAAGGTCTACCGAGACGCGGGTGCCCTCTGGCGTGTCTTGTGATCCGCTGACGGCTCCGGTGACGGTAATTGTGTCACCGGCTTTGACCGGCCTGAGGAACTTTAGGTTTACGGTGCCTGTGTAGTTGAAAACCTCAGGCCCGAAGAATTTTCGTAAGCACTCAGTGGCAAAGGTAATCGACATTCGGCCTGAAGCCAGCGTGTAGGTCGTACCCAGCCGCTTGGCAGCCAACTCCGGGTTATTGTGGATATTCTCCAGGTTCAGAATTCCGGTGGATTCAAAGCCAAGAATAGACTTTTCCGTGATTTCTTTGGTGACTGAAGGAATCGATTGCCCAGGTTCTACTTCTGTTCTGGATGCCATTTTTTCCCCAACTCATCGGGCTTCTTTAATTGATAGGTACTAAGCTTTTCGAGCATGCGGCCGTCCTCATCAACGGCGGTCGCTTCAATGACGATGTAGGGTTTGTCCCGGCGCAGGTATTTATCTGCGATGCGGCCGGTGACGATGATCTTCTTGCCGACCACCGGTGGATTGAAAAACTCCACTTCGTTACCCGCATTCACGGTGCCGATGGGGTCTGTGTAGACCATGGCAAAGGCGGTGGCGTCGTGCTTTACTCCCAGAGTCGGAAATGACGCTTCTGGGTCGTCCACAGACGTTCGGAAAGCATCAACCATCTCTTGGGTAAGAATGTAGTCGTAAGACCCCAATTCCTCGCCAATGACAACCTTGTCATAGCTAAATACTTTAAGTTCTGTATCGGCCATTTCTGGCTCCTTGCAAGCCCAGGGCAAGCCCGGATAAATCTCACGTTCGCCTATGCCGGGCACGTTGCCCCTACAATACTTAGTTTGGCTTTGGTAGTCAACGCAATGGCTCCGGGCGTGGTGAGTAAATTGCCTTTGCCCTATAATGGTTAAGACATTTGTCGTTGAGGGCGTGACGCACATGGATCTGATTTTTGAAAAGGGCGACTCACAAAATCCTAGAGGGCATGCGCTGCTCTATTTCCGAGTGGATACAGAGCAGGACTCGGTGTACGCCACCTATGTAGTTACGCTGCCGGTGAAGTCTGACCTCACTAAGTATGTGCCGCCGTTCCTGGCCTCCCATTTGGGCAACATGCCCCTCAGTGATCTATCAGCCTTTGCCATGCCCCCGGTTCCCGAAGCACTGGGCAGTTATGCTGAGCTAGAACGCTTGAGCCAACTTAGACAAGATGACCTGGTCTATGGTGGCAGCATGTTTTCCTTTGATCTGCCCAGGATGATGGAGATGGCAACGGAGGCCGTGCAGGTCTATTCGGGCCTATGTTCCGATTCTCTGGCCATGAACAGTACCCCGGCTGAGGGTGCCGCCGCCGCCATTGGCGAAGAACTCAGAGAGACGCTGGAAATGCCGGCGGCCCAAGAACCGGAGCCTGAGCCCGAACCGGAACCCGAGCGCGACGATTCATATAACGTTAATGAAGTGCTTTTTAGCTTCATGAGTGAGTCCGATAAATTGGGCGAACTTTCAAAGTTGCTGGTCCGCCTGCGTTTTGCCGTTGATGGCGCAGATACGGCAGCATCAGATGAGGTCGGCGCAGAGATTACCGTGCTGGCGCGACACCTTCCCGAGAACTACAAGGTGGCCGACCTGCTGATCGCCGCCAAAGACAACTCAGACCGTAGTTCACAATTGGCAAAGCTCTACATAGACCGTTGCTTCCGGCTCTCCGCCAGGGAAGCAGAGGCCGCCACCGAATTGGATGCACGGATTCAGTTGTTGCGAGACCAGGGCTAGCCCCAGCGGTTTCACAGACCAGTTCTCGCTCTCCAATTTCCGCGTTCTAATCTAACGCGCCGTATTTACGAACCCCGAACAATCGGAGGAACACGACAGGTTGGCATACCTCTCCCGACTTCGGTTAACCAATTTTCGTAACCTGACCCAACTGGACCTTGGGCTATCCCAAGGTGTAACGGTCTACTACGGCCCCAACGCCCAAGGAAAAACCACTCTCTTAGAAGCGGTGTATCTGTTGTGTATCGCCCGTTCGTTCCGCGCCGAGAACGAACGGGAGGTCGTCACCTTCCAGGCGGCCAATGCCGGTGAGCAAGCACTGGTGGACGGGACCATTGAAAAAAACGGCCAACGTGTCCGCGTAATAGTTGGTTATCAACCTACTCACCGCTCCGGAAACGACACCAACGGCCTTGCCTACAATGTAAGCAAGGAGATTCGGGTCAACCGCATAAAACGCACCGCCGGCGAGCTTATTGGCCATGTGAACGCCGTCCTCTTCAGTGCTGCTGACATTGAACTGGTGCAGGGTCCGCCGTCGGGTCGCCGCCGTTTTCTGGATATTCTCCTGTCCCAAGCAGACAATCTGTATTTGAAGGGTTTGCAGCGTTATCAAAAGATCGTGCAGCAACGTAACCAACTGCTCCGGCTGGTTCGCGAGGGCCGGGCCGAGGCGGATGAACTGACCTTTTGGAACGACGAGTTGGTGCGAGAAGGGGCCTGGATCACCTGGCGACGCTATGAAGCCATGCGCCAACTGACTCCAGCTTGCGTGCGGCACCACGAGGACTTGAGCGGGCCGGAAGAAAACCTGGAAGTTGCGTATCGGCCCAGCGTCTTATTGGGTGGCGATCTTTCAGAAACTGAGAATAACTTTAGAGAAGCGTTGGCTGCGGCGTTTTACCGGGAACGGGCCCGGCCGGTGACTGCAGTTGGCCCCCACCGCGACGACTTCGATCTGATGATTGATGGGGCCGACATGGGAATCTTTGCCTCCAGGGGCCAAGCACGGACTTTGGCACTGACCCTGAGACTGGCCGAGGCTGAGTTTTTGAGCTCGATTCGAGGAGACGGGCCGGTTGTGTTGTTTGACGACGCTTTTTCAGAGATGGACAGCTCTCGACGGCACCGGCTCCTAGAGAAAGCCACTCGTTACGAACAGGTTTTGATCACGACGACAGACTTGGAACAGGTTAGTGAATTTTTCGGTTCCGGGGCCAACTATAATTACATCGCCAAGGGCCAGATTTGGCCTTCGGATCAAGACGGCAATGTTTCTGAAAATCCGGTTGCCTATGAAGACGAACTAGAGGCTGAGTAAGCTATCGACGAATCGGCGTCACCGGTGTATACATCATCCTTAGAAGGTAAATAAAGTAGCAGTTTGCCAACGTATCGATTTCGAGTTTGAGCGAGGGTTTGAGTTAGATGGCGGTGACCCAAGAAACACTGGACGAGATTGCGCTTTCTCGGGCCGAGTACAACCTGATATTGGAGCGCCTGGACCGTGAACCAAACGCGGTTGAGTTGGGCATGTTTGGCGCGCTCTGGAGCGAGCACTGCGGCTATAAGCATTCGCGGCCGCTACTTCGTTTGTTCGCCCAGGATGAAGCGGCCCGGGCTGCCAGCCGTGTTCTATCTCAGACCGGCGCGGAAAACGCTGGGGCAGTAGACATCGGCGACGGGCTGGCCGTGGTGTTCAAAGTGGAGTCCCATAACCATCCCTCTGCGGTAGAGCCGCTTCAGGGTGCAGCCACCGGCGTGGGTGGCATTGTCAGAGACATCTTAGCCATGGGGGCGCGCCCAATCGCCTTGCTTAACTCGCTCCGGTTCGGCCCCCTGGAAGACCCGCAAAACAAGCATCTATTCCACGGCGTGGTCGGCGGTATCTCCTGGTACGGCAACTGCATCGGCGTGCCTGACGTCGCCGGTGAGATTTGCTTTGATGAGTCCTACTCCGGAAACCCCTTGGTCAATGCCATGTGTGTTGGCCTGGTCCGAGTCGATAATATCGCCACCGCGGCCGCTAGTGAAGTGGACAACGTCATGCTGCTGGTCGGCGCTGGGACTGGGCGTGACGGCATTCATGGGGCGTCCGGGTTAGCGTCTCGGACCTTTGAAGAAGAAGTTGAGTTACGCCCCACCGTCCAGGTTGGAAACCCGTTCCTGGAAAAAGTTCTGATTGAAGCTTGCCTGGAAGCGCTAAGCACGGGTCTGGTTAATGCGATTCAAGACCTGGGCGCGGCAGGACTGACCAGCGCCGCGATCGAGTCGGCAGCCAGCGGCGGGCGGGGCATTCGCCTTGATCTGGGCCAAGTGCACCAACGGGAACAGGGCATGAGCCCCTACGAAGTGATGCTCTCCGAGTCGCAGGAGCGGATGCTTTTGGTGGTGGCGCCGGAGAACGTGGCGGCCATCAAGACAGTGATGGAGAAATGGGACGTGACCTGCAATGAGATTGGTCAGGTCATCGCCGAACAGATTGCCCAAGTGTCCATTGGACGTGAACTGGTGGCTGATCTTCCGATCGAGCCGCTCTCGCAAGCCCCCGAATACCGACTGGAAGGGAAACAGGGTCAGGAAGCTATTGAGCGTTTGGTCTTGGAACTGGATTCTGTTCCACTGCCCAAGGACGGTCCCCAAGAAACGTTATTACGGATGTTGGCCTCGCCCAACATCGCCAACAAGCAGAGTGTTTACCGGCAGTACGACCACCAAGTGCAGACCAATACCGTGGTTGGGCCTGGCAGCGACGCCGCGGTGTTGCGGATCAAGGGCACCAAGAAGGCCATCGCAGTCACGATTGACGGTAATGGCCGGTTCTGCCAGTTGGACCCGTATCAGGGCGGTCTGATCGTCGTGGCAGAGGTCAGCCGTAACCTGAGTTGTTCGGGAGCGCTGCCTTTGGCGATGACTGACTGCCTGAACTTTGGCAATCCGGAGCGGCCCGAGATCTACCACCAATTGAAACAATGTATCTTGGGCATCGCAGAAGCCTGCCGAGTGCTGGAAGTCCCGGTGGTCAGCGGCAACGTGAGCCTGTACAACGAGTCCAGAGGCCAGGCGATATTCCCCACTCCGGTGTTAGGTGGTTTGGGCCTGCTGGAAGATGCCACCAAGGCAACTAGGTCGGCATTTGCCGGTGAGGGCTTGGTGGTTGGCCTACTGGGTGCAGACACCAACCAGATAGACGTAAATGACCTGGCCGGCAGCGAATACCTGAAGCATATTCACGGACGTGTCGCTGGTAGCCCCCAAATTGATATCAACCTGGAAAAGAAAGTGCAGCAGGCGTGTCGTGATGCCATCGAACGTGGTCTGATTGCATCAGCCCACGACTGTTCGGAAGGCGGTCTGGCGGTGGCATTGGCTGAGAGTTCCATTCAGGGCGGCATTGGCTTCTCTGGAGACTTCTCAGTTGACGACCGTTGGGACGCAACCCTGTTTGGAGAGCGTCAATCCCGCATCGTGGTCAGCCTGCCCGAGAACGATTGGGATGCTCTGGCAAATGTGGCTGCGAGTTTTGATGTGCCGTTGCTGAAACTTGGCACCACCGGCGGCGATTGCTTCCGGATTGAAGGGCAGGTGGACTTGCCCGTGTCACAGATCGCCGATGTATGGAATCACGGCTTGGAGTTGGCTGTTGGATAGCCCTCCGCTACGGGTACTATTTTTGACCCCCTATTTTCGGCCTTATCTGGGGGGAATTGAAAGGGCGATAGAGCAGCTATCGTTCCAGATGCAGCAGTCGGACGCCGTGGAAGCTGTTGGCGTGCTCACCACCAAGTACTCGTTCCCCCGCCGCCCCCAGCCCACCTGGGAAGATGAAGAGACAACGCCCGAGGGCATCTCGATCTACCGGCTGTCCGGGTTTCCCCGTCGGTCGTTGCCGTTCCACTCGGTGCCGCTGGTCTGGTTCTCGCCGCTGAAACTGAAGAAATACCTGGACGAGTTCAAGCCGGACGTGATCCATTTTGTTGGTGATGGCTGGTTCTGGGGGCATCTCTGGGCGTGGTTCTGGTTCCGAGGTCGGGCCAAGTTCGTGTTCACACCGTCTTACCACACCCTGCCGCCCAGCAAATGGTGGTTGAAGCCGATCAATGCATTCCTGTGTCACATCTCAGACCGGGTGGTGGCGCTGACTGGCAGTGAAGCAGAGGGCGTCCACCGGGCTTATCTTGCCCCCAAAGACAAACTTGGCGTGATTGGCTGGGGGGCGTCCTTAGACGAAAAAGGCGATGCAAGCAAAGCCGTGTCCGGTCAGCACCGCGAAGATGGCCTGCCGCTGACCGTGTTGTGTGTTGGCCGTGTTGGAAGCCATAAAGGCCAGCGTTGGTTACTTGATACCTACATGCGCGCCCGCGCCCAGTTCAACCGCCCTGTCCGCCTGGTTTTGGTGGGCCGGGATGAAGGCGAGACTGCGGAGATTGAGAGTTTTATTTCTCGCAATGGACTACAAGATGAAATTGGCGTCACGGGAGAAGTCTCCGACAGCGAATTGGCGGAATGGTACGCCGAAGCCGACTTGTTTGCCCTCTTCTCTCGCTACGAAGCGTTTGGGCTGGTGTTCTTAGAGGCCATGGCCCACGGCACACCGGTACTGACCCACGATGTTGGAGCAATCGGCGAGGTTCTGCTGCAAGGGGCGGTTGTGGTGCCCAAGTTTGACGCCGATGCGGCGGTCAATGAACTTGTTCGGCTGGTCAATGACGACGCCGCCCGCCGTGAACTGGGTGCCCAGGCTCAGCGTTATGCCCTATCTGAATTCGCCTGGCCAGCGGTTGCCGAGAAGTATTTGGAACTCTATCAACATTCCGGCACAGCAGCGTGACCTCCCAGTTTGGCTGCCGGGCTCAAGGGGAGTAATACGTGGACCGACTGGCACTTGAAGACGGCGCGCGCCAGATACTGCTCACCAACCTACGCCAAGGTGTAGCCGACTGGAACGGCCAGAAATATAGCTTTGTCTGCCCTTCATTGACGGGCTACCCGTTTCAATGGTTCTGGGACTCGTGCTTCCATGCCATTGCCCTACTTCACCTGGACCCGGAGCAAGCCAAGGCTGAACTCAGAACACTGATGAGTGGAGCTCTGCCCAACGGCTTCATGCCTCATATCATCTTCTGGGAGATAGAGAAACAGCCGGATTTTCTGAGCCGAAATATCGTCGGCCAGACCGATCCGCACTACAGTTCCACCATGCAGCCGCCGATCATCGCCTATGCGGTGGAACGGGTTTACCTGGCGACGGGTGACGAGACGTTTAGGGCGGCGGCGCTACCAGTGTTAGTTAATTTCTATCGTTGGCTCAGAGACACCCGAGACCCGGATAACGATGGCCTGATTGCGGTGATTCAGCCAGAGGAAGCGGGGACTGACTGCTCACCTAAATACGATGAAGCCTTGGGGCTGACGGAGCTCTCCAATCAGGGATTCATCGCCGCCCTCAAAGAGATTTACCAGGCCTACGAGCCTTTGCGGGGCGACGACCAGAAGATCCTTGCCGCTGATTTGTTCCATGTTGAAGACGTGCTGGTTAACTCGATTTATGCCATGGGGATGCGGTCCTTGGCGCGATTGCTTGGTGATTCTCCGGATGCTGCCGAGTTCAACCGAGAAGCCGACCGGACCAGAGACGCACTCCTGGAGAAATGCTGGGACGAGGAGGCTGGGGCGTTCTTTGACCTGTCCGGCGTAGCTGAAAAACCGGTGCGCGTTGTGACAATCAGTTCCTTGATGCCGTTAATACTTGATGATCTTCCCAGGTCGATTGTGGAGCGGCTGGTCAACGATTGGTTGGCGTCACCGGATCATTTTTGGACGCCGTACCCGCTGCCGTCTGTACCGGCATCAGACCCCAAGTTCATGCCCGGCAACCCCAGAGGATTCATCTGGCGCGGCCCTTCTTGGATCAATACCAACTGGTTTTTATCCCACGCACTACGCAACCACGGATACCATGAGTTGGCCGACACCATTGTCGCCAAGAGCCTTGAGTGCATCGAAAAATCAGGCTTCAGGGAGTATTACCACCCTTACACCGCAGAGGGCCTGGGCGCACAGGACTTTGGTTGGTCTACGTTGATATTGGATATGTAATTAGTTAATCACCTAGGGAAAGAGG
>Ga0209402_10006619_pt1 | contig 10078 bp, 7 predicted proteins | sample ArcticOcean_MG_C_3_FD_187437 | JGI IMG/M metagenome (GOLD analysis project Ga0209402, IMG submission 187437) | Marine microbial communities from western Arctic Ocean - ArcticOcean_MG_CB8_126 (SPAdes) (version 2) | ecosystem: Environmental > Aquatic > Marine > Oceanic | place: Arctic Ocean... | reverse complement strand
TCCGCGTGGCGAACCAACAGCACCACCAGCAGAACTCTCATCACATCTCCCCAGGCTCGAACACGGAGCCCCAGTCTCCCCACCCCAGCCCCGGCGTTCAACCCACTCCAGCCCCACCCCAGCCCCGGCGTTCAACCCGCCAGCTACAGCGTTGGCCTTGCCCAGTAAGCATGGCCTCGAGGATCGTGAGCTTCAGCGAGACCAGGACCCTGGTAGCATGATGTCACTAGGGTCCTTGGTCACGACGGGTTACGATTGGTTTGCATCGCTGATTCAGATGCACAACCGCCACCGCGGATGTAGAACAACAAGGATCAATGCACCAGCACCGGAGTCATTATGAAAACGATAATTGAGATCTCACTCTGTTTTGTGTGCTGGTTGACCGCTGGTGATTCAGCCTGGGGCGAGAACTGGATGCGTTTCCGGGGCCCGACGGGTCAAGGACTTTCAAGCGAGACGGAACTCCCGGTCACATGGTCCGCGACCAAAAATATCAAGTGGAAGACGAGCCTCCCCGGCAAAGGGTGGTCGTCGCCGATTGTCTTTGAGGATCATGTGTTTCTCACAGCATCTACCGAAGAGGGTGTGTCGTGTCGAGTGATCTGCATCAATCGCAAGGATGGGAGCATCGCGTGGACAACAGAAGTCCATCGTCAAAAGCCAGGGCCGATGAGGAAGCAGAACTCGTACGCCACGCCGACGCCCGTGACTGACGGCAAACACGTCTATTCAGTCTTTTATGACGGCACGGTGACTGCCGTTGATTTTTCCGGAAAGGTTGTTTGGAAGAACAGCGAAGTAAATTTCTTTAGCTTGCATGGTCTCGGCGCGTCGCCGATTCTCGCGAATGGGCAGGTCATCATGCCGTTCGACGGCAGTAGTCGGGAGGAGACGAAGGTTGGGTGGAAAGTTCCTTGGGAGAAAGCCGTTGTTCTCTCGCTTGATGCAAGAAATGGTTCCGTGCGTTGGAAGGGCATGCGAGGAAAATCACGTGTCGGGCACGTCACGCCGATTCTCGTTAACAATGGCAGTCAACTCGTCAGCGCAGGGGGCGACCGCGTCCAAGGATTCGATCCAAAGACCGGTCGGCGGATCTGGTCGGTCTACAGCCAGGGCGAAGGTGTTACTCCATCGCCCGTTGTCGGCGATGGGCTGATCTACACGTCCTCCGGCTTTGAAGCTCCGACGCTGCGGGCCATTCGACTCGGCGGCAAGGGAGATGTCACCAAAACCCACATCGCCTGGGAACAAAAACGAGGTGTCGCGGCACTTTCGTCGTTGTTGTACATAAAGCCCTATCTCTACTCAATTTCCAGAGACAACATTCTCCATTGCCTGGAGGCTTCATCCGGCAAGATTGTTTGGATGAAGCGACTGTCCGGCGTGCACTGGGCTTCGCCCGTCTATGCCGACGGACGAATCTATATTCTATCCGAGAAGGGAGTGACGTTAGTTCTACGGCCCGGGCCACAGTACGATGAGGTCGCTCGAAATGACATCAGCGTTACATGTCTCGCGTCGATGGCCGTCTCACAAGGTAACTTCTACATCCGATCGGACCAGGATTTGTATTGCATCGGCAATTAGTGTGTCGCGCAGCGAAACAGGATCCGAAGTGGTCCACAAATACTTCTCCTAACTGGGGACAGGAGCAAGTGCGGCTTACAAGTCGACCGTCGAAACACGACGCTTCAGCATTCTGACTATTGACCGGCAATAAAAGTGATCAATGAAAAGGGAGCGGTCGCATGGGGCGAAGCATATCAACCCTGTTAATCCTGTGTCTTGTCGCCGGCCAGGTGACAGCGACTGCTGTCCGCGGGGATGACGATTGGCCCGCGTTTCGCGGACCCACCGGCCAGGGACTCTCGACAGCAACGAATCTACCGATCGAGTGGTCGGCGACGCGCAACGTTGCCTGGAAGCGGGCCGTTCCAGGAACGGGTTGGTCGTCGCCGGTGGTCTACAGGGGCCGCGTCTATCTGACCAGTGCCGTGTCTGCCGAGGAAAGCGAGTCGAAGGACCATGCGCTGGTGACCTTGTGCATGGACGCCGGGACGGGCAGGGACGTCTGGTCGAAGCAGATTTTTGTTCAGGACGGCGCAAGTTCGGCTCCCATTCATGAAAAAAACAGTCACGCGAGCCCGACGCCGCTGATCGAAGGCGAGCGGTTGTATGTTCATTTCGGTCATCAGGGAACGGCCTGCCTCGACCTGAAAGGTAAAGTCGTGTGGAAAAATCGAGACATCCGATTTGACCCGGGCTGGGGTAACGGCGGCTCGCCGATCGTGGTGGACGATGCGTTGATATTCAGTTGCGACGGACGGACGGAGCAGTTCGTTATCGCCCTGCACAAGAACACCGGCAAGGTACTCTGGAAAACTCCCCGTCCGAAGATAAAGAATCAATTGAAGTATTCGTTTTGTACACCGTTGTTGATCGAAATCGCCGGTCGACGCCAGGTCGTCTTTCCGGCCACGGACGTGGTCATCTCGTATGAACCGCAGACGGGGAAGGAGATCTGGCGTGTGCGTTACGTCGGCGACTCGATTGTTCCGCGACCAGTGTTCGGGCACGGGCTAGTCTTCGTCACCACTCGGTATCATTCGCCGAGCCTGATAGCGATCCGGCCTGACGGAAAGGGCGATGTCACAGACACGCACGTCGAGTGGTCCACGCGCAGCGGCGTTCCGGGAACCCCTTCGTTGCTCCTGGTCGATTCGGAACTTTATATGATGTCTGACAACGGCCTGGCCAGTTGCCTGGACGCGAAGACCGGGCACGTGCACTGGCAGAAGCGGATCGGTGGCAATCATTCCGCCTCGCCCGTGTACGCCGACGGCAGGATCTATGTGCAGAGCGAGCAAGGCAACGGTGTGGTTCTCGCCGCAGGACATGTTTTCAAGTTGCTGGCGGAAAACCCGATTGGAGAACGGACGATGGCGTCGTATGCCATCGTAAAGAGTGCGATCTTTCTGCGTGGCGAGAAACACCTTTATCGGATTGAGCTGCCTGGGAAGCGGGAGAGAAATAACCGGTGAATCAGTAAGTCGGGTGAGATGCCTGCCAGCGCGACTGTCTGAGAAAATAGCGGAGGAGGGACTCGAACTTGTGGTCGTTTTCACAGGAAAGACGCACTTTCTATCCGCTGCTGGGGACAAACTGGAAATAAGTTCAGAGAAAGAGGGGCCGTAAACAGCCCTCTCGACCCGCAGCTGCAGTTGTTCATCAAACGCTGGCCGACGCTGAGCAAGAAGGTCCAGCAGCAGATCATGCTGCTGGACGGTTAGTGGGCAATCTTGCAGTTAGACAATGTCTTCTGCAGGTCGGCCCGGCCAGCGTCGGCGATTTTAGCGGGTCGAAGGTAAAGAGAAACTACATTTCCATTGTTGTCTCTATAAACCGTTGTCCCAAGTGTCTTCAGCGTTTCACATTCCCGCCAGGCTTCCACTTGATCAGCACGGCGCCCTGCCGATAGTCTCCGTAGACGCAAAGCATGTTTCCGTCCGCAAGTGCAAGGGCACTAACATGTCCGACTTTGCAATCGAGATAGTAACCGTCCTCGCGAAGAAAATCGAATCCGTCAAGTTCGTAACGCGCGGTAAGGTTCCAAGTGCGACCATTGTCCTTGCTGATGACCGCGTCACAACCGCGGCGGAGACTGGTGAGTTGTCCTTCCGCCTTGGTACGTTTACCAGCCTGTATATCCTGCCGCACAATCACCGTGCAGACCAAGTGCCCGTTAGGTAGCCGCTGCAAGTTGGCGTGATGACGACCGACCTCGAACAAGTGGTGCAGTCTGGACCAGGTCTTGCCGTTATCCTTCGAGATTGAAATGGCTGTTCCTTCCAGACTGTCATCGTGAACCTTTTCAAAGTACCGCGGCGGAGCGTCGGTACGCAGGGCAGCGACAAGGTCACCGTTGGCGGCTCGCACCAACGATCCTTCACTCGTGCCTCGCACCCAGCGTTTCCCTGCGTGCTCGCGAGTGAATTGCCACTCAACCGGTGAGACTTCGTCGCCCCAGGCGTGACCGTCATCTGCCGAGCGACGAAAGACCGAGGTATAAGGCCCGGCCGGGAAACTGCGTCCCGCCTTCAGGTGCCATCCGATCTCGAAGATCGCCTGGGCCTGACCCTTCTTGTTGCGGTCCACCCAGTTGTTACCTTCCACGGCATACGTGTGCTGCGACGTTGTCCGTTGCAGCTCGACAGCCTTATGCCAGCTGCGGCCGTAATCGTCACTGAAGACGCGTTGCTCCTTGGCGTCCTCCCAGGTTTGCGTAGCAAACGAAAGGCGTTTGCCGCCGAGCCATGTGAGGAATACCGGGCGACCCTTTATATTCGCAATGGCATGAAAAGCGGACCAGCTTGCGCCGTCATCTTTGCTGAAGGCAATATTTGGCTCGACGATCCGACCACCGCCGGGTTTTGCTTTCTCCCGGCTGACGAGGATGGCGATCTCGCCGTTACCCATCTGAACCAGACTGAATGGCATAGTGAACTCGGAATCAGGATGCTTGAGCACCTGTCGCAGCGCGGCTCGCGTCGCCCAGCCCCCCTTTCCATCGCCTTGGCGGATGTGATGCGCCTGCCACTCTCCGCGTGCGCATTGCGGAGCAAGAGTGACAGAGGCCAAGAGGAATAGAAGCGTGATGGGCTTCAACAGTCGTGAAGTTACTGTCATGCTGTTAGCCCTTTAGTGTGTCTGCAACGGTTGAACGTGGCATAGGGGTCAGTTATGAGAAGTCAATCCGCACTTCATTAATAGTGACGTAGCCTTCAGGCAGCCTGTGCTGCCAGACGGGGTAGTCACGTTCTGGCCGAAGTATGTGGGGGTCGCCGTCAAGCGGCCCCATCGCGGCGACCTCCAGTGGAAACAATACGAGCATTATGTTGACGTTGACGTCTGACAGCACGTGATCGAGCGGCTTAATGCCGTACATGTCTGCGCGGTCATGGCGTACGCCCAACGCGGTCCAGTTGGCGGGATTGGGGTCGAGCACGATCGTATCCTCCGACCACGAGTCGGTCACGTCGAACGGCTGACCTGTACACAACCAGCCGCTGGTGATGCCCTCAACGCTACCCTGGATCAACAGGACGAACTGGCTGCCCTGGGTCACCAACTCGCCGCGGGTGCGAAGCGTCAGGGAGGCATTGGTAAAGTCGGTCGGGCATCGATCGGCAATGAAACGGTTGGTCCCACCGGCTTCGGTGAAGACCTCGCCCTGCGGTCCAACTGTGGCGAGGCTATAAACCATGTGCATATAACCGGCGCCGGGCGGCGCGTGGTTGTAGTCAATCCACCAGGGGCTGCGCGATGTGAGTTGGCCTGGCTGCCATTGCAGCGGCTTGGGCCCGCCCGCGTTGCTGATCCAACCGTACCAACCGCCCGGGCCTTCGTCGAACTGCTCGCGATAAACGCGATCTCTCATGCTCGCCATGGTATCCTCAGCTAGCAGGCCTATCAACCAGTTTCGCCTGGCCTAAACCAGCCGATTGTCTCCATCGCAAAGGACTGGTTTGGCATGTCCTTACGGTTTCGAAGTCGCTTGTCTTGTCGAAACATGCTACTCCTTCGGATCAAATACGTTGCGCAGATCGGAGTCGAAGGGCGCGTCTCGGATTGTGCTTTCGGCGTTGACAGGCTTTGTGTTGAGCCGCCACTCGATCAGTCCGACGTCACGCGGAGCCTGTGGACTGTCTTCACCAGCCTTGATGCGGTATCCGGTTCCGAAAGCTGTCAGGATCGCGCCGTCGCGCATCAGCGTGGACGACGTTGCCTGACTGCTGGGCCACCAGTAGGTCTTGCCCTTCCGTTTGCCGGACCAGACATGCAGCAGATAGCGATGATCGAGATCCCACGTAGCGCCGTGGTCGTGGCTGACCACGGCCTCGATGCCGAATTGCGGAAAGCCGTTCCGGTCGTCGACATATCCCAGTCGCACGACATAGGTCATGACAATGTCCTGGTTGGGCATCAGGACCAACGACGGATGATGACGACCGTAGTCGTAGAGCTTATTGACCGCTGACCAGGTGCGGCCGTCATCCTTGGAGATTGAAATTCCCAGCCCTTCGTAATGGTCCAGAGTCTTTCCCTTCAGCCGTCGCGGAACGTCGGTCCGGCAGGCTGCCAGAAAATCGCCGTTGCCGGCGCGAAACAAGTACGCCTCATTAACGCCCTGCCATTGCGGGACCCTGATTGATTTACTCCACGTTTGCCCCTCATCGGTACTGAAGCGAATGTCGGCCTGCGAACTGGTACCTGATTGCGCGTAGCCCGTCTCCGCAAGTTGCGTGATCTTGCCAGTTCTGGGATGACGATCAACCAGCGGTGGATCCCAGATGGACCAGCGCTTCTCGTCGGACGTCCGTGCAATCGCCACGGGGTCGCCCCAGGTTTGGCCATAGTCCGAGCTGAACCAGCGCGACGGGTGTCCGGTTCCGACGCTGCCGGTCTCGTAGAAAATCAACTTACCGTTGCCGACGTAAGCCAGACTCGTGCCCAGACCGATCGATGCTTTGCCATCGTCGCCGATGCGCGCGGGACGAGGATCTGTCCATGTGGCTCCGCGGTCGGCGCTGGTCAAAACGAAGGCGCGATGCGGATAGTCACAACCGACCAGCATCAGCAACCGGTCCTTCTCCGGCATGTTGACGATGTAGGGAACTGCGACCACTCGATTCCAACTCTCGGTGACGATCTGAAATCTCGCCGGAAGCCGAACGCCACCCGCCTTGCCTGCCAATTGCCGGACTTCGTGTGGCTTCCATCCGTTCGTTCGCGAGGAAGCCGTCTGATCGCTTTCCTTTTTTACGGCCAGGTCGCGCAACACTTCAAACGGAGGCTCATAAGCCGCTTCGCCGCCTTCACGCGATGTGAAGAAGTTGAACAGGTAAACGCCGTCCGCTCCCGCTTTGAGGAGTTGCGTTGCCGCGTGGCGATATTCGTCGGCGGTGAGGTTTTTCGCTCCGCCGCCTTTCGTGCATTCGATGCCGCCGTAGACCGGCACGGTCGTGATGGCCTGCTTCCACTTGTCGATAGGCAGATCGCCGCGTTCGAACAGGAACTCAGAGACCGCGACGAAATCAACCCAACCGCGTTTCACCCACGCGGGCACGTCACAGCCGAGGTTCCTCGCTGTTTCCGGCGTGGGCGGCGTGTCGCCAAAGTTCGACGGCACACGCACGGCGAGCACCAGCCGGCGGCCGCGTTCCCGTCCGACCTCGTCGAGCATTTTGCGAACCCGCTCGACCAGCGAGTTCATTTTGGCAACACGCTCCTCGACCGACCTGTCTTTGAAGAAACTCGGGAATCGGTTGAAGTCAAGTTCGATCCCATCGCAGTCGTAGCGCCGCACGGCTTCTTCGATCAGCCGAAAGGTGTAGTCGCGAACCTCGTCGCGTGCAAAGTCCATGGCCCCGCTGCCGTGGTACTGCTCGGTGCCCAGACGCCAGTCAGCATGGTCCGCTAAAAACTGTGTACGAAGAAAATCGTTGCCGTGATCGTCATTCATGCGAAACGTGAGCAACGCCTCTCGTCCGCGCCGCTTCGTTTCAGCCAGCATGACCGCATACGGATCGACTCCGGCATCAAAGAACGCCTTCATATTCCGAAACCGTTGCTTCTCTGAAGCTGGCCACTTTTCTCGCTCTTCCGGCGTCGAATGCATGCCTCGCATCGTGCCAACTTTTGTCGGGTAATACATCACCTGCGCGTTAATGCACACCAGCACCGTATCGACGCGGCTGCCGTCGTAAGCGACTTCCTCAATCAAACGCTTCATGTCGTCGACGTTGACCGACACTGGCCTCTTGCTGCCCGCCTTCCTCGTCATGCAGGAGTCGCCGTCGAAGTTGTAGAGCACTCGCCGAATTCGCTTGGTTTGTCTGACCGGCTCTGACTCGTCTTGAGCTGACGCACTTGGAAATCCGTGGCTTACAAGGAGTGCACTCAGAATCAACGAAAGAAATCTGCAATTGAAAACAGGCATGGGATGTTGGTCTCTGATCTGAGATTTCCTGTGTTTGCGCGGACGCTTGGACTACTTGGCTATCGTCAGCCGGTACACCTTATCAAACGTCCCCGGATCTTCGTGATTGAAAACGGCGATGAAAAGTGCTTCTCCACGAGGCGTCAAGTAGTAAGGTACCACCTTGCTGGGAAGAAAATGACTGAGATCATCCCATGTTCCTTCTTTCAAGTCCTGCCAGGTTTTGAAGCGAATGAACTTGTTCTCGTCGTAGTCATTTTTCCCCGCGTAGGTGGGGCAGAAATAAGATGTGGCGTACCAGTGGCCTTGGAAGAAGTCCACGTCGTTTAGCACCAGACCGGTCGACTTCCAACTGCCAGCCGTCGCATCTTTCTTCTTCTCGAAGCTGTTGTGGATTTTGTACTGCTGTTTGCCGAAGTCGACGACTTCGACCACAGCACCAACACTCGAGCCAACGACGTAGAGCCTGCCGTCCACGATCGTCAGCGCGCGTGAATAGCCCAGGTGCTGGGACAGATCCAGCGCGTCTGCTGTCTTGCCCGCGGTCTTGAACCGAAACACCTGACTACTGTCTGGGTTGAGCGAGTACAGCCAGCCGGTGGCTTGATCGAACACGATGTCGTGCGGACGCTGGAGCTTAAACTCCGCCAGCGAGGTCAGACGTTTCTGCACCTGGGAACTCGCTGGGTCACGAAAAGTGATCAGCCGATGGTTCCCCGTGTCCGTCGCATAGAAGAGCCGATCGTGCGGGTTGAAAGCGACCGAATGTGCGTCTTTCAATCCTTTGATGGCCGACTCGCGAAACGGTGACTGTGAATCGGTCCGATAGAACAGTCGATCGCCCGTGGTCACAATTTCCGTCTTGCCGCTAAAGGCGATGTGCGTGCATCCTGGGAACGAAGCGCTCTTCGGCGCATAAATCGTGACCTGAATGCCACTCGACAAACCCTCGTCTTCGGCAACTGCCGGGGCTGCACCAACCAGCCAAACCAAATTCACAACGGCGAAGAACATTCCGGTTGCGTTCATGCGATAGTGAGATGCTGGATATTGCAATGTTCGTCTTTCCATGATCATGAGATGCAATTCGCGCTGGCGATGCGCCATACGCCGCGTCGATCTTCAGCCGTGCCGTCGCATGCTTCGTAAAACATGCGAAAGCACTCGGCGGAATCTCGGACTTGTGGGTTCCAAATCACGCACATCTCTGACCGCTTCACCGCATCCCAGGTTGCCGAGCCTGGTGTGAGGACCGGTTGGGCCGCCTTCTGCCAATCGAGGCCATCATCGGATACTGCTGTCAGAATGTCAGCTCGCGTCGGTTCGCCATATCCCGCGTAATACATTCGGTAGCCGCCATCTTGCAGACGCAGGATCTCGGGCGCAAATGCTGTGTATCGATCGAACGGCCCGTCCGCGGCGACGCGAATTTCTGGCTCCACCTTGAATGTGAGACCATCGTCGTCGGACACGGCGCTGATGATCCCTTTGCCTCGCTCGCTGCAATACAGTCGCCATCGTCCGTCATCGAGGAACAGGATGCGCGGCGACGAAACGTTGCACTGGCTCAACTCGAAGCGAATTCCTGTCTCGACAGTCCACAGCAGGCCGTCGTCGGAAATGGCACTGCGGATCGAGTTCTGTTGCGATTGCGTGCCGTCGCAGCACTCGTAGTACATGCGAAGCCGTCCACCGTCCGCCAACGGAACGATCTCGGATGAGACAACGCGAAAGTCGCCCGCGCCGCCTTGTTGCGGTGAGAGGCGTACGCCGGATTCTGGATTCCATCTTTCGCCATCGGCCGAAGTGGCACTGAGGATTCGCGATGTGGCGTTGTCGTAGTCATTCGCGCCATTGGGGAATCCGGCACGCGGCAGGATCTGCGTGTAATACATGCGGTAGCCGCCGTCCGGCAGAGCGACAACGCGAGGGCTAACCGCTCCGCACAACCCGCTTCGCACCGCTTCGGCTGACCATTGAGCGTCGGGGGAAGGATCGAGATCGCTGTCAGGCGGGGCGTCAATCGCAATCGACCGGCTCGCCCACGATATGCCTGGGTCGCGCGCGACGGTATGC
>Ga0209402_10006616_pt1 | contig 10080 bp, 7 predicted proteins | sample ArcticOcean_MG_C_3_FD_187437 | JGI IMG/M metagenome (GOLD analysis project Ga0209402, IMG submission 187437) | Marine microbial communities from western Arctic Ocean - ArcticOcean_MG_CB8_126 (SPAdes) (version 2) | ecosystem: Environmental > Aquatic > Marine > Oceanic | place: Arctic Ocean... | reverse complement strand
ATCGCCAGACTCCCTCCGGGGCTGAGCTGTCTTCAGTCCGCACACCACATGCGGGAGTCTGGCTTTTTTCATAATCATCCATTTCAGCGATACCCCGATTTTTACAACGCCAGAATCCTTAACGGCGTTGCCCGGAGGGGCGACAGCAATTCCGTGTCGGTCTCTGCCGTCGCCCGTCCGGGGCTCGTTGAAGCTCTCACCGCTTGTTTCCCGGGGTTGAGACCGGTTGAAACCCCGGGCCATCTGCCTTTGCCCCTCCGGGGCATCAAAACTGTGCAACTTCAAAACACCGGCTTCCGTGCCCGCTGCCGCAAACCCACACCCGCATAATCACAAAGCCCGTCCCGCACCCACGAAACAGGGGCGAAGCGGCATGTGCCACTTCGCCCCTGTTGTTTGCGATTCACTTTGAGATGCGTCGTCCCGCTGCTCGCTGATTCCGCGACGGTCGGGACAACGGCGGCGATCAATAGAAGACCAGGTCGACGATGCGGCCCGGTATCAGGCGAATCCGCCGCACACCGAGGACTCCCAGTTTGTCTTCGACAATGCGTTCGAACAGGCGTCCATAGCGACGTTCGAATTCGCTGCGTTCTCGAATCAGTTCAAAACGCACGTCATAAATGTGCGGCACTGTCGGTACCAGCGGTTCGGATTCGAAGTGCCAGACGTTGTCTTCACCCAGATAACCTTCCAGTGGTTTGAAGTTGTTGTACATGTCCTTTGCGGTGACTTTGATCTCCACGTCACGCGCCAAACCAACTCGCAGTGTGTCGAGAATTTCAACGTCAAGCTGACCCACTCGCGGGTGCTTATCCCAGTCGAGCATGCGGGTCGGACGCTGATACGTCTTACCAAGCGTTCCAGGCGGACGCTTGGCGCTGTCATCGAATCCGTAGATTTTCGAGTTGTGGGCAGGAGACCGTGGACCCGCTCCGTAGGGCTGCGGAGCCATGACGTATGGAGATGTCGCATTCGGCGACGGCGCACCGTATCCGGGACCAGCCTGAGGATAACCGGGTGCAGGCTGTCCGTATCCGGGAGCCTGTGGGAAGACGGCGCCGGGGTTTGCTCCCAATGGGGCTGGAGCGAAGTATCCGGGAGCGGCTGGAAGTGGTTGTGGTGCGAATGGCTGTGGTGCAAATGGTTGCGGTGCGAATGGTTGTGGTGATCGTGGTTGCACGGGAGTCAGGCCATTCGCGGCTCCCGGCGTTGCGACTGGAGCTGCCGGTGCCGGGTCGACTGGCTGCGCGTCGTCCAGCAGTGCATCCGGGTTAACGGCCTGCACGGGTACGATGCCGGCGCCTCGCAGTACTCGACCGTTCGTCGACGTCAGTGGTGTCACGCCAGGTTGTCCATACGCGGCCGGAAGTGGCTGACCTGGAAATGCGCCCGGTGCCGGCTGCGTCAAAGGCATCGGTTGATATGGAGACTGCACGGCCGGAGCACCGTACGGTCCAGACACTGGACCGTAAGCACCGGGAGCCTGGTTCGAATAATACGGTGTTGGTGCGGCCTGTTGCCGGGCCAGAGCGGACGGATGAACCCAGCGTGGATCGGGAGCCTGAACTGCGATCACCGGTACGGTTCCGGGCGGTCGTGCCCACCGCGGCACCGGGTCCGGTGGGGAACCGGCAAGTTGACGAGTCACAGCAACGGACGGGCCAACGGGGGCGTACTGGTATCCCACAGCCACGGGAACGTGTCGCCCGACGGGATAGGCCGGCGCTGTGTGTGGAGCGGAGTGGCTGACCCACCCGCTGCCGTGGTTGCAGCACCCCTTTTTGAACAGGTCAATTGCAGACGCCGACTGGGCACCGACAGTGATTGTCGCGGCACCCAGAAGTCCCAGCGTGATACGTTTTCCAACCTTCACGATTGTCATAACTGTCCCCGTGCGGGATGAATGACCGGCGTCCGCTCATGCGGGGCTGGTCGGATTGGGCGGCACGTCTGATGTTGTGCAACCTCTTCAGGAAAACTACCACGGAGCTGTTTGCCGAAAAGTACCGGCTGTGTTAACCCTCACGATTTCGCATTAATGAAGTGCCACACGCTGCGATTCCCGGCAGAGTGAGGCGAACCTGACAAACCGCTGAGGTCTCCGCAGGGCGCCCGATCGGCAAGTCACCCCATGAGAGCAGCATGATCTTCCTGATTGCGGCGTGTTTCGGATCTGCGTTCATCGTGTCGATTATCGCGACCCGAGTGATTCGGCAGTTCGCACCGGGCCTGGGCCTGATCGATCAGCCGGAAGCACGAAAGGTGCATGTGACCCCGACGCCACTGGGCGGTGGCATGGGTATCTGGCTGGGAGTGGTCGTGCCTCTGGCGTGCGCCCACGCCGTTGTGTGGTGGATCAGCCGACTGGACACCCCGCCCGACTGGTTACCGGAAGAAATTCGGCCTCATATCAGCAATGTGCTGCATCGCAGCGGGCAACTGTGGAGCATCATCACAGCGGGCACGATCCTCTCCATCATGGGGCTGATCGATGACATGCGGAATCTGCCCTGGCAGCCGCGTCTGGCCGTGCAGTTGCTGGTCGCCGTCGCTCTGGCGTCCGGCGGAGTCCAGGTGACTGTGTTTGCTCCGTGGCCCTGGCTGGGCTTTGTCCTGACGATTGGCTGGATTCTCGTCCTGGTCAACTCGTTCAACTTTCTCGACAACATGGACGGCCTCAGTGGCGGTATCGGCCTGATCGTGTCGTTGCTGTTTGCGATCATCATGCTGACCTCGCTCAGTGAACCGCGCTGGTTCGTTGCTGCCGTACTGCTGGTCCTGGCCGGAGCCCTGTGCGGGTTCCTGTGGTGGAACTGGTCTCCGGCCAGCATCTTCATGGGCGACACGGGCAGTTACTTCATCGGGCTGATCATCGCGACCATGACCATCGTCGGCACGTTTTACGAAGAGTCACCGGAAATCGGCCGCCACGTGATCCTCGCCCCGTTGTGCGTTCTGGCGGTGCCACTCTACGACACAGCAACGGTCATGCTGATCAGACTCCGGCAGGGCCGCAGCCCCTTCCAGCCGGATCGCAGCCATTTTTCACATCGCCTCGTCGAACTGGGTCTCCAGCCTCGGAATGCCGTCCTGACTGTCCATCTTACGACACTGACGACCGGACTCGGTGGTCTGCTGCTGTACCAGCTCCCCGACTGGAACGCCGCCGTCATCGTCCTGGGGCTGATCGCGTGCGTGCTGCTGATCATTGCGATTCTGGAAACCGCCGGACGGTCGTAAGCCGATCGAACCTGTTTTCGAAAAGTAGCGGATGGCTGGTTGATCGATGATTTGCGATGTGAAAGCCGTGCCGCAGGTGTGCCTGGTTCATCCGATGATCCAGCCTGACACTTCGCAAATCACATATCATCAATCGACAATCATCAATCACATACCAGTGCCGCAATTTAGCTCTGGCTTCCTGACGAGTCTCAGAATCAACCGCAAATCTCGCGAGGCACCATCATGACACCGAAGTTCAATTTTCTGTTGATTGCAGTGACAGTACTTTCAATCGGTGTCGTTCAACGTGCGACGTCGGCTGAAATGGCTATGGGATTCCGTGTTGGCGAAGTCACGCAGAACTCGGCAATCGTCTGGACTCGGATCACCCGCAACGCCCAACGGAACTGGGACGGATTTCGTGAACCCACGAAACGCGAGCCGCGAGTCGCCGAGTACTCGCCTTCGGCAGTCAAAGTCGACGACAGGGAAGGCGCGACGCCTGGTGCGGAGGGACAGATTCGTGTGGCATGGTCTACTGGCAAGGACTTTGGACAGGCACAGGTATCGGACTGGGTCGCCGTCGGTGAAGAGACTGACTTCGTCCATCAGTTTTCACTGACAAAGCTACAGCCGACTACTGAATATCACGTCAAGGTAGAAGCGAGGGATTCGAATCAGGCAAAGGTCACCGCGACCACGACCGGTTCGTTCGGGACTCCAGCAGCGGCGGACACCTGGCAGGACGTCAGTCTGGGCGTCGTGACCGGGCAGTCGTACTGGGACCTCGATCACCGTGATGGGTACCACATCTATCCGGCGATGCAAAAGCTGAAGATTGACTTCCTGGTTCCGACAGGAGACACGGTGTACCTCGACAGCGAATCGCCTCGCGCCAGGACGGTCGACCTCGCAAGGTATCACTGGCATCGGATGTATTCGCTTCCGCGGCATGTCGAGTTTCACCGACACATTCCCGGCTACTGGGAAGTCGATGATCACGACACATGGGTTAATGACTGCTGGTCGACCATGAAGGCGGCGTGGATGAACCCTCTGACGTTCAATCAGGGGTTCGCGATCTATCGTGAGCAGGTGCCGATGGGCAAATTGACCTATCGCACGGTCCGCTGGGGTAAGGGACTGCAAATCTGGCTGGTCGAGGGAAGGCCGTACCGATCACCGAACACCATGCAGGACGGGCCCGACAAGACCATCTGGGGCAAAGAGCAGCTCGCGTGGGTGCAGCGCACCGTCAAAGCAAGCGACGCGGACTTTCGTGTGCTCATCAGTCCAACGCCGATCGTCGGACCCGACCGGGATCGTGGGAAGAACGACAATCACGCCAACGACTCGTTCGCCCACGAAGGAAACCTGTTCCGCTCATGGACTGCCGATCAGAAGCTGAAGAATTTCTATACCTGCTGTGGAGATCGACACTGGCAGTACATGTCGATCGACCCGAAAACGGGACTGAGGGAGTTCTCGTGCGGTCCGGCCAGTGATGCGCATGCCGGTGGAAATCCGAAGCAACCCGACTGGCAACCGTTTCTGCGTGTTAAGGGTGGGTTCCTTTCAATCGCCGTCAGCAAAGTGGACGGAACGCCGACGATCGCCTTTCGACATCACGACGTACATGGGAAAGTCGTCCATGAATTCGTGTCGACTTCTACTCGCAACGAGCGGTGACGCCTGATTCTTCGTGCAATTCCACGGGTCGAGCAGCGACCCAGGACCCTCCATTTGCCACTCGCGTTGAAGAGTCTCGACGCGGCCGAAACGCCGCCGTGTGCTGCAAAGTAGATTAACCAGCTTGTACGCTTGGAATTCTGCGCAGTCTGGGTAGCATGGATTGACAGGTACTCGTTCGAAAGAAAGCGAGCACAAACAAGGCACGAATTGGCACCGTTGAAAGGTACTGGGCTATGTTGAGATTCCGAGCGATTGATTGGTTGCTGTATCGGCTGGCACGCAGCACACAACGTAGTCGACGCGGACTTGTACGGTCCGGTTACTCGGTCCCGACTCAACAGCTTGAAGCACGTGTCGTGCTGACTGCCCCGACCATCACATCCGCCGCGACGGTCTCGGTTGCTGAGAACGCAACGGCTGTCACCACGGTCACTGCATCGGACTCAGACACTCCAGCTCAGACACTGACGTTTTCGCTGACAGGCGGAGCTGATCAGTCTGACTTCTCGGTCGACAGCGCGACGGGCGTGCTGACATTCAACACCGCTCCAGATTTTGAGAGTCCCTCGGACGCAGACATGGACAACCTGTTCGAGGTCACCGTGCAGGTCAGCGATGGCACTGAGACCTCGACGCAGGATCTGATGGTCACCGTAACCGACGTTGCGGTCGCCAGTCTGACTCTTCCGGATGGCGGCGGTTCCTTCACCGCGCAAATCTCGGGATTGAATCTTCAGGTGAGTTCGGCAACCGGCCTCATTCTCGACACTCCGCTGGAAGACGCGGGCAGCCTGACGATCTTCGGGACGAGCAGTGACGAGACTGTCACTCTTAACGGCACGATGTCGGCGTTTACCGGGGCTGTCTCCGTCAGTCTGAACGGTGGCAACGACACGATGGATTCGACCGCGGTGACGATTGATGTCCTCTTCAACGGCGGAGGCAACAACGATTCGTTTCTGGGAGGCGTGGGTAATGACACCGTGCTGGCAGGTTCGGAAAACGACGTTGTCAGCGCTGGTGGTGGCAATGATCTCGTTCTGCTGGGTGCCGGTGACGACACGTTCATAGCTGGCGACGGCAACGACAGTGTTCGAGGCGAAGCGGGAAACGATGTCATTTCCGGTGGTGCCGGTACTGATCTGCTCAACGGTAACGGGGGGAGCGACTCGATTTTCGGCGGCGCTGACAACGACCGACTTCTGGGTGGGTCCGGTCAGGACTTTCTGAACGGCGAAGACGGCGATGACACTCTCCGCGGGCAGGGAGCACCCGACACGCTGGCTGGCGGGGCAGGGTTCGACACTTTGATCAGGGATTCGAGTGACACGGTATTTCAGGGTGACGCGCCTGAAGGGACCGGAGGTGGTACGACGGGCGGATCGACGTTGAACGTCACGCTGCCAACGGGGGGTGGTGCCTTCACAGTGCAGGTCAGCCTGGGTCAACTCCAGGTCGTGTCCGGCACAAGTACAGTGATCAGCGAATCTCTGTCCGGAGTTACGTCGCTGGTGATCAACGGCACGACGGCTGCCGAAGCTCTGACGCTGGATGCTTCCGTGGATGACTTCAGCGGTGCGATCACTGTGAACGCCAGCGGCGGAGCGGATTCGCTCGACTCAACGGCGATCACCGCAGGCGTTGTCTACAACGGCGGCAGCGGCGAAGACACTTTCACTGGTGGAGCGGGCAACGACACCGTCAATGGCGGGTCGTCCGATGACACCATCTCCGGCGGTGATGGTAATGACTCAATCATCGGTGGTGGCGGTGACGACTTCATCGACGCCGGAGCCGGTGATGATTTCGTCCGAGGAGTGGGTGGCAGCGACACGATCAGCGGTGGAGCGGGCAACGACTTCCTCAACGGCAACTCAGGCCGAGACGTGATTAATGGCGGAGCCGATAACGATCGGCTGCTGGGCGGTTCTAACCGCGACAACATCAACGGCGGTGCGGGTGACGACGTCGTCAATGGTCAGGGCGGTGCGGATACTGTGAGCGGTGGTGACGGGACAGACGTTGTCCGAACAGGTCCTGGCGACGTTGTCGATCCCGATGCGGGCGGCGACGATCCCGTGGTCCCACCCGTCGGAATTCTGACCGTTGGACTGCCTTCGGCCGGCGGGACGTTTACCGTGCAGATCAGTGGCGGACAGTTACAGGTTCTCTCCAGCACGGCGACCATCTTCGATCAATCGATCGCCACGGTTACGGCGATCGTGATCAACGGTAGTGACTCTGCCGACATTGTGACACTGGATTCATCGGTCTCTGGATTCAGCGGACCGTTCACGTTCAACGGAAACGACGCGGCCGATTCGCTCAATGCTGCCGCTATCAGCATTGGATTGGCGTTCAATGGCGGCGCCGGAGCTGACACCTTCCAGGGCGGATCAGGAAATGACGTCGTCAACGGAGGCCTGTCGAATGACAACCTGTCTGGAAACGCCGGCAATGACACGATCTTCGGTGGGGGCGGGGCTGATGTTCTCAGCGGAGGACTCGGAAACGACCGGATCGCCGGTGAAGGTGGCAATGACACAATCAGCGGCGGCGAGGGAGACGATTTCCTGAACGGACAGTCTGGCAGCGACGTCATCACCGGTGATGACGGAGACGACGTCGTCCTGGGCGGCGCAAGAGGTGACAATCTGAACGGTGGACTCGGTTCCGACACCGTCCGCGGCCAGGGAGGCGCCGATGCGGTCAACGGTGGCGGCGGCGGATCGGATGTCGTCCAGCAGTAAGGTCGCACGCGACATCAGTGTTCCGTCAGGGCTCAGTTTGCCTGTAGCCGGATTCGCAAGAATTCGGGCCGCTTCAGACAGGCCGTCCGAAGTGTTGCGACTCCGGCTACACCGACAAGTGTCGGACTCGGTCCTTCTTCCTGGGCTGGGCGTCTTGCGTCGCATTGCACACATGGTGCCACGACATTTGCATGGAGGCGAGCAGGTTGGACAGAGTTAGCCTCTCCGGTTCTTGCTCCGCCGAATCGAGAGTACGCGTTCACAGGCGTTTTCGACGCTCTCAGGCGAACACGGCCTTCCTTGATGAGTCTGCCGCACGCTGACAAATCCCGAAGAGAAACGGCGGGTAATCGTCGTAGGAGTCGAACCGGAGCGGGATAATGTTCATGGACATTAACTCTTGGTCGGCATCCTGCTCGTCATCGGGTCCAAGCAACCACACGCCGACCGTTCCCCGGCATTCCTTGATCTGGTCAGCGTTGTCCGAGAGCGCAGACATCAGCGTTGCTGAGTTATTGGAAAGGCCGACGAAAAGCGCGACCTTTCGAAGCAGTAGATCGCGCAGAAGTCCATCCCAAGGGTTCAGTCGGTCTCCCATTCGCTGAAAGAATGATGCGCGGCTAAAGACGAGGTCGTCCGACATTGTCAAATTTTCACTGGCAGCCCCATCGTCGCTCGATGGAAGGAATCCGTGCGGGTGATAGACAGCCACATCAACGTCACCACGAACGGCGGGCAAACTAGTCACGGACTGACTCCTAAAGCCGTGGAGCCCAAGATATCTCTCCAGTACATCGTCGAAGTTGAATGTCAGAACTTCTGAGATGGATCCTCTTAGAGATTTCATCAATAGCGCACCAAGAGCGTTCAACAGCCGACTATCGAAAAGCTTTTCGTCACAGGGAATGTTGCGATACAGAGCCTTGCGCACGAGGGACTTGTACTCGTCCCCGGCCATTCGTTCGACGCCGCTCATGAACTTCATCAGGTTGTCGGTAGACGTGTCTTCCTCCACTTCGTCGTTAGTCCCTGCATCAGCGATGCAATCGGCGACAAGATTGCGCCAATTCTGAAGCCCTAGTCTCGCAGACGCACCCGCACCAAGAAACAACGACAGGGACCCCTGCCGAAGATGACGTGCCAAGGGAACGAGACACTTCGCGGGATCACTTGCAAATACTTCGAGTGGAACGACGCTATCCATCTTCAGCCGCCATGTCCTTAATGCCGCGCCGAAGGGGATAGTCCGTCGTGTCTGTCAGTACTTTGCATTGATCCATAACCGACAGGAATTCAAGCAGCCATGGGACGTTGACACCGTTATCGCGGGCACGGAACCATAGGTTTCCGTGTACATCAGTAGAAACAGATAGCGACACACTTGTGTCCTTGTATTTCAGGCTCACGCGACGAGGATCAACCTGAATTCCGTGAAGGCTCGATTTCAGGCGATCATACGAGTCGGACCGAATGACATCCTTCCCACTGATCGTCAGACCGGTGGTACGACCGTCACCTACGACTCGAAACCGAACGGACGACGCATGCACGGTTGATGACTCAAGCGTGTCTACGTACATGTGCTTAATTAACTCGTCCAACTTGATTCTCTTGAATGTTCTCCGGGTCCCCTTTGTCTTTTCGTGAATAACGGAGAACACGTCGACGGCCATCGCGGAAAACGGCACAGCCAAGAGGAACACGGGACGACGACGACGGTTCCACTGCACGATATAGAAGTCGTACCAATAGCGAGCGTCGTCTTCCGGATCTCGAATTGACTCGAGCACATTCTCGTCAGTGACGTAGGTCTTGCTCAAGCTAAGGAATCCGTGAAACGCTTCACCCTTTGGCTTTCTGTCTGCTGGACCCTGTCTGACAGACAGGTCGTTTAATTCCCTTCCAGAAGACCATTCCTTTGGCAGTAATTTCATCACGTCGCTGGGTGACGAAAGATTGGCGGCTTGGAAGAGAATTGCGCGAAACTCCCTCTTTCCATTGAAGTTCACATCAAGGTGTGCCATTGACCAGTACCTCTAACTGGAGGATGCGCAGGCCAGATACAACCACGCTGAACGGTATTCCAGAGACAGCGATCCGCCCTCAGTATCTCCATCGAGGAATCGTCGAATTCGATCCACAAGCAGCGCCGACGGACTCCTCACGGCAGAGTCCGTGAACTCACCTGCCCTTAAGTTGTACCACACGGACTCGTCGTCAGCGTCCAGCAGATCGTCAATGTTCAACTCTGCTGCGATACCAGTCGAAGCCAGACATTGAGCGGTTAGGCGTCGTTCAGAATTAACTTACCCGCTTCGCCTGTTTTTATGTGGGTGAATCTCATAATTCCAGTCGCCGTGAAAAGCATTACGTTTTAGACGCACGCTCTGCATCTCACTGTCCGTCACCTTCC
>Ga0209402_10006612_pt1 | contig 10083 bp, 9 predicted proteins | sample ArcticOcean_MG_C_3_FD_187437 | JGI IMG/M metagenome (GOLD analysis project Ga0209402, IMG submission 187437) | Marine microbial communities from western Arctic Ocean - ArcticOcean_MG_CB8_126 (SPAdes) (version 2) | ecosystem: Environmental > Aquatic > Marine > Oceanic | place: Arctic Ocean... | reverse complement strand
AGTCACGACAAATTCTAGCTCGCGTTGGGTTACAAGAAAGAATGGGGCATAAACCTTCAGAGCTATCAGGTGGTGAGCGACAGCGAGTCGCTATTGCCCGAGCCCTAGTTACGAATCCCAAATGTGTTTTATTAGATGAGCCGACAGGAAATTTAGACAGACATACGGCGTTGGAAATACAGCAATTAATGTCAGATCTCAATGAATCGCTAAGCACAAGCTTTATCGTTGTGACTCACGATGAGCGATTGGCCGATTCAATGCAAAGAATATTAGTTTTGAGTGACGGTAGTCTAAAAGAATTTGCTACTCAGCAGAGTGCTATGCCCAATTTTGCAGTCTCTGTTGGTGAAAATGGTGTGGATGACTAATGAATTCTAACCCTAGCTCATTTGCTCGCTACATAGCGTTGCGTTATGTCAGTGTCGGCAAGCGCAGTCAGTTAGTTTCGTTTATGTCGGCAATTTCTATTTTTGGCTTGGCTTTAGGTATCGCAATTCTTATTACGGTGCTGTCTGTGATGAATGGCTTCGATCGAGAGATGCGAGAGAATATTCTCGGTATTGTTCCTCATATCACCATCAATTCAGATGAAAACCTTAGTATTGATGCTTGGTTGGAAATCCAAAACCTGGTAAATGATAATCCTCAGATCGTATCCGCTGCGCCAGTCATTAACACTTTAGGTGTAGTTGTTAGCGACGCTGGCAATAAAGGGGTTTTAGTAAATGGCATCGATGCCGGATCAGAAACTTCAGTTTCAGCGATAGACCGGTTTATGCAGGCAGGATCCCTTGAAACACTGCAGAACAAGAAATGGGGATTAGTTCTGGGTCAAGGGCTGGCCAATAAATTGGGGCTTGCACTCGGTGATCAAATCGATCTGTTTTCCCCAGTAATCAATCTAAATCCAATTACCCCTCTCGCTACATTCCGATCATTTGAAGTGGTTGGAATTTTCAGGGTAGGCACTCAGGAATTAGACAGTGAGTTGGTAATAATTAATATAGATGCGGCTCGGGTATTATTCCGCCTAAGATCGCCTTTTAATGGTTTGCGCTTACGAACCGTCGATGTGTTGGAAGCCGACGCTGTGCGGGCGAGCTTATTAAACGTTTTGCCGGCAGGCTCAGAAGTTAGGAGTTGGACATCGCAATTTGGCAGCATCTATGAAAATATCAAATTCTCGCGCAACATAATTAGTTTTATGCTGTGGCTACTCGTTGCTGTTGCTGCTTTTAACTTGGTGGTGAGTTTAATTATGATAGTGCGAGATAAGACAGCAGACATTGCGATCTTAAGAACACTTGGTGCCAGTCCTAGGACCATAAATAGAGTATTTATGTGGCAGGGTGGTTTTATTGCTCTCCTCGGGATTGTTATCGGTGTTGCTTTTGGAATCTTCGGGTCGCTGCAAATCACTGCTTTCGCTGCATTTATTGAACGACAATTTTCTGTACAGTTGCTCAGTGCCGAAGTTTATCCAATCGATTTTTTGCCTTCGCAGTTGAGTTATGTGGATATCATAATTGTGATTTTTGGTGTCATGGTGCTGTCATTGCTTGCTACTATTTATCCCGCCCGGCGCGGAGCTGCCATTCAGCCTGCTGCTGCTTTGCGTACTGAATAATTCAGTAAGTCAAGAATTCGCGATTAATCTATAGGCTTTCTAAGGAAAGATAGTGCAGTCACATTCTTCTCGCCGCAGAGTTAGGCTTTTACTGACTCGGTTTTTCATGGCCAACGCTGAGAATTAAGCAGTTTATTAGTTGTTGTATAAATCAGGCATCTCCGTCTAGTGCCGATAACCTTTAGACGTGGTGCGTGAGGTGTTTCATTGGTCCTGGTAATCAGGTTATGTCAAAAACAAAAACGATTATGGTAGAGTAATGCGCTTAATAAATGGAGAGGAAGCGTGGTAGAAATAGTTAGGGGAGGTGGATGGTTAATGCTCCCAATAATGCTTTGTTCCATCGTCGCCATCGCAATAGTAATTGAGCGATTCTGGACCTTAAGTGCTGCTCGCATTATTCCCAAGTACGTTCTTGCCCAAGTTTGGACCTGGTTGAAGAATGATCAGCTCGATTCTAGCAAGTTACGTGAACTTAGACTTTCTTCTCCTTTAGGACAAATATTAGCCGCAGGTTTGTTAAGTTCCCGCTATGGCCGTGCGGCTATGATCGATAGTATCGGGCAGACAGCCGCTCAGGTAGTCCATGATATGGAGCGTTATTTGAATACGTTGGGCACGATAGCCGCAATAACTCCATTATTGGGTTTGCTCGGCACTGTTGTCGGTATGATCCGGGTATTCAGTGAAATCATGTTGCAGGGTACAGGTAATGCAAATGCCTTAGCTGGTGGAATTTCAGAAGCTTTGATTACTACAGCAGCTGGCCTTACTGTTGCAATTCCAACCTATATGTCTCACCGCTTCTTTACTCGGCGAGTAGATTTCTTGGTAATTAATTTAGAACAGGAATCGATAAAATTAGTAGATGCTTTGCATAGCGACCGCAAGGTCGAAGTAAAGTAAGCAAACAGTATGTTGTTGTTTTTTCCAAGATTCAAAATAGTTACTTTCTAATTATGATAAGCAATTATTAGTCAAATGATTAATAGCTAAGCAGTTTCCAGATGAAATTTAAGCGTGCAGTAAGAGAAGGCCTCACGATAAATATGACGCCACTGATTGATGTTGTCTTTCTGTTGCTGATTTTTTTCATGGTGACTACTACCTTCAGTAGGGAAACTCGATTAATGGTTAATTTACCTGAGGCCGATGCGGAGCTCGCCAACACAGACGCGACTTCGATTGAAATTATTGTAGCGAGAGATGGCACATATTCTATTAACGGTAGGGCGCTAATCAACAATCGGCTCGAAACATTAATTCGCGGTCTGGAATTAGAATCAACAGGAGATCGTAACTTACCAATCGTGTTAATTGCTGACGCCGAGGCCACTCATCAGTCAGTAGTTACCGCAATGGATGGAATAGGGCGGACAGGATTCACGCGATTAAGTATTGCGACACAGCGACCAGAAGACGTTGAAGATGCCGCGTCTGCCCCCAGATAAATAAGCCATGCAAAACGAAACCGACAATAGATTCAACGAAATTACGAAGCCTGAAAGAAAAGGCTCAAAGCGAAATAAGAAGGAAAGAAAAATGGATGATGCTGCTAATATAGACCAAAAATATAGCGGCTGGCAGCTCTATAAACGCTTATTTAGCTATGTGATGCCACATAAGTTAGTTATGTACTATGCGGTTTTGGGTTACCTGATTTTTGCGACCACATCTCCAGCCACAACTTATTGGCTTGGCTGGACTGTCGATGCTATTAACGCGGAAAATTTCTCTGAAGTAAGACTGCTTAGTCCCATTCTCTGCGTATTGATTGTGTTAGTGAGAGGTATAGGTGGCTTCACTGGCAGCTATGCATTGGCGGCAATATCAAATCATGTAATACATAAGCTCCGCTGTGATCTAATTGAGCACTTAATTGCACTTCCTTCATCTTATTTTGATAAGAATACTTCGGGGAAGCTGGTGTCCAAATTTACTTATGATGTTAATCAAGTGACAGGTGCTGCCAGTAATGCAGTCGCAGTGATCATTCGGGAAGGATTTACAGTTATCGGTTTGTTGGCCTTTTTGCTTTATATTGATTGGCAGTTGAGTTTAACTTTTTTAATTATTGCGCCATTTGTAGGCAAAGTTGTGAGTATCGCTTCAAAGAGATTTAGAAGATTTAGTACTCAGATGCAAGATTCTATGGCAGATGTTACACAAATAACTAATGAGTCGATCAAAGGGCATCGGGTAGTGCGCACATTTACTGCTGAAGATTTTATCAGTGCTAAGTTGTTGGATGCCAGTGAGAAAAATCGCGGGCAGAATATGAAAATGGCATTTACTCGAAGTGTTAGTACTCCGTTCGTTCAATTTATCGTCAGCATCGCCATGGCAATTTTAGTCTGGCTGGCATTGTCCCCGGATTTTTTTGCTGACAAAACTTCAGGAAATTTCGTTGCGTTTTTGGGTGCGGCAGGATTGCTGGCAAAACCCATTCGACAATTAACTCAGGTTAATTCTGTGGTGCAAAGAGGGCTTGCTGCAGCTCATAGTATTTTCACCTTATTAGATGAAAGCGTTGAGACAGACGAAGGGACACATTCAGTCGAAAATGTTACTGGTAAAGTTACCTTTAGTGATGTTGGCTTTTCCTATAACAACAGAAATAAAAAAGCATTAGATAGAATTAATTTTACCGTAGAGCCTGGACAAACTATTGCGCTAGTGGGTAAGTCTGGTAGCGGGAAAACCAGTTTGGTTAGTTTGATCCCGAGGTTCTATGAGTGCACTGAGGGAAAGATAGAGCTGGATGGTGTGGTCCTGCAGGATTATAAATTAGGCAATCTCCGCCAGCATATATCCTTAGTTACCCAGCAAGTTGTCCTCTTTAACGGTACAGTGGCAGAGAACATTGCCTATGGTACGCCAGAATTGGATGAAGCGAAGATTGTGGCAGCAGCGACCAATGCTCACGCGATGGAATTTATCGAACATTTAGAGCATGGGCTGCAGACCCAGGTTGGAGACGATGCGGGGCTATTGTCTGGAGGTCAAAGGCAAAGAATAGCTATTGCCCGTGCCTTGCTGAAAGATGCACCGATACTGATATTCGACGAAGCGACATCCGCGCTGGATTCGGAATCAGAAAAACACATTCAGCAGGCATTGGATGCTTTGATCAAAGGTAGAACTACATTCATTATAGCTCACCGTCTATCCACAATTGAGAATGCAGATTTAATACTGGTCATGGATAGCGGCAATATCGTTGAGTCTGGTACTCATGCTGAGCTTCTTTCTGCTCACGGGCTTTATTCCAGGCTTCATAAAATTCAGTTTTCTGATAAAGGCGTGGCACTTTAAAACACGCCTCACACTAATTATCTTCAATGGTGATTGCGAGTATTTTTCTAAATGACCTTTTTAGAAACAGCATGGCACGAAAAGGCTGGGTGGCTAATTATACTTTGGCCTATCTCGATTTTATTTCGGCTGCTAGCTCTTTGTCGTCGGCGCCTACAGCAGATTTCATCTCGGCCCTCTCATATTAATGTTCCCATTGTTGTGGTTGGGAATATATCTGTAGGGGGCACCGGCAAAACTCCAGTAGTAATTGCTTTGGCAAAGAACTTGAAGAGTCTTGGTATTAATCCTGGAATAATCAGTCGAGGTTATGGTGGTTCAGCAGCTGCGTATCCTTTGATAGTAAATTCAGATTGTGAAGTAAGTGCCTGTGGTGATGAGGCTCTGCTTATTCAAGATAAAACGAACTGTCCCGTCGTGGTTGATCCAGATAGAACCGCTGCTATAAATCTTTTAATGCAAAAATTTAGGGAAGAAATAGATCTGGTTATTAGTGATGATGGGTTGCAACATTATAAACTCTATCGCGATTTGGAAATTGCGGTTGTTGATGGCAATAGGTTATTTGGCAATGGGCTTTGCTTGCCAGCTGGTCCACTTAGAGAGCCAGTCTCGAGACTCTTAGAAGTTGACCACATTATTGTCAACGGTGGATCAAATGACAAAGAGAATGACTCTAGACATGTCTCTCGCAAGCCGGCTCAAACTAGTTCCGCAAATAACTTCATTGAGTGTGCATTAGCTAAAGGTCATAAAATGGTGCTAAAGCCGACATTTTTAATCAATTTATTATCCGGAGAGCGGCGTCCTTTTCTTGGAGCTCCATTTAATATTGGAAATACAATACAAGCCGTATCGGCAATTGGGAATCCAGAAAGGTTTTATGCCCTGCTGGAAAGGCTACCTCACCAGATGGTGAGGTTTAGTTTTCCCGATCACCATCTTTATCGAGAAGAAGACTTTGAAGCGAAAGGTATTGATATGAAACAGCCTATCGTAATGACTGAGAAAGATGCGGTGAAATGTCGTGATTTTGCAAATTCTTCTTTTTGGGTGTTGGAGGTTTCTGTGGGTCTTCCGAATGGCTTTACCGAAAATCTAGTAGGTCAATTAAATTTAGAGCAAGGGTAGACTGAGATGTTAGATAAAAAACTGCTGAGTATTCTTGTGTGCCCTGTATGCAAGGGAGAGTTGCACTACCTTAAAGACGCTGCAGAACTGGTTTGCACTGGTGACGCATTGGCGTTTCCTATCCGCGATGATGTGCCTGTGATGCTAAGCAATGAAGCAAGAGAAATAAGCTTTGCTGAACGTGAGAAACTTCTATGAGTTTTTCGGTGGTTATTCCCGCAAGATTTGCAGCTAACCGGTTGCCCGGTAAGCCGTTACTTGATATTTGTGGCAAACCGATGATTCAGCACACCTATGAAAAGGCTTTAGCTAGCAAAGCAAAGTCTGTAACCATAGCCACAGATGATCTTCGGATAAAAGATGTAGCGGAAGGCTTTGGTGCGCAGGTTTGTATGACCTCATCTGCACATACATCGGGTACCGATCGTATTCAGGAAGTCGTAACTCAACTTAAGCTAAAAGACCAAGAAGTCATTGTTAATGTACAAGCAGATGAACCACTATTACCTCCCGCCGCTATTAACCAGGTGGTTCAAAACCTGCAGACTCGAGATGGTGTCGGTATCGCTACCCTCTGTGAATTGGTGACAGAGCAGGGGGAAATAGACGATGCCAATGTGGTAAAGGTGGTCATGGACAAAGATGGCCAAGCGCTATATTTCAGTCGTTCTACACTCCCGTGGCAAGCTAGCGCCTCGGCGCAGAATTGTTACCGGCACATTGGTATCTATGCCTATCGAGTAGTGGTATTGAACCAATTTGTTCAATGGCCTGTTTCGGAACTTGAGTTGTCTGAGAAACTAGAACAGCTCCGAGCTTTACATAACGGTGTCAAGATCCATGTCGCGGTCACCAATCAACGGATACCGCCAGGTGTCGACACAGAGAGAGACCTCGATGCAGTGCGGGCTCTTTTAACACGAAGTGACTAAGGATTACCGCAATGGAAGGGTTTAGCGGTAAAGGAAAGATCAGTGTATTGATGGTTTGTTTAGGCAATATCTGTCGTTCACCTACTGCTCATGCTGTTATGAAAAAATATATTGAAAACAACGGCTTGTCTCAATCAATTTATGTAGATTCTGCAGGGACTGGGACTTGGCATATTGGGGAGCCTCCTGACAGCCGAGCCATCGCTAAAGCCAGGAAACGTGGGTATCAATTAGAAACTTATAGAGCCCGGCAGGTGAATGCTGCGGATTTTGAGAACTTTAGTTTCATCCTGGCTATGGATGAAGAAAATCAGCGGGATTTGCTCAAGCAGTCTCCCGAGTCCCAGAAAAAGAAAATAAGCTTGTTGTTAGATCATAGCAGCAGTGAGCTAAGTGCTGTTCCTGATCCTTACTACAGCGGAGAAAAGGGCTTCGATCTAGTTTTGGACCTAATAGAGGAGGCTTGTGCGGAGTTGCTTGAAACTCTTAGTTCCAAAATTCAGGCCCATCCCTAAAGGTCATAGACCAAACTTATTATGGAAATATCCAGTCAAGCTTCACTTGGACAATTTAATACCTTTGGTGTTACCAGTCATGCGGCACATTTTGCTGAAGTAACTTCTACGGAGCAGCTGAAGGCCGCCCTAGAGTTTGGTGATTCTAATAACTTGCCTATTCAGATTCTTGGCGGGGGTAGTAACGTCTTATTCGTCCACGATTTTCCTGGTCTAGTCATTAGAATTGCCAGCAGTGGCTGCGAGCAAATATCCACTGAGGGTGAGATTAAGGTCGCTGCTGGTGAGAATTGGCACTATCTGGTGCGCAGTTGCTTGCGAAATGAGTTGCATGGATTGGAAAATCTTGCACTTATTCCTGGTACCGTGGGCGGGGCTCCCATTCAAAATATTGGTGCCTATGGGGTCGAAATTGCACAATTTATCTCCGAGGTGGAAGTCCTAGAGTTGGAAACCGGCAAGATTCGGCTGTTCACAAGGAAAGAATGTGAATTTGCTTATCGAGATAGTATTTTCAAAAACCAGCTAAGCAACCAAATTGTTGTACTCTCCGTAAGTTTTCAGCTAAATCAGGGCCGACCACCAAATATCAGCTATCCCTCGTTATACGAAGCTATCGAGATCGAGTTAACGAAAATTTCCGGGGGTCCGGAAGTTACTCCCCAGCTTGTCTTTGATACAGTCTGTCGAATCCGACGGGCCAAACTGCCGGATCCTGCAGTGATTGGCAATGCTGGAAGCTTCTTCAAGAATCCTGTTGTGTCTCAATCCAAGCATGATCAATTAAGAGACGAGTTCCCTGATTTACCCAGTTTTTCCATAAATGACACTGATCTGGTGAAAATCCCGGCGGCATGGTTGTTGGATCAGGCTGGGTGGAGAGGGCGTTCTCGGGGCGCAGCTGGAGTGCATAAGGATCATGCTTTGGTATTAGTTAACCTGGGAGAGGCAACGGGAGAAGAGATTCTTCTGCTGGCTCAGGAGATGAGTCAGTCGACCCTCGATCGCTATGGCATAGCTTTAGAGACTGAAGTCAGAATTATTTAATTCCTATTAAGGTCGCGGAGGATCAAAAGACTACCAAAAGCATACTTAAATTAATCGTATGGCATTATGCACCAAAGAAGCGCATTATTTGCTCTGACCATAGTTGCTTGGGTCAGGAATGGGCATATGTTGAATCCAGATTAAAAATAATTTGTGGGTAACGCTAATGAATACAAGAAAATATAACCTGAATCGTAGAGCTATAGCTTTGGAAGTGGTTTCATGCTTATACATATGGCACAACCTAAAGAGACCATTGCGCTTGACTTTAGGTCAATAGCGCCAGCGGCCGCCCGTTTAGAAGACTTCCTCGATGAAGCTGGGGATATACGCTGGGATGATTTAACCTTTGGGGCCAGAGCCCCCGCTGTTCCAGGGACTGTGGCTGGTTTGTACCATGCTTGGCAAAAGTTAGGATCGCTCCCATGGCCATTGCTGGTGGCGCCAGCAATAAATTTGGCTAAGGAGGGTATAGTGGTTAGCGAGGATCTAGCATACGCCTTTGCGGAGGCAATGCCGATAATATCGCAATACCCCAGCAGTATAATTGCTTATGCCAAAGATGCAGACACTCCGTATCTGGCAGGAGAGATATTACATCAGCCGGATTTAGCTTGGTCGTTGGAAAAAATCAGCGAGCAAGGAGCTAACGCTTTTTACAGCGGCGATATAGCTGAAAAGATAATCGGATTTATGGAACGATCAGGTGGTTATATTTCCTCGCAAGATCTGCAGCTTTACCAAGTAAAAGAACGCACTCCAATTGCTACAAATTACCGCCAACATAAAATCGTCACGATGCCTCCAAGCAGTGTGGGGGGGTTGGCTCTTTTACAGATGCTTAATGTGTTAAAACAATTTGATTTATCTAGTTTAGACCCGGGCAGCGCAAGAAGCCTCCATTTGCTGGCAGAGGTAATGAAAAGAGTAAATGCTAATCGGCGACAAGGGATTGGTGATACAGATTTTGTTTCGGTTCCAATTGAGGGGATCTTAAGTGAGGAATTGGCTAAGGAAATAGCAGCTAGCATAGACCTAGGAAAGGCATCATCTGTTTCAGTAATTAACCCAATAGATGCGAACCCTTATGAGAGTCGCGAAACCACTCATTATTCCGTTGTGGACGATTTTGGCAATGCTGTCTCAACGAGTTACACGTTAGGTTATTCATTTGGTTCTGGCCTCGTTGTACCAGGTACAGGTATTTTGCTTGATAATCAGATGCGCAATTTTTCTCATAGAGAGCTTGGGCATGCTAATGAAATGACGCCAGGGAAGCGGCCGGTCTCCACTATGACCCCAACTCTGGTATTTGATGTTAATGATGAGATTAAAATAGTTACCGGTACTCCCGGTGGTAGCCGCATTCACAATGTCATAATGCAATTACTTGTGAATTTGATCGATTACCAAATGAATATCGCTGAAGCGACTCATACTCCGCGAATATATCAGGGCTGGCGCACTTCTGAGCTTGCTATTGAGCGAGGAATCAATGCTGATACAAGCTCGT
>Ga0209402_10006611_pt1 | contig 10084 bp, 10 predicted proteins | sample ArcticOcean_MG_C_3_FD_187437 | JGI IMG/M metagenome (GOLD analysis project Ga0209402, IMG submission 187437) | Marine microbial communities from western Arctic Ocean - ArcticOcean_MG_CB8_126 (SPAdes) (version 2) | ecosystem: Environmental > Aquatic > Marine > Oceanic | place: Arctic Ocean... | reverse complement strand
ACCCGTTTTGCTTTTATCCGCGAACATGCAGGTTTTGTTTCCGACCTTGATATTTGACCCGGTGACCGGCACGAATTATTTCGTTGCACAAAAGTAAAGCGAGAACGGGTTGGCTTTTAACGACAATATGCGGTAAGGCTTGCCGCCCCGCATTTTGGCCGGGCTTTGTAAGTGAGTTCAAAGACGCTGCGAACGAAACCCAATGCTTTATTAAGCATTCCCCCTAATTATCAATCTGAATATTTGCTGGTCTATTGCGGTGCAAAGCAGGCAAGGCGGACAATTTGCGCCTAAAATTAAACCCAGCCGGCCGGAGCGTTGAGCAACGGTGACAGATCAACCAATCAGTTTTGCAGATTTGGGCCTGAGTGCCGAACTGTTGAAAGCGATCGCGGATGCAGGCTACGAAAATCCGTCGCCTATTCAGGAAAAATCTATTCCGTTGGTTCTCATGGGGCGGGATTTATTAGGCTGCGCTCAGACCGGTACGGGAAAAACTGCTGCATTTTCCTTGCCGATCATCGATATTTTAGCGCAGGGCATAGCACGGGCGCGCATGCCCCGAGCCTTGATCATCTCGCCGACCCGAGAGTTGGCGCAGCAAATTTCAGAAAATTTTACCACCTACAATAAATTTCATAAGCTCAGCCATGCCGTTCTGATCGGCGGCGAATCCATGCCGGACCAGCAACGATCTTTGTCGAAGCATCCGGATGTGATCATCGCCACGCCGGGCCGCCTGATCGATATGGCTGACCGTGGCAAGCTGATGCTCGGCGGCATCAAGATATTGGTTATCGACGAGGCCGATCGCATGCTCGACATGGGATTTATCCCTGATGTCACGCGCATTGTCGAAATGTTGCCGCGTATTCGCCAGACGCTTTTGTTTTCCGCGACGTTGGGCGCCGAAATCCGAGCTTTGGCTGACGCATTTCTGATCAATCCGAAGGAAGTCACCGTTGCGCCTCCGGCTTCCATCGCCAAAGGCGTTACCCACACCATGATATCCGTGCCCAAATTCCCAAAAGATAAGCGCGCGGCACTGCGTCAGGTGATGGCGCATGAAGATGTGCAGAGCGCGCTGGTCTTTTGCAATCGCAAGAAAGATATAACTGTGTTGCGCAATTCTCTGCGTCGGCACGGATTCGAAGCAGAAGAATTACACGGTGACATGGCCCAGCATCGCCGTACGGAAACGCTCGCCGCTTATAAGAAGGGAGACATCAAGCTGTTAATCTGCAGCGATGTCGCCGGGCGTGGGCTCGACATACAGGGTGTGTCGCACGTCTTTAATTTCGATGTCCCGAATAACGCGGAATCCTATGTACATAGGATTGGGCGAACCGGGCGCGCCGGGCGGGAAGGCAGGGCGATAACTTTGGTAACGTCGGAAGACGCCAAATATATAGATGCCATCTTCAAGCTCATCCGAGTCAATATTCCTATTCTCCCGCTCAACGCGATCGGCAATCAGGCGCCAGCGTTGGGCGTGATTAAGGCCCCAGTTGAGACCCCGATTGAGACCCCGGTTGAGACCCCAGAGAAAACTGAGCCAGAGACCGGCGCGAATGCAGGCGAGGCAACGGAAAGCCAAAACAAGACCCGGGGCCGCCGCACCAGAACGCGCGCAGGAACAAAAGATAACAGCTCGCAGGAAAAGCCAGTACGTGCTGCCCCGAACAACGGGGCAAGGCACCGGCGCCCGAGAGAATCCGAGCAGCGCGCCGAAGAAAATGGTCGCGCCGAAAGCGGGGGTGGTGACAAAGTGATCGGGATGGGGGATCATTTTCCCGATTTCTTACGTGAGCCGTCCAAGCCGAAGCGTGGAGGCAAGAGTTGAAAGCTATCTTCGTGATGGTGAAGTGTGAGTTAGGCCAAGCCTATAAGGTCGCCGACCGCGCCATTGAATCGGTCGAGCAAGTCTCGGAAATCTACTCAATATCTGGACAATATGATCTGCTCATCAAGTCCTATCTTGGTGAGGATCAGGACATCGGCCATTTCGTCACGGAAAAAATTCAAACCCTTGAGGGTGTCCGCGACACATTTACCATCATTACCTTCAAGGCTTTTTCGTAAACCGTTCTAGGATGGGTGGGACCGGCCCTCCGCGAGAGAGCCGGCCCGAAATGATCTACCCAACGGCGCTTTAGGCAGCCTTACTATCCAGCTTTGCCGTGCCATGAATTTCTATTCTTCGCGGCTTTTTCTCTTCCGGTACCTCTCGCGCGAGGTCGACGGTGAGCAATCCATCTTCAAGACCCGCGTTCACCACTTTGATATAGTCCGCCAACTGAAAGCGCCGCTCAAAGCCGCGTTTGGCGATACCCTGGTAAAGCAAACCCTGGTTATCATTTTCCGCTTGTTTCTGAGCCCGTCCGGTTACGGTCAGGGTGGTTTCATGCACGACGACATCGACGTCGTCTGCCTTGAATCCGGCAACAGCCATTGTGACGCGGTAATCGTCTTCGCCGCTTTGCTCGATATTGTAGGGCGGATAGGAAAGATCGCTATCGGCATATTGAGCAGAGCTGTTGAGCATACGGTTCACGCGGTCAAAGCCGACGGCAGTGCGGAACAGGGGGGAGAGGTCATAAGCAGTACGCATTGGATATCCTCCATTGAGCAATATCTTGGCGGGCCGTTATGGCACTTTAGACGAGCCATAATGGCCCCGCCTGTTAATGGCAGCCCCATCATGGCGACTGCCCCTGATCAGAATGTGGGGTGTCTTCAGCCGTCGTTCAAGACGTACCGAAGTTAGTTTTTCCGGTTAATAACCGTTCAACATGTTGCGGCATGATTAGGCTCGCTTGGCCATAATGGCGCTCAGCGAACAGGCTCTCCCCTAGGGACGGCTCCAGATTAAGTTCTACCGTATGCGTACGTCCCCGCGTGCTCACGTCGTGCACAAACCCGGCCGCGGGATACACGCTTCCGGACGTGCCGATGGAGAGGAACAGTTTACACGCATCAAGCGCCTCATCAATTCGGTTTTGCTCAAGCGGCATCTCGCCAAACCATACGATGTGCGGCCGCATTGTGCCTTTACTCTCGCATTGCGCACAAACCGCATCGAGGTTGATGTCGTCCATTTGCTCGCGCACATCGCCGCACAACCCGCATCGGGCCTTGCGCAGTTCTCCATGCATATGAATGAGATTTTGACTTCCCGCTCGTTCATGCAGGTCATCGATATTTTGCGTCACGATCAATACCCGCGACGGCAATTGCGTCTCTAGAAGGGCAAGCGCCCGATGCGCCGCATTGGGCTGGATATCCGGTGCGCCAAGCGCCCGTCTCGGGTGTTATAAAAATCGTGAACGCGCAACGGGTCCTGCTCGAAGGCTTCCGGGGTGGCGACATTCTCGATGTTGTTTTGCGCCCAAATTCCACCCTTGTCGCGAAACGTCTCGATTCCAGATTCCGCCGAGATTCCGGCTCCGGTCAGAACAACGATAGTGCCGCTATCGTAATTACTGGAGTCCATTCGCCATCGATCTTTACCTGTACCCACTTGTTCCGACGTCAATCGATTTGGTCATAGAAAATTTGTTCTCACGGGCCAAGATCAGGCCCGCCATTGGACAGGGCGATAACGACAACCCGGCTCAAATTACTTGCGGACTGATTTCATTCTCGCCTTGGCCTAGGTAAAAAGCGTCAGCACGCCAGTGTAGGTGTATAGACGTCCGTGAGATATTTCGCCATTGCAGAAGAATCCCACCAAGGGTACGTCACCCAACTCGCGCTCGATGATTTTTAATTCTTGCGACGCGTCACCGAACATATTGGGGCCACGCGCCAGGCAGGAAAAATAAACGCCACCCTTTGCCGGCGTGGCCGTCCGTTTTTTTAAATCGGACAGCATGCGCACGAGATCGGCCTCCGCCGCTTGCGCATCGCGGCGGCAAAATTGCACCGATTGTCCGGTTTCAACAATTTCACCGATGGCCACGAGCTGCCGCTCCACGTCAATTCCTGCAAGGTTCCGAACTAGATAGTCGCCGGTATCGGAATGTGCGATCGGCAGGGCGACAAATATGTAGCCCGCGACACGCTGCAGGTCGCGCGCCAGCAAGTCGCCGATGTCTTCTTTAAAAACTTCGAGCGCTGGGCGGCCGTCCAGTTCGATGAGGACGTTTTCTTCGCATGCCGTTATTTGATGGCGGGGCGCGATCGGCATACAACTTTGGCTGAGGGCGGTGACGATCGGAACATCCTCCGCCAGTAAGACTCCTGATACCCCGCCGTCGCACACAGTGCCGGATATCTGTGAAAGCTCGCCACGAGAAGACGTCAGTCCGCCGACAAGAAATCCATTCAATTGGTCGGCAAGTGTCGCGATGATTTCGGGAATTTCGCCATTGCGCGGGTCGCCATGTACGACCGCAAACCTGCTTTCCCGGGATTTAGCCCAGCTGGCAATCTCCGGGGGCAAGGAATCCGGGCTGTTCAGAGATTTCAGCAGACGAAATCCATCTTGCGGCAATTCGGTTACCAGCACAGCCAAAGCGGGCTGGTCAAAATATTCATGGCCGGTCGCGCATATGCCCATGCCGACACTGCCAACCCAATCGGCGATTGCCGTCTCCTTGCGCAACAGAGCAAGAATTTTTTTCGCATCGCTGGACAGACCGTCGGTCATATAAACCAGACCGAGATACTCAAATCCGGGTCGATTTTCTAAGCCGCTCAATTCCGTAAGGCACGTCTCGGTGATCTTCTTCCAATCCGTGCCGGAAGCATGGGCGAGTGCGAACCTATCCATCGGACAGCGTCAACTCCGTTACCAAATTTGATGATTGTGAATTGGCAAGATAACACATTCAGGCGTCTGCCAAGGATTGTCCGAGCCAAGCGGCGGCGCGGAGGACAGTTGCGTCATCGCCACGCCGGCCGACCATTTGAACGCCGAGCGGTAAGCCATTGGCGCCGGTCATGCCCGGCACATTGACGGCGGGGACACCGAGCGTTGTCCAGGCGAGTGTCAACAGCCGGCTCCCCGTACTCTCCAGACCAAGCGGCGCTTCGCCCGGCGTGGGTGCTGTAATCGCGGCGTCGAAATCGGCCATGACTTCCGCGAATGCCATTCGCATGGCGTAAATCCGTGCCAGCATGTGCAGGTAATCGTCGGCGCCAATACTTCGTCCTTTCACCAGCCTTGCGCGCAGCATCTCGGAAAGCATCGGGCCACCGCGCTGCATGAGGGACCACATATTGTGGCCGATTTCGGCGAACATTACAGTCTGATGTGCGTCCACGATATCAGCAAAGTTTTTGCCCATGTCGCGCGGCTCGGCGCCAAGCTCGGCGGCAAGCTTTTCGTAGCGTTCCGCGCAATCGGGTTCCATGTCACCCCAGGTCGGGCCGCGCAGGAAGGCAAGGCGCGGGGGCGCAAACTGCCCTGTGAGCGCCGCGTTGAGCTGAGTAGGAGCTTGTCCCTGAGCATGTGGGTCGCTGCCGTCATCGCCTGATATAGCGTCTATCGCCAGCGCCAAATCGTTGGGCGAATTGGCGAAGACGCCGACATGGTCCAGCGTTTCGGAGAGTTTCAGCACGCCGGTGCAGGGAATGATCCCGAGGCTTGGCATCATCGCCCAGACGCCACAAAAGGCGGCCGGGCGAATAACCGAGCCCGCCGTTTGCGTTCCGAGCGCCAGCGGCACCATGCCGGCTGCGACCGCCGCCGCCGACCCGCTCGACGAACCGCCCGGCGTGCGCCTTAAATCATGTGGGTTCCGCGTGCCGCGCGAAGCGCCACAGGCGCATTCCGTTGTGATGGTTTTGCCAAGGATAACGGCTCCGGCCCGGCGCAATCGCGCCACGACTGTCGCGTCGATTGCCGGCATTCGGCCGCGGTCAGTCTCGGTGCCGTTTTCGCTCGGCAGGTCACAGGTATCGATAATATCTTTGATCCCGACAGGGACACCGACCAAAACGCCTCCCGCGGCATCCTCAGAGGCATCCATTCGGCCGGCCTGGTCGATAGCGCGTGCCTGATCGGTGGCAAGGTCCCAGTCCAAATGTTGCCACGCGCCGATTTGCCGTTCGCTGGCGGATATCCGGATTTTAGCATCTTGTACCTGCTGCCTGGCGCTTGAAACGCCGGAACGGACCGACGCGGCTGTTTCCGCGGCACTCATACAGGAATGCAGGGTTATGGTATTTTCTTTCATATCGATCTTAATAGTGCGCACGTCCATCGGCGGTAAACTGAAAAAGCCCGGTGGCGACGAATTATCTGTGCCAACCGTTGCCGTAAAATCGGTGTAGAGTTGTGCTTCGGTTCGTAAACGTCGGGCGCGAATGACCCCAGAACATCTTCAGTTCGGGTAGTGACATCGAAACTTTGGAGCACCTGGTACCTCTCCAGGGCCGGCGCATCGTCCATGTCGGATGTGGCGATGGCACGCTTTCGTTTGCATTGGCGAAGCGTGGCGCATCTATGTTGGGTGTAGAGGACGATCCGCAACGGGCACGGGATAATCGTGCTTTGAGCAGCTTTCAAGGGGTGACCCTCGCCGAGGGCTTCGGACAAAACCTGCCGCAAAACGATGGCACGATGGACTGCGTGATCATGTTGGATTTTCTGAGCCGAGTGGAAGCATTTGACATGGATGACTGCTTGATGGAGGCGTGCCGCGTTCTGAAAGAAAATGACGGGCTTCTTTATGTCGGTGAGTATGATACGGGCGGCTCCTACGATGACTTGGTGCGCATGTTTCATGATCAAAGCGCCGAACGGTCATGGGCGCTCAATGCGCTGCGACGGTTGCCGCAAGATACTGTCGCCTCGGTGCGCGAAATTCACTATGGCTTAAAGCGCCAATTTTCCGATTTCGATAACTTCGTCGCCAGTTTCATGGCTGTTAACGAACCCGGGTTAATGAACGAGAACATGAACAGTGAGAATGTCAGGGCATTGTTCGAGCAGGGCCGCAAAGGAAATGTTTTCGAGTTCGAACAGGCCAGGCGTGACAATCTTTACCGCAGCGGAAATTTTACCCCCGCCGGCGCCTGATACTGGGTCGGCATTGCCATGAGAAAATCCGAGTTATTGTCCGTTGCGCAAATGTATGCCGCCGATGCGGCAACCATTGCGCTAGGCACGCCGGGTATCCAACTCATGGAGAATGCCGGACAAGCGATCACGCGCGAGATACGCAAGCGCTGGCAGCCTTGCCCGGTATCGGTGCTCTGTGGCCCGGGAAACAACGGCGGTGATGGCTTTGTCGTGGCCCGATTGCTGCAAGAAGCCGGATGGCCCGTGCGCGCGGCACTGGTCGGGGCAGCGGAGAGTTTGAAGGGAGATGCCGCAATTGCCGCTGCGCGATGGCAGGGTGCTACGCAAGCGCTCGACATTGCGATCCTCGACGATGCGGAGTTGATCGTCGACGCGCTGTTCGGTGCCGGCCTCGGCCGCGACTTGGATGGTGACGTGCGTGAGGTGGTCGAAGAAATCAACCGCCGCCACATTACTTGTATAGCGGTGGATATTCCGAGCGGCGTGCATGGTGATAGCGGCTTAGTCCTCGGCACCGCCATTCAGGCAGCTGTTACCGTAACATTTTGCCGGCGCAAGCCTGGCCATCTCCTCCTGCCCGGACGCCTGCAAGCCGGCGAGGTTGTATGCGCCGACATTGGCATTCCTGATTCGGTCGTCGGTGGGCTAGGCGTTTCTCTACATGAAAACATTCCTGCCGCCTGGCTACCAAGCTATCCCTGGCCAAGTTCGGGCGGGCATAAATACGACCGCGGCCATGCCTTAGTGATCGGTGGCCCTGCGGTCAGCTCCGGTGCCGCGCGCTTAGCCGCACGGGGCGCCCTACGCATCGGTGCCGGTTTGGTCACGATTGCCGCGCCGGAAGCGGCACTCAGCGTTTACGCAGCGCAACTGACCGCCGTTATGGTCGCCCGGCTGGAAGCGTTGGCCGAGCAATTACGCGATCAGCGCAAGAATGTAGTCCTGATCGGCCCGGGCTGCGGCGTCGGCTCCGATACCCGCCAACGGGTGTCGGACATCCTTGCTACAAAACGCGCCTGCGTTCTTGACGCGGATGCATTGACATCCTATGAAAGCGAGCCGAATCAATTGTTTGAGATACTTAATTCAGAATCAATATTAACGCCACACGCGGGTGAATTCAGCCGTCTTTTTGGCGGCAGTGATGACGATGAGCATGAAGATACAGGCAAGGTGCATCGCGCCCGCGCGGCGGCAGCGCAAAGCGGGGCCGTGGTGGTCTTCAAGGGCGGGGACACGGTCATTGCAGCGCCGGACGGCCGTGCAGCGATCAACGCCAATGCGCCGGCCAACTTGGCCACGGCCGGATCCGGCGATGTTTTGGCCGGCTTCGCACTGGGACTGCTGGCTCAGGGCATGAAGACATTTGAAGCAGCTTGCGCTGCGGTTTGGCTGCATGGCGCCACGGCCAGACGTTTCGGCCCTGGGCTCATCGCCGAGGACCTGTCTGAACAATTGCCTGCCGAGCTTGCCGTTCTCAAACGGATGGCTGCGCAAGGGCACCGGCAATGAATGCAGCGAACGCTTCCGGCGCGCTGGTAGACCGGACCCTGACAAATATCCGCAACGCCTGGCGTGAGATGACGGATTCTGCCCGCGTCGTACTGACCGGTGCCGTCCGACCCGATCTGCCGCCCGAAGATTCGGAGCGTATTGAGCGCCAAATAACCGCCTGCCTCGAAGGCCGTGGCGGAGAAGTATCTGCCCGAGCCCGGGCTGCCGATTTGGGGCGCACGTATTTGTCCCTCGATGCCACCGGAAGAAGGCGGTTTTTACAGCTTTTGGCGAGCTTCGGCGTGGACGACCTAATCTTGGACGAAGCCGCCCAGGCACTGCTTGCGACGTCAGACCAACTCGACCGGGCGGTAGCGTCACGCCGGCTACAAATGGCACTTGTGGCGCCGCGAATGAATCTTCTCCGTCAGTTCAGCGCTTTGCCCAATGGCGTGAAATTCCTTGTCGACATGCGGGCGGAGTTGCGTGAAATCAAAGGTGACGACCCAGATCTGGCGGCGATGGATGCGGATTTAAAAGAATTGCTGACGTCATGGTTCGACATAGGTCTGCTGAATTTACAACGGATTACTTGGAACGCACCTGCTGCGCTGCTGGAGAAATTGGCAGATTATGAGGCGGTTCACGCTATCCGCTCCTGGCAGGATTTGAAGCATCGTTTGGATTCCACGGATCGGCGATTTTATGCCTTCTTTCATCCTAATATGGCGGAAGAACCGCTCATATTTGTCGAAGTAGCGCTGGTTGAAGGCCTGGCCGATAATGTTCAGGAACTGCTCGATTTGAGCGAAACCAGAAAATCTGAAAAATCGGCGGATACGGCGATATTTTACTCCATATCCAACGCCCAGCGCGGTTTGAGCGGAATTTCTTTCGGTGGCTTTCTGATCAAGCGGGTACTCGATGATGTGACACGGGAATTACCGGCAATCAAAACGGCGGCAACACTCTCGCCAATACCAGGCTTTAGAAAGTGGTTGGAGGATCTCATTGAAACCGACGGACAATCTGTATTCACGGCGGCTGAGCAACGCGCCCTGAAAGGCGCGGTCGGCGGCCGTCCCGATGATGGCGAGGGATTATCAGCCCTCTTGGCGTCGCCGTGGCAGCGTGACAAAAAAGCGGCGGAAGCATTGCGGCAACCGTTAACCCGGCTCGGCGCAACTTATTTGTTGACCGCGCGGAATTCATTCGATGAGCCGAGCTACCGGGTTGCGCGCTTTCATTTGAGCAATGGCGCGCGCGTGGAGCGGATTAATTTTCTCGCCGACAGTTCCCAACAGGGAATGCAGCAGTCCTATGGAATGATGGTGAATTATCGCTACAAACCGGGCGATATCGAGGCCAATCACGAAGCATTCAAAGGCGCGAAACGTATCGTCGCGTCCAGCGGAGTGAAATCCTTGCTGTCCAGACGCGAAAGATAACGGTACCGCCCGTTGACTTGTTGTTGCCTACATGGGTGCTTCGTATGTTATATGGCTCCCGCCGGGACAACTGGTTGAGCCGTTTCCGGCGAAGAATCGTAATAAATCGCCA
>Ga0209402_10006608_pt1 | contig 10086 bp, 10 predicted proteins | sample ArcticOcean_MG_C_3_FD_187437 | JGI IMG/M metagenome (GOLD analysis project Ga0209402, IMG submission 187437) | Marine microbial communities from western Arctic Ocean - ArcticOcean_MG_CB8_126 (SPAdes) (version 2) | ecosystem: Environmental > Aquatic > Marine > Oceanic | place: Arctic Ocean... | reverse complement strand
CGGTGCGCGCAACCTCCTGATCCATTGATCCGGCTTATACCCCAACTGATTGGCGCCGCAATGGTGGCGGCGCTCGCTATTTCGGGCCCGGCCCAAGGCGAGCCGATCGATGTAACCACGGTGCCGGTGGCGCTGGACAGCCATGATGCAAACCGGGACAAAACCGGCGGCCTCACCTATCTGGGCGGGCTGCGCCTGCGTTCCGATGCCAAAGGTTTCGGCGGTTTCTCCGGCCTCGATATTTCCGCCGATGGCTCAGACATGATCGCGGTCAGCGATTTCGGCCGGCGTCTAGATGCGCGCCTTTCCTATGCCAAGGATGGCCGCCTGACCGGCGTTACGGGCGCCCAACTGGCGCCGCTCACCGGGCTGGATGGCAAGCCGATCACCGGCAAGGGCGAGGGCGACGCCGAAGACATCGCGCGCCTGGGCGGCACCATGCTGGTGTCATTTGAGCGCCGCCACCGCATTCTTCGCTACAGTGCGGATGCAGCCGAGGTAAGCGCCCTTAGCTCCCCGCCCGGCCTTGAAAAAGCCCCCGCCAATGGCGGCATCGAGGCGCTGACCCAATTGCCTGGCGGGCGCCTGCTGGCCATATTGGAGGCCGCCACGGCGGTCTCCGGCGGCGCCAGCTCGGGCAGGTCGCTGGCCTGGATCGGAAACGGCCGGACCTGGACCGAAATGCAATACGCCCGCACCGGCAAATTAAGCCCGGCCGGGGCCGCCACCGTGCCCGCCGGCAAGGGCGAAGGCGATGTGCTGGTGATCGAGCGGCACTGGTCGCTGCTGGCCGGCACACGGGTGCGTATTGCCCGCCTGAAGGCGAATGAGCTGGCCAAGGCGGGGCCGGGCGCAAACCTCCGCGCACGGGAAATCGCGCGCCTGGAGGCGCCGTTAACGGTGGATAACTTCGAAGGCATCGCCACCCGCCGGGGGCCCGGCGGGGCATTGCTTGTCTACCTGATCAGCGACGACAATTTCAATCCGCTGCAGGAAACCTTGTTGCTGTTGTTTCGCCTGGACGGCTAGGCGGCTTTCGCGGCGGCCTTTTCCTGGGCCCGTTTGATGCGCCGCTTAAGACGCAAACCCGGAGGCGCCAGCTTGGCATCGGCCTGGCCCAGCAAATACGCATCGAGGCCGCCATTATGCTCGATTGAGCGCAAGGCGTGGGCCGAAACTTTCAGGCTCACCGTACCCAGCGTGGTTGAAAACAAGGTCATCTTATGCACGTTCGGCAGAAAGCGCCGCCGCGTCTTGTTGTGCGCGTGAGAGACATTGTTGCCGGTCTGAACGTCCCTGCCGGTGATATCGCAACGCCGTGCCATGATCTTGTTCCTTCAATTTCGAATATGTGCGCCGGACATCGTTCCCCGGCGCACCTTACCAAGCGCGGTGTTGTACGGTTCCGCCCGGCTTTCGTCAAGACCGGGCATTTGAATTTAACCCGATCCAGCCCGCCAGTTCCTCCTCACCGATTTCGCCTGCGGCCAACTTCGTCACAATGGTCAGCAGATCGGCCCTATCGGGCTGAAAATCAAAGCCGTTTATCTTTAAGAACATTGCCGCGGCGGAGATGGCGATACGCTTGTTGCCATCAACGAAGGCATGGTTACGCGCCAAGCCGAATGCATAGGCCGCCGCCAATTCGGGGATCGTTACACCGGCGTCATAGGCGAATTTGTTAAGTGGCCGCGCCAGCGCTGATTCCAACAATCCGGCGTCGCGCAAATCCGGGATTCCGCCATGGTCCGCGATCAGCGTTTGATGAACAGACCGGACCGCTTCGATCAGCAGCCATTCCGGCTCGTTCATTTCGCCAATTCATGCAACACATCGCGGTAATCGTGCACAAACCCTTCCGCCGCCTCCACCTGACGGGCGAATTTTTCGTCGTAGGGCGTAATCAAATAACCCTCCGGCGTTTCGGTCAGATAGATCACGTCGCCCCGATTGACCTTAAGGCGCGCCATGACCTCCTTGGACAAAACCACGCCCGATGAATTTCCGATCGACGTAATCTTCAATTCATGTCCCATATTTGCACCCGATCAACTATATGTTATAACAATAGTAATAACTGTTATAACATATGTATTACGCCGTCAAGCCTTAGCCCATGGCCGCCTTGACGCCTTGGTCGAGCTTGTCGAGGAATTGCTGGGTGGTCAGCCAGTTTTGGTCGGGGCCGATGAGGATCGCCAGATCCTTGGTCATAAAGCCGTTTTCGACCGTATCGATGCAGACTTTTTCCAAGGCTTCGGCGAATTTCACCACGTCCGGGGTGTCATCAAACGTGCCCCGGTAATAAAGCCCCCTTGTCCAGGCGAAGATCGAAGCGATGGGATTGGTGGAGGTTTCCTTGCCGTCCTGGTGCTGGCGGAAATGGCGGGTGACGGTGCCGTGGGCGGCCTCGGCTTCCACCGTTTGCCCGTCCGGCGTCATCAGCACCGACGTCATTAGCCCGAGGCTGCCAAAACCTTGGGCCAGAGTATCGGACTGCACGTCGCCGTCATAGTTTTTGCAGGCCCAGACAAACCCACCCTCCCACTTGAGCGCGCAAGCCACCATATCGTCGATCAGGCGGTGCTCATAGGTAAGCCCGGCGGCGGCATACTTGTCTTTGAAGTCCCGCTCGAACACTTCTTGGAAAATATCCTTGAAGCGCCCGTCATAGGCTTTGAGGATGGTGTTCTTGGTGGACAGATAGAGCGGCCAGCCGAGATCGAGGGCATAGTTCAAACAGGCATGGGCGAAACCTTCGATGGACGCGTCCAAATTAAACATCGACATGGCGACGCCGCCGTCCGGAAAATCAAACACCTCGCGCTCGATTTTCTCGCCGCCGTCCGCGGGCTCGAACGTGAGGGTCAGCTTTCCCTTGCCGGGGACGACAAAATCGGTGGCCCGGTACTGATCGCCATAGGCGTGGCGGCCGATGACGATGGGCTTGGTCCAGCCCGGCACCAGGCGCGGCACGTTTTTGCACAGGATGGGCCGGCGAAAGATGGTGCCGCCGATGATGTTGCGCAAGGTGCCGTTCGGCGAGCGGTACATTTCGTGGAGATCGAACTCGGCGACCCGGTCTTCGTCCGGCGTGATGGTCGCGCATTTGACGCCGACCCGGTGCGCCTGAATGGCTTCGGCGGCATCGATGGTGATCTGATCGCGGGTTTCGTCCCGCTTCTCCATGCCGAGATCGTAATACAAAAGCTCGATATCAAGATAGGGCAGGATCAATTTGTCCTTGATGAACTGCCAGATGATGCGGGTCATTTCATCGCCGTCAAGTTCGACAACGGGATTGGCGACTTGGATTTTGCTCATGGCCTAGGACTCCATTTCGGCGCGCACGGCTTTGGGCACGTTGGTTTGCGTCACAATGAACGTCCGTTGGGGTGCGCCCCAAGTGGCCGGATATTCCGTCGCCGGACGGGGCGGAATGTAAGCATCGTGGCGGTACAATTCAAGCCCAGCAGACGTATGCTGTTGAATCCCTGCCCCATCGCGAAAAAAGAAGGTTGAACCACAGAGACAGTGAGACATTGAGAAGAATAAAAGAAAAGTAAGAAGGGGATTCAACACAGAGTTCACAGAGGACACAGAGGAGAAAGTAGGAGAAAATAAGAGAGAAGGCGCTGCGCGCGGAATAACTTTTCTTCTCTGTGTCCTCTGTGTCCTCTGTGTTTCAAAAATTCTTTCTTTAAGCCAGGGGGCGCGGCTGGTGGGAGAGTATAGGCACTTCGTACAAAAAATATAACTTCTCACCGTCTCACTGTCTCTGTGGTAAATCTTCTTCTTCTCTACCCTTCATGCACACCCATTCCTTGAAGTGCGGCCTCCACGAACTCGCTGGCGATGACATCGTCCATGACGACGGTTGGCAATTCCGGGTTTAAGCCTTCGAACGAATCCAATTGCGCGGACCAATGGGCGACCGCCAGGCCGCCATCGACGGCAAAGCTGCCGGCGCTGCGTTCCCGCTCCCAGATTTCCCGCACCGCATCGTCCGGCACCGGGATCGTCACCTGGTGGCGGAAGGTGTTCAAAAATGCCTCGAATTCCTCATGCAGCGCCCGCGATGCCTTGATCATGCCCCTGGTCAGGCGGTGCAGCTCCTCTTTGTGGCTTTCCGCGTAGTCTTCGGTGCAGGACAGCACCCCGTGCGGCTGCAACGGCACCAGCCCTTGCAGCGCCTCGAAGCCGAGCAAAGTATGCAGCCCATTGCCGCTATCGTTGTTGAGGGACCAGGCTTCCTCGACGCGGATCAGCGACACATCGATGGTCCCGGCGAGCAAACGCTCGATCCGTTCGGGGGGCGGGCCGACCGCCTGCCAGTCGATCTCGTCTTCCGCCAGCCCGAGGGCGCGCACGCAGAGCCGCGCCATATGATGGCTCAGGGCGCCGAAGCCGTCGATGGCCCAGGATGCGCCGCGCAGCCGGCTGGGCTCGATAATCGCCTGCTGCGCCATCAGGTTCTGCGCCAATGCCAGGGCCATGGAGACGACGATACGCACGGGCGCCCCCTCGGCCCGGAATTTCAACACCGGCCCAAGCCCGCCATAGGAGACATCGGTCTCGCTATCCAGCACCGACTGCACGGCGCGAACGCCTCCATGCACGGGCGTCCAGGAAACGTCGAGCCCTTCGTCGTTCCAAAAGCCAAGATGGGTAGCGGCGGCACAAGCCAGATCATCGACCCCAAACGTCGGCCCCGAGCCGGCGGCGAGGCGGATGGGGAGCGGAGTGGGCATGGCGGGGCTCCTGAGCGTTGGTTGTTAATGGCGGAGGATGGTTGTGTAGCGGGGCGCGGGAGTCAAGGGACCCGAGCAGCGCGCGGCGCCCCCCGCCCTCAATAACCGGCACCGCCCAGTCCCTTCCCCCCTGGAGGGGGAAGGTTAGGATGGGGGGGAGCGGCTAAATATCGTGGGTAGTTTCGGCGCCCCCCACCTCGATCCTCCCCCTCGGTGGGGGGAGGAGGAAGAGGAGCGCACATTCGGGGCGGCACAAAAGGGACTGGTATTGATTTTGTTCCATTTTTGTGCTATAAATCTTCAACAAGGTAAATTCAAAATATACGTCTGATATCTGTCCGCAATTTGCCATTATTCTCATTGCGGAAGCGTCGATAATTTTGCATAACCAAATTGTTGACAAACGTCAACTAACAGGAATATCATGCCCAGACCAAGGCATCCAAGCGCGGCTGTGGAAGCTGCCGTCAAATATGCGGAAGAACTTGGCTGGCGATACAAGGCGCCGGGCAAATCGGCGCATAGTTGGGGGCGGCTATTATGTCCGGAGCATTCGCGGGATGGCTGCCTGATGTCGGTTTGGTCGACGCCGCGCAATGCAGAAAACCACGCCAAAAAGATCATCAGGAAAGTGGACAATTGTCCCCATTGCTGATCTCGGGCGGGAAAGGAAAGTGATGCCGCAATTTGATTTTTCGCTTGTTGTATCCGGTTTGGATTTGGATGAGGACGGCTTTGAAGACGCCCTGTTTGAGGCCGGCTGTGACGATGCCTTGGTCTCTATTGTTAAAGGCTTCGTGGTTCTCGATTTCGCCCGCCAGGAAAAAAATCTCGCCCACGCCGTGGCCTCCGCCATCAAGGACGTGGAAAGCACGGGCGCGCATGTGGTGCGCCTGGAGCCGGACCCGTTCGTGACGCTCAGCGATATTGCAAGCCGGACCAACCTCTCAAAACAATTGGTTTCCCTTTATGTACAAGGCAAACGCGGGCCCAAGGATTTTCCGTTGCCCAGCTTGAGAGTTTCCTCCGATTCCCCACTTTGGGAGTGGCTGTCGGTGGCAAGATGGCTTCGCAAAAATAAAAAGATCGAAAGTAGCAGGGATGTGGTTCATGCCGCCCTGCTGCGCAAGTTCAACAATGATCTGGCGATGCTCCGATCACAGTGAAGCGCCAAGTTCGGCTGGGCCGGCGACGTCATAAACCGACATAACCGTATGGGGGATGCAGACGAAGTCGCGCGAAATTAAACGCATGAGACCCGTTAAAATAGAAAATACCGATTTCCCCTCTGTGAACTCTGTGATCTCTGTGGTGAAAATTCCTTCCTGGATACCCCGGTCAAGCCGGGGCATGACGGCTGGGGGACGGGCGAGTCAACCAGCGCGGTGCCAAGACGGGCGCCCGTGTGCTAAAGAATGCTAATAAATGATAATCATGTTAATGCCAAATCGCGTGTCGCATGTTGCATTTCGATGTTCAAAATGTCCCTGGATGTCCACAAATGTCCATAAATGACAAGGATGTCCATGCCGTTTGCGCGTGTCGCATGTCGCACACCTACCTTCTAATGCTAGAGTGAACCCCATGGACCAGATAACCCAATCCACCGACGAAACCCGCCTCCGCAATTCCGTCGCGGTGGCGACCCGCACCCTTAATCATCAGAATATCCTCGGCTATTCGGGGCATGTTTCGGCGCGGCTTCCTGGCCGTGAGGGCGCCGGCGAAATCATAATCCAGACCTTCGATCAAAGCCGCGCCGAGGTGACGCCCGATGATCTGGTCGTCGTCGATGGCGACGGTAAATTTGTGCGCGGCAACCAGGGCGCGCGGCCGCCGGACGAAGTGGCCATCCATACGGAGATTTTGCGCGTCCGCGATGACGTCAACGCGGTGTTTCATTTCCATCCCCAGGTGGCCACCCTGTTTACCATGGTCGAGGGCGCGCAATTGGTGCCGGTGGACGCCCACGCGTTTCGCTGGGCGAGCGGCATTCCGGTGCATCCCGTGCCGGCCAAAATCAATGATGCCGCCATGGGCGCCGCGCTGGCCGCCACCCTTGGGCCGCATAACGCTGCCCTGATGCGGGCGCATGGGGCCGTCATCGTCGCCGAAAGCGTGGAGGCTTTGATGATCGACGCCATTCATTTTTGCGAAAACGCCGAGGCCAATTACAAGGCCGCCATGCTGGGGCCTGTGATCGCGCTTAGCCAGGACGATATGACGCTGATCGCATCGAAATTGAACCGGGCCGCGCATACAGCCAAGCTGTGGGATTATTATACCGGCCTGGCGGTGAGCGCCGGGGCGGTTCCGCCCGATTGGCTTTGAGGGAATTGAGTTTGCCGAAAACTTAAGTATGATAGCCACCAACGTCACCAACAGCGATAAGAATTTGAGAAAGGGAAAGCCATGAAATCCAAGAAAACGCGCGCGCCCGATGGCGTTCAGTCCGGGGCCGGAATCGCCGCTGACGTCAAAGGCGTCAATTTCCGCTTTGAAGACTTGCGCGGCTGGATCGAGGAAGCCGACAAATTGGGCGAGGTACGCCACGTCAAAGGCGCGTCTTGGGAAGAAGATATGGGCATGGCCGCCGAGCTGGTGTTGCGCGACGGCAACGCGCCGGCGGTTCTGTTCGACGAAGTGCCCGGCTACCCCAAGGGCTTTCGCGTGCTGACCAACTTCTATGGCGGCAAGCGCATGAACATGACCATGGGTTTTCCCGATGATCTGACCAAGCTGGAACTGACCGACGCCCATTTCAAATATCAAATCGATGGTCTGCCGACGATCCCTTACGAGGTGGTTGACGATGGTCCGGTCTTCGAGAACGTGCTCGAAGGCGACGATGTGGACATGGAGATGTTCCCGACGCCGCTCTGGCACGAACATGACGGCGGCCGCTATTTCGGCACCGGCTCGTTCGATGTGACCCTCGATCCCGATAGCGACTGGATCAATGTGGGCTGCTACCGGGTCATGGTGCAGGGCAAAAAAGAGGTCGGCATCTATATGTCGCCGGGCAAGCATGGCCGCGTGCATCGGGACAAATACGAAGAGCGCGGCGAGCGTATGCCGGTGGTTGTCGTTGCCGGCGGCGATCCGATGAATTTCCTGGCCGCCTGTTCCGAGTTTCCCCAAGGCATGTGCGAATTTGACATCGTCGGCGGCATGCGCGGCGCGGCGGTGAAGGTGGTCAAGGGCAAGCATACAGGCATCCCCTTCCCGGCCAATTCCGAGATCGTTATCGAAGGCTTTATCGAGCCCGGCAACCGCAAGAAGGAAGGCCCGTTCGGCGAATGGACCGGCTATTACGCCTCCGACGTGCGCGAAGAGCCGGTCCTCGATGTGGTCGCCATCTATCACCGCAACGATCCGATTATCCTGGGCTGCCCGCCGCAACGCCCGCCGGACGAGTTGGGCCGCTACCGCGCGGTCACCCGCTCGGCGCTCCTGCGCGACAATATCGCCCGCGCCGGCGTGCCCGACGTCACCGATGTCTGGGCGCACGAAGTGGGCGGCGCGCGCATGTTGTTGGGGGTCGCCATCAAGCAGCGCTATCCCGGCCATGCCCGCCAGGTGGGCCATGTCGCGGCGCAATGCCATGTGGGCGCCTATGCGGGCAAATATGTGGTGGTCGTTGACGAAGATATCGATGTCTCCAGCCTGGAAGATCTGACCTGGGCCTTGCTAACCCGGTCCGATCCGGCCTCGTCCATCGATATTATTCCGGAAGCCTGGTCAACGCCGCTGGATCCGCGCATTTCGCCGGAGGACAAAGACAAGGGCAATTTCCGCAATTCCCGCGCCATTATCGATGCCTGCCGACCGTTCCATTGGCGCAAGGAATTCCCGCTGGTCAACGCCATGAGCCCGGAGCTGGCCAAGAAAGCGCGCAAGAAATTCGGCTATTTGCTGGACTAGCGTTTACTCGAACGCATCAGGAAACTTGGCGCGCATTTCCTCGGCCAAAGCGCGGCTGGTTTGCGCTACCTTGGGAAATGTCTCCAGGCGCTCGAACGGGATGCAGGCGTCGATGATCGCCCGGTTGTTGTGGTACTTGTCGTCGGTGATCATCGGGTCCAGGCGCGATGACCAGCATTTCTCCAAAATGGTGATATCCACTTTTGGATCGGAGCGGGTGCCCATCGCCCAGATCACCTCGTGGATGTCGCCGGGATCGATATCGTCATCGACGACCACCACGTAGCGGCCCGCATAGCCGATGGGATTGACCTGGCTGGCGACCACGCCGGCCTGGGTGGAGTGGCCGAAATAGCGCTGCTTGATGGCGACCACCACGAAGGTGCGCCCCGATCCCGCCTGATGCACCCAGACGTCGGTCACATCGGGAATGCCGGCGCCTTCGAGGGAATCCAGCAGCGCCGCCGAGCGGATGAAGCAGCGCTCGTACAGATGCGAGTGCGGCGGCTTTTGGCTTGCGGCGCAGGTGAGGATGGGATCATCCCGGTGATAGACGCGCTTGATCTCGATGGCCGGCTCTTCCTTTTCGCCGCCGGCGTAGTAGCCGGTCCATTCGCCGAAAGGGCCTTCCATTACGGTCTTGTCCGGCAAACACCAGCCTTCGAGGGCGATCTCCGAATTGACCGGGATCGGCAGGCCGGTTTCGGCGCCCTCGATACAATTAATCGGCTAATCGGCGCGCCGGCCAAGCCGCCCGCCCAATCCAGCTCGGGCACGTTGTCGGACAAGGTATAGCGCGCCGACAAATAGGTAACCGGATCGATGCCGACAATGATCGCCATCGGGCAAGGCTTGCCGGCGGCGAGGTACTTGTCCCGGTGGATGCGGCCCTGCTTGCCGTTGGAGATGTAGGACGCGCAGGTTTTGCCGTCGATCACCTGCACCCGGTAGGTGCCGATATTGATGCGGCCCGTATCGGGATCGCGGGTGACAACGCCGCAGGCGGTGCCGATATAGCGCCCGCCATCTTCTTCGTGATGGATCGGAACCGGGAATTTCAAAATTTCGACGTCGTCGCCCTCATCGATGTTCTCGGTCACCGGCCCGCCATTGACGATGTTCGGTGGGATCGGCTCGTGGCTACGGATTTTATCGCGGAAGGCATCGAGCATGGAGCGGCGGCGCAAGGACAGTTCCGGGTCCAGCCCAAGAGCGCTGGCCAGCCGGAAAGGCGAGCCGAGCATACCGTAGAGGACGCGGAAATTCTTTGGGTAACCGGGAATATCATCGAACATCAAGAGCGGCGCCCGCTCCACCTTTTCCCGGTAGAGAACCTCGGTGATAGCGCCCACTTCTTTGTCCCAATGGGCGCCGGAGACCGACTTGATCTGGCCGGCATCATCCGTGGCAT
>Ga0209402_10006605_pt1 | contig 10088 bp, 9 predicted proteins | sample ArcticOcean_MG_C_3_FD_187437 | JGI IMG/M metagenome (GOLD analysis project Ga0209402, IMG submission 187437) | Marine microbial communities from western Arctic Ocean - ArcticOcean_MG_CB8_126 (SPAdes) (version 2) | ecosystem: Environmental > Aquatic > Marine > Oceanic | place: Arctic Ocean... | reverse complement strand
CGGGAAGGAGGGCGGGGGGGCAATTCTGCCGGGAGTGACACAGGACTAATAGGGGGAGAGTCCGTTTTCGCACGAGAAGTGGTGGACTCCGTGGTGGCCGGAACAGGTTGTAGGGGAGGGGGGCTGCGCCCCCAGTCGTCGGGTCCAGGTCGCGTGGTACTACCACTGCTGGTGCCCTCAATTAGCTTACGTTTTGCTATGATATCTTCATTCGTGTGCTTTGTTAACACGTTTCCTTCACCTGATTTTAGACCGGTGTAGGCGATGTATCTTGTTTCCCAGAACGCAACATTTCTGTAGTCAACCAACCACGGGTCAACTTCCAAGAGTTTCATTCCTTTCATTCCTTTCATATCCTTATAGTTGCCAGTTCCTATATCGATATCAAATCCCCTGCGGACAGGATTACTTAGGACCGATTCACTCACATGCCACACCAGTTGTATTTTTTCCCCGTGGGGACGGATAGCTTTTTTGTGTATATAAATACCGGCGGTGTGGTCATTTCCGGAACGTTTATAAAAAATTGGTGTATAATACAAAAAAGGTTCAGTCTTGGTCTCTGTTGAGTCGTGGAGCATTTCATCGAAACGATCGTAGTGTTCGCCCATATAAACATAAGACCCATTAAAATGTTTAGCGCTAACGTCCGAGAAACCTGAAACATTAAACCCAGATGTTTGGGTTGTGTTTTCCTGGTAATCATTCGTTTGGCTATTACCTTTTCTTACATTTCCAAACATACCAGACAGTCCCCCCCACTCGGCAATATCATCGACATTGTAAAGGTTTGGTAATTTTCTTTGGGGAATACAATTCATTTCTTGTGTCAAGAAACAAGCTTCTTCTACGCACATTTTGCGGGACATCAATTCTGTGGTGGTCATAATATTAGCGCAGCGATCTGCATCCGCTGCTGCTTCAGCGCCACCACGCATGGTTCGTTTCTTAGTCCTTTTTTTCTTTCTCTTAGATGATTTAATTTTCGCTATTTTCCTCCTCTGTCTCGAAGGATTTCTCTTTGATTTACTTTTCCCTCTTCCCTTTGATTTACCTTTACCTCTCCCATTTGATTTACTTTTCTCTCTCCCATTTGATTTACTTTTATCTCTCATACGGTGAGAACGGGTATTCCTTCTATACTGGCCTTTGGGTAATTCAGAATTATCCATTTTATAATATATTTAGATAATATATTTAGATAATAATTTTATCGTAAATGTAATATATTAGATCCTGTGTAACAGATACATAATTTCTCAGGTGTAAATAATTCATTGGCAACATTAATTACAGATTCAATTGTAACTGATTTTATATTTTGTTGTATTTCTTCTAATGATATAACTTTTTTTGAGTAAATTAAATCATCGGCATATTTAATTGCTAATGATTCGGGAGAATATTTCATATCCTTGATAGTGATAATTGAATTTTTTTTCGTATCAGCGAATAATTTTTCATTTATTTCCCCCATCTTTATTTTTTTTAGTTCATTTAAAATAATGACAATACACTGATTTACTTTATCAGAATCATTCTCGGTACTACATGTAATTGAGAAATCACCTGTATCTATAAATGTATCCATACCAGCTTGGACCCCGTAGACTAACCCTTTCTCTCCTCTTAAAACCTTGTATAGTTCAGATCCCAAATATCCCGTCAACATTTCAGTTATAATCATTAATGAATGTTTTTTAGGATCATTGTGGTCATATGATGTAAATCCTATCCCTAAGAATGATTGTTCTTCTGATTTCTTAACAAATTTTGTTTGAAAAATTTTTTGTTTCATTAATAATTGAGGATATAATTCTCTTTTTTTATCATTCGTAATCAATTTATTTACTTTTTTAACATCATAATGAATCTTTTTTTTAAAAAATTTTTTGATTAATAAAACCATCTTTTGACAATCAACATTACCTGAAATAGATACAACAACATCCTTTTGATAATAAGTATTGATGAAATTTTTCATCATATCAATATCAATACTCCTGATAGTCCTTGATAATCCCGCAATATCTTTTTCCAAACGAGTCCCTTTATACATTAATTCGCTCAATCCATAATACATTAATGTGGAAGGATCTGATAAATAATCATTAATTTCATTGATAACAATTTTTTTCTCTTTTTCTAAGTCTTCTTCTCTAAATAATGAATTGTAAAAAGAATCCGCCAAAATATCCAAACCTTCTTCGATACATTTTTTTGAGACTGTAATATGAAATACGGTTGTATCCAAAGATGTATACGCGTTGAATCCTCCACCACAACGATATAAAACACTTGTTAAATCACTTTGGGTGGGATATTTCTCAGTTCCCCTGAAAAACATGTGTTCTAAAAGATGAGACATCCCTTTGAGCTCATCGGCTTCATCACGAGATCCAACATTAACTCTTATCAAGGCTACAACTTCATCACCACATTTAGTATTCGTTACGACATATTTTATATTACTTTTATTAATAAATCCGTGTTTTATATCCATATCCATATCCATATCCATATCCATATAACAATACATATATTTATTATTCCGATGAAGGTAATGGGACTTTCTTTGCTTCTAATAATCTTAAACCACCAACATTTAATAAAATATCACAATTATCTAGAATATCAGGGTATGAATAAGTAAATCCACGATTACCATTTTCATGTTCAAAAACTTTTGCTCCTCTTTTTCCATGATAGTCATTTAATATTTTTTCTTTCTCAACTATAAGTTCAGATGAATCACCTTTTTTTATGGGTGGGATTGCACCAGCAATATATCCGTGTAAATATTTTGTATTATGGATCGTATTAAACTTTAAAAGAGAATAATACAACAATACTTCTCCACCACCAGGAATTTTTGAACAACGGGATATATCAACTAACTCTCCCTTTTCAAAATAACCAGTAATTATAGCGACAATTTTTTTTTTTGAATTCAAGATTACGAATTTAAAAGTATTTCCTTCTTCCAAATTCCCCTGAATATTGGAATCCATAACGTCACCACATAACCATGTTAATTCTTTCATTGTGGGTTTTTTTAAGACCATATTATAATCACAAATCATATGGTTTTTCTCCAAGAAATAGTCCTCAAAATTTCTCATAAACATTAGATTTGTTTCAATGCGTTTCATTTTAGAAGTTGATTTATTTGTTGATTTATTTGTTGATTTATTTGAAGTAGTTTTTTTTGAACTTCTTTTTTTCTTTGATGATTCCTCCATTATAATATAAGTCTTATATTTAATTTGATTTAAAATAAAATTTGATTTATTTATAATGGAGGAATCATCAAAGAAAATTATTATTTTTTAATAATGTCTTTAGAAGACAAATATGTCAAAGACTTTTACAATTCAACCGCAAATGAATTTTCAGAAACTCGTTATCGCCCCTGGACTTGCGTTGAAAGATTCTTAGACAACGTAGGGGAAAACTCTTTAATCGGGGATATTGGTTGTGGGAATGGTAAAAATATGACCTACAGGGATGATTGTTCTTTCTATGGTTGTGATTTCAGTAATGAATTAGTCAAAATATGTAAGGAAAAAAGTTTAAATGTAATCAATGGGAATGTATTAGATATCCCGTTTAAAGAGAATATGTTCGACAATACTTTATGTATTGCTGTGATCCACCATTTATCTGATGTTGAGAAAAGAAAAAGAGCTGTAAATGAATTAGTAAGAGTAACAAAAAAAGGAGGAAAAATATTAATCCTCGTTTGGGCATTAGAACAAGAGAAAGATTCTAAGAGAAAGTTTCTAGAACAGGAAAATTTGGTTGATTGGAGAGACAAAAATCAAAATTTATTAGGAAAAAGATATTATTATGTTTTCAAAAAAAATGAATTAGAATCTTTATTACCCGAAAATACAAAAATTATTGAGAGTTTTTATGAAAAAGGAAATTGGGGGATTATCATTGAAAAGAATTATCATTGAAAAGAATTATCATTGAAAATCAAATTAAATAATTATATGTCCTCTGTTGGTTTGTTTGATGTAATAATCTTACAGCAGCTCTATGGTTATTTTTATTTTTTTTATCATAAACCGTATTTAACATTGTCAACCATATTTGCGTATATTTTTTATTACCAGACAAACCATTGACCTTTAATTCGTGTAGAAACTCCCCACGTTCCGAACAACAAATTGTATATAAATCACCCGAATCTATATTATTCATTAGAATTGAGGAATATTGATATGATAATTTCCATCCTTCGTTGTAATCTGCCTGCCTTTGCATTTCTGATCTACGCCGCTTATCTTTATTAATCATATCCATTTATTATTATTATTATTATTATTATTTAAGATAATAGTTTTAAATAATTATAGAAACCACATGATACAATGATCTGGCTATTTTTGATAACACCCCTATTAGGGTTAATAAGAAACTACGTTAAATACAAAAAACTTAAAATCCTATTATTTATAAGAACACCTTTCACTTACTTTATTCTGTCATTATTCTTTTATAAAGATCAAAGTCACGTTTGGAAAATAATTGTTTTAGAAAGATGGTTTTTCTTTGTTTATAAATCACTACTTTCACTATATAATAATGACTATATTACAAAAAAAAACAAATATATAGAGAAATATGGACTAGTTTATGATTAAAAAATTTATGATTAAAAAATTTATGATTAAAAAAAATAATTATCCAAGGAATACAACCTTTAGAGTATCTTATCTATAATCGTATCAAATGTCTTTTTAAGGGAACTTGTAAAATAAACTCCTAATCCCAAATAAATTTCAATTTGATGATTCATAATATGATATGAAAACGCACTACAACCATTACAAATTAAATTCGTTCTGAGTAGATTCATTAAATTTAATTGATAACAATCGAAATAACCACATGTAGAGAAGAAAACGACATTAATAATCATAATAATGAGTAGTGTCAGAAGAAAGCGTTGAATTTCACCAGGAATCATAATATCCTTTCCAATCATTTCTTTTAAAATTTTAAAATTTAGTGAATTTGTATTTCAAATTTACTTAAAAAAAAAATAAATGAATAGTTATTATGAAAGACTATTACAAAACCCTTGAGGTAGGAAAGGAATGTGAAAAAGAAGATATTAAAAAATCTTATCGAAAAATGGCTCTAAAATATCACCCTGATAAGAATAATGGTGATGATAGTAAATTTAAGGAATTAGCAGAGGCATATGAAATTCTATCAGACGATAATAAAAGAAGACAATATGATTACAATTGTTCTCATGGTGTGAATTATTCAACATTTGGTCATCAATTTATGAATCCAAATGATTTATTCAAAGAGATTTTTAAAAACTCAGATATGGATATGATGATGTCTAGATTCATGAATCCACCAGTTCACCAAAATAATGTTTCATTTGATAATAGTTTTTTATCACCAGATTTTGTTTTAAATAATACATTAAACTCTATAAGTTCATCAACTATAATTCATAATGGTAAGAAAATAGTGAGAACAACTGTTGTAGAAAATGGGGTTTCTAAGACAGAAGAAAAAGTATCTGGCTTTTCTATCAATGATGCTTAATAAATGCCGCAACTAAATGGTATGCCCCGATTTTTGATAGACCTAAAATTATCTTATATTTATTGTTCATCTTGAGATTAAACGGAAAAGGCATTACTAATGCAGTAAATATTAAAAAGGCTTCAAACATGGGTTCTTCATCCGAAATAATAATAATATTTCTTAATGGCTCTATACCACCTTCAGTAAATAATTTATATATTTCTTTTCCCATTTTATTTCTTTCTAAAGGATCTAATAACATTGTATAAACAATGTAGGCAACTTGACCCAAGATCATTGAAATCCATAGAATATGATGGAAATTATCAAATCCGTCAAAAACACCGAAATTTTCCAACCATCCATATGATGTTATGGTAATCGCAGAAAAAATAATGATATTTGTTAGTCCACCTGGTTTTATATCTTTTTTTAGATTTTCTAAGTTTTGTTCTGTATTTTCAAACATTATTATTATAGATAATATTTTATTTTTTATTTCTAGACTTTTTCCCAGACTTTTTCCTAGACTTTTTCCCAGACTTTTTCCTAGAACTGATACTGTGTTTATTTGATCGTTTCTTTTTTGATCTTTTATTATTATTAGATCTTTTATTATTAGATCTTTTATTATTTGATTTTATTGTTTTGAGAGGTTTAATAATATGTTCATCATCTTTATCTAAGAATTTAGTTGATGTGAACTCAAAATCAATTAAATATATTTGTTCTTCTCTTTCATTGTAAACAATATTTTTGTATCTTAAATCATTATGGTAAAATCCTAATTTAACTAATTTTTTATATTCTTCCATTACTTTAGGAATCATTGCTCTTTTTTCATCCATTTTTCCTTTGTATAGTTCATGTAATGATTTACCAACATTTTTTATCTTTAACATCCTTTTAGAAACATTGTAATCTAAAAGTTCAGGAATGAATTCTAGATTTAATTCTTTTCCTAATAAATAAAAGTATAACTCATTAATGAACGCATTATGTCCACTTTTTTTATAATTCTTCTGAATAAAATCTTTATTAATTGTTATTGAACAATTACCTGATGTTCCACCTTTCATTATACTATTATTATTATTTTAAAAAATATATAAAAATTATTTCTTATTCCTGAATAAAAATATAACGGGGATTAATATCACAAATAACATTCACGTATCAAGTTAAGGTATTGACCCGTTTGTTAAAGGGATATAGGTCAGGGCGTCCCGCAACCACTGATACTAAAATCTCCACCTTCTACCTCACAAATTTCAACAACTGGTGGATCTGTTCTCATTAAATCCATATCAACTCCTGTGGGGACTGGTGGTGTTCCACACGGTCCACAGGTTGAACGACAGTACTCTCTCACAATGTTTTGCGGATGTTCTGCGTCTACACTTTCCCCATATTTCGACATATCTGTCTGGCAGGCTGCTTGAAACTGCGGACCCGTCAGAGAGAAAGGCAATATCTCCGGACAAGAAGCATGTTCTTGCAGATCGCAAGGGTTCACAGGATACCAGTCAGCATCCGTGAGTTCGAGATCTCTACAGGCGATGTATTGGCGGCTCCCTGGTATTCCGTCCACATCAAAATCACTCTCAGGTCTCTGCTTGAGGGATAGATCCGAAAAAAATGCGGCGTCGCCTGTAAATGAATAACCGTTTTTTATAAATTCTGGATCTGTATAGAATGGTCGTGAGAAAATGAAATGGTCTTCATTGCCCTCGACTCGATTAGATGCAAATCGCTCGGGGTTCGGGAGAAAACAATTCCTTTCCCACGCGGCCCGTGCATCCACACAACTATCTTCTCCAGTCGCGCAGTCTGTAGGTGTTGGACATGGCGATCCACCTGAGACTTGTGCTTGGGCCTCATACCAAATCCTATCAGCAGCCTTTTCACACGCACCCGTACAGGGGGAAAAGTGACCCTGACAATTAATATCTTTAAAATTCCCAATACAGCACTCTAGAGGTTGACAGAAAGATGTCGCACAATTGATGCTTTCAGGATTAGCGACGAGATCGCGAATTACCCCGGAACAGTCATAACCTAAGCATGTGGCGGGTGGGATATTAGCCGGATCGCATCCACTGATAATGAATTCCCCACCTTCTTCTTGACACATTTCAACTACGGGTGGGTCTGATGATTGATCGTTTGCAAAACCACCATTATTTACGTCGCTACATGAAATGGCGGGTTCGGTTATAAAGGTCTCTTGAGTCCTGACACCGCCGAGTCCCGTAAAAAACGCGGAAGAACCTGTGAGGGCCCCGCCAGTTGTGTCCGCGAGATTATTGTAGGGGTTGGATCTAATGAAACGTTGACCGATTGCATTCCCCGCTAGCATTCCCGGTTCCAAACAAGACCGGATTACTTCTCCCTGATCATTATTACGAACAACACCGGATCCACAACCACCAATACGGAATTCCCCACCATCTATCTCACAAATTTCAACGACGGGTGGGTCAGTTGATTGATCTGTAGCTAAACCACCGTTAGCTGCGTCAGTGTTGCAGGATATTGCTAAATCGGTTTCTAATTGCTCCGGAGTCCTGATACCCCCGAGCCCACTAAAATAGTTAGCATCACCGCTGAGATTTGCCGGGTCATTCCAATTTCCACGGTGAACAAGCATTGGATTGGACATCGTATATCGGTTTGACTCAAATGGGTCAGGCCATTGACAATTCTTACAGGACCCAGTACATCCCGAAGTCTGTGTGCATTCTCCATCCCCGGGTTGACAATTGTGTATTAATCCTGGACACGCTGCTCCCCCACCAGAAGCCGGAGTAATTACGGTTGCTTGTATGGTAGAGCATGAAGCGCTACAGTCCTCTGCTGTGGGGGAGACGACGCAGTCTACTGGAACAACAGTACAGCATTCCGCATCTGTGCAAGGATCCGTTAAACAGGTTACACTGCCGGGAGTAGCGTTCAGAGAGTTGGCATGTGTGGCACATGAGTGTCCAGTGCATGTCTTGGGGACAGTTATTTCCTCGTCAGGTGTATTAGTATCTTTGACTTCATGCTGTTTATAGTAATATGCAACCCCACCACCAATAATACAAATAATTAATATAATTATAATAATTACGGTTGAATAATATCCATCCATATATATATATATAAAAATAAAAATTTGATTTATTTATTTAAAAATTTATTAATTAAAATACTTATAAAATAAATTAACTAAATGATTTTAACAAAAACATTACAATTTACAGAAGACATTAATGATGATCCAGAAGTTATGTATTTCTTGGATAAACTGACAGCCAAAGAATCTACTATCATGGTTATATCGTATTTTCATGGTATTTTGAGATCAAAAGGTAAACAAATTGATTTATTAAACCATGATCAAATAAATGAAAGAGTTGAAGAAAATACAAAGGAAAGAACGATATGTCTTGAAAATGAATTAAAAGAAATAAAAAAGAAATATGAGAAAATTGAGTTAAAGAATGAATCTCTGGAAGGGAAAAATAATCTATTAAATAATGAAATTACGTGTTCAAAAAAAGAAGCTAAGGAAGAACAAAAAGAGATGGACCAAGAGATGATTGAAACATTAAAAGAAGACAAAAATATCCTTCAAAAACAAAATTATTCACTTCAAGATAAAATAGAAGGCTTGACCGTTTCCGTTCAGAGTTTAACAAATACCAACAATAATAGTCAAAAGAAAGGGAAAGTTGGCGAGGATTTGACTGAAAGGAAAATCATTCCACCTGGTTGGGAATATGAAAATAAAGCCGATGAATCACATCAAGGAGATGGTCATCTCTGGAATCCTCAAACACAATACAAACTTCTCATTGATTATAAGAATTACACCCAAAAAATTCCGAAAGGTGAAACATTAAAGTTAATCACAGATGTAACTGACAACCATATGAGAGCTGGAGTAATGGTTTCCTTAACAAGTGGTATTAGTCACCATACAAAGTCAAAGGAACGGAAAAGTATTGAACTCGAGATGATTGGGAATACTCCCTATCTATTTATTTCATACGCAAATGAACTAACCAAAGATATTCTCCAGAGTTTAATGATAACTATTGATCAGTTTATTTCAGAGATTTCTGGCGATAAAGAAAATTTAGTTGAAATGAAGATCCTACTATTACAGCAGTCGGTGAATATGTTAAATTTATCATTAGATAAAATGAAATCACAACGGAAAACAATACTAACTATGGAAAAATCATTTCGTATCGGTGTTAATAATTTACGGAATGATATAGATTCAGCTGAAAATGAAATTAAGAAGATTATTTATAATCTTAATGATATTAATAATCCAGATCCAGAACCAACGATAACTGATGAAATTCCTGTTCCTGTCCCTGTCCCTGTTCCTGTTCCTGTTCCTGTTCCTGTTCCTGTTCCTGTTCCTGTTCCTGTTCCTGTCCCTGATCCAGAACCAGAGATAACTGATGAAATTCCGGATATAGTGGAAAACTTAATTGATGAAGTATCAAATCAAAGTAATATTATTTTACAAG
>Ga0209402_10006601_pt1 | contig 10090 bp, 8 predicted proteins | sample ArcticOcean_MG_C_3_FD_187437 | JGI IMG/M metagenome (GOLD analysis project Ga0209402, IMG submission 187437) | Marine microbial communities from western Arctic Ocean - ArcticOcean_MG_CB8_126 (SPAdes) (version 2) | ecosystem: Environmental > Aquatic > Marine > Oceanic | place: Arctic Ocean... | reverse complement strand
GGGGTACGACAGCACTGAAGAGGAAATTCAGACGACGCTGGACGTGCTTCCCGGGATCATCTCCCGGTTGAGGGAAATGCCTTCACTTGCATCGACCCTTTGATCTTTAACGTGGGATCTCTAAACTGGCAAATCTCAGAGTCCGGTCCCGGCCGTTTAATTACTTCCCACGCGCTGGTGATGAGACCAGAATGGGCATCACGTCGTAAGCTGTAGCACTGAAAACTACCGAAATCCCCTGAATTCCACTGGGAACGCCTTCGGTCGGCCCATGAACCAGTTTGCTGGTTGGCCTGATCTTCTGAAAATGAGAATGAGGTTGATTCCCGGGACGCTTATCTGACAACTCCGTTAAACAAGAAGGAACATATGGTAGACGAGAGCCTGGAGGCCCCGGCAAACATGGACTCAGGTGAATCTTCGTCTTCGGACGAAGCCGGGTTTGGCGTGGCAGAAGCCGCCGCACTCGCCTACGTCGACGCAGATCGAACCCCTTACGGCGGGCCGATGGCTCGGCGTAATCTTAAGTTTGAGGTTCTGGAGTCCCAGAGACTTGGTTCTGACGTACGTGTACGCATCGGATACCAGCCTTCAAGCCGGTTCTCCGGTCGCGCCGGCGAAGAGTGGGTTCTTGTTAGTCCAGAGGGCGAAATCCTGACCCGGGAACTACTCTCACGCCCAAAAGACAACCAGCCCTGGGTTCTAATCGCTCTGGCATCTCTCTCTCTGATCGCTGCACTGATATTGATTCCGATGATCGTTTCTCGATCCAACCCGACCGGCGACCCCCTTTATAGGGCAGGTCGGACCTTATGGATGCGCGCCTCTCCGCCGGACATCGTGTCAGAGGTGCAGTACGGCGGCCGGACGCTGGACGGAGGTTCCGTCAATTTCCGTATCGCTGGTCCGGGCAACGGCTGGAACTTGGCTGTCGTCCACGTATCGCTTTTCAACCAGTCATCCCAACAGGTGTCTGTTGCGATCGATGAACAAGCAGCCGTCCTTATCGACGTGGACGGGGAAAAATATCCGCCCATCAACGTGGTCAACCGTAGCGTTGGCATGTCGGGGCCGATCGAAAGTCAGTACAGGTATCCAGACTTCATAGGCCTCTGGCGCAGCATCGTAATCCGGGGCAGTGAGTCTGTCGCAGGAATGCTTTTGTTCGAGGTCCCACCGGATTTCGAAGCGGACCGATTGAACTGGCAGGCTTCCGACACAATTCAGGTCGGCTTCCGGGATTAATAATCCCGGACTTCTCTTTTGATCTGGGAGAACCAAAGCCTGATCACGGGAATAGTCCCGGGTAATCCTGTTCGGGGTGTCCCGGCGTATCGTGCGCGGATAGAATCAGCGAACTATGGCCCAGACCTCTTCCCGCTCGCCAGATGCTGCCGTGAACGGCAATGACCACGAATCTCCCCAATCCAGGGGGTCTTCGCGCGCCGGGAAGAAAAGCCTCTCTCCCGGTAGACGCCAGTACCTGGACATAAAGGCGGAGCACCCGGACGCTCTACTGCTGGTCAGAATGGGCGACTTCTACGAGACGTTTGATGAAGACGCTCAGGTCATGGCGGATGTTCTCGACATTACCCTCACGGCAAGGGATGTAGGGGGCGGAGCGAAATCTCCTCTTGCGGGGATTCCTTACCATTCGCTTGAGGCCTACCTCGGACGTTTGATCTCGGCCGGATTAAAGGTCGCCATATGTGAGCAGACCAGCGATCCTGCAACCTCCAAGGGGATTGTGGACAGGGCGGTGGTTCGTCTGGTGACACCGGGCACCGTGCTTGAGCCGGGTCTGCTGGATAACGGACGCAACAATTATCTGGCCGCGGCCGTGGTTGACGGCGAGCGAGCAGGAATCGCGTACATCGACATCACGACCAGCGAGTTTGTGACCCGGGACCTGCCCCTGGATCTTTTACGCGATGAGCTCGATGCTATCGGACCCGCAGAGGTGATCCTGGACGTGTCGGCCGATCAAGAGCTGGGTGATTCGGGCACGACCGACTACGTGCGACGGCACATGGTTGACGGACGATTGGATGCCGAACTGGCGGGAGATCGCTTGCGCCGACACTTCGGTACGACAACTCTCGAACCGTTTGGATGTGAGTCGAAGCCGCTTGCGACAATGGCCGCCGCCGCCGTGTTGGAGTTTGTGCGGGAAACCCAACTCGGAAGCCTCCCGCAGGTCACCACTCTGCGCACAATGTCCGAGGCGGGGTTCATGGTGCTTGACCGCAGGGCGCGCCGTGATCTGGAGGTCTTTGAATCGCTGGGCGATCGAGAAGGCGCCCCGACCCTGCTGGGTACCCTGGACCACACACGGTCGCCACTTGGGAAGCGGCTTATACGTGAACGCGTGGCTCGACCCCTTCTTGAGCTGGACGAACTTACGGTTCGTCAGAACGGCGTGGCGTCTTGGCTGGCCGCCGCGGGGCCACGGGCGTCGGCGCGTGACCTACTCGGAAAAGTTCCTGATCTGGAACGTCTTACCAACCGGGTCCGCGCATTTTCGGCCAGCCCAAGGGACCTGACGGCGCTGGCTCGTGGCCTCTCCCAACTACCCGGATTGATTGAGACGTCAGAGTCGGCTGGCGTAGCTTCCGGGATCACGCTTATCGACGACGCAAGAGCCCTTATCGAGGCGGCTATAGCGGACGATCCACCAATGTCTGCGGGTGGTGGAGACGCCATCCGCACCGGGTTCGATGCCGAGCTGGACGATCTCAGAACCATTTCGGGTGAAGCCCAGGCCTACATCGCAGGCATCGAATCAAGTGCCAGAGAAGACACGGGGATCAAGAGCCTCAAGGTCGGCTACAACAGGGTCTTTGGCTACTACATAGAGGTTTCCCGATCGAACCTGGATGACGTTCCTGAGGCATGGGATCGACGCCAGTCCCTTGTCGGCGGGGAACGATTCATAACGCCCGAACTCAAGGAGTACGAGGCAAAGGTCCTTACCGCACGTGACCGGATATCGGAGGTCGAGAGATCGGTATTCCGACGAATCACCGGAGAAGTGGCGGCGCACGCCAACCGCATCATGGCGGGCGCGAGGGCGATTGCCGAGATGGATGTGTTGTGTGCGCTGGCTCAGGCGGCGGCGGACAACGGATGGGTGCGTCCAGTATTGGACGATGGCGACGCGCTGGACATTAAGGCCGGACGTCACCCGGTTGTAGAGTCGGCGCTGGGCCCCGGACGATTTGTTCCTAACGATACACGGCTCTCATCAAGTGCCGAGCAGTTAGCGATTATCACCGGCCCGAACATGGCCGGTAAATCGACCTACATTAGGCAGGTTGCGGTGCTGGTGCTGATGGCGCAGGTCGGCAGTTTTATCCCGGCTGAAAGCGCACGAATCGGCCTTGTAGACCGAATCTTTACCCGTTCAGGTCTGGCCGACGACATAGCGGGGGGGCAGTCCACATTTATGGTTGAGATGGTTGAGACGGCGGCCATTCTTCATCAGGCCACGCGGCGCTCGCTGATCGTCCTGGACGAGATCGGGCGCGGCACCAGTACATATGACGGCATGTCGATTGCGCGTGCCGTTGCTGAACATATTCACAACAGCCCTCGGCTGGGCTCTAAAACGCTATTCGCCACGCACTATCACGAGATGACGGCACTGGCGGACATGCTTCCAAGGGCCGTGAATTACCAGGTGGCGGTGTCCGAGGATGATGGCGAGGTGGTGTTTCTGCATCGCATCGTCCCGGGTGGCGCAGATCGCAGCTACGGCGTGCACGTCGGTCGACTGGCGGGGCTGCCACCGGCTGTTATCGCAAGAGCCTGGGACCTGCTTGCGGAGTTAGAGAGTAAGGGCAAATTGGAACCCGGTGGATCGTCGACAGGTCCGGCGGTTCAGTTGTCCCTTATGTCGGGTTTATCGCCGGTAGATGATGCCCTGGCAGCACTGGATGTGGCGAATCTCACGCCCTTACAGGCGATCACGGAACTGTATCGATTGCAGGGATTGGCCGGGCAGGGTGATGACGAATAACGTGGATATTGATTATCAGACGATATGTCTGCGGATTGGGGCAATTTGAAAGTCGAAACACTGGTCGTAGGGCCACTGCAAACCAACGCGTATATCGTGCTGGATGAGGAAACCGGGCAGGCCGCCGTAGTGGACCCCGGTGCTGCCGGATTGCGCATATCGGATGCTTTAACGGCGGCCGGCTCAACGCTCACCTACATCCTGACGACACACGGTCACGCCGATCACACCGGTGGGGCGTTTGACCTGCACAAAAAAGCTGGCGGCGAGTACGTGGTGGGGGAGGGCGACCGGGGTCAGATCGATGAGCCTTCTCAGTCTCTGGCTGCGATGATCCCTGGATTCGCCAATCCGCCGAGTATCGACAGGCCGGTAGAGGGCGGCGAGATTCTTACGCTGGGCAAGTCCAGGGTAATAGTGATCGCCACTCCGGGGCACACGCCGGGAAGCATGTGCTACATCGTTGGTCAGGCGCTATTCACCGGAGACACGCTGTTTGAAAACAGCATAGGTCGATACGACCTTCCGGGCGGAGACGGGAAACAGGAGCTTGAGAGCATCCGAGACAATCTGCTCACCCTGCCAGATCAGATGATCGTCTACCCGGGCCACGGACCCTCAAGTACCATCGGCAAGGAACGGGCAAACAACCCGTTTTTGCAGGAGCTGTAGCGGCTGGGTTGAGGGTGTGGCGATAGTGATGGCTATGGGAGAGCGGCGGTTAGAGATTGCAGGGGCGCGCTAGATATGCCCAGCTGACATCGGACCACCACTCACCCTGCGCCCTCTCCCGACCGGGAGAGGGGAATTTGATCAACCGCTGCTGCGGCGAATGACTACGGTTGGCGGGCAGTTCGCCAGCGCGTTGTGAGTCAGTCAGGCTGCTCAATCACGGTGGGTAGATCTACGCCTTTAAATATCCGTCAAACCAGGCCAGCATCCGGTCTCCGTACTCCTGTCTTAGGGTCGGGTGACCGGAGCGTTTTGAGAGATGGGAGAAGTTTGGAAATCGGACGAACTCAACCGTTTTACCGAGTCTTTTTAAACTAGTGAAGTACTGCTCACTCTGCTCCATCGGCACCCGTACGTCGGACTCGCCGTGGATGATCAACACCGGTGTCTCTACCGATTCGACGTAGGAGATCGGGGACCTGAACAGGTACTTCTCGATCTCGTCCATGCGCCGGCCTACCCACTGTCGTTCGCCGAACGAGACGCCGATGTCTGAAGTTCCGTACATGCTGCTCAGGTTGGTCACAGGTGCGCCAGCCAGAGCAGCTTTGAAGCGATTTGTGTGGCCGATGGCCCAGGTGGTCATGAAGCCCCCGTACGAGTAGCCGTGGAGGCCCATTCGGTCTGTATCTATGTAGGGTCGTGACGCCATTTCGTCGACCGCTGCCATGATGTCCTCGTAGTCCCCGCCGCCCCAGTCGTCGAATACCGCCGTCATGAAGTCCATGCCGTAGGTGGAGGATCCGCGTGGGTTCACTGCGAGTACGACGTAGCCGTTGGTAGCCATCATGTGGTGGTCGGGCATGAAGGAGTCCAGGAACGCACCATTTGGTCCGCCGTGTATCTCAAGAATCAGCGGGTACTTCTTTGCCGGATCGAAGTCTGGCGGCAGCATTACCCGTGATTCGATCTTCATACCGGCCCGTTCAAGCGTGAACTTCTCCATCGATGCAGTAGTGTGGTCGTTAAAGAACGCGCTGTTGTAGTCGGTCACTGAGTTCCAAGAATCGCCATCAAGAGTGGCTATGAAAGATGGCGACTCTGGCGTGCCCTGCACCGCGGCGACGGCTCCGGACGCGCTAAAACTGACATCGGATAACGTTCCATTCACACCGGCGACCGTCGTTACATCGCCGCCAGACGCCGGGATTTGATACAGGGCGCTTGCGCCTTGGTACGCGGCCAGGAACTTTATCTGGTCTGAGTCATTCCAATTCAAGGAGATAGCCCGGAATGTGGGCGGCGACAGACTGGCCGGCGCGGCGTCCTCGTTCGTCAAGAACTCCGGCTCGCTGCCCGGTCCGAGGATGGCGACGATGCCCTGGTACGACTCCGCCCCAACGTATGCGCCGTCCATATCGGTGACTACGGCGCAGAGACGCGATGAATCGGGTGACCACCCGAGTCCGCTCACGGACATCAGGTCTCCGGACCAACACTCGGCATCTCCGCCGCTTGCCAACACGACGTAAGCCTCGGCGCGCCAGCGGGTGTCGTGGTCGGGTCGACGTCCCGAGACAAAGGCAATCTGCGATCCGTCCGGCGACCATACCGGTGCCATGTCGTCCCACGAACCGCCGGTTAACTGACGCTCTTCACAGCTTGCGATATCCACGATCAATAAGTGGCGGTACATCTCGCCGCGCCAGCCGACCGAGTCGTACTGGTAGCGGATTCGATGCACGCTTCGAGAGTGGGGAATGTCTTTGTTGAAGTCAGGTGATCCCGGTCCTGGTTCGGACGGATCCGGGACGTCGGCCGATAGCACAAACGATGAGGAATCGGGCGACCACGCGTAGTCGACCACACTGCGTATACGGGATGTGACCTGTCGTGCCTCGCCGCCATTTGCCGGGATAACCCAGACCTGCGAGTACTCGTCGTCATCCTTTCTGAGGAACGCGATCGACCCCCCGTCCGGCGACCACCGGGGCAACGAGTCATCCGGCCCGGCTGTAAATCGAACCGTATCGCCGCTGGCGGTGTCCTTCACCATCACCTGACTAGTGGTCTTGTGATCGTCCGCCGAAGTAGTGGAGTGGATGAAGGCCAGGCGAGCTCCGTCTGGAGATAGCGTCGGGGATGAAACGGAGGTCAGGCCGTATACGAGGTCAGAGGGAGATAAGGGGGAGGGCAAGGGGGTGTGCTCCGGGACCGTCCAAGTGGTGAGGAGGGTATCTTGCCACGTCTGAAGGTCAAGTTACCTGCGACAACATAGCTGGCTGCGGGGTGTTCCCTGCGGTCAGTCCTTGGACGAATACCGCTCCAGATTAGTCGACCCAACCCCATTTCTCTGCCAAAGTTGGGTCTAAATCCAATTCCGTTAATACCCGTAGTGATGGATCTGGGTTGTGTTCGGGGAGCTCGTAGTCAGCGGACTCCTTGCTCACAAATTCGTGAGCCTCACCGACCACTCTGCCCAAACTCTCCCATGCGTTGACACACAACTCACCAACCTGTGCTTCGCCAAGGTCATTTATGTACCAATCCCGTTGGATACCTGCTTGCTCTCCGATAGCAGAATGCTCTTCGTCGAGAAACAGACCGTAAATATGTGGGATCGCATTTTGCAGCATAATTTCGGATGAAAGTTCAAGTTTGCGGATCGTTAACGAAGGCTAGTTTCATTCGAAATTTTCGGAACAAACCAACGGTGGCTTTGCTCTTTTGAGTCAATGAATTGTGATGGACGATGATTCGCCTGCTCTCGGCGAAACGGTTCAAAACCGGATTAGCGACAAGACGGGTTTGGGCGTCGAGATACCAATCCTTGAACCCGTCAGTTGGTGAACCCTCGCGTTGTAATAGAAAGGTTACAGACCGCAGCTACTGAAGAAACGCGTTCAGATATGCGCGAAGTCGCTCCGGTTCGTGGACGGATGCTCGTAACCGGTCGAGGAAATAATGTGCTTCGTCTAGCCGATCATGGGTCATTGGTATCGGACAGTGTTCATTGCCTGCACCAATACTTGTTGGCGAGTGTCCGAACGTATCGGTCTTGTCGATTACGGTTGCGGCTTCGATACCTAATGAAGTCAGAGAGGTTTGGGAAAGAATGCTGACGCCCTCGTGACCATGTCTTGATGACTCTTCTACAGGGATCGAAGGAAATTCAAATTGTGAATGAACCTCAGAGAGCAAGTCACTAGTTCGCGCCCAAACTTCATGAGCACTATCCGTGATTGACCGCGGTTCCACTTCCTCTAGCCGCCATATCCGTTTTGTTCCGATGAAAGCGCCGTCACCCTCGGCCCTAGCATCTGATTCGCCCAGTAACATTTCTGAAGGCTGTGACTCATCTAAATCCGATTTTAGGACGCGAAGCAGATTTTAGTTGGAATCAACTACACATAGAGATACCGGGCTGTCGAGTTCCAACGCTTGTTTCTTTACGACGCCATCTCGTATGTGAGAGTAGGTTTCGACAACCGGGTTAGAGAGATATTTCTCGATCAATGGATCCAGCCAAGTCAGACGCGTATTGTCCGAGACATCAATTTCGTTCTTCAAGACTTCAGGTCCCGCCCGGATGGCTTGGATAAAAGCGTGGAAACTCCACCTGAAGAGGTTTGGGTGATGATAGTGGTGGAGCATTTGATGTAGGTAAAAGTGAGCATCCGAATATCTCTCATGGGAGTTGGGGACAGGACAATCGGTCCGTGGCTGATGACGGAAATCCTCTGGTCGTTGAGTCATAATCCGCTCCACCTCACCAAGTGCAAATACGCAATGAATGGTGAGTGTATTCGAATGGAAACCAGTTGATTCGTCCAAGCAAGCACAAGTGGAGAGACATAGAAGTGTCCAAAATGCGAGCAGGGGCGGTTCGGATATTCGAACCGCCCCTGCTTCATATTCACGTTTCAGTCTGGCGACTAGCCTGCGGCTTCAACCGCCTGATCGATGGCGTAACCGGCGTGCACCTGTGTCAGGTGTGCCCGGTACTCGGCGGAGGCGTGGATGTCGTCGTTCAACGAATCCTCCAACTCGGCCGCCGCCCGACTGCTCGCTCGGCGAATCACCGCGGGCGTAAGTTCCTTGCCCTTCAAGATTCGCTCGGTTCGGCGAGCCCGGGTCGCTTTGTCACCGGCTCCGGTCACGGCGATGCGTGCATCGGTGCAGGTTCCTCCGGAGACCGTAATCACCGCCGCCACTCCGGTAATTGCGTAGTGCGACGCCGGCTGGTGGAACTTGGAGTACGCGGTTCCGGTACCGGAAGTCAGTCCCGGCAACTTGATCTCCGTGATGATCTCGTTGTCCCGTAGCGCCGTCGTGAGCAGGTCGACCTGAAATCGGTCGATGCTGATCTCACGGCTGGAGCGTCGAGTCCGTGCAACGACGCTTCCGCCGATAGCGAGAATCACCGCAGGAATGTCTCCCGCCGGGTCCGAGTGGGCCAGGCTTCCGCCAATGGTTCCACGGTTTCGGACCTGTAAGTCAGCGACCTTGGCCGAGGCGTCAGCAAGCAAGGGATAGTTGGATTGAATCACGGACGACGTCGCCAGTTCGCGATATGTCGTCATGGATCCGATCGACACCCCTCCGCCTTCCTCCTTGATGTAGGACAGGCCATCTATCTGGCCAATGTCCACAAGGATTACGGGCTCGGCAAGACGCAGCTTCATCATGGGGATGAGGCTGTGACCGCCCGCAAGGACCTTCGCTTCGCCCCTGTACTTGGACAGAAGACTTGTCGCCTCATCCACAGAGGTCGGTGCGAAGTATTCGAAGTTACTTGTAACCATATCTAAGCCCTCCGAACTACTTGGCGGCGCGGGCTGATGCACGCGCTGCTCGTTGTGCTTCTTTAGCATCCTGGATAGCTCGCCACACCTTCTCAGAGGTGGCGGGCATGTCCATGTGCTTCACGCCCAGATGCGCAAGCGCATCAATAACAGCGTTCATCACTGCCGGGCTGGCGGCAATAGTTCCCGCCTCACCGGCACCCTTGACCCCGATCGGGTTCGATGGCGACGGTGAAACTGTGCGGTCCAACTCCATCATCGGGAACATGTCGGCGGACGGCAGTGCGTAGTCCATGAGCGACCCGGACAGTAGCTGCCCATCGTCGGTGTAGACGGCCTGCTCGGTAAGCGCCTGGCCAATGCCCTGCGCCACGCCTCCGTGTGTCATTCCGTCCACGATCATCGGGTTCAACACGTTTCCGAAGTCGTCCACTGCCACGTAGCGCTGGACCTTTACCTTGCCGGTGTCCTGGTCTATCTCGACAACACAAATGTGCGTGCCGTTCGGCCAGGCAAAGTTTTGCGGGTCGAAGAAGCTGACCTCTTCAATTCCCGGCTCCATGCCATCAGGTAGATTTGCGGCGGCGTATGCCTG
>Ga0209402_10006600_pt1 | contig 10090 bp, 8 predicted proteins | sample ArcticOcean_MG_C_3_FD_187437 | JGI IMG/M metagenome (GOLD analysis project Ga0209402, IMG submission 187437) | Marine microbial communities from western Arctic Ocean - ArcticOcean_MG_CB8_126 (SPAdes) (version 2) | ecosystem: Environmental > Aquatic > Marine > Oceanic | place: Arctic Ocean... | reverse complement strand
AGAACCCTCTGGCTGGTCTTTCAACCTGCGCAGCGTATCGAGTCCATCCATTCCGGGCATAGCAATATCGAGCAGTACAACATCCGGGTGAGATGAAGCGATCACTTCAAGTGCATCAAGACCATCTGCGGCCTGCAGCACCTTGTGACCTTCTTCTTCGAGAATCTCAGCGAGAGCTTCTCGTATCTCTTCATGATCGTCAACGACAAGAATCGTCGGCATGGTTCATTCCTGTATTTTCACTATCCGTACACGTTTCGAGCTATTCGCAAGAACGATACGCAGAAATACCTTTCAACCAATAGTGTTCCAGTCTCGGGTTGTCAGGCGCGATATCTGGTTTACCCACGGTGTGAATAAGGTTCGCAGCAATACGTGTGACAACCTCGGTTTGAGTTGGCGGGGGCGTCTCCTAACATGCCTTAGTTGTATGGAATTTTGTTCGGACTCGTATACGTACTAGAGGAACTTACTCGATGCTTGCAAAGACACGTACCTGCGCACTCGTCGGACTCGACGGGGTCATGGTCGAAACTGAAGTGGATATTGCGCCAGGGTTACCTGTGTTCTACATCGTTGGTCTGGCCGACATAGCTGTCCAAGAGTCAAAAGAGCGTGCCCGTGCGGCCATCCTCAATTCTGGTATCGAATTCCCGATACTGGCCTTGCTTCGAACTCTGACATGGGCCCTGTGGAGGCCTGGAACCACTGCGCCGTCGAAGACTCAGCCCAGTCCTTGATGCAAATGGCGATGAAACAGTTGAGCCTCTCTGCGCGCGGCCTGCACAGAGTGTCGAAAGTAGCTCGTACGATCGCCGATCTTGCAGATTCGCCAGATATTCTCACTCCGAACATTGCAGAAGCACTGCAGTACCGACCCAGACTGACGGCCTGAGCCGGTCGTAGGTAATGGCGAGAACGCACTGGCTGGTGTATACCCATTGCGTGCTTATTACCAATTCCGCCGACGTCGCTGATTTTTGTGCCGAGGCAGCCAATTCCGAGTTCGTCACCGTCGACACAGAGTTCGTTCGAGAAAAGACGTACTGGCCGATCCTATGCTTAATCCAGATCGCAACACACGACGAAGCTGTTGCAATCGACCCGCTTGCTGATGGAATCGATCTGCAACCGGTTTACGACCTGATGAAAGACACGTCAGTTCTGAAGGTGTTTCACTCGGCAAGCCAGGACATGCAAATCATGTTCAACGCTAGCGGCGGCATGGTCGAACCGGTCTTCGACACTCAGATTGCAGCGATGGTGAGCGGGTATGGCGACCAGCCTTCCTACGCAACACTCGTTCAGCGGATCGTCGGCGAAACGATCGACAAGCGGTCACAAATGACTGACTGGTCCAGAAGGCCATTGACCGATCATCAGGTCGACTACGCCATTGGGGACGTCACTTACCTGACGGATGTATACGGCAAGCTGGTTTCGGAATTGGACAGTGCGGAACGCACGAGTTGGGCTCAAGAAGAAATGGGGCACCTACGGGACAAAAGCCTCTACGATTCAAACCCACGTGATCTATGGCGAAAAGTGCGACTCCGTCGACCGACCCGTCGTGCGTTGGCGATCCTGCGAGAGATCACCGCTTGGCGAGAAGAAAGCGCGCAACGTCGAGATATTCCGAAAGGTTGGGTGTGTCGAGATGAAGCGCTGGCTGAAATCGCACTGAACGCCCCCGAGACTCCCGTCGCTCTCGAACGGGTACGCGGCGTAAACGAACGCTTCGCACACGGGCGAGATGGCAAAGCGCTTCTTGACGCAGTACAAATCGGGCTCGAACTTCCCGACGATGAGTGCCCCGATCCCGAAAAAGGTCGTCCACCGCTACGTGGTCATGAGACGCTCGTCGCACTGCTGCAAGCACTACTGAGACTTCGGTGCGAGGAAAACGGTGTAGCTGCTCAGCTGATAGCCAACCGAAAAGACCTGGACCGGATAGCGACTGAAGATGAGCCAGACGTCAGAACCCTGTCGGGATGGCGACGCGAGATTTATGGCAACGATGCTATCGCTCTAAAACGCGGTGAAATTGCTCTAACTGCAGATGGCCTGAGTGTTCGAGTCGTACCGGCCTAAGGCTGCCATCGCAGTCCGATTCGATTTATACTCGCCAGATACTTATTCGAATCTAGTCGACAGGAAACTCTCGTATGGTTAACGCACTCAAGGGCGATGTGTTCATTACCGGTGCGGCTCGAACACCGCTCGGCAAGTTCCAGGGCGGTCTGTCAGGAACTCCTGCGACCGACCTTGGGGCAACAGCCATCAAAGCGGCCATCGACCGTTCCGGACTCGAAACCGATGATATTGATTACACCGTGATGGGAAACATGCTTTCAGCTGGGCTTGGACAAACTCCAGCCAGACAGGCAGCGATAAGCGCTGACATCCCGAACTCAGTTTCCGCATTGACCATAAACAAGGCCTGTGCATCAGGGATGCAGGCAGTAATTCTTGCTGCCCAATCGATCCAACTTGGTGAAACATCAGGCGTGGTCGCGGGCGGTATGGAGAACATGAGTGCGGCGCCTCACCTGTTGATCAACAGCAGAACAGGGCAGCGGATCGGTGACACCAATCTAATAGATTCGATGATTCATGACGGGTTGTGGTGCCCCTTCGAGAACCGGCACATGGGCGGGTCAGCAGAGGCGATTAGTGAAAAATACTCCGTCTCTCGTGAATCGCAAGATGAGTTCTCAGAGCGCAGTCACCGTCTTGCTTCAACAGCATCTGCTGAAGGATCGTTTAAAGATGAAATCATTCCCGTCGAGGTTGCTGGCAGACGTGGCAAGGTTTCTATAGTCGATACCGATGAAGGCCCGAGGGCCGACACAACTATCGACGGTCTCGCTGGTCTCAGGACTGTATTTCCTCCCGGCACCACGGTAACCGCAGGAAACGCGTCCTCGATAAGCGATGGCGCAGCAGCCGTCGTGGTTACCAGTGAAACCGGTGCCAACTCTAGTTCCTCAAGCCCGGTCGCCCGAATTACCGGATACGCCCATGCTGCCAACGAACCCGGAATGCTGTTCGATGCCCCCCGCATAGCGGTGACTAACTTGCTCAATAAAACGGGGCAATCGCTCAACGATTTCGATCTCATCGAGGTCAATGAAGCGTTCGCCGCCCAGGTGCTTGCGAATGGCCAGGCACTGAAGTGGGACTGGGACCGCGTGAATCTACGAGGCGGTGCAATTGCCCTAGGTCATCCAATTGGCGCAAGCGGATCTCGAATCCTTGTAACGCTCATGTACGGACTACGGGCAAACCGCGGCAGCAACGGACTCGCCGTGATTTGCCATGCCGGTGGTGGTGCCGTTGCTATGAGCATTCAACTCCAGTGATTCGGCAGACGACTCACTATTAGCCCCAAATAATCACGCAAGAAAGAAACGCAAAATGGCTTTCGACCCAACTCAGATGGATGTGATTGACCGCCGACAAGTTGAAGCCATGATCCTTGGCCCAATGCTCAGGGCGTTTCAAAAAGAGATCGGCGTCGAAAAGACGAACGCAATAGCGCGGACCGTTATTACTGATCTAGCAAAAGAACAGGGATCGCAGTTCGCCAAGGGAATCGGATCCAACGGCCTGGAGGACTACGCCTCGAACAAAGATGCCTCGCGTAGACAGGGAGCGCTGGAAGTCGACATTATCTAAAGTACACCCAGCAAATACTCGTTCGACGTGACCCGCTGCAAATACGCCGAAATGTATAACGAACTCGGGTACGGCGATCTTGGCGATATTTTTTCGTGCACTCGAGATTTCGAGTTTGGCCCAGGCTTCAACTCCAACGTGAATCTCGTGCGAACTCAGACGATCATGCAGGGCACTTCACACTGCGATTTAAGGTATTCACTCGCTGAACCGGAGACTGATGGGTAATATTCCCATCATTAGCAAACATTATCGGTCTCGGATTCGTACAATCAATTACCGCTCCACCATTTCGAAGGGCAGATCGTATTGTCACAACTAACATGTCCGGTAGATCAATCTCATCTCGTAGACTCCAAAACCTCGGGAGAAGAGTCGTCAGAGTGCACAACTTGCGATGGCGTATGGCTCACGACACACGCATTGGAAGCGCTGGAAGACAACGCTGCTAGCGACGATATGGTCAAGGGGCAGAGGCAGTACGGCAAGCACGCTGTTGATCATCAGTGCCCGCACTGTGTTGAAGCGATGATTCGGTTCCGCTACCGCGGCTACAACCTCGAGATCGAAGCGTGTCCAAACGAAGCCGGTTTCTGGCTGGACAAGAGCGAAGACCGAGAAATTCGCGATGTCATGAAGCAGCGAGGCTCGAACCTAAACAGGTCAGCATCAGCTGAAAAAAGCTGGCATAAGGCAAGACGCGGCACGAAAGTCGGTATTGTCCAACGTGTAAAACAAATGCTCGGTTTTCACTAGAGGGCAAAACGATCCATGTTTGATTCTGAACGCGGTGATGCTGACATCACGCTGTGCATCTTCCCCCACCTACGAGAGTTCATTGCGATTGATGCTCGAGAAAATCGTGCAGGTGGCCCTGCGGTTCTTAGCCTGTCGATTTCCAATCTTTTGGGTGAAGATTTTTACTCTGGCGTTGAGCAGGACTTTTCAAAGTTACTGCGACGACACGACATCGGATTTCTCGAACTTATGAGCATTCCGCAACAGGTTGAGGCGATCGTACGAGCAAATTCCCTGAAACGCATCGTTTCTGAGCTGGGAATTAGAACATCGGAGGACTCACAAGATCCGGGTGGGACGGTCGGCGTGCTGTTCTTCTCGGGTTCACTACTTTCATTTGAACTCGACAAACTCCGTGAAGCCACACGCGAGTTGTTCGGTCAAAAACTTTCACCACAGGTCCTTGAACAACTTAATGACCAATTGTTCGGATTGATGCAAAAAGAGCGTGAATCCATCATCGACACTTCGAAACAAGACCTCCAAGGCCTGATTTCGGGCGAGAGCGGTCCATACGTAACAATCTGGGAAAGTAGCGGGAAGTAACGCCGTTTCAGTTTGCGCCGACACGCGATCTGTATCGTCTGTGTCTAACTACTGAACATCCGCTTGTTGCGTCGCTCTTAAACGCGATGCCTGAACGATCCCGGTATTCCCCTCAATGGAAGATTCCTTCCTCGATACATTTCTAGGTCATCCACCCGAAGGCACGTTCATGGCGTGGCTGGCAGAAGGCGGCCTCTGGGCATTTCTGATTGCGCTTGCCGCTATCGTCGGCTGGTGGGTAGTTCGGATCCTATTGAGACGCGGGCTACGACAAGCAGTTCGCGGTTTGGATCAGCACGAGGCTACAGCCGATGTCGGCATGGCTGTACAGGCGGCTGACTCGTGGATATCCAACTTCCTCGTCGCTGCAATTTTCTCTACAGCAGCGATACTCGGGATTCTTCACGTACTCGGCAACAATGTTGGCCCAGCGATCGATTATCTGAAAGACGCAGGTTCAGGGCTGGGCTCATGGCTCGCATCCGATGGTTTACGAATCGTTCTGATCCTATTCATGTGCTGGGTAGTGACCCGCATCGCTCGCCGCGTGATCCCACGAGTGCTTTCATCAGTCATGCTCGGGCAGGCATCGACGGCCGATCACGACGAAGTGATGAAACGTTCTGAAACGCTTTCCAGTGTGTTCGTGGGCGCTGCAGTCAGTCTGATCTACGTTTCAGCTCTGTTCATGGTGCTCACAGAGATAGGGGTCCCGATCGGCCCTGTACTCGGTGGGTTTGGTATCGCTGGAATCGCAGTTGGATTCGGGGCGCAATACCTTGTTCGAGACCTGATCGCCGGAGTGTTCATCCTCGCTGAAAACCAGTACAGGACAGGCGATGTAGTAACGCTTTCTGGAATATCTGGACTCGTGGAGTCGATCAACCTTCGCCGCACTGTCGTTCGTGACCTTGACGGACAGGTTCATGTGATACCCAACGGTGAAATCACCGTCGCCTCGAACAAGACAAAATACTGGTCCCGGGTGAACCTCGATGTTGGCGTCGCGTACAAAGAAGATGTCGATCGAGTTATCAAGGTGCTAAACGAGATTGGTGACGATATAGCTGCTGATCCGTACTTCGGATTGATGCTCATTACACCACCTCAGGTTCTCCGCCTGAACGCACTCGACGATTCTGCTGTCACGTTCAAGATGCTTGGCGACTGTAAGCCTATGAAACAGTGGGAGATCATGGGCGAGATGAGAAGACGGATCAAGATCCGCCTCGATGCCGAGGGAATCGAAATCCCCTTCCCGCACCAGACTATCTACTGGGGTGAAGCACAGCCACCGTTCCGGGCTGAAGCCACCACCGATCTCCTACGCCCAGCTACTGAACCAGAAGCCAAAGTCACGGCTCAAGTGCCTGACGTACCAGCGAAACCGATCGTGGATGCCAGCGATGCAGAAGTTATGACTCCGGAACTGCGGGAAGAGCTGCTGGCCGCCGTTGCCATGAGCACAGCAGCACGAGTCGGAGACGCCGATCCGGATATCCGAACCCGCACGATGCTGATAGACACCCCTGACAACGAATAGTCGCCCCGCACCAGCTAGCTAACTGTCAGTAAGTCGCTTAGCACTTGTCGTATGAATGCGGCTTCCGGGAAAGCGTCTAAGATCGATCGAATTCCGTCGGCCTTTCGTATTCGATCATCAGCCGATTCAACTATGGCGGCACCCATAGCATCAGCAAGCGCGCTGGTGTCCCCAAACCCGACTCTGGAAACGAAATCGACAAGATGATCGACTGCAACGTTGGCCTCACTGAGAATAAGACCTCCGTTTTCTGTGTTAACCATTGGGCCATCAAACGCCGTGCGTCCTGAACCATCGATCACCGGTACAGACACGAGAGTGTCGTATACGCACAGGGCTGCGACAGCTCGATAGAAATTGCTCTCTTCAACTACTCGAACAGGCTGAAAGTCACCTGCTTTTTCATTCACCCGTCTTGCTGCTCGTCGTATTTCGTCGGACAACCGCTTATACGCAGAAATGTGTGCTGGACCGGGGTTCAGAAACAACAGATATCGAACACGCGATGCAAGTTCCGGCTCTCGTCTCAACAACTCCCCGAATCCATTGATGGATCGCACAATATTCTTGTGGGGTTCTGCCCGATCGACGGTCACGAAAGTATGGTCGAAACGCTCGGACTTCAAATCGTCAATGATGCGTTTTGTGGCGTCAAAATCCTTAACCGATTTGAACTGATCTGATCTCGTAGACGGCGATGATACGGTCAGCTGAACGTTACGGTCAGCGAACGAAATCAAATTGCCGTCGAGAGTCTCGACTCGACCACCCATGAATTCTGTCGCACACGCGATGAACGCACTGACATCACGGTTAGATGTGAACGAAATAATGTCTGCCGCCAGCAAACTTTCCAACACCTGTGCTCGCCACTCGGCAGGAATAATTTCTAAGTCCGATGGCCACGGCCAGGGGGTTTCAAAAGAGTGATGAATAGCCGCATTTGGATGAGATTCGCGAACCATGCCCGGCACAAGCATCAGCTGATAGTCGCGGCTGATCAGTGCGAATGAGTCGTCATTCGCTGCCACTGACACTTCATCCGCAAACATCCGATTCACTGCACGATAACCACGATTCCAGGCATCGTGCTCCTGAACTCCAATCGTCGGTGTAAAAGTCGGACTCCACGATCGATGAAGCAAAAACCATAAAAGCGGATTGCATATCACGTTGTAAAACTTGTGATGAACACGCCGGGGCGGTGCAACGAATCGAACGTCCCATCCAGCGGGAATCACATCGCTTCGCACCGAGCCGCCGTCGGGAGACAAACTCTCCATCGCTTTCCTGTCGGCAGTGCTAACAGCGACAGAAATCCAGGTGACCGGTACTACTGACAGCAGATCGAAGCTCTCTGAGGCACGACTGTTGTCACGTTTGGCAGTAAGCTCAGACGAACGATCTTCGGTGAAGTAAAGAGGGCCGCGGTTGCTCGCAATAAGAAGTTTGCGATCAGTCACAAGTCGCTGTGCCAGTTCAGCAACAACGCTTTCATCGTGCTGGACTCGTCGGCTATCTGGCACCGTTAATGATGTATTACCGCTCTGATGAGCCATGGAATTTGCCCTGCCGCTAATCGACGTCGCCTTCTCAGTCAGGCATAAATCAATCACGGTGGTTTATTGGATTGTCACTCAGATTCAATCACTCAAATAGACTGCCGTCAAAACCTCGATGACGCAAAATCACCTTTGACACACGAATCGAGCGCTAACTAGAATCAATTATTAGTTTCAATCAATATCACTTTTAGTGCGCAGTTCGGAGAAAAATGACCTCCAGCCCCCTGAAAACAGCAGATGAATTGCGAGAGGCATTCCTTTCGTTTTTCGAAGAAAAAGAACATCTTCGACTTCCGTCGGCATCGCTGATTCCGGCCGCAGACCCAACTCTGCTGTTGATCAACTCGGGCATGGCACAGTTCAAAGCATATTTCTCGGGAGAGAAGATACCCCCACGACCACGCGTCACAACTTCGCAAAAGTGCTTCAGAACCACCGACATTGAAGAGGTTGGAGACGATACCCACCTGACAATGTTCGAAATGCTGGGCAATTTCAGCTTTGGAGACTATTTCAAAAAAGAAGCCTGTGCATGGGCACTCGAACTTCTCACCGAGCGGTTCGGATTGGATCCGGAGCGCCTGTACTACACCGTCTACACAACCGACGACGAGGCAGAACAGATCTGGCTCGACCTTGGTATTCCCGCAGAGCGGATTTATCGGTTTGGAGATGAGGACAACTGGTGGGGTCCCGCCGGTGACGAAGGCGTCTGTGGACCAAGTTCAGAGATTAACTACTACCGCGGCTCGCTCGACGATATCCCAGCAATAGACGATCCAATCCGTAAAGACCAGTGGGGTCCCAACTACCACGATGATTTTGTCGAGCTGTATAACCTCGTGTTCACCCAGTTCTACCGGGATCTCGATGGCAACGACACGGTTTTGCCCGCAAAAAACATCGATACAGGTTTGGGCTTAGAACGAACGCTGGCGATACTCAACGGCGTCGGAAACGTATACGAGACGGACGCATTCCGACCAATCATCGAGCACGTTGAAGAGCTGTCCGGTAAAGAGTGGGGCAACGATACAGAGACAGATCGATCCATCCGAGTAGTGGCAGAACATGCGCGTTCAGCGTCATTCCTGATTGGTGATGGCGTAATTCCCGGCAACTCTGGAAGGGGGTACGTCCTTCGTCGTCTGATTCGCCGTGGGATGCTGTTCGGAAGAGAACTTGGCGTCGACACACCCATGCTGTCCGCACTCTCAAAAACTGTTTCCGAGAACATGGGGCCCGCATACCCCGAGCTCGTCGGAAACTTCGATTTCATCGAAGACGTGCTTGAAAAAGAAGAAATCAGCTTCTCCCGAACCCTCGAGTTTGGAGCCCAGGTGCTGGCAGGGATGATTGACTACCGTGAAGCTAATCCTGACGCGGCAGAGCAGGTTAAATCAGGTGAAAAACTGAAGGTCCCCTCAGGTGACGACGCCCAGGCAGTCGGAACCGGTCAGGTGATCTCAGAACTGGAGCGTCTTGTTGAAGCAGGAGACTCCGATGCTATCGACGGGTGGCGCGATCGCGTGTCTGGGGCGGAAGCGTTCGTTCTGTACGACACTTACGGCTATCCGTTCGAAGTAACTGAAGAAGTTGCAGCTGCCGCGGAAATGTCGGTCGACCGTGACGGCTTCGACACTTCGATGGAAGCTCAGCGTGAGCGTGGTCGCGCTGCAGGGGGATTCGGCGGTAAAGCTGAGTCGATCCGGGTCTACGAGGAACTCGGTCTAATAGACACCCCATTTGTTGGCTACGAAACCCTCGAGTCCGAGACAACGGTCGTAGCAATTGTCAAAGACGGGTTTCCGCTAGATTCGGCTGACGAAGGTGACGAGGTCGAGATAATCCTCGGCGAAACGCCGTTCTATGCTGCCCGCGGTGGTCAGGTAGGCGATACCGGAACCGTGAATGGCGATGGCTTTGTGATAACGGTCACCGACACGCTGGCTCCTTATGG
>Ga0209402_10006592_pt1 | contig 10097 bp, 9 predicted proteins | sample ArcticOcean_MG_C_3_FD_187437 | JGI IMG/M metagenome (GOLD analysis project Ga0209402, IMG submission 187437) | Marine microbial communities from western Arctic Ocean - ArcticOcean_MG_CB8_126 (SPAdes) (version 2) | ecosystem: Environmental > Aquatic > Marine > Oceanic | place: Arctic Ocean... | reverse complement strand
ATGCATCTATTGGTGAGTATACAAGAAAAATGCGCACATCTTCATTACCTGCGTTAAATGACCAATCACCCAATCACCCAATCGCTCAATTGCCAATTGACATAAACCATGCCTCAATCCCTTCTCCAGCAAGACGTCAATTCTTGCGTATGTGGATGGATCAGGAGGGGTTAAATCATGAATAAGATAGAAGCCCGATTGTCTTTATCTGACGTTTATTTTACCACAGGGAAGACACAACATTTTTTTAAATAATAGCCTGTACATATTTAGCCCTGTACGCCCTGTAGTTTACGCTTTTCCCCTCAATTGTTCGTATACCCCTACCAGTTCAATAAATTTCTCATGTGCACCGCCATGATCGGGATGATAGAGCTGGGCCAGTTCCCTGTATCGCTGTTTGATGTCCTGTAGACGCACATAGGGCGGTAAGCCCAGCAGAGTCAGCAAGCTCGGGTCGTAAATATCTTCTATCGACAGCCGATAATCCTGAAAATGCTGAAAATAGATCTGGTAGAAAAAGGCCTCATAGACCAATTTTAGCTCGTCCCGATTCATTTTATGTAATATAGCCAATGGATAGGTGACCTCATCATCCATACCGGTTTTGGTAGAGAAAAAGGTGTTCCAGATTAAAGGCCGACCGGTTTCTTCCAGGCGATTCTTAAACCGGATACGAATCTCCATTTTCTTGAATTGGCGAACTGTACGTTTTAGTTGCGAGATAGATTGGGGCATGATGTGGATGCGTTGGTGAGTTGGTAGAGGGCACGGCACGGCGCGGCACGTATAGGTCAGTTATGGTTAGAATACGAAATGATGGGGTAATTTCAATAAAAATTACAGAATACATCTAAACTTTTTTCCCTTCGCCCGGTCTAATATGATAGACCCGTTCATGCCAGGATACACGAGAGGCCTTTCAAGCATACTATCCACAAGGAGCTTTCCCATGTCTTCCCGTTTTTTTATCGCTATATCCTCACCGTGTTTTTTATGTGGGGGACGTTCATGGGGCCGCTTAGCCTTATCGTCCAGGCTCAGCAGCCGCGCCCCTTGAAAAATATTCAGGTGTTTCCCAAAGAAACCACCCGGCCTGAACTCATTGACCAGATGCGGCATTTTTCCTTTGCACTTGGCGTTCGGTGTCAGTACTGCCATACGGGTGGAGACGGCACTTCATTCGAGGGCGTCGTGTTCGAGAGCGATGAGGACCCGGATAAAATCAAGGCGCGGTTCATGATTCGCATGACGGAAAATCTCAACCGACAGGTGCTCCCTCTCATCCCACAGCGGGACGAACCGGCCATGGAAATCACTTGTAAAACCTGTCATCGGGGTCAGGCCAAGCCGATGCTGCTGACCCAGGCGATGCAACAGACGCTCGACGCCGAAGGGGCGGAGGCCGCAGTAGGCCGGTATCGCAAACTGCGCGAAACAGAGACGCTGAGCGGCGCTTTCGATTTTAGAGAATGGAAGTCAATACACTCGGCGAACGGCCGGAGAGAGAAGGCAAAATAAGAGATGCGATAACCATCTATGAGCTCAACACAGAGTTCTATCCTGAATCTGTCGCCATTGTTCTGGCCCTGGGGCGGTTGTACGAGGCCGACAATAATGCCCCTTCTGCGATTCCTATGTATGAACGTGCGCTTGAACTCAATCCAGGCAACAATCGAGCCCAGGAACGGCTGGAAGCGTTGAAATAGGAGACGCCATAGTCAACCTCTATTTACAAAGCGGTATCCCCTATACAATCGTACCACCGAACAAAGGAAACGCCTTCAATGATCAGTTTGTCTGATTCGTCAACGTTGATATCGTTCTGGCCGGGATGACACCAGTGGCGGCGATACACGGTGCGCCCTTCAGTCTATATTTTATTTTCGGATAACTGCGGGTATTGATCTTGGAGGTCATCAGGTTGTATCATGGTATGATCACGATGTGGGTATACTTTTATCAGAACATGCCTTTATCCAGTAAGCCTAGCCTATCCAGAAAAAGTTCAAAAAAATATGTAAAATGATAGAAAAATTTAGACGCACGGCATAAGATTTAATATATTGATCGGTATACAAATTATGTTTTCAGATCTCTACGAAACGCCGCGAGCCCTCCGAGATTCGGGTCATACATCTCACCAAGGAGCCGGTAGCTATAGATCTCTATGCTGCATATAACGCCTTGATTCTTTCCGCACCCTACGGCTCCCATGTGAAGATGACCGAAGGGTCATCCAACACCTGCCTGCTCGATATTCTTGAACAGGAACGCCCGGATAACATCCTGGTCGTCTATGATCAAGGTGCCTATCATGCAGGAACGTACAGTCCGGAAAAGCTCTTAGAGCCGCAACTTCACGCCTACCTCGACCGTCGGGGATACCACGAAGATCATCTGATTAAAATTACGGGATTTCATACCTATCCAACCGCCGACTATGTACGTCAAGTCATTGCGCAAATTAAGGCCCACGGCATTGATCTCGTCATCGGCATCGGCGGAGGAATGGCTATGGATATCGCGAAGACGGCATCCATACTTGCCGCACAATCCGATGACCCCGAGGTCTATATAACTGGGAAAGCGGTGCCATCCCCCAGGTGCCTCCGACTCATACTGATCCCCACCACCGCCGGTACAGGGGCGGAGGTTACCCAATTTTCTGTCGTGTATATCGACAAAGTCAAATACTCACTCAGCCATCCAACCCTAAGTTCCGATTACGCCCTCCTTGTACCGGAATTAACGTATGCGCTACCGAAAGCAGTGACCGCTACATCCGGATGCGATGCCATCGCCCAGGCGATAGAAGCGTTCTGGTCGGTCAATGCAACGTCTGAATCACGCAAATACAGTACGCAGGCCCTGGTGCATCTACTGCCCCATATTATCGAGGCAGTAGATCGCCCTACAGAAGAAAACCGACGGGCAATGATGCTGGGTGCTTGCTATGCGGGCCTGGCCATCAATATTGCCAAAACCACCTGGGCACATGCCGCTTCGTATTGGCTTACGGCCCACAAGCACATCTCGCATGGTCATGCCGTGATGCTGACCCTGCCTTATCTTTTCCGCCTCATCGATGAGGCGGATGAGCATACGTTGCAAAAAACGGAACACCTTACGGTGAATATTCTGCGGGAACAAATGACGCATCTATATCATATCCTCGGCGTGCAGAATGGTCTTGAAGCTAAGGATCAGATGTTCCGGATAATGGACGATTGCGGCCTGGAGAGACAGTTAGACCGTCTGGGTGTTAAACCACCGGAGTTTGAAGAGATCGTAGATGCCGTCAATCCCGAACGGATGAAGAATATGCCGATTACCATCTCCCGAGAATCCGCGCTGGACATCCTGCATCAGGCCAGCCGGCCATAAAGGTCTATGGGTGCTGTCAATTATGATATAAGTAGTCATGCAAAAGAAATTGTAGATTTTTCGCCGACATTCAAAAGGACTTCAGTCAATTTTTCCTTAAGCGTTTCTAACGAAAGATAGGCATCAAACGGCAACCATTCGTATTTGACAAACCGCCAGAGGATCTCGATGATGTTAAGTTCCGGGGAATAGGTGGATAACGAACATATTTCCACATTACGTTTTTTCCAGAGAGCTTTGTTATCCTCGAAGTGGTCACTGGTATGACAAGGCGCATTATCAATAATGATCACGGCCTTTTTGTCCGGATCCAACGTGGCAATGAAATCCTCGAATACAGCAACAACCATGGCACTATCCACGCTGCCGTCTAAATAATAGAAAGAGAAGGTATTATCACGCTTTAAAAAGCCTAACACATTGATGGGCTTGCTTCTGGACGAATCAATCTCTGTGGTTTCTCCTTTCTTCTGCCAGCAATAGGGCACATAAGGCACTAAAGAAAAGCCGGAGACATCGAAATAATACAGCACGACATCCTGGTCATCTTCCTGTATTTTTAAGGATTCGATCTCTTTTTTATTGCTTCGAATGCCTGATCATCGCGCTTGGACCGCAGAGACTTCTTCACCCGTCTGTAGGAATGATCCATAGATTTGAGGGCGCGACGCAAGGTATTCCTACTGATCGTTTTACCTAATTCTGATTGTATTTTGACTAATACCGTTTTAGGTTGACGGGCAAACCGTTTTACAAATGCCTCTACGCCCTTTTTATCTGCTGCTGTTAATTTCCGTGGGCAACCGCTTTTGGACGCGTCCTTCAAGCCTAAGACGCCCTCCTTTTCATAGCAGATAATCCAGTGGTAGGCTGAATTATAATGATTTATAACTTTTTAATTGACGACTCCGCGCAGCAAGCTGCGGAGAACTGAAGTTCGCTTGCGTGAAGTACCGGAAGCCATGCGCTTTGCTGTTCTTTTCTATCGGTTGATATACACGTCTACATCGACTTTTACATGATCATTGGTATGAAACTATGGTCCTGAAACCCTTTGCATTTATTTTACTTGATGATATCTTCTAACGTATCCACTCGACCGCTTACCTATAATAACCATTACATTTCTATATACGCCCTTTATGAACCGTAGACAGAGAGCCTATGCGTACATCACTAACCATAGCAGACTCCTGGTCTTCACGCATACGGATTTCCCGGAAGCCGGTATCCAGGTCCGGGCGGGAACGGTGGAACACAAAGAAGAACCTGCGGCAGCTGTCCTGCGTGAGGCCGAGGAAGAAACCGGCCTCACGCATCTTACGCTTATCTAATGTCTGGGGACGCGTGAACATAACATGACCGAATACGGCACATCAGAGATTCAAGAGGCCTGACTCTACCATTTGCGTGCCCTGATGAGCCTCCTGAATCGTGGCGGCACCATGAGACCTTAGGCGGAACGGTTCCGCCTGTCCGATTTGATTTCTTCTGGGCAGCCCTACCCGATGGCGTACCTGAGTTGATCTCTCTGAACGGAGCGATGCTTGAGACTTTGTTTAATAGAGCCATTCAAACGGGGACAAACGCGAAACCTATATCCGCAGATCAATATGAAATGATTATGGACCATGGATAAACTTATCCAACCGATACGCCAATTGATCCAGCAAGAAACAACGGCCGATCTGCATTCGATACACGGCCTGGAACACTGGGCACACGTTGAGGCCAATGGGATCAAGATTGCCCGACATATCGGCGCAGATGAACGGATTGTGGTTCTATTTTCTCTTTTCCACGATTCAAAGCGTCTCCATGATGGTACTGATCCGAACCACGGGCCCCGAGGGGCTGAATTTGTCCGTTCGGTCCGATCCGCATTGAGCTTTGTAAACGACGATCAGATCGCTACCCTGTGTTATGCCTGTGAATGGCATACGCATGAACGCCACAACGCCGACCTGACGATCGGTGCCTGCTTCGATGCAGACCGTCTTGATCTGGGTCGGGTCGGTATCCATCCAGACCCGCAGTTCATGAACTCTGACTTTTCCAGAAAGCTGGCGGTAAATTATAGCATGCCCCATGCCTCTTCGAACCGACAAAAGCCGCTCAGCCAATAATGGATCTGCGCGATCTGGGTTTAATCGGCTATAGACGCTTTTAACAATTGGGAAGCGCTGGTTCAGTTGAGATATGCGTTGACGGCTATAACGATAGTCGTTATAATGTTAAGTATGATAAATTCATTCCGAAACCGAGGAACCGAGGATATCTTTGACGGTCGTGATACACGAGTTGGCCGCAGGGTATGTCCCCGGGTTCTGTGGTCGGTCGCCTGGCGTAAGCTTGATCAGATCAACCGAGTACATGAACTGCGTGATCTGAGGGTGCCTCCTGGAAACCAACTTGAGTCTTTACGAGGCGACCGGGTTGGACAACACAGTATTCGGATCAATGACCAATATCGTATTTGTTTTCGTTGGGAGGCTGGTTATGCGTACGAAGTTGAAATCACAGACTACCATTAAAGTAGGTTCACCGACACAATCTGAGGATAGCACCTCAATACCTATTGACCGACGGCTGCCGCGTGAAAGACCGCCGACCCATCCTGGAGAGATGTTGTTTGAAGAGTTCCTCAAGCCATTGGCCATCAGTCAGTCGTCATTCGCCGTGAGGCTGGGGGTATCTTTTCCGCGGCTGAACGAGATCATCCGCGGCAAGCGTTCCGTGACAACGGATACGGCCCTGCGTCTGGCACGTGTTCTCGGCATGTCCGCTGACTTCTGGCTTGGCCTGCAACTGGATTGGGATCTCTGGCACGCCATGCGTAATGAGAAGGCGGCTGAGATAGCCCGGCTTGAGCCGTTGCCTGCCCCGGTCTGAGATTGACGGCCAAAAAATGATCTGCGCGACCTGGGTTACACCGCGCCTGCCGATCAGGCTGCGAATGGATTTCGGATTTATATCAGACGGGTACGGTCCGGCCTCAGGAGACCGATCGACAATTTAAAGAGCATCCGCGCGCCGACCTTTCACCCCTTCAGGCGGCGTACTGGCAGCAACAAGAGGGAGATCTGAAACTCGGCAACAAGCTGAAACCTCTATGGCTTCTACGGCCTTTTAAACATAGCGGAAAACGCCGACCTTCAACGGCGGAGCCTTCATGTGGCTTACCGAATTGCCGTTGCTTAGGTCAAACCATCATACCTATGTTTCATGCCAAGGTTGCCTTCTTGGATACAAACACGACTACTCATTTACACGAATCGGAATAATACAAACAGGAGGTTCCCATGCGTCTGCTATCCGTATTTTTTCTCCCCATTTTGTTGGTGCTCCCCAGTATGTCGTCCGTCACTGCCGCGGAAAAACGACCACTGTCACTTGTAGACCTGAGTCTGCTGAAGAGCATCAGTAGTCCACAGATATCACCGGATGGCAAGTGGGTGGCCGCCGTCGTCAGCGCGACGGATTTTGAGACAGAAAAGCGGCAAAGCGACCTGATGCTGATCTCCGTTGCGGATGGCTCTATGAAAGCCATCGTAAAGGGCACCTCACCTCAGTGGTCGCCGGATGGGAACGCCCTGGCCTATCAGGGCACGAAGGATGAAAAAAGTGGTATCTGGATCTACGATATCAAAAAAGAGAGCACGCGTTTTCTGACCACGGTCCATTCTACAGATCATTTTCTTGGCCACCGAGCACGCAAGAACTACGCCTGGTCACCCGACGGCCAATGGATGGCTTACGTCGGCGCTGAACCGAAAAGCGAAGAGGAACCGAAAAGTGATGTAAAGGTCTTCACGCGGATTCTTTACAAAACACGAACCGCCTTCTCCGATAACCGGCGTACGCATCTCTGGATCGTGCCGATCATAGGCGGGGAGCCGAAGGTGATTACACCGGGTAAAAACGATGAACATTCTCTGACCTGGTCGCCGGACAGCGGCCATCTGGCGTTTATCAGCAACCGCTCTGAAGATCCGGACGACAACCACCTGAACGATCTGTGGCGTGTGGACGTTACCACCGGACAAGTGACCCGTCTGACAGACACGGTCGGTGCGGAATTCCAACCCGCCTGGTCGCCTGATGGCCGTCAGATCGCGTATCTGGCCAATGTCCGTCCGGTGAACACCAAAGACAGTCCGCCGGAAAACACCAAATTGTATGTATTGCCTGCCTCTGGTGGCAAAGGAAAAGAATTGACCCGGTCGTTGGATCGCCGCGTCTCCGGTATAGGCTGGCATCCGGATGCCAAACATCTCTATTTTTCCGCCGGGACCGAAGGCATGACGCCTATCTACCGCGTGGCCACGGCCACCGGTGAGATCACACCACTCGTTAAGGGCTTGTTTGCCGCGTCCTCGTACAGCCTGGATGCCAAAGGCGAGACCATGGCGTTCACTCAGACCGACATGAGCCATCCTCGAGAACTTATGACCGCGCGCAGCGACGGCGGAAATGTGCGACGTCTAACGACATTGAATGAGGCATGGACCGAGCAGGTCGCCCTGCAGGATGCGGAGAGCATCTGGTTCGAGAACTACGACAAAACCCGCGTTCAGGGCTGGTTGATGAAACCGGCGGACTTCGAAGAGGGGAAAAAATATCCGCTCATCCTTTATGTGCACGGGGGCCCGCACGGCATGTACGGCTACCGTTACAGCGACCGCTTTCAGATGCTGGCCGGCCACGGCTACGGTATCCTCTTCATCAACCCGCGCGGCAGCCGAGGCTACGGGCAAACCTTTGCAGATGGGTGTGTGCTAAACTGGGGCGGCGGCGATTATCAAGATCTGATGGCCGGGGTGGACCACGTCCTTGCGAACCACACCTGGACGGACGAAGATCGCCTCGGTGTGATCGGTGGTAGCTACGGCGGGTTCATGACCAACTGGATTATCACGCAAACGGACCGTTTCAAGGCCGCCATCCCGGTAGCGAGCGTCAGCAATCTGGTCAGCTTTTACGGCACGTCCTTATACCAACTGCTGATCGAAACCGAATTCAACGGCAAACCCTGGAACAATTACGGCATGTTGTGGCAATGGTCTCCCCTGAACCACATCAAAAATGCCACCACACCGACCCTGCTCATCCACGGCGAAAATGACCACGACGTCCCCATCACCCAGGCCGAGGAGATGTATATCGGCTTAAAGAAACGCGGCGTCGAAGCCATGTTCGTCCGCTATCCGGGCGAGGGCCACGGTATCCGGCAACCGGGGCATGTACGCGATTACAGAGAACGTATATTGGAGTGGTTTGATCAGCATGTTAAAACGCAGGGAAATTTATAATTTTTGAATGATGAATGGTGATTGAAAGGAGCGTGTCTATGCAGTTTGTTATAAAATGTTTCATACTTCTTTTATTAATCGGCAGCCTATCGCCCCACGCCCACGCTCAGCAACCCGCCGATCCGAACATCGTCATCAACCCCAAACTTTTTGAGGGGCTCGACTATCGGATGGTTGGGCCGTATCGCGGGGGCCGGGTGACCACTGTAACCGGCGTGCCGGGCGATCCGACGATGTTGTACTTCGGGGCAGTCGGCGGTGGCGTGTGGCAATCAGATACCTATGGCCGTAAGTGGGAGAATATCACGGATGGACAGATGGCGGTCGGCTCCATCGGGGATATTGCGGTGGCCGCCTCCGATCCAAAGATAATCTATGTGGGCACAGGCTCGGCCAGCGTGCGGAGCAATGTCTCAACGGGACGAGGGATGTATAAGTCAACCGACGCCGGTAAGACCTGGACGTTCAGCGGGCTGAAGGAGGCCGGGCAGATCGGTGAGGTCGTCGTGCATCCCATGAATCCGGACCTGGTGTACGTGGCGGCGACGGGTCATATCTTCGGGCCTAATTCAGAGCGCGGCGTGTTCCGCTCAAAGGACGGGGGGAACACGTGGGAGCATGTGCTAGCCCATTCGGATACGGTCGGTGCGGTCGATATGGTCATGAATCCGGAGAACCCGAATGAACTCTATGCCGCCCTGTGGCGCGCCGAACGCAAGCCGTGGACCATCATCAGCGGCGGAACCGAAGGCGGTATCTATAAGACACGCGATGGCGGAGATACGTGGACAAAATTGACGATCGGTCTGCCGGAAGGGTTAATCGGTAAGATTGGCCTGGCCCTGTCGCCCACCAATCCAAACCGGTTGTATGCCCTCGTTGAAGCGCCGGACGATCAGGGCGGTCTGTACCGGTCGGATAATGCGGGCAGATCGTTTCGATTTATCAACGGCCAGCAAAGTCTCACCTTCCGGCCGTTTTACTACATCTATATGACACCCGACCCTCAGGATGAAAACACGGTCTATGTCAATAACGAAGGTTTTTTCAAATCAACGGATGCGGGCAGTACGTTCGTTCGCATCCGGGTGCCCCATGGTGACAACCATGATCTATGGATCCATCCGGACGATCCCTCGTTTCTATTCCAGGCCAATGACGGCGGCGTCAATGTGAGCCTCAACGGGGGCAAGACGTGGTCTACGCAAACCAATCAGGCGACGGCGGAACTGTACCATGTGGTCGTCGACAATCAGTTTCCCTACTGGCTCTATGGTGAACAACAGGACAACTCCACCATCATGGTACCGAGCCTGCCACCCACCGCAGGTCGGCCATTGAACCCCAAATCATTCTGGCGGCGTGTGGCGGGCTGCGAGACCGGTCCCATCGCGGTCC
>Ga0209402_10006591_pt1 | contig 10097 bp, 9 predicted proteins | sample ArcticOcean_MG_C_3_FD_187437 | JGI IMG/M metagenome (GOLD analysis project Ga0209402, IMG submission 187437) | Marine microbial communities from western Arctic Ocean - ArcticOcean_MG_CB8_126 (SPAdes) (version 2) | ecosystem: Environmental > Aquatic > Marine > Oceanic | place: Arctic Ocean... | reverse complement strand
TCTTTTTTTCCAATTAATTCAACATTGATATTATTATTTAAACTTAAATATGAAGTATTTTTTGAAAATTTAAAATTATGAGTTTTTTGATTTGGAAGTAATTTAATAATATTAACATTTAAGAATTTTGTGTTAATAAAATTTCCAATTAATATTTCTTGATTAGGTCCATCTAACGACCATACTAGATCATCATTCTTAATAATTTTAAATGTTTCTTGGGCTTTAAATTTTTTATCTAAATTATAATTCTCTCTTTTGTAGATAGAATTTTTAAGCAGTTTTTTTTCTTTGGCGTAAGCACCTGATGTTCCAGTTATTGGAGGGGGGGAAAAAAATTCAAGCACATGAAGATATTCATCGCTATAGTTAAATGCGTGATGCCAAGTATCTTTTTTGAAAAAAACTGATTCTCCTTTTCTTACTTTATGTGTTTCTCCATTTTCCGGATTAGTAATAATCAATACTCCTGACAAAACATACATTAATTCATCAGCTCCAAAAATTGTTCTATACTGATCTGAATGTTTGAAATTACCTCTTGCTTCCATTCCAAAAATTATTTGATGCAAACTATCATTAGATACATATATCCAGTCCTTAACTTTTCCCGTTATACTGTCACCCCACATATGTGTTTCCATAGAATTATATTTAATGTGAGTTGGTTTGGTGTAATTAGGTTTGGGAGAAGGCTTATATGTCATCATGATTTCGGTCATGATCTAAATGACTTTTCTTTATTTTAATTTTTTTTGTAAATTTCAAATTCTTAAATGTACTTTTGATTGATATTTGTTTTTTGTTTTTTGAAGATTCATATATTTTTATCATTATTTCATTTACATGATAAGCATGGTCTAAATCAATCATAGGTTTATTTTTATTTATAATACAATCAACAAGATGCGTAAATCCTGATGTCCAAGGCCAATTAATATAAGGTGTTTTATATAATTCCCAGGACGATCTCTTATTTCTCCAAATTTCATATCCTTTAGGCTCCCAATCATCTCCCACCATTTGAATTGTACCTTCTTCTCCATATAATTCAATCGCTGGAGAATTATATTGTTGCATAGTGAAGCCTGTAGTTACCACTGCTAAACACTTGTTTTTAAATTCTAATAATATTTGAAAATTATCATCTGTTTTAACTTTAATTTTTTTTCCATTTATAATTCTAATAGGTTTTGATATGGATGATTTTGCAGTTATGTTTATTACAGGTCCCAACAAGCCAGTGAGAGTAGTAATATTGTAAACACCTAAATCAAAAAGAGGTCCTCCTCCTGTTTGATAATACCACTTACTCCAATTAGGTCCAGCCCATCCATACCTAGCTCTCGCTAAAGAAATTTTACCTATGGACTTATTCATTAATTCTTGATGTATCGCTTGAAAAACAGGGCTTAAAGTAACGAATGGAGCTGCAACTAAATATTTCTTTGATTTCTTTGAAAGTTTAAATAATTCCTTTAAATCTTTCATGTTAGTAGCCATAGGTTTTTCTACCAAAACATGTTTTTGATGATGAATTGCTTCTTTAGCAATTTTGGAATGTTCATTCATTGAAGTAAGTATAAGAACTAAATCAATTTCCGGATCTTTTAAAATTTTTTTATAATCATTATAAAAAAATTGGTATTTTATTTTTTTACTTATAATTTTATTAATTTTATAATTAACATCAGAAATAGATTTTAAATTAATAAGGCCTTTAAAAGATAGTTTATTAACTAACTCCATATACGGACCCTGCATTACAGAACCACAACCTATAATTCCTATGTTTAACAAATTATTTTAAATAATCCAAATGTTCATTTTGAAAGGTCATCATTGTGTTAAGTAATTTTTCAGCTGAACCAAAATTATCAACTACAGGATCGGCAAGCAAAGCTTGGAATGCGGCATCTTTAGATTTTTCAAGAACTGCGGCTGTTGTTAATCTGATGGTGCCAACTTGATTTACAAGTATTGATGCAAAATTATCAGGGTAATTTTCAAGTCTAATTCCTTCTATGCCTTTTTTGTTTACCATAGCAGGAACTTCAACAACAATGTCATTTGGTATTTGTTTAATAAAGCCTTTGTTCAAAATATTTACTGCAGCCTCTTCTATATTTTTATCTTCTACAATAGCTTCTATTAAGTCAACCAATCTTTCTTTAGAAAGTCTTTTTTGATCAAAGTAATAACTATGCATTTCTTTAGATTTATAAACAGTCATGCAATTTTTTTTGTAATTTTTATAAAATTCTAAAATTGCATAGTGATCTGCAATGCTGTGCGCCCATGGCAAATATTCACCTAAATGACTATCAGTTGTTATAGGTAAATATTTGTATGTTTCAAATAGTTTTAAAAAAATTCCTCTTTCCGCACCTGGCGAAGTAGATTGTTCATTCATTTTTTCAAAATCAATTATATAATTTTTATAATATTCTAAAGCTTTTTCCCTTATTAATGGATAGGCATCTTTTTGAGTGTTTTTGTATCTTACATCTACCAAAATACTAATATGATTTAATCCTCCGGCTCTATATTCAATATTGGAGAAATCTGTTTTTAATAATTCTGGAAGATCACGCTCCATTTCTGCAATAGCATGACACAAACCGATAAATTTCATTTCAGGAAATTTTACATTTACGGCATGGCATATACGTTGCATTGGATTACTAAAGTTATAGACATATGCTTCTGGACATATATGATTTATATCTTCACAAATATCTAAAATAGGAGGAATAATTCTTAATGAATGAAATAAACCTCCAGGACCTCCATTCTCAGCATATATTTGTTTAATGCCATATTGCTGTGGAATTTTCCAATCCTGATCCCATAAACCAAATCGTGGCCCAACTTCTATTGAAATAACAACAATAGTTGCGCCTTTAAGCGCTTCTTTTCTATCTAAAGATGACGTAACTTTAAAATTAACTCCAAATTCTTCCTTGTATTTATTTGCAACAACCTGAGTTTCTTTTAATGAAACTTCATCTGTGTCATGAAGAATTATTTCAGTACCTTCTAAAACTTTAGATCGGTAAATATCTGATATAGCTTCAAGTCCAAAATTTGCACTTCCAGCACCAATTAATACAATTTTTTCACTCATAAAATGGAGTCCAATTTCAATTATTTATTAAAATTATTTTAGACATAATATTAATATTCAATAGATTTCAATAAAATCTTACAATAAATTTTAAGTTTAGAATACAATCTTAATATTAAAGCTTTTTTCTTTTGATTTTTCAACGTTTTTGTATTCTTATAGCAAATTAATTACAAAAGGAGTTCGTATGAAAAAAATATTTTTGTTAATTTCAACTATACTTTTAGTTTCATTTGGAAGTAAGGGTGAAACTTTACGTATTTTAGCTGAATCAGGAGATGAAGCTACAATAGCAGCTGCTGCTTCACAATTTGAAGCCGCAAATCCAGGAGTTATAATTGAAACCAATTTTCTTGGTTGGGATGACTTTATGGCTACTATAAAATTAAAGATGGCAGATAATAACCCACCAGATCTTGCTCATGGAAATCAGGGATTTACTGTAGATGGAACTTTAATTCAAAGTGGGTTAGTTATTCCCTTAGACAAATATGCAGATCAATATGGTTGGAAAAAATTATTTGCTAGAGGTGCTTTAGCAGAATTTCTATGGAGTGATGACGGAAATACTTGGGGATCAGGGAATCTTTATGGAATAAGTCCAGTAGCTGAAGATGTTATTGTTTATTATAATAAAGAAAAATTAAAGTCACTTGGTTTATCAGTGCCATCTAAATTTTCAGAATTTGAAAAAGCATTAAGAGTTTCTAAAGATGCAGGTGAACTACCTATTGCTCTTGGTGGAGCAGATGGCTGGCCTATCATTCATGTATGGGGCCTAGTAGAAGGAGCATTTGTAGATCCAAATCAAACTCGTAGATGGATTTTTGATGCAAAAAATGTTAAATTTGATACTCCTAATCGAATAAAAGCTGCTACAAAATTAGCTGATATGGCTAAAGCTGGATACTTTGGTTCAGATTCACTTGGAATTGGTTATGATGATGCAAATGCAATGTTCATAGATGGTGAAGGTGTTTTTAATTTAACTGGCACATGGATGACTGCAGATTTTAATAGCGGTATGGGTGATAACGTAGGTGCTTTTGCAATGCCTAGATGGAATGGCGGTGTTGCAGGAGGAGGGTCGTTTGCTCTTCCTTGGCATATTAGTTCCAAATCATCCAATCCTGATTTAGCTGCTAAATTTTTAGCTCATTTAATGAGTAATGAATTTGTAGATGATCTAATGCGTGTTGGTAGAGTTGCTGCACAAGCTCCTACTATTGCTCCAACTTCAAATCTTCAAGTTGAAGTAATTGCTGCATCTAACGCACTCGTTGGCGCAAATGCTAAAACTTTTTATACAGATTGGGCTACTCCTGGCATGTATGATACTGTAACTCAAGAACTGCAAAAAGTTATTGGTGGTGCCGCTTCGGCACAAGATTTTATTGATGCAATGGCAGCTGAAAGTTTAAATTAATTTTTATTAACGGAGGTCTATGAGTATGGATAATATTTATAGACCTCAAAAAAAAATAGACTACTCTTCTTACCTTTATATTTTACCCGCTTTTATTTTTTATATTTTATTTGTTTTATTTCCTCTTGGAGACACATTCATAACTTCTTTCACTGAATGGAATGGTATATCAGAAAAAAAATGGGTAGGTCTAGAACAATATTCTAAAAATTTATCTAATAAAAAAATTATATCCTCTATAAAACATTCATTTGTTTTAATTATTTTCTATTCTTTTTTACCAATTATTATAGGTCTGTTAATAGCAGGCATTATGATTCGAGTTAAAATTCATGGCATGGCAACTTATAGAGCTATTCTTTTTTTACCTCAAATTTTATCTATGATTGTTGTTGGTATTTCATGGAGGTGGATTTATGCACCCAAAGGTCCCCTTAATTCAGGTCTTGATTTTATCGGTTTAGAAGAAGTTTCAAGAGCATGGTTGGGATCTTTTGATTACGCATTACCCTCTGTTGGTTTTATTGGCACTTGGGTTATGTTTGGTTTTACAATGATATTATTCATTGCAGGTGTTCAAAAAATTCCTACAGAGCTATATGATGCTGCAAAAGTAGATGGTGCAGGAGCTATTGCTGAGTTTTTTAATGTAACTCTACCTAGTTTAAAGGGAGAAATTATTGTTGCTTTAATATTTACAGTTACTTTAGCGCTACGTAATTTTGATTTAATTTATATAACAACTGGAGGAGGTCCAGGTACATCAACAATGATACCTTCAATGTTTATTTACAAAAAAGCATTTCAAATGAATCAGGTTGGATCAGCATCATCTCTTGGCATCATGCTAACTTTGTTAATTTTTACCCTTGTATCATTAATTTTATTTATTTTTAGAGAAAAAAAATGAACTATAAAAATAGAGAGAAAGTCATTGCCCATTCAATTTTTTTATTAGGATCAATAATTGTACTATATCCTTTCATATCTATTCTTTTTTTAGCTTTAAGCGAACCGGGAAAAAGAGTTTCAGGTTTTACAGTACCAACTGGTATTTATTTTGATAATTTTATTAAAGCTTGGACAGGAGGAGGTTTTAGTTATGCGTTATTAAATTCTTTCATAGTAGTTGTTGGAGTTGTTTCAGTTACAATATTTTGTAGCACTCTTGCTGCCTATGCATTTGAAAAATTAGATATTTTTGGAGTTACTCCATTGTTTGCAATATTATTAATAGGGTTGGTATTACCTTATGAATCAATAGTAATATCCTTGTATTATTCAATGAAAAATTTAGGCTTAACAAATACTCACTGGTCTTTAATTTTACCACAGATTGGATTGTCTATACCTTTTAGTATTTTTTGGTTAAGGGCTAGCTTTAGATCAATACCAAAAAGTTTATCTGAAGCTGCAATGATAGAAGGTGCTAGTCGCATTATCATTCTTACAAAAATTTTAATTCCACAAATTGTACCTGCAATACTAACTCTCACCGTTTTATTGTTTATGTGGACTTGGAATGAATTTTTACTTGCTCTTATTATGATACAGGATGCTGATATGCGCACAGCCCCACTTGCATTAAGTTATTTTGCTGGGAATAAAAGATATGGTGATCCAGCTATAACTGCTGCAGCAGCTATATGGGTTGCATTGCCAGTATTAATTGCTTATGTTTTTCTTCAAAGAAGATTTATTTCAGGAATGGTTACAGGTGCAGTAAAAGAATAATGATTAAAACTTTTAAAAATGAAAAAATTTTAGCACAATCATTGGCTTTGGAAATTCTTAAAGATATCAAGGGAGGAAAAAGATTTATTCTCGGTTGTCCAGGAGGTCGTTCTTTGAAAAAAACATATTATTATTTAGGCCTTTTATCATATGAGATGAATATTAGTTTAGACAATCTTATCATAGTTATGATGGATGAATATGTTCATAAAATTAAAGGAAAATATAAACTTGTTAATCCGAACTCTCACTTTAGTTGTGTTAGATTTTCTAAATTAGTTATAAAAAAACTTCTCAATTATAAAAAAAATACTCTAAATTCACTTAAAGATAAAAATATATTATTTCCATCAATATCTTCTCCTGATAATTATGATAAACTAATCAAACAATTAGGAGGTATTGATACATTTTTGCTTGCCTCTGGTAGCACTGACGGTCATGTTGCCTTTAACAATATTTATAGTAAATTAAATCAAAAAACACATATTACCAAATTATCAACTGAAACCAGAAAAGATAATATAAAAACATTTTCTAATTTTAATAAACTTTCTGAAGTACCTAAATATGGATTAACAGTAGGTCTTGATACAATTTCAAAACTCAGTAAGAAGGCGATTTTAGTGTTAACGGGCAAAGAAAAAAAATATGCATTAAAAATATTATATAATTTAAATAAATTTGATATTAGTTGGCCTGCATCAATAATTTATAAGTGTAAAAAAAATAAAATTTATATAGATAAAATTGCAACATTTTAAATATGAATATTGTCGGAATTGATATAGGGGGGACTAAAACTTCCATAGGAATAATTGATATTAAAAAAGGGTTAGTTATATCAAAAATATTAATACCTTCAAAACAATTTAAAAATGATAAAAAAAATTTAAATTCAATTATTTCTCACACATTAAAATTAATTGATAATCAAAATATTGAAAAAATTGGCATAGGTGTTCCTGAATTAATCAACAACAAAGGAATTATTAAAGGTGATTATAATTTTAATTGGAATAACCTTGATTTATCAAAATTTTTTCCAAAAAAATTTAAAGTTAAAGTAGATTCAGATGTAAGATGCCATTTACGTGCAGAAAAATTATATGGCCATGGTAAGGAATTAAATAATTTTATCTATATAAATATTGGCACAGGATTAAGTTACTCACATTTTCAAAATAATCAAATTTATTCAGGAGCAAATGGTTATGCAATTCATTTTGCTTCATCTAGAATTACTTTATACGACCCACTCACAAATAAAAAATTTTCTTTAGTGCCTGAAAGTTTTTACTCTGGAAAATCAATAGTACGGTTGTTAAGTAAAAATAAAAACATTAAAAAACAAAATTTGATATTGAATAATATAGCTGATTCTCTTGGCTCTCTTATCGGCAATTTAGTAAATTCTGTTGATCCAAATTTAATTGTTTTAGGAGGAGGGGTAATTATTAATAACCTAAAATTTAGAAACTTATTAATAAAATACTCACGTAATTATTTTTTATCTAAAGATTCTAAAAAAATTAAAATATTAATTTCTAAATTGAAAGTTGATACAGGATTATTAGGGGCGGCTGCTATTTTTAAATAAATTAAATAATTTCACTGGTTACTTTTTTAAGTTCATTAATCCAATCAATTATTGTTTGTTGAAAATTTTCAGATAATTTGTATATTTTAATCCTTTTATCATAATCTACATTTTTTTTAATAAAGTATTTTTTAGCCACAGCGTTATTTAATGAGTTCAAAATAGTAGATCTTGACCCTATTTTTCTAGGGATTTTATGACATAAATCTTCATAAGATATTGGAAAATTTCCAAATGTTCCATCTGCAATTTCTAAACATAAAGCATGATTTAAAGTTGAGGAATCTAAGAATTGAAGTTCATTATTTTTATCAATACGTTTGTAGAAATTTTCTTTTAATTTTCTTACAACTATATTTTCTCTCATAAACCTGCTTATACACAAAGGTTATTAATTTTCTATATTTATTAATTTAACTAAATATAAAAAATTAACTTAATTTTTAGTTAAATCAAATTTAAATAATTCCTATAGATTAAAATTAATGTCATGATAAAAGTATATTTTATTTAAATCATATAAAATAAATGAGAGATCTTTATGGATAATTATAATGAAATAACCGTAGGTTATTGGAGCACAAAAGGCCTTGGCTCAGCGACAAGACAAATGGTAATTTATTCAGGAACACCCCTGAAGGCCAAAATTTATAAATTATTAACTATTTCAAATAATAATAATTTAGATTTTGATGGGAGCTCTTGGCATGATAATGATAAAAAAATTCTTAAAAAAAGAAATAGTTTAATAAATTTACCCTACATTGATTTAAAAGACAAAAATAATAATGATATTTTAATATCTCAATCTAATGCTTGCCTCAGCTATTTAGGTAGAAAATTTAACATGTTTGGTAGTAATAATTCTGAAATGTCTCAATGTGAGCAGCTATTAAATGAAACGGTAGATCTACGAAATTTAATTACTTCTTTTGCTTACACTCATTTTTCTGATCAAAAAGAAGAAAATAATCAAGCTAATGAAGTTTTTAAAAAGGCTTTTGAAAATTCTAATTTAGGAAAAATTCAAAAATTTGAATGCTGGATTAAATTAAATAAAAATACTGATAATTTTTTTTTAGTAAATAATAAAATAAGTGCTGCTGATTTTAATTTGTTTGATGTCCTAGACTTCTATTTTGAATTTATTAAACATTATAGTTTTGCAAAAAATACAGACTTCGATAAAATACTTATTGAACTAGGATTTCCTTTTTTATCAAAATTCTATTTAAATTTTAAAAAATTACCACAAATGAAAAAATATTTTAATTCAATTTTGTATAAATTACCCTATACAAATAAATCTGCTAATTTTGGATCAGGCATAAATGGCAATTCATGGGATTTTCAAATTCAAATTGATGAAACTCCTGATGAAATTTTAATAAAATAAAAAATTAAAATAATTTTTTATACCAGCTTCAACATTAATAAATCTGGTTAATTTCTAATTTCTAATTTATAAATATAATTATTTTCAAGGAATTATAATGACAGAAATATACAAGATTGATGAACGTAAAATTGATAAACTTGCAAATTTAGCAATAAAAAGAGGTGTAGCACTCCAAAAAGGTCAAAACTTAATTATCACATCACCGATTGAAGCCTTGCCACTGGTTAGAAAAATTGCAGAGCATGCTTATAAAGAGGGTGCGGGAATTGTCACACCTTTATTCTCTGATCCTAAAATAACATTATCACGCTTTAATTATGCTCATGATGATTCCTTTAATGTTGCCCCAGATTGGTTATACAATGGTATGGTTGATGCTTTTGATAACAATACTGCTAGAATGGCTATTTCTGGAGATGATCCGATGCTACTCTCTGAAATGAATCCTGACAAAGTCGCGAGAGCTAATAAAGCAAATTCCATTGCTTACAAACCCGCAATAGAAAGAATAACTCAATTCAAAATCAACTGGAACATTATATCTTGGCCAGGGAAAGATTGGGCAAAAAGAGTTTTTCCAGATCTTTCTGATGAGGAATCTATATTAAAATTATCTGAAGCAATATTTGATGTATCAAGAGTAAATGTTGATGATCCAGTGGTAGCTTGGGATGAACATAACAAATCATTACGAATTAGAACTGAATGGCTTAACAAACACAATTTTTCAGCATTACAGTACACAGGGCCAGGGACAGATTTAAAGATCGGTTTAGCGGATGGACACGAGTGGATGGGCGGGGCTTCTTTG
>Ga0209402_10006586_pt1 | contig 10108 bp, 9 predicted proteins | sample ArcticOcean_MG_C_3_FD_187437 | JGI IMG/M metagenome (GOLD analysis project Ga0209402, IMG submission 187437) | Marine microbial communities from western Arctic Ocean - ArcticOcean_MG_CB8_126 (SPAdes) (version 2) | ecosystem: Environmental > Aquatic > Marine > Oceanic | place: Arctic Ocean... | reverse complement strand
CAGCTTATACTTGAATTCGGCAGCATCACATTTTTGCTGGTATCGGTATTGATGGCCTACGCTAACTATCGCATTCGTGATCTGACTCACTCATCGGCGATTATTACTATAGTTTCCTTGCTTGGGCTGGCGCTGGGAGCAGCACTTATTTTCTACTATGAATTCAATAATCAACCCGAACAATTAGTATTTATCCTGGGGCTGTATTCCCTGTTAACAGCCGCATCGTGGTTATACTCAAGACGCCGAATCCAGCCTATTAGCCAACAAGGTCACGACGGCTGAGTAGCCAGGGTACATTTTCACCGAACTCCCGGCGCAGAGTATACATTTGAATTTGCGTTGGTCTTATTACAGAATAGGCGGTAACCATCAGCTACAGCGCCTGGGCTTGGCAGCTTTATATTCCAAGGGTGAATTTTCTATTCACCGCCACGGTCAGCTGTGACTCAATCTATTAATTCTGCAGCAATTGGAGTCAGTTATGTTTAGCAACCCTAGCACCGCAATATTCGGTTTGAAAAAATTCTGAAACTCGCTTTGTTGTTCACCACTATGGCAGCGATGATTACCATTACTTATCAAGCCAGCCGAGCGTAGGAACCGGCTGACGATGAAGCTTTCTTTATGTTCAACGCGCTGTGGTTCAAGGAGGATGGCGGGGCCGCGAAATACACTGAATATCTACAAGCCGCAGGCGCATTCGTTACCAAGCACGGTGGCAAATCAGACGCTTCATATATACCCGAGGGAGCGATTATCGGTGAATTCGATGCAGACCTGGTTTTTATGGTGGAATGGCCCAATTTTCAGGCGTTTACAAACCTGGTACAGGACCCAGAGTATCAGGCCATCAGTCATTTGCGCGAAGAAGCTATCCGCGATTCTCTGCTGATTCGATTCCGCAAGCTCTAGGCATTTGATTTAAGAGGGACGGTGGGAATTATTTTTACTACATAATAATTCCCACCGTCCCTCTTAATTCGATAATTCCCTCCGTCCCTCTTATTAGCCGGGAAAATGTGCGGTAAGTCACGCTTTTCGCCCTTTCCAGCACGGTGCCAATATTTATGTGAACTGCGTCAATAAAATCTACAACGGCAGTTGTTACGGTGCCAACAACTTAAGAAAGTAACCGGCTCAGGTCTGAGCTGCCACAGGTTTTGTCAGTTTAATCACGGAGATCAACCATGCAATACTCCAGAAATCTTCTCATCATTCTCTCAATGCTGATTTTCGCATTCAGTTCGAGCGTGGCCACTGCCAAAGGCTCCGAAATAAAATTTAGCAGCCTGGTAAGCGCCGTAGTACAGTCCGAAGGCGATGTAGGCACCATCACGGTGAGCATTCACGAGGTGGATGTCGATGTCATCGTCAATGGCGATACTGAAATCGAAGAGGGCGGTGAAGAAGTCGGAATCAGTGTTATCTCAGTAGGAGATTTTGTCAGCGTAAATGCCTTTTTTGCCGATGTCGGCATTGTTGCCGATGAAATCAAGGTACTGGACGAACGCTCGGAACAGTTTCGGTTGCGCGGCCGCATTACCGCCACGGACATAATAGAAGACGCTACCGTAATTACTCTTATGGGTGTAGATGTCAACGTCGACTCGTTTACCGATATTACCCGCCGCGGCAGCGGTAGTGGCAACTCTGTGGCAGCGGCAGATTTAATCGTCGGAGATGAGGTTAATGTACGCGGCGGCATGCAGGACGGCATGCTGCTGGCAGCACGCATTCATGTGGGTAACAGAGAGCAGGGAAATATCGAGCTGGAAGGTACGATAACTGCAATAACAGACGCTGGATTTACGCTTGAGATTGATGGTGGTGGTAATACCATTATTGTCATCGACGACGGTACTGTTGTAAGTGGTGAGTTAGTGCCTGGAGCATTTGTTGAAGTCGAGGGGCAGCTGAATACCGAGTTTGCGATAGTTGCCGCTGAAGTAGTGGTGGATGTCGATGGGGATGGGGATGGCGACGATGACAATAAACGGGGAAAAAGCAGCGGGAAAAGTAACGGCAACGGGAATAATGACGATGATGATGATAGCAATGACGACGACAACAGCAACGATAGCAGCGACCCGGTCGAAGTAGGCGCCGAGATCAAGCTTGAATCAGACTTCAGCGAGGTAAGTGGTAAAGCGGAGACTGGTTTTAAAGATATCAATGGCAAAGTCGAGCAGGAGTTTGAAGTTGAATTGGAAGATGCAGTTGCCGGGACTGTTTTCACCCTCGTGGTTTCCTTCGATGACAATGCCGTAGAGTTTGGCACCATAACGGTCAATGATCTCGGCCGTGCCGAAGTAAAATTCAGAAACGGTGATGACGATCCCGAACAAGATTTAACCGCCTTGTTGCCAGATGGAAGTGACGTTAGAGATATCACCAGAATACAAATTGTTATAGATGGCGACGTCGTCCTCGAAGGGGATTTTTAACAGCCAATAGAGTCTGCGGCAACTGGCAGCCAGTATCACTCTCCAGGCCAGTTGCTGCGGATACTATTGCACAGTATCTGCTCCCGTTCACCTTCAGGGAGCCATGGTGTTACTCAGAGAATCCAAACCTTCGATGCAAACTTCTACCGTACTTCCCGGTTTAATAGGCAGAGCACCGGCGCCAGTGCCACAGGCGATCAAATCTCCCGGCAACAGCGTCATATCCTGAGACAATAAGCTGACAAGCTGCCGGGGTGAAAAAATGAGATCGCTGATCGCATAGTCTTGCCTCAATTTACCCCTGTAGAGGGTCTGCACCTGTAGCTGCTCCACATCTACATCGGTACATATGCTGGGTCCAAATGCCCCAAAGGTATCCATGCTCTTGGCGCGACACCATTGCGGAAAGCTGGGATCTTTGTCAATCAGTGACAGCGCGGTGATATCGTTAACACAGGTATAGCCGAAAATGTAATCTGCCGCTTCGGCTGCGGAGACACTGCGACAGGCTTTTCCAATCACCACGCCTAGTTCTCCTTCGTAAATAATCCTGCCTTCATAATATTGCGGCCGCTGAATCTGACCAAGATGTGGTAAATAGCAATTATTGGGCTTGAGAAAATACAGTGGCTCGGACGGGATGGCCAGGCCTTGTTTGTCGGCGAAAGGCCTGACGTTATTCCACAAACCAAGCATTTTCCCAGGCCAGCAGGGCGTTAACAATTTCAGGTCTGCTACCTGCAATATTTCGTCCGTGACTGTGGCACCCGCAAATAGGTCTCCCACGCAAACCTTGACGCGTTGATCCTCGAAGGCGCCAGCATCAAGTAAGTGACCAAACTCATCTGTTACTGAATCCTGACGTCTGAATCGTATCCATTTGCTCATTTTAGTCTCGTTATATTCTGTCGCTGGAATTTGGCAGCTCTGTCAGCCGGCTTTAGTTATAACAACCCGCCTGTTGCGCTCGCTGAATCACGAGCCCTAAAACAATGTCTATGGTGGGAGTTGCTATCCCTGTCATCTTCCCCAATTCCTGCACCACGGTTAATAGCGCATCGATTTCCATGGGGCGACCCTGTTCAAGGTCCTGTAACATCGACGTCTTATGCGCACCGACCTTGGCCGCGCCGTTGATGCGAGTATCAATATCTACCGCAAATCTCACCCCCAGACTTTCGGCGATCGACTGAGCTTCTGCCATCATGCCGTGAGCAATGGCCCGGGTGCCCGACGCGGTGGCGATAACATCCAGGGTAGCCTGGGTGAGTGCGCTTATCGGGTTGAAGCATAAGTTTCCCCACAGCTTCACCCATATATCGTCTCTAATTCTTGGTCGTACCGGTGCCTTCAGTCCCGCCTGGATAAAGATTTGACTGAGTGACTTTACGCGCTCGGTTTTCTCACCGCTGGGCTCGCCCAGGGTGAAGCGATTCCCCTCCACGTGCCGAATGACACCTGGCTCCACTAAATCACAGGCCGGATATACAACACAGCCTATCGCTCGTTCGGGCCGCAGCTGCTGCCACTGTTGATCGTCTGGATCTACGCTATGCAGGCGTTGGTTTTGCAGCGCACCTTCGACACCATAGAAATACCACCATGGGATGCCATTAACCGCCGTAACTACGGCGCCGTCGGTTGCCAGCAGGGCATCTATTTGCGGTACTATTTTCGGTACGGAGTGGGCTTTGAGAGTGACAACAACAAAATCCTGCGGCGGCAGTGACTCCGGTTTATCGGTGCAATTGAGCTGATAAACACTCTCGCCTGCTGCAGTGATCAGTCTCAAGCCGTGCTTTTGCATCGCCTGCAGATGCGGGCCCCGGGCAATCAAACTGACTTCAGCGTCTGTTGTTGAGAGCATGGCGCCCAGGTAGCCGCCGATTGCACCGGCTCCATAAATACATATTCGCACAGTTATTCCCCGAATTTTTGAGCAACCGCAGGCCTTACTGATTATCGAACAGGCCTGGCTTCACGCGTCCCCTGCAATGAGACAAACGAGACTGCTGGATATTCACAGAAATGTCAAAATCAGAAAAGAACCACGCCCTACACAAAAGAATTACACACAGTCTTGACATACTACATGCTGTTTCCGCACACTGCTGTTTTTTCTGTGGAGTATTAGCATGAGCACACTGTGGGAATTAGTAAATCGCGGTGAAGGCAATGCCGCCGCGCTCATAGCGCCTGGACAAAAAGCCCTCACTTATAATGAGTTACGTGCTCAGGTTAAATATACTGCCAATCGTCTCAATGAACTCGGGGTGGGTCGCAACGACCCTGTCGCTATCGTGCTTCCCAATGGGCCAGTAATGGCCAGCGCTTTTATCGCCATTGGCGCCGCCGCCACTACCGCGCCCCTGAATCCCGGTTACCGCGGTGAAGAATATGACTTTTACCTGAAGGATCTGCAGCCCAAACTGCTGGTAGTCGCTGCAGACAGTGATTCTCCGGCCGTAGACAGCGCCCGCAAACTGGGTATCAACATAGCCCATTTATCGCACAAGGTGGAGGACCCTGCCGGCAATTTTGAACTGTTGGGCGAGCCTGTCACCGACAGCTCTCCACTCACAGGTTTTGCCGAAGCTGGCGATTTAGCACTGGTACTGCATACCTCTGGCACCACCTCCAGGCCTAAATTAGTGCCGCTGAGCCAGACCAATGTCTGTGCATCTGCACGCAATGTCGCCGCCTCTCTGGCGCTGATCCCGACTGATCGCTGTCTTAATATTATGCCGCTGTTTCATATACACGGCCTTATTGCAGCCGTGCTCGGTTCGATGCACGCCGGTGCGAGTGTCAGTTGCACACCCGGCTTTAACGCCCTGAAGTTTTTTAATTGGCTGGAGGAAGTCAGACCCAGTTGGTACACAGGCGTTCCCACCATGCACCAGGCGATCTTGTCCCGATCAAGCCGGAATCAACAGATCATCGACAGTGTGAAGCTGCGTTTTCTGCGTTCTTCTTCGGCTTCGCTGCCACCCCAGGTAATGCAGGAGCTGGAAACCACCTTCAACGCACCGGTAATTGAAGCCTATGGGATGACCGAGGCGGCTCACCAGATGGCCTGTAATCCCCTGCCACGAGGTACCCAAAAACCAGGCTCGGTGGGACTCGCCGCCGGACCAAAAGTGTCTATTATGAATCAACAGGGCGAGCATTTAGCGGCTGGAGAAATTGGTGAAGTGGTAATCCAGGGTGAAAATGTGACGGCAGGCTATCTTAACAATGAAGACGCAAACGCCACCGCGTTTACTGACGGCTGGTTTCGCACCGGAGACCAGGGCAAACTGGATGCTGCGGGCTACCTGACGCTAACCGGTCGACTAAAAGAAATTATTAATCGCGGCGGCGAAAAAATTTCTCCCCGTGAAGTAGACGAAATTTTATTGGATCACGAGAGTGTCGCCCAGGTTGTTACCTTCGCGGTACCACATGACAAGCTGGGTGAAGAAGTAGCTGTCGCCATCGTCCTTGAAGCTGACGCTGAACTTGATGAAAAAGGCTTGCGCGACTATGCCGCTACACGGCTGGCAGATTTTAAAGTACCCAAGACTGTGGTTTTCCTGGACGAGATACCAAAGGGTCCAACGGGAAAGTTACAGCGCATCGGCCTGGCGGAGAAACTGGGTCTGGCTTAATAATTCAAAATAATTTGTGTACCTAATAATTAATATACCTATGCTAAATAGGATTTCATCGGGGAGAATAAAAAGTGGAAGAAGTAACCGATACTAACGACAGCGCCAGCGACAAACTCAAGCAACAAACCGGGGAGACCGCCCTGGCGGAACTCGAAATTCCCGATATGTCCTTTAGCAAGATGGCCTCACATTTTGGGCCCGGCATTATTCTCATGATGACCGGCATCGGCACCAGTCACATAATTACTGCCCCCACCGCCGGCGGGCGCTTCGCCTACGCCCTGATGTGGTGTATCCCGGTGGCCTATGTCTTCAAATATTACGGCTTCGAGATGGCTTTTCGCTTCACCAATGCGACTGGCAAGAGCCTGATTGAAGCCTATGGCACGGCGTGGAAGAAATGGCCGCTGTGGTATGTAATGGCGACCACCATACTGCAATGTGTTATCGGTCAGGCCGGTCGCTTGATTGCAGCGGCGGCGGTGCTGTATTTTCTGTTCAGCTATCTATTCGGTGAGGCGCTCGGATTTGAAATACCGATAGAGGTTTTCGCCTTGGTGTTAGGTACATTTTGTGTTTTCGTGTTGCTGCGTGGTAACTACAAGATTGTAGAACGGGTGGCCAAATTAGCTGCCGGTTTTCTATTCGTTACCACCGTATTCGTTTTCTTCGTCAATCCGCCTTCGGTCTCTGTTGTGCAATACTTTTTTATCTTCGACATGCCGTCGGGGTCATGGCTGATTATTGCCGGCTTTCTGGGCCTGCTACCCACCGGTATCGATGTTTCCCTGCAGGCATCGGAATGGGGCAAGGCCAAGAAGGTGGGCATGGGAAGGATCAGAGAGAACCTGGAGGACATGGGACTGGCCCAACGCTTCGATCCCTTTAACCCGAAGAAAGAGCACCTGAGTGTGGACACTTCCCGACTACCGGAACACGCCCAGACGTACTGCCAGCGCTGGTTCACCATCGGCCTATGGGATTTTCGTATCGGCCATATAGTGTCGTTTATCATCGCCTGTATCTTTCTGATCCTCGCCGCCATCTGGATGTACCCCAGCGAAGTCTCGGGACAGGACGTCATTGGCGACATCGCCAGAATTTTCACCGAGAGTGTCGGTAACGGCTTGATGGTTATCTTCCTCATTGGTGCGTTCGCTGCGACGTTTTCGACCGCGTTCAATTATTTTGATGGCTGGCCTCGGATTGTGGGCGCCTGTTGTCGCAATATATTTCCAGCCACCGCAAGTTTGCAGGGCCTGGACAAGGACGAAATAGGAGATGAACACAGAAAGAAATGGTATTCGGAATACAACATCTACCGCGCCACCATGATATTTTCCCTGGTGACTGCACTGGGGATAATCATTGGCGTACCCAGACCTGTGTACCTGGTGCTGGTAGCCTCCGCACTGGCTTTCTTCGTGGCGCCGGTAATTTACTTTTTCAATGTTTACTATTGCCTGACCGTCATACCGAAGCAAGACAAGGCGTTTTATCCCTCAACCTTCGCCAGGTATTTCTCTTTTCTTAGTTTGGCGGTATTTACGGGATTAAGCGCGATATTGATCATGGCCAGAATATTTAATATTACTCTGTTTGGCGCCTAGCGTTGACGACAGTCTGAAATTAAGGAAGAGGTGGGGACTGAGGAGTTCAACTCTTGAGCTCCGCCGCTTCCTGCTCGGCCCGCATATTGCACGTGGTCACACCGGGCAGCTTGGCCATGTATTTGATCATCATGGCACCCTTTATGTCCTGTCTCTCGATGAAGCTGGTGTCTTCGTTGACGAAAAAAACCCGTGACGTGATTGCCGCGAGGCTGTCTTCCATGGGCTGGGCGCACTTGTGAATTTTCATCTCGGGGGGGATTTCATCGCGGGCACCTGGCCGCCACATGAACACTTCTTCTGATTCCTGAAAATAAACAAATTCGACAACGCCGTCGTTGTTCATGTCTCGGGCACACAGCTTGTAGATCAGGAAATTGTCGCAATACAAACTGGTTTCAGGGTACACACCGGTACCACCCAAAAAGCCACAGGCTGTATAAGAAAGCAGAGACAGAGGTACTAGTGCAAGGCGGATAGACATCATTGGCAATTTATTAAGCAGTGAGACCCTTGGAATTTGCAGCATTTAAGGACTTTAATTCGGCCTCAGGGCTGGATTGTTTAGTATTAGACCTGAACTATAACTAATCAATTTCGATTCGTATTCTGTGACGCGGCAACAAAATGCACATTTCGTCCCCGTTAGACACAAAATACGAGAATTTAGAGAGAAAATCGGCCCAGCACACTCTGTTTGTCGTCCTCGGCCGATTGCGATGTTTCAGTCGAGCTCATGGAGCGATTCTCCCACGGCGTTAATCAAGCCATCTATCTGCTCTGCAGTAACGATGAAGGCAGGCGCTAACTGCAAGGTATCGGCGCTCCAGCGCACATAGAACCCCTTCTGCAGGCACTTTAGTCCGATTTCAAAGGGCCGTCGGGCCGGCTCATCCGGATAATGCTCGAGGCTGATACCGGCGGCGAGTCCGTAGTTGCGGATATCGGTGACGAAAGGACTGCCCTGCAGACTATGGATTGCTTTTTCAAACACCGGTGCCATCTGCTTAACACGATCTACCAGCTTATCTTTAACCAGTATATCCAGTGTTGCCAAACCCGCAGCACAGGCCACAGGATGGGCCGAATAGGTGTAGCCATGGGGAAATTCCACCATGTATTCCGGACCACCGTTGTCCATAAAGGTATTGTAAATTTCAGCACCGACAACTACCGCACCCAGCGGCACGGCGCCGTTGGTAATCTGTTTCGCCAGGCCCATTATATCCGGTGTCACTCCGAATTCTTCGGCGCCGGTCATGGAACCCATGCGGCCAAAGCCGGTTATGACTTCGTCGAAGATCAACAAAATATTGTGCCGGTCACAAATTTCCCGCAAGCGCTTGAGGTAGCCTTTGGGTGGTGGCAAGACACCGGCGGTGCCGGCCAGAGGCTCTACGATTAGCGCCGCAATGTTAGACGCATCATGCAGTACTACCAACTCTTCCAGTTCATCGGCCAGCTGGGCACCCACTTCCGGCATGCCTCTACTGAAACGGTTTTCCTCGAGCACAGTGTGAGAAATATGATCGGCGTCTACGCTCTGTCCGAACAATTTACGATTAAAGCCGATACCGCCGACACCCACCCCGCCATAGTTAACACCATGGTAGCCCTTCATGCGGCCGATAAATTTACTCTTGCCGGGTTGACCACGACTGCGCCAGTAGGCACGGGCTATCTTCAGCGCCGTATCGATAGTTTCAGAGCCGGAATCTGTAAAGAAAACATGATCCAGGCCGTCTGGGGTTAGCTGTACAATCTTGTTGGCGAGCTAAAAAGAGAGCTCATGAGCGAACTGAAATCCCGGTGAGTAGTCCAGCTTCGCTCTCTGTTTGCTAACTGCCTGACTAATCTCTTCACGACCATGGCCGGCACCACAGGTCCAGAGCCCGGACAGGCCATCGAATATTTGCCTGCCATCGGCATCGGTGTAGTAGACACCCCTGGCAGATACCATGAAACGTGGATCGTTCTTGAACTGACGATTGCCTGTGAACGGCATCCAGTGAGCCTCGAGCTCTTCTCTACTCAGAGTCACATCGGTTTCTCAATTACATTCAGGTGCTGGCGACAGGAGCTTCAGCGCTGTCTGTGATTGCAATCGTCTCTTGCTCGAGACTGGCCAGATCCTTTCTATACTCCGCTTCAAGCTCCGGATCAGGCCACATGATAGTGACCAGGTATCCCGCTATTAACGCCGACAGAAATGAGGGCGGCATGGTTTCCAGGCCCACAAAATAGGGGCCGATGCCGTCCATATTCTGGATCACGAATTTGCTGATCAAGGTCATGGAAAAACCGGTTATCATCGCCGCGATCGCCGCCCGCTCGGTAAAGCGAGGCCAGAACAATGACAAAATAATCATGGGGCAGAAAGTGGCGGCAATACCCGCCC
>Ga0209402_10006580_pt1 | contig 10114 bp, 10 predicted proteins | sample ArcticOcean_MG_C_3_FD_187437 | JGI IMG/M metagenome (GOLD analysis project Ga0209402, IMG submission 187437) | Marine microbial communities from western Arctic Ocean - ArcticOcean_MG_CB8_126 (SPAdes) (version 2) | ecosystem: Environmental > Aquatic > Marine > Oceanic | place: Arctic Ocean... | reverse complement strand
ACCGTCCGCGATATAAGACGGCGAACGAGAAAGAAGTATTCAGCCGAAGAGAAGATCAAAATTGTCCTCGATGGTTTACGTGGTGAGGATTCCATCGCAGCAATCTGCAGGCGTGAGGGCATCCATGCTACATGTACTACAAATGGTCAAAAGAGTTCCTTGAAGCCGGTAAGAAACGCTTACAGGGCGATACTGTCAGGGAAGCTAATAGTTCTGAAGTAACTGGCATTAAGGCAGAGAACAGCCAGTTGAAATCCTACCACACGAGCTTCGTTTGAAAAGCCGGAGGCTCCATCTTTGTTCAAGGCTCTGACTTTGTAACAATAGTCGAATGCTCGCCTTTGCTTGTTCAAAGATACATTGGTTACGTCGAGCTCAGTTCGCATTAACGGAATAAAATCACCTTCGCTACCTGATCGCTCGAATATCTCGAAAGCGATCTCAGATGCTGCGTTGTCTTCCCATTCAAGTGAAATGGTGGTTTCTTGGATTATTGCTGCGGTTAGGTTGGTGACTTCTGCTATGGGATCGGTATCCGTCTCGATTGGTTCAGTTTGAGTGGTGCTCTGGTCGCAGCTTGCAAGAATAATAAATATAATGAGTATAATTGCATACTTGAAAATAATTTTTATCAATGACCTAATACCAAATTTCAAAGCCAGGAATAAGGCCAGGTTGCACAACTGATGAATTGGGAGATCCCCAAGGCTTGTAAATTGCGATTGAGGAATTGACTGGATTTATGGTGTAATCCACAATATAAGATGGAATAGACCACTCTTTAATTATGTCCACCTTGAATAAATTAAATTCCTCATTTCCAGTACTGCTATTCCAAAAGGAAATGCTGCTATACAATGAGGCAATAAAATTTCCATTTTGTGTATATGAAATTTCGGTTCCTTTAAGCGGTAGTATGCTCACAATTTCAAGCGATTGATAATTCAATATAATGGTTTCGAGACCGGTGGAAATAGCTAATGTTTTGCCATCAGGATGATAGGATATGGATGGTGCGCCCTGAATTTCAAACTCAAACAACCCCTCATCATGCCGTCCTCGGCTCTGTGAAGTGAAAGGACACCTTTATTGCTACCTCCATCAACCAATACCGCCAGCATATAACTGTCTGGGCTGAATTCAAAATCTGCAATCATCCCACTAAAGTTTAATTTTGGATAGTATAATTTTAGTGAATTTGCTCGCAAGATTGCTATACTGCTGATATCATCATCATTTTCAGCAACGACAATGAATCTCCCATTATTACTATATGTTAAGTCACTAACTCCACTGCCCCACCAATGCCAGTAATCTTTACGTGGCATTATCATTTCAGATATTATAAGTTCACCATTAATAGCATCCCAGCATTCAATCTCGCCCAATTCATTCCCAAGTGTGAGAGTGCCTCCGTCTGGACTATAACTCAAACACGAACTCCCCGAATAGGGGTAATTACTCGAAGTTTCGAGCAGGTGAATGAGTTCTCCGCTTGATGCATTTGCAATCACAAGATTGCCAAAATCAGCATCCTGATCAGTTGAAGTTTGCCAACTACCAACTCCAGCGATTTGGCTACCATCTGGACTGAATGTGATATCGCGGAGACTACCTGAGCCACTTACGGTCACAGCTTTTTGGAATCCAACAACGTGAGCTTGATCCGAAAACCCAGAGGCACCAATCCCGTTAATCGCTCTGACCTTATAGTAATAATCAAATGCCCGTCGATGCTTGTCGATCAAAACAGTTGTAACATTTGCTGCAGTCCGCATTAGTAGGATGAACTCACTCTCGCTACCTGAGCGCTCGAATATCTCGAAGCCTCTCTCATTCAGAGCTTCGTCTTCCCAAGTGAGCAATATTTTAGATTCATCTACAATGGTGGCTTTCAAGTTGGCAACTTCTGTTGGGGTTACGGATTCCGAATCAATAGGTGAAGTCGGAATTGAAGAACGGTCGCAGCCATTTAAAGCTAAGACCGTGATTAATATGCAAGTAAAATTTAGCAGTAATTTTGACATCAATTCACCTCATTGTATTTCTTTGGAGTAGTGGTACTCATTCAAGATAGCACATTAAGATGGAAATGTCAATTAAACAAAAACGGGATTGCTATAATGCAATCCCGTTTAGAAGTCCATATTTCCCTGTGCATAGCCCAAGGAAATTGTTGTTATACTTTAAGAAGCGTGCTTTGATAAATAAGTTGCAACACCATCAGCAGTGTCAACCATTGCTTCATCACCCTTTGTCCAATTCGCTGGGCAAACCTCACCATGTTCTTCGGTGTGCTGCAATGCATCAATCATGCGCAGTGTTTCATCTACGTTTCTACCAAGAGGTAGATCGTTGATGGTTGCGTGACGGATAATGCCTTCTTTGTCAATCAAGAATAGTCCGCGTAATGCGACTGCATCATTAATAAGTACTTCATAATCACGTGAAATGTTTTTTGTTATATCAGCTACTAATGGATATTGAATCTGACCGATTCCACCGTTATTGACAGCTGTGTTTTTCCATGCCCAATGCGAGAAATGTGAATCAATTGAGACCCCAATTAACTCAGTATTTCTTGATTTGAAGCTCTCTATTGCTTTGTTATATGCAATGATTTCCGAAGGGCAAACAAATGTAAAATCAAGTGGATAAAAGAACAATACTACATATTTCTCACGATATGATGAAAGTGTAATATCCTCGAAAGTGTTATCACCCATAACAGCGGTGGCTGTGAAGTCTGGTGCTTCTTTGGTAATTAATGTTGACATATAAGTCTCCTACTTTTTAATTAAATTTAATTTGTAATAATTAGTTTTATTTTATTTTTTGTTCCAATTTCAGACAGTCGGGGCACTTGCCCCAAAATACCATTGTGTGTCCGAGAATTTTATACCCTTCTTTCTCAATCAAATTTTCGCTGCTGGTTGAAAGCGAAAAATCAACATCATCAATACGGTGACAAACTATGCAACGTATATGATCATGATCAGTGAGATCGTGATCAAACCTCTTGCGGTCATTACCTACCGACAATTTACGAATTAACCCTTCCTCAGCCAAGACCTCAAGATTTCGATATACAGTCCCTAAGCTGATGCGTGGCAATTTTTCACGCACCTTATCATAAACCATATCCGCAGTGGGATGGCTATCAAATGTGCTCAAAACCTCAAGCACAACCTGACGCTGTTTTGTAATTCTCGTCATTTAATAATGGCTATCTGTGTAATTATAGTACAGTACATGAAGGATTTTGTCAAGTAGATATTAATCAACTTTATTAACCTAAAGCCACATCAAGTGTCATCATCACCGCAAACCCCACCATGACCCCACCAGTTGCAATGTCTCTGTGACCATTGGCGTGCGCTTCGGGAATTACTTCTTCAGCCACCACAAAGATCATGGCTCCTGCGGCGAAGGCAAGTGCATAGGGTAAAATAGCTTGTGATGTCAATACAATCGCTGCTCCAATTACTCCAGCAATCGGCTCAGGTACAGCGGATAACTGACCATACCAGAAAGCCTTACGACGCGACATCCCCTCACGTCTTAATGGTAGCGAAACGATGGTTCCTTCAGGAAAATTTTGAATCCCAATACCGATAGCGAGTGCGATTGCTGCTGGAAGTGTATAAGTTCCAAGATCAACAGCTACAGCGCCAAATGCGACTCCGATTGCCAATCCCTCCGGGATGTTGTGGAGAGTGATTGCCAACACAAGCAAAGTCGATTTCTGCCATTTGGTCTTTACTCCCTCTGCCATTTCTATAGGGTCTCCCGGATGAAGGTGAGGCAATATAAAATCTACAAGGCGAAGAAAAACACCACCTACTATAAATCCTACCACAGCTGGAACCCAGACTGGTACAGATCCTCCCTCAGACATCTCAATCGCAGGTGCAAGCAATGACCAATAGCTCGCGGCGATCATTACACCCGCGGCAAATCCAAGCATTCCATCCAGTAACTTTTGCGGTAAATCCTTGGCAAAAAATACTATTGATGCACCAAGTGCTGTCATAAACCATGTAAACCCAGTACCAAACAGTGTTTGCTGAATTGGGTTAAACTGTTCGAGAAATTCTATCACAATATATACTTCATATTAAACTTTTTAAATCTTTATTTTTGATAACATTTGTCAAATAAAATGCTAATTTACTTGCAGTAATAGTGTCATCAAATGTTGATAACATTCCTAAAAAATTCTCATGTGAGCGACCATCTCGGTAGCCAGGCTCGCGTGGTGGATGCGATAGATATTGATCCATCAATCCCATTTCGGGGTCAACGAGAATCGTTGTTGAATAATACAGGTAATCCTTGGATCGCTTTATGCAAGAACCCCCAATTTTTAGGCTGTCAACAACAAGATCTGAAATACCGTCTTGATAAACTCCTGAAATACCAATTTCTTCAAGTTTGGCTATAAGTAGCTGTGATATTTTATCAAAATATTTTCGGTTATCAGCGATTCCCTCCGTGGGTAACACAATGGAAACTATGACATTTCCCGGGTCAACTACCACTGCACAACCTCCACCGGATCTCTTATAAACTGGTATGTGATCTATCATGCAAGCTTCAAGGTCAATCTCGGCATCAGCCTTGCTACCTCTTCCGAGCACAACAGCAGTGAATTCAGGTCTGTAAACCTTAATGCGCGGCTGACGATCTCTCTGTACAGCCGCGATTAATTCATCATCAAAGTCATATTTTTCAAATTCAGTCTTCATTAAAATGAGCTTAGAAAAATAATTAAACTGCTTTGATATTTTCTCAATTTACTTCCGCGGCTTAGGTGGAATAATGTGAACCGCTGTGCCAGCTGCGACCTCGGCAGCCTCCATAATCGATTCGGATATTGTCGGATGAGGATGAATTGTTACCATCAGATCCTCTAATGTGGCTCCCATTTCCATCGCCAATGTTGCCTCAGCAATCATTTCGGAAACATGAGGACCAACCATACCTACACCTAACACCAAATTAGTATCTGGATCAGCGAGAATCTTTACAAATCCGTCTGTCCGTCCCATCGTCCTTGCTCTGCCAAGCGCTCGCAATGGGAATTTTCCGAGTTTGTACTTAATGCCATCTTCCTTGGCATCTCGTTCTGTCAATCCCGTCCAGGCAATTTCAGGGTCAGTGAAAACGACTGCTGGCACAGCCCGATTATCAAATTCTGCATCGTGATTAGCGATATTTTCAGCTGCGACCTTCGCCTCACGAGATGCTTTGTGAGCCAATGCAGGACCAGGGACAATATCACCGATAGCATAAATACGTGAATTGTTGGTTCGACCGTGTTTGTCAACCTTTATCAAGCCATCCTTCTCAACAATTACATCAGTATTTTCTAAGCCAAGATCATCAGTATTAGGCCTACGACCAATTGAGACTAAAACCTGATCTGTTTTAATTACCTCAGATTCACCCTTGTGGCTGATTGTAACTTCATAGCCCTTGGATGTCTTGTCGATACTCTCAACCTTGGAGTCGACCATAATACGTTCGAATCTCTTTTCACAATGCTTGACAATTACCGCAGAAAGATCACGGTCTGCGCCGATCAATAACCTGCCAGTAAACTCAACCATAGTAACTTTTGATCCCAGTCCAGCATATACCAAACCAAGTTCAAGACCAATATATCCACCGCCAACAATTAGCAGACTTTTGGGAACTGAGGGCAATAGCAATGCTTCAACCGATGACCAGACTCCCATGTCCTTACCAAATGGTAATTCGGTAACTCTGGAGCCCGTAGCAATAATGCATTTTTTGAACTTCAGAGCAACTCTACCACCATCAACAAGAATAGTTCGATTATCTGCAAACTGAGCTTTACCATGAAAAACCTCAACACCACGTGACTTTAGTAAAGAGCCAACACCAGATGTTAAGCCATCTACGACCGAGTTAGTCCATTTACGTAATTGAGGTAAATCATAACCATTGTGCTGAATTTTCAAACCCATCTCTTTGGACTCTTTAGCAGCATTCCCTAACTCAACTACATTGATGAGTACTTTTGAAGGAATACAACCCTCAATTAGACAAACGCCACCAAGTTTTTCTCTCGCTTCAACCAGCACGACTTCCTTACCGAGATCAGCTAGTCTGAGAGCGGCTACATAGCCGCCGGGACCTGCACCAATAACAACAACTTCGGCTTCTTGACTTAAACTTCCCATTACCATAAGATTTTTCCTTTATCCTTCAAGTAACAGTGTGTTTGGATTTGAAAGCAGCTTCACAATACCGGTCATAAATCGAGCAGCTTGTGCACCATCAGCAATTCTGTGATCGTAAGACAAGCCAATAGGCAGCATCTTGCGAATTACAATTTCACCATTACGCACAACAGCTTTGTCTTGCGCTCTGCCTAATCCAAGAATTCCAGCTTCGGGATAGTTGATCGCTGCGGCAAAGCCTGTTCCGCCTATCGCACCAACATTTGTAATCGTAAATGTTCCACCGGAAAGGCTGGAAACATCAATATTACCCGTACGAGCTGCTTCGGCTAAGTCCTCTACCTGCGATGAAATACCGAGTATGCTTAGATGATCCGCATTCTTAATTACAGGTACAATCAAACCACGCTCGGAATCAACCGCTATGCCCATATTGTAATACTTCTTGTAAATAATCTCTTCCCTGAATGGATCGAGACTTGAATTAAACATGGGGTAATTTTTCAATCCGGAAATTATGGCTTTAATCACAAATGGAAGCAAGGTAAGCCTACCGCCTGGTTGACCCTCACGTGAAGATTTTTCATTTTTTCTAAGAGCGTCAAGGTCTGTTACATCCGCCTCGTCCATATGAACCACATGAGGTATTATAGACTTGCTGGTTACCATTTTGTGTGCAACTTTGCGCCTGATGGAGCGAAGCTTTTCTATTTCAACGGGACCCTCTAATGAATAATCCGGAAGTGGATCAACGTCAAGGAATGGTATTCCTGTTGAGGCTCCTCCGCTGAGGGTTGTAGGAGTTGGTGTCCTTACTTCGGGGACGGGTGCAGGAGCAACTACAGGTGCTGTGACTACTGGTGCTGCAGATGCTGGCACCGCACCGCTTGCATGTAGCTTCACGTCATCCTGAGTAACTCTTCCAGCTGGACCGGAACCGTTTACTGTATTTATATCAATCCCCATCTCACGTGCAAGCTTACGCGTGGCAGGTGCTGCAGGAACTTTATGATCAATACTCCTTGCCTTAAATCCTTCGGCGGCAGGTGCGAGAGTAGCTGCAACTGGTGGTGTCGAAACTGTCTCTGCAGCAGCAGCAACCGGTGCAACAGCATTGCTTCCGTTACCAGAATCATCAATTACAACAATAATGTTGCCAACATATACGATTTCACCAACTTCACCATTCGTAGCCATGACGATACCGCCCTTTGGTGAAGGGATGCTTACAGCTGCTTTGTCAGTTTCGATATCAATTAAAGGCTCATCTTCAATAATTGTGTCGCCGACTTTAACATGCCATTCGAGTACCTCGCCTTCGTGAATTCCTTCACCAAGGTCGGGTAGTATAAATTCAAACAATGTAATTTCTCCTAAAACTCAAGTGTTTCCTTAATTGCTCTTCTGATGCGACCCGGAGAAGGAATGAAATTCATCTCACGGTTAAAATATGGAGTGATCACGTCATAGTTCGTCACTCGATTGACAGGTGCTTCGAGATACATCATTGCTTTGTCGTTTATATGAGCAATAATCTCAGAAGCAGGACCAAGTGTTTTGACAGCTTCTTGAACAACAACACAACGTCCCGTTTTGATTACTGATTTTACAATGCAATCCACATCCATTGGTGATATTGAAAGCAAATCAATCAGCTCAATGCTGGCACTAAAATTTTCAGTAGCTTCTTCAACTGCTTCAAGTATTGGTCGCATCATTGCGCCCCAGCCAATAACGGTAATGTCATTGCCTTCCTGTACAATATTTGCCTTTCCAATCTCCATTGTCTCCTCTTCCTCAGGAACTTCTTCCTTAAAGGCTCGGTATGACCGTTTTGGTTCCATGAAAATTACCGGATCGGGATCTTGGATTGATGCTACGAGCAGTGCTCGTGCATTACGTGGTGTTGAAGGTATGACTGTTTTTACTCCAGGTAAGTGAGCATAGAGTGTTTCACGACTTTCAGAGTGATGCTCCAATGCACGTATTCCACCACCATAAGGCATCCTAATGACAACCGGCACATGCCATGCTCCAAGTGAGCGCTGACGCAATCTTATGCCATGACCTTCAAGTTGATGCATGATAAGGTACGAGAACCCCGAAAATTGCAGCTCGGCTACGGGCTTTAATCCCGACACAGCCATTCCAATTGCTGCACCCATGATTCCGGACTCTGCTACAGGAGTATCTAATACTCTTCTCTCACCATACTTTTTGTACAAACCTGTTGTAACTCTAAAGACTCCTTCATCAGGTCCGACATCTTCACCGAGCACCATAACGGTTTCGTCTTTTTCCATCTGCTGGTCAAGTGCCAGATTGATAGCTTGAACCATATTAAGCTTCGCCATCGTTTTTCTCCTTTTCAAGTTCGGTTAAAAATTCCTGATGTTGTTCTTTGAACGTGTAGTGAGGATCTCCAAAAACATGATCAAATACTTTATCTTGCCTAAATGGTACGGTTGATTCAAATGATACTACCGTTTCGTCTATCTCTTTGAATATCGAATCCATCATCGCCTTATCTTTTTTCTCGTCCCAAATTCCTTTGTTAATCAAGTATAACTTTGTTCGAATCAAAGGATCTTTTTCCAGCCATGGAGCGACTTCCTCTTTGGTACGGTATTTGGTAGGATCATCGGCAGTTGTGTGCATTATCAAGCGATATGTGACAGCTTCGATTAATGTAGGTCCGCCACCTGACTTTGCTCTATCCATAGCTTCTTTCACGGCGACATACATTGCCAGGATGTCGTTTCCATCAACCTGAATGCCTGGTATATCGTAGGCGATAGCCTTTTGAGCAATGGTTTTAGATTTAGTCTGTTTGTGTCGAGGAAGCGATATTGCCCAATGGTTATTTTGACATATGAATACAACAGGTGTATTCCAGACGCTGGCAAAATTCATTGCCTCACTAAAATCGCCTTCGGAAGTTGCACCATCACCAAAGAAGGTGACAACTGCTCTATCCTTGATACCTTTGTAATTCAATGTATATCCAATTCCAACGGCGTGAAGCATTTGTGAGCCTACGACGATAGAAATTGGCAGTGTATTGCTGTCAGGCTTTTTGTTCCCCTCTTCATAACCGTTGTAGAAGTGAAGTGTTTGTTCCATGGTTTCACCGCGCATAAAGCGACCCCCTGATTCACGAAACGCTCCTACAAACCAATCATCCTTGTCCATCAGTAGGACGGGTGTGCAGTGGGCGGCTTCTTGACCTACGCTCGGTCCAAATGTCCCAATTCTACCCTGACGCTGCAACTTTAACATCCTGTTGTCAAACTCACGCGCTGCGGTCATACTACGATATAAATGTAGGAGTTCTTTTTCAGGAATGTCTGGTTCAAGCTTCTTATCTACCTTGCCATTTTCATCAAGGATTTGCATATAAGAAACGCTAAATTTGTTAATAATCTTTCTTGGCATTTAATCTTCCAGTATTTTTTGCTTAATTAATCAGCAATTTTGTTTATTTAAATGTAAAATGCTATATCAATAAATACATTCGATTTTGATAAATATTGATATTTTCCCCCGCCCCGTAACTCAATTCGTAATAACTAATAGTAATTATTAGTAATAATTACTATTAGTTATTACGAATAAAAATACAGAATATTGAATTGCATTGCAACCTTTATCACGTGGAATTAATTGTTTCCAATCAATCATTGACTAAACAATTATGATTTTGAGCGACGAAATGTAGAATATTTAATTCAAGAATAATAAAGTATCACCTTTTCTGTAAGTAACTATTATGATTAATTAGTGTGATATTTTGGACTATGGTTTACAGTTTTAATTAGTTTTCAGCTTCAATCTAAGCATTTCATAAGGTGTTTTCCCATCATGTGCCGTATGTGGTCTGAACATATTGTAAAAGTTTTGCCATT
>Ga0209402_10006574_pt1 | contig 10122 bp, 10 predicted proteins | sample ArcticOcean_MG_C_3_FD_187437 | JGI IMG/M metagenome (GOLD analysis project Ga0209402, IMG submission 187437) | Marine microbial communities from western Arctic Ocean - ArcticOcean_MG_CB8_126 (SPAdes) (version 2) | ecosystem: Environmental > Aquatic > Marine > Oceanic | place: Arctic Ocean... | reverse complement strand
CTAACAAAAATTCAAATATAGAAAACCAATCAAAAAATGATAATATAAAAGAATGGTTATACCAACAAAGCTCATTAATATGTTCAAATCATAAAAATCAAAGACTGGTTCAGGCTTATATAGAGAACCTTGATAATTTTGGTTACTGCAAAATAACTGCGTCTGAAGCAGCTAGTTTAACAAAAACTTCAATAGAACTCTCAAATAAAATTTTACTTAAACTAAAATTATTGGACCCTATAGGAATATTTTCCTCTTCGATAGCAGAACATTTATCTATTCAATTAGAAAAAAAGGGGCTTTTAAATTCCAAATATAAAATAATATTAAAAAATCTTCCTCACATAGCAACAGGTAACTTTAGTAAATTAGCACAACTATGTGAAGTTGAACAAAATCAAATTATTACAATGATTAAAAATATTAAACTATTAAAGCCAAGACCTATAGAGGAACTAGAAGTAGAACAAATTAAAATAGTTATTCCAGATATTATAGTTAAAGCATCCAATAATAAAATAGACATAACTTTATATAATGAAAGTAATTATCAAGTTATTATAAATGAAAAATATGTCAATAAAATGAAAATCAAACAAAAAGAATTATCTAATAAAGAAATAAAAAATTATATCAAAGAATGTATTGCCCATGGAAAAATGCTTCAAAATAATTTGAATAGAAGAAATAAGACTATGCTTTTAGTTGCAAAAAATGTTTTAACTTTTCAAAAAGAGTTTTTCTTTAAAGGAGAGGAAAATATTTTCCCTTTAACTCATAAATATATTAGTGAAAAGGTATTTATGAATGAAAGTACTATAAGTAGGGCTGTTAAAAATAAATATATAAAATTTAATAATAATATATTGCCTTTAAGTTATTTTTTTAGTAGCAAAATCACCGATAAGCTTAATATGAAGAATAGTTCTGCCATATCAATTAAATCAAAAATTGCACAATTAATAAATAGTGAAAAAAAATCAAATAATATCTATAGTGATCAAAAAATTGTAGACATACTAAAGAAAGATAGTGTTATTATATCAAGAAGGACTGTTACTAAATATAGGGAAAGTTTAAAAATAGGTAGCTCTCTAGTAAGGTCAAAAAATCTTTAAAAATTATATAAAAAATTTATAATATATTATATAATCTTACTAATATTTTAAAACTTGCTAACTCTCATTTAAATTTGATATCTATAAATATTTAATCATATGGGGACTTTAATGTTAAAACCTAAACCAGATAATAATTTTATAAAAAAGAATATTATTGATGTTAATAAAGGAATTAAAATTACTAATTTTTTATCTACTTCTAATATCTTTACTCTACAAAATATTAATCATAAAAAACAATTATTTACAAAATTATCTTATTTATGTGAAAAAAATATATATGGGTCAAAATCAAAATTTCTGAAATTATTTTTAGACAAAGAAATTAATGAAAGTAGTGGAATAGGAGGGGGTGTAGCTATTCCAAACATTCAAATTTCTGAAATTCAAAGTATGTTTGGCATATTTATAAAACTGAATAAATCGATTAATTTTGATGCTGTAGACAATGAGCCTGTAGACCTTATATTTACTCTAATTTCACCTAAAAGTCAGCAGCCTAATCATTTAAATATACTCGCTTTTTTATCTAGGCTATTTATCAATAAAAAAATTATAAAAAATTTGCGTGCATCTTTAGATAAAGAAACTATATATGCTATATTAACAAATAAATTATAAATTTATAAAAGGAATTATTATGTCCAACTTTAACGATTATAAAATAGCTGACATCTCACTAGCAGAATGGGGAAGAAAAGAAATAGAAATAGCAGAAACAGAAATGCCGGGCTTAATGACATTAAGAGATGAATATGCTGATAACAAACCTCTCAAAGAAGCAAAAATAGTTGGATGCCTTCATATGACTATTCAAACAGCTGTATTAATCGAAACTTTAATCAGTTTAGGAGCCGAAGTAAGATGGTCTTCATGTAATATTTTTTCGACCCAAGACCATGCTGCTGCTGCAATAGCTAAAAATAATATACCTGTATTTGCATGGAAAGGTGAAACTGAAGAAGAATTCTGGGATTGTATTGAAAAAACAATTACTGGACCTGGTAATTGGAAACCTAATTTAATATTAGATGATGGTGGTGATTTAACAAAGTTAATGCATGAGAAATATCCAGAAATGTTAAAAAATATAAAAGGTTTAAGTGAAGAAACAACTACTGGTGTTCATCGATTATATGAAATGGAAAAAAATAATACACTGTTAGTTCCCGCTATTAATGTTAATGACTCTGTAACTAAATCTAAATTTGATAATTTATACGGATGTCGTGAAAGCTTAGTAGATGGGATTAGACGAGCAACTGATGTGATGATGTCTGGAAAAGTAGCAGTTGTAGCAGGTTATGGGGACGTTGGAAAAGGATCAGCTGCTTCTCTTAGAAATGCTGGGGCACGAGTATTAGTCACTGAGATAGATCCTATATGTGCATTACAAGCTTCTATGGAAGGTTATGAAGTAGTAACTATGGACAATGCATCAAAAAATGGAGATATATTTGTAACAGCTACTGGAAATTGTGATGTAATTAACCTCGATCATATGCGAAATATGAAAGATAGAGCTATTGTATGTAATATTGGACATTTTGATTCAGAAATTGAAATTGCTTCTTTAAAAAATTATAAATGGGAAGAAATTAAACCACAAGTTGATCAAGTAACATTTCCTGATGGAAAAAAAATTATTGTATTAGCTGAAGGTAGGCTAGTTAATTTAGGCTGTGCGACAGGTCATCCAAGTTTTGTGATGAGTGCCTCATTTACAAATCAAGTTTTAGCCCAAATTGAATTATGGCAAAACTATAAAAATTATGAAAATAAAGTATATACTTTACCCAAAGAGCTAGATGAAAAAGTTGCTTATCTCCATTTAAATAAGGTTGGAGCACAACTCACAAAATTAAATAATAAGCAGGCAGAATATCTTGGCCTAAATGTTAATGGTCCATTTAAACCTGATCATTATAGGTACTAAAGAAAATTTTTATTTAAAGAATAATGAAATTATTATTAAATAATATTAAAGATACTATCAAACTAGGTCAAAAACTTGCAAAAATATCAAAAAAGGATGACATCTTTTGCTTAAAAGGTGATTTGGGAACTGGAAAAACTACGTTAGCTAGATCATTCATAAAGTTTTTAACTAATAGCAATAAAGTTTTGAGCCCCACATTTCCTATGTTATTAACATATGAATATGATAATAATATAATATGGCATTATGATATGTATAGATTAAAAAACCCAAACGATGTATGGAATTTAAGTCTAGAAGATGCGTTAAATAACGGTATTATTATAATTGAATGGCCAGAAATAATTGAGCACTTAATTCCTCATAAAAGAATTGATATTATTATTAAAGACCTTAATAATGAAAAAAGATCTGCAGAAGTTATTGCTAATCAGAAATTTCTAAAAAATATTAATGGATTTCATATTCTTTAAATGTCAAACATGCAACACAATAAAAGAATTTTAGATTTTTTAAATAGTAATGGTATAAATAACTTATTATTAGAGCCCATTGAACAAGATGCTTCAAGTAGACGCTATTTTAGGATAAAAAATGTGAAAAACATTTTATTAATGGATTCACATTCAGAACATAATCATAACTATGAATTTATCAAAATTTCAGAGCATTTAAAAAAAATTGGTGTATCTGCTCCAAAAATAATTAAGACCGACCATAAAAATGGACTATTTTTAATAGAGGATTTTGGAAATTTAACTTTTAATCAAGCAATAGAAAATAATGTTTCTGAAAAATTATTATATATAAATGCAGTTCACTGTTTATCCAATATTCATAAGAATAGTTTACCCAAGACGGTACCTATATATAGCTATAAGTATCTTTTGGAAGAATTAAGTATTTTTACAGAATGGTTTTTTAAAGAAATTAATATAGAACTAGATAATTTAGCTTTACTAGAATGGGAAAAAGCGTGGAAGAAAAATTTAAAAGTTATCATTAGAAATAATAATAAGCTTGTATTAAGAGACTTCCATGCAGATAATCTTTTTTGGTTACCAAAAAGAAAAACTATTCAAAGAATAGGATTAATTGATTTTCAGGATGCTTTAATTGGTCATGAAGCATATGACATATCATCTTTACTAGAAGATGTAAGAAGACAAGTTAAAGAAAAAACAAAAATAATAGTAATCCAAGAATTTATTAAATTAAATAATATTAAAAATGAAGAAGAATTCTTAAAAAATTATAAAATTTTAACCGCACAAAGAAATGCAAAAATTGTTGGCATATTTATTAGACTTGCGAGAAGAGACCATAAGATAAAATATCTTAAGTTAGTAAATAAAGCTATGAGCATCTTTCTAAATGCTGCCAAAGAAGCAAACTTAGAAGAGGTTTTGTTGTGGATAGAGCAGTATATTCCAAAAAATAAACTATATTTATCTTAAAATTAACATGTATAACAAAACTAAAATAACAGAAGCAATTATCCTTGCAGCAGGATTTGGAGCAAGGATGCGTCCTCTTACTCTTACTACACCAAAACCTTTAGTATTATTAAAAAATAAACCTATTATATCTTATATATTAGAAGAACTTAAAAAAAATAAAATAAAGAAATGCTTTATTAATGTTCATTATCTCTCCTTAAAAATTGAAGAATATATAAAAGAATATAAAAAAATTAATCAATCTATGGAAATAATTATAATAAAAGAAAAAGTAATATTAGACACTGGCGGGGCAATAAAAAACATTAAGGACAAAAATAATAATAAACCTATTGTAGTTATTAATGGAGATTCTCTGATTATACCTTTCAAATCAATTAGTCCTTTATCATTACTGATAGAAAATTATAATGCTAAAAATATGGACTTTCTTTTACTTTTAGATGATTTTAAAAACTCGATTGGATATTATAATAAAGGTGATTTTGCATTTTCCAATAAAAATAGCCCCTCTAGAATTCGGAGAAACATGAATAATAGCCTTGCTTATACAGGGTGGCAAATTTTGAACCCTAAAGTTACTAATGCGGTAAAAAAAAATGTGTTCTCTTTAAATTTTTGTTATGATAATGCAATGAAAAATAATGCTATCTGGGGTGTAATAAATAGCCAGAAATGGTTACATATTGGAACCATGGAAGCTCTTAAAGAAGCTAATACATGGTTAGAAAACTATAAATAATGAATTATATATTTTATGATTTTGAAACAACTGGAAGAGAAAGTAATTGGGATCAAATTATACAAGTTGGTGCAGTTTTAACTAATTCTAATTTTCAAGAAATTGATAGATTTGAAGCTAGATGTTGCTTGCGACCAGGCCTTATTCCCTACCCTCAAGCTATACTTGTTAATAAAAGCTCTGTAAAAGACCTAACAGAAACAAGTCTTTCTCATTTTTCATTAATTGAATTAATGCTTAAAAAATTTAAGTCATGGGGAATGGCAATATATATAGGATATAATTCAATCAGTTTTGACGAAGAGTTTTTAAGAAAATCCTTATTTAAAAACTTATTTGATCCCTACCTTACTATCAATAATGGTAATAAAAGATCTGACTTACTAAATATTATTAGAGCAAATCACGCATATTATCCTGATAACATTAAAATCCCACTTAATGAAAAAGGGAAACTGTCATTTAAACTAGATCAAGTAGCTCCATTTAATGGTATTCATGACTTTAGTGCTCATGATGCTATAGGAGACACGATAGCAACTATTAAATTAGCTGAACTTATAAAGAAGAAAAGTCCTGAATTATGGGAGGCAAGTCTTCTCACAACTAATCGTGAAGACACAAATAATACAATTAAAAATAATAAAATTTTTTGTATTACTGAAACATTTTTTGGAAAAACTATGCCATTCATTGTTTCTCTATTATGCTTTCATCCAAGATACAAATGGGCACAGTGTTTTGATCTAAAAAATGATCCTGAGGATTATATAAATTTAAAACAAGAATCTCTAGAACACTTTATGTCAAAAAGTCCTAAAATAATTAGATCCGTTAGAAGCAATAAAAGACCAATTATTATGAATTTAAATCATAGTTCTAAGATAAATCAATATAAGCATATATCAAAAAAAGAATTATTAAGAAGAGCAGAAATTATAAATTCTAATACAGAGTTTAAACAAATGGTAGAAAATATATTAGAAAAGCAAGCTTCTGAAAAAGAAGAATTTATTTCTCAAGAAGATATCAATTATGAAGAAACAATTTACCGCTCATTTTCTAACAACCATGAAAAAATAGTTATGGAAGAATTTCATCTGGCATCCTGGGAAAATAAAATCAAAGTAGCTAACAAATTTAAAGATGAAAGAAATTACTATTTTTCTGAAAGATTAATATATGAAGAAAACCCTTCTTTACTTCCAAAAAGCATTTATAATAATATAAATAGGAGTATAGCAAAACAAATTTTTAGCTCTAATGATGAACAATGGAATACAATTCCAAAGGCTTATAAGGAAATTGATGATCTCAGAAATAAATATGAAGAAGAGAACGATGAAGATACTTTAGACAACCTAAATAATTTAAATAATTTAATTGAAGCTATTGAAAAAAAATACCAAGATGTATAAATTAAGTAATTTTATTAATAAGGATTTAACTGCATGAGTACTATAAAAATATCTGACGAAACATTTGAAGAAAACGTTATTAATAATGGCAAGCCTATAATTGTAGATTTTTGGGCAGAATGGTGTGGGCCATGTAAGCAAATCGGTCCAATTCTTGAAGAAATATCTGATGAATATAATGATAAAATTACTATAGGAAAATTAGACGTTGATGAAAACCCTGAAACACCTGGAAAATATCAAATTAGAGGTATTCCAACCATGCTTTTATTTAATAATGGTGAACTCATAGATACCAAAGTAGGTATGTCTTCTAAGACTGACCTTAAAGAGTGGATTAATAAAAATATTTAAGCATTATCTAATTTTAATGCTTCTCCAACCAAATATAGTGAACCAAAAATTAAAATTTTTGAGTTTGGTAAAATTAAATTAGATTCTAAAACATCTTTAAGAGAGTTGTGAGAATAACATTTGATGTCTATAGATTTTGCTATACTAGTTAACTCTTTGATAGAATAAGAATATTTTGTATTTTCTAACTTAACAAAAATAAAATAGTTGATATTATTTTTTAATGTATACAAAATATTCTTTACATCTTTGTTCTTTAAAAACCCACAAATTAAAATAATATTATGTATTTTCTCATTAATGATCCATTTTTTTATTATTTGAGCACCTGCTATATTATGCCCACCATCTAGCCAAACTTCAGAAGAATCTGGTACGTATTTTCTTACATTACCTTTATTAAGTAATTCTAATCTTCCTTTACACTTGGTAGATATTATTCCTTCGTTAATGTTCTTAATTGTTACCTCTAATTGAGAAATTAAAATTAAAGAAGTAGCTGCAAGTACTGCATTTATTATTTGATGTTGCCCTTTAAGAGAGGGATAGGAAAAAGTATATGTGTTATCTTTTAAACCTTTAATTTCAAAACCATTATTAGTCTCATTAAAAAATTTATTTTCATTACATATGATTAATTCTGAATTATTTAGTTTGCATTTATTTAATAATACTTTTTCAACTATTGGGTTTTGGGGAGCAGAAATACAGAGAGTTCTTTTTTTTATTATCCCTGCTTTTTCCTCGGCTATCAATTCTAAGGTATTACCTAAAAAGTCTATATGGTCAATAGAAATACTAGTTATTATAGTTAAGAGTGGGTTATTTATTACATTAGTAGCATCTAAACGCCCACCTAAACCTGTTTCGATTATAGCTACGTCTGCTTTAGTATTAGACATTAATAAAAAAGCAATACATGTTAACATTTCAAATTGGGTAATAGGCTCGCCATTGTTAACTTCTACACAATAATCCAACATATCAAAAAGCTTTGAATAACTTATAGTATTATTAGCAATTATAAATCTTTCCAGTACTTCTAATAAATGTGGAGAAGTATAAACATGTACTTTTTTCCCCGCACATATCAAAGCTTTAGCAAGAAAAGCTATTGTCGAACCTTTACCATTTGTACCAGCTACATGAATTACAGGAGGTAATTTTAATTGAGGATTATCTAACTTAGATAATAAACGAGAAACTCTATTTAATGAGAGATCAATAACTCTAGGATAGTTAGAACTAAACTTTTTAAGTCTTTCTAAAAATATTTTATTACTCATTAATTACTATATGAGCTCTCTTTAGAAACATTATTTACTAGATGCATAATAGTATTAGCAATTGCTGCTTTTAAATTTTTACGAGAAATTACATCATCAATCATACCATGGTCTAAAAGATATTCAGATGTTTGAAAACCTTCAGGAAGAGTTTCATGGACTGTACTTTGTATTACTCTAGGCCCAGCAAATCCTATTAATGCACCTGGTTCAGCAAAGGTCACATCTCCAAGCATTGCGAAAGACGCGCTTACCCCTCCTGTAGTAGGATCAGTTAAAATTACTATATATGGAATGTTTTTTTCTTTTAACTTCTTTATAGCAATTACAGTTCTTGGAAGCTGCATCAAGGAAAAAATTCCTTCTTGCATTCTAGCTCCACCAGAAGAGGTGAATACCACCAATGGAATATTTAAGCTAACAGCTTCTTTAGCTGCCTCTAAGAAACCTTCACCCACAGCTACTCCCATAGAGCCTCCCATAAAATTAAAATCTAATGCAACTGCTACAGCATTTTTACCACCTATTTGTCCACTCGCTAAAAGTATAGCATCTTCAGTTTTGGCTTTCTCTTTAGATTCTTTCAATCTATCAATATATTTTTTATTATCTTTAAACTTTAATGGGTCTATTAAAGTTTGTGGCAAACTAATCTCTTTAATTGTACCCTCATCAAGCACCCAATTAATTCTTTGGCTTGCAGACATTTTCATGTGATGACCACAAGTAGGACATACATTTAATGTTTCTTTTAAGTCTTTATGATAAACCATTTGCTCGCATCCCTTACACTTGATCCACAAGTTATTAGGGGCATCAGACTTTTTTACGAGGGCTCTGATTTTAGGTCTTACAAAATTTGATAGCCAGCTCATTAAATTTTCCTTTATCCTGTATAATTATTATCATTCTTTAAGGCATGAGATAAACTTTTTACTAAATTAGCAGAGGACTCTGCTATTAACTTAATATTATTTTTATCTCTCTTGTACGCTTCATTTATTTTATCTATAATTGCTGAACCTACTACTACTGCATCAGCCATTTTAGCAATACTAACTGCTTGTTCTGGAGTTTTTATACCAAAGCCTACAGCTATAGGAATTTTTGTGAATTTCCTGATAGTTTTTATCTTACTTTTAATGCTAGTAATTTCTGGTGTCTTAGATCCTGTTATACCTGCTACAGAAACATAATATAAAAAACCAGAAGCATTACCTATAATTTTAGGGAGTCTATCTTCACCAGAAGTAGGAGTAGCTAAGCGAATAAAATCAATTCCATTTTCTTTTGCAGGGATGCAAAGCTCACTATCCGCTTCTGGGGGAAGGTCCACAACTATTAAACCATCAACACCTATTGCTTTTATATCTCTTATAAAGACTTCTACGCCATATTTATATATTGGATTATAATAACCCATCAAAACAATAGGAATATCCGAATTATATTCCCTAAATTTTTTTACTAAGCCTATAGTTTTTTTAAGAGTTTGTCCTGCTTCTAATGCCCTTAAATATGAAGCTTGAATTCCTGGCCCATCTGCCATTGGATCTGTAAATGGCATACCAATTTCAATAATATCAGCACCTGCTTTTGGTAATTTTTTTAAAATTTCTAAAGAGGTGTCATAATTAGGGTCACCAGCTGTAACAAAAGTTATTAACCCCTTTTTATTATTTGTTTTTAATTCATCAAACTTATTTTTTATTCTGTCTAACTTTTGCATTACAACTTTACTCCAAGTGCTTCTGCAACTGTAAATACATCTTTATCTCCCCGTCCACATAAGTTCATTATAA
>Ga0209402_10006568_pt1 | contig 10127 bp, 20 predicted proteins | sample ArcticOcean_MG_C_3_FD_187437 | JGI IMG/M metagenome (GOLD analysis project Ga0209402, IMG submission 187437) | Marine microbial communities from western Arctic Ocean - ArcticOcean_MG_CB8_126 (SPAdes) (version 2) | ecosystem: Environmental > Aquatic > Marine > Oceanic | place: Arctic Ocean... | reverse complement strand
AGATGGAATGAGCATCAACACCGGAGGAACACTCAGGGTGATTAGAAAGTCCGATGGCTACTATGTAGTCGGAGAAAATATGTGCTGTCCTGTGGATAGTAGGGAAGACGGAAAAGAACTGATCAAAGCAATGACCAGGGTTGTCAAAAAGCAAGATAATTTACTATCACAAAGTGGACTCAAAACACAAGGGGAGGTGCAAAATGGATAAAATGACATTCAAAGAATGGTGCGAACTGAATGGTCGCGCATGGACAGGAAATAAAAGTTTTGAGGAATTCAAAAAGAACGCAAAGGACTATGAAGCGTACATCGTATTGCGAGACTTAAAATACCAACTTGAGCGAAGGTTGTCAGCGAACCAAAGAATCAAAGATGCTATTGATTGGTGTCCAGAAGAAGATTGACCTGCTCACATGAGAGATGAGAACTGGGATTGACTTTTTGTTTAATTATTCGCACTAGTAATGCTTTGTGTTTCTCTAATTGTGTTTCGATAGTTTAAGATTTATCAACAAATGATGATAAATTGTAATTACACAACAAAAGGAGAAATAAAATGGAACATTTAGATACAATAACCGAAATGACGCATGGCGATTTTCTTGGTCGTTTATACAGGGTTAAGCCTTGGTTCAGCGGTGAAGATTTGAGGGTTATGGTTTATTGGAATAGCCCGTCTGGTGAGATTGAGATCTTCAATACCGCTTACAAAGGTGATCTGGAAAAGCTTCTTTTTGATCCATCACCATGTACGGAAAGCCACCAGAATTATACGAAATATGGAAGCTGTTCAAAAGAATGGTTGGATTTTGTATTTCATGCGATCCACATTTCCGAACAAAGGTCAAAAGAGACTGCTTGGAAACAGGAGGGTGATGGGTGATTTTTTGTTTGATTGTTTATACTAGTGGGCTTTTGTGTTGTTTGGACTACGTTTCTATAGTTTAAGATTTATCGAATATAAATGATAAATTATAATTGAACACAAAAGGAGAAATTATGGAAAAACAAAAGCCTATAGACGACTTGGTTGATTCTTACAATAGAGATTCATCTTGTGAAAGATTCACCGACGAAGAATTGAATGATCTTATGACTGTTATGGGTGAAATGGAACCCATAGTTTATGAGATTGAAGCAAGAAATAATGGAGTTTATTTTGAAGAAGAAGTCTATTTTGAGGAAATAGAAGGTTCTTTCAGATTCAAATTAAGTAGTGAGGCATTTGAATTTGCGCTCGATAACAATCTTACTTTCTTATCAATGAAAAGGGTAATCCGATGAACTACAAGATCACAGGACTAGATAGGTCAGGAAATAGATTCTGTATCCATACAGATAAGTACATGTATGCAATGGGTATAAATCTTTACAACGGTTCCGTATGGGAGAATTTAAACCATTGGAAACTGAGAAATGGCATTGAAAGCAAATCTACTGATCTTACTCGATGGAAACGTGTGCGGAGGGTTCGGAACTGAAAGGTTCCTTTTTTGTTTGTGTAACTAGTTTAAAAACAATTTAGAACACTAATGCTTTGTAGTTTTAATATTCTTAACATTGAATGATAATATATAAATACACAAAGGGAGCTAAAATGAAATTAGAGATATTAAAAGTGGATGAAATTTTAAAAAAGGATCTGGTTGTTGATTTTCCAAAAACTCCATATGTTTGGTTTTCTTTTCACAAAGATCGTCGTAAAAATGGATATAGGGTGGTTTTCAAAAATATGGAAAAATCAGAAGCCTTGGTTTATTTGGTCTTTATTGCCAACAATGGAATTGATGGTTGGGAATTGTATGAAAACAAACAACAAGGAAAATTCGGAATTAAAAAGTATTTCGGAAAGCTAATCTAAGTTTATCTTCTCTACTTTGAAGTCCTAAACATGACTATAAACTGTATTTTTTTTGTTTGCTCATATTGAACTAGTACAAGAATTGAACTAGTTCAAGAAAGTCAGACAACAACTATGTTTTTGTAGTCTCAATATATTGAACATGGAATGATAAATTGTAATTACACAAAGGGAGAGCGTAATGACATATAGAAAGATTAAAGAGTGGATTGTTTGTGGAAGTTGTTTGAACTTCATTCAGAATGATGATGCGACTTCTCTTGATTATTACCACTCTCAAAAAGAATCGAATAGGCGTTTTGTTATTATGAAACAATCACTGGCTTGTGCTGGTGGTTTTCCAGTCGTTACTGAGCCTACGTTTTCTCAGTCCTTTATAGAAACATGCGATTGCTGCCACTCTGTTTCAGAGTGTGTTGCTAGTGTCGCTATAATGGCTAAAGTATATGAGTCTAAGTATGAAATCATCAAGCATCCAGTAAATCAATACTTGTTCAAAGTAAGAGTGTGGGAAACACCTTCGATGGCTATTGATCTCACGCCATGGGTTCCTGAAATAGATGCTTTTAGAACTATGAATGAACAGTCTAAATAAAACATTTATGGAATGATAAATTGTAATTGAATCACAAAGAAAGGAAAAAGAAAATGACGTATTTAGAACTGATGAACATAATTAAAACCTTAAACCCAGAACAGTTAGGGCAAAGCGTTACTTTACACACTTCGGATGATGAATTTATTCCAGTTGGAGCAGTTGGATATACTGATGAAACGTGCGATGTTTTGGATGTGGATCACTTGTATTTGATTCCAGAAACTTATGACTGCGTATTGATAACAATAGAAGGACATGACGAAAGAAAGGTCCGGGGTTTGATTAACAAATTCGGACGAGTAAAGACTAAAGAATTAAAACAAGAATATGAAGCCAATAATTATACTATATGTATTGATTGTCAAGATACACACCATGAGGATGATGCTCATATATGTGATAAATGATACTGTAAAATCCGACAGTGAAGCGGTAGGAGGCTATTCCTTAAACCTCTTAGTTGCCAGCCCGATCCGAGTGTGTTGTGACTCTTTGATCGGGCACGGTTTTCTTTAGATTTAACCAGAATTCACAGTACAGAATTAAGGCTGGAATTAAGAGCCTTATATTTTGTTTACAGACTAATTGCGGTTGTTTGGTGGGTGCTTGTTTTTATGGCACTAGTGATAGAGAATATTTATGACACTAGTGATAGATGTTTTATTGACACTGTTAGGCGTTAGTGTTTGGCTTTTCAAGATATAATGATAAATTGTAATTGACAATAAATGTCACACAAAAGGAAAATAAAACATGTTATTGAATCTTCTCTTAAATGGACGAAATGAAGGCAAAGAAATCTATGTTAAATCGTTTCAGATGGCTATCTTAGGCGACACAGGAGAGCGTTTCGTGACGTTAGAGCTTGTAGATACAGAGGAAGACGATGATGGCAATTTGATCGTCATTATGAACATATTTGATGAGACAAAAATAGCTCGCATGGAAATCATTCCTTCCGATTTTGATGCGCTCGCTGCCATGTATGATTTTATTGATATGGAGATAGACGAGACTAAAAATGTCTATCCAATCCGTAACAAAAATCTCTATCCAGAAGGATGGAATTGATCAAATCTTGAAAAATGGATGTGCTAGTTGGCATCCTAATTTTCTCTATTTATTAAACTAGTCTGTGAAGCCTGTTCATTAGACTAGTGTGTGTTTTTCTGTATTATAAAACTAATGGGATTCTTTTTTAAAAGGTGTCAAATATTTTAACAATTGATGATAAATTATAAATGAACACAAAAGGAGAAGAAATGATTTTAGGAATAATTAAGGATCTGACAACGGAAGACAATGGAGAAGAATTGGAGGATATGTTAGCTGTGTATGTTCTGGGATTTGTCGAATGGCGTATGGAGGGAGATTGGATCGTTGACGTTGTAAACACAGAAGACAAGAACGATATTTATATTCGCTTATGTCATGTAGGGGACAATCATACATGTATTATCCTGCGAGCTAATCGGGATTATGATTCCAACAAACAACGCTTTGATCTGATGTTTTGTAAAGATTTTCAAGCTGAATCCCATGCAGAAGATAAGGCTGAAAATTTCTCTGTTGAATTGCACATGTGGGAAGCTTTGAGATCATATTGAAATATTAAAATATTGAAAGGGACAGAAATCCCTTTCTCTTTTTTCCTGTATGAAATTAGTATAGAATTCAGCGTTAGTCTGGAATTCAGCGTTAGTCTGGAATTCAGCGAAAGATTAGTTGAGCTTCGTTAGTTTATGTTTTTCTTAGTTTGTGTTTTGTGACCACTAGTGAATTGTTTTTTTTATTAACTAGTGAAGAAAATGCTTTTCACAACTAATAAAATTATGTTTCCTATAGTTTACACATTATTAAAAAATAATGATAATATATAATTGAATCACAACAACGAGGAAAAAATGAATATTTATAATTATCTGAGCAACGATGTAATTGAAGATCTGATTAATGAAGAGAAAGAAATAGGGGAAGCGTTCCCACAGGAAATGTGGATCTCTCTTTGCCTTTCTGCTGTTGTTAGACAATCCAAAAGATACAAGAATGGACAATTGAGAATCTCTGAACTAGGGGCTGGCTTTATTGAAATCTCCAATAGCAAGAACATCTATGTTGGAACAATTCAAATAGACGGGAGGATGGATAATGCGGGCTATTTTGATGATCTGTTTCGCTTGTTTCCTTCTGTAGAAACGAATGTTAGAGCTATTGAAAGGATTTAGCCTTAGTTTCTAAATCTTACAAAGAGCTGAAAGGCTCTATTTTTTCTTCTTGTTTTGCTAACTAGTGTGTTTTTTGATTTCTTTAGACTAGTGTATGTTTTTCTATATTATAAACTATGTTTCCTATAGTCTACATATTATTAAAAAATAATGATAATATATAATTACACAACAAAAGGAGAATGAAATGCGAGAAATTGTATTTGAAACAACAAATAAAGAGCTATTATCCCTAATCGATGTAATTGGAGATTGGAACGTCTGTGATGGATCTCCATTTATTGACGATCCAAATGACATTCGTATTCGTGCCCATATTTGGAGCGAGGAGCGACGGGAGATCACGTTTATCGTTTGGAAGGAGGATAATTCAGCCCTATGGGGGGGAGAATGTACGGATGCTGTATATGACGGATGCCCAATTGAAGGGGATTTGGCGACGTTCAAAGGAACATTTGAAGAGCTTTTAGAAGCCGTCAAGCTATGGAAAACATTTAAAAGATCGTCTTGGGGCTTTCTCGAAATTCCATAGAAATCTTACAAATAGAAATCTTACAAAGGGGCAGAAATGCCCTATTTTTCCTTTGCTGCTAACGAGGACTAGTTCGTATAATTGTTTTGCTAACTAGTGGATGAAAATAATATTTTTGATACTAACAAAATTATCTTTTCTATAGTTTTAGATTTATCAACAAATGATGATAATATATAAATACACAAAGGGAGATAAAATGACAAATTTGGAATATGCGTATTTGATTCTTGAAATCGCTATCAAGGCTTCTAAAGAACACGATCTTTCACAAAGAACGTGGCGAACATCTGAGCAATTGGATTGTAATGGATCTGTTACAATTGAATACGTTAAAATGTTTATGGGAAAACAGAAAGACGAACGAGAATACACAGAAGATCATATTGAAAAAGTGTGTTCTATTTTTGAAATGATGGCTGAATAAAAAGAAAGGCACATGAAAATTGTGTCATTTCCCCATGCTTTATGTCACTAGTTGATGTTGTTCTGGCTGTTGAAACTAATGAATATATATTTTCAAAGGTTTCAAATATTTTAACAATTGATGCTAAATTATAATTACACAAAGGGGAAAGAAATGAAAACAATCTTATTGACAGCGTGTTGTAATGCGCTCATGGGAACAGCGAACGATGTTCTTGTATGTAGGAAATGTTGGAAGCACAATCCGAAAATGATTGAAGTTTTAAAAAATGATGAAAAATCCAAAGATGATCCTAATCCGCTTGTTGGGGATTTGAATCGCTTCCAAGGATTTCAACGCCCTTTTCCTGTAGGATAGCAAGCGTAGAATTAAGCGAGAATTCAGCGAATGTAGAATTCAGCGAAAGACTATAGCCCACGTTCTTTAGTCTGTGATTTTCTTTAGTCTGTGATTTCTATCCACTAGTGGGAACATTGTTTCTTTCAACACTAGTTGGAAAATTGTTTCTTTTAAATGATTTGAAACTAAGGAATTTATTCTTTCAAAGGTTTCAAAATTGTTTAAAAGCGATGATAAATTGTAATTGAATCACAAAGGAGAATAAAAAATGTATCGAAGAGATTTTATTATTAATGAGGGAGATATTATTTCCTCCATCGAAGATCTTAATGGATCTGACATTATTGTTCTTGCTCCTGATTGGGGGAAGGACAACGTTCCTTCTGGATGCTTTGTGGATCTCCCATGGGGACGGATGCCGTTTGATGGGGGGAATCGTATTATTTTAAACAAGGCTGAAAATGCTTATTGCTATTCTTATTGGACAAGCGATCCAGACAACATTCATCTCCTTGTCTTTGTTCGATCTGAGGATATTCTACATGCTTATAGCAAAGAACAATTGAAGGGACATTTGGAATAAGATCAAATCCTGATGTTTATGTCAATAGTCTTTTTAAATCAAATATAAAACTAGTGAACAACAACGGCTTTTGAGACTAGTGTTTAATTTAATTCTCTTTAAAACTAATAAAATTATCTTTTCAAAGGTTTCAAATATTTAAACAATAGATGCTAAATTGTAATTGAATCACAAAAGGAGAATAAAAAATGATTTTCAACAATACAAAAATCGAATTCGTGGATTCATATATGGATGCCACAGGCCGAGAAATGATCGTCATCAACGTCTACAACAAATTTAAAATTTGTCGTATGTTCGTTTACAACAAAAATCTTGATCTTTTGGCTGTTGTCAATAGCTTTGAGGATACAGAAATTATGGGCGAAACAAAAATTGGAAAATTTCGTGTTTATGCACAAGGGGATATTTAGGATATTTTTTAAAGACACAGAGGATTTTCTCTAGTGTTCTTTTTGTTTGCATTTATAAACTAGTGTGTTTCTATAACAAATAAGACTAGTGTAAAAAATCGTTCTGTTTTGAAACTAAGGAGAATATCTTTTCAAAGGTTTCAAACATTTAAACAATTGATGATAATCTGTAATTGAATCACAACAACGGAGAAATCAATGTCCATAATATCTAAATGCCTTACAAATCTTTTGGATTGTCCAGAGGATTCTTATTCTGTTCCTAATGCTCAATACAGGGCATGTGTAGACGCTGTTATCGCGTCTATCAAAGCCAATACATGCTCTATCCCCATGGAAGCTTTGAAGCGCGTAGGGGAGCATATCAAGGGAGATTTTAATGATGACGGATGCGAAATCTGGGAAATTGGAGATCCGATCAATGTAGGGCAAGGCGTAAAGCCCTTTTGGATTAGCGTAGGAATCCCAACGTCCCTAGAACGTAATGTTTCCCTTCGCTTTATTTCTTTCCCTTGCCCTGTAATGCATTTCGGATTGAACGAAAAAGATGAAGATGGCGATTGGATTACATTCTCTTGATTTCAAAATCTTAAAAAGCACAGAGGATTTCTTCTGTGTTCTTTTTCCTATAACAAATAAAACTAGTATAGAATTCAGCGAGAATTCGGGGGAGAGACTATAGCTCTCGTTCTTTAGTTTGTGTTTTCTTTAGTGTGTGTTTTTTATTCACTAGTGTAAGGAAATCGTTCTTTGAAGACTAGTGGATAAATGAACAAGGCATAGACTAACGTTCCATGGTTTCAATGTTTTTATCAATTGATGATAATTTGTAATTGAGCAATAAAGCTTATCACAAATGGAAATTAAAATGTATTCTTCTTTAAATGGCGAAACAATTGTATTGGGCATCGCTGCCACTTTTATTCTAAATAGCTATTTCGTTATTCCTTGTTCATGGGCTATCGTTTATCTCTTCATGGGATAGCCACAAGAATTTGAAATTCCCATCAATGGTGGGCGTTTCATTTTGTCCATTTTGAGACACTAGTTGATGATTATATAGCAAGACACTAAAGCCCATTAGTTTACAAATCTTCATAATATGATGATAAATTGTAATCACATAAAGGGAGATGAAATGGATAAAGGGAAACAAAATAAGAATCCTTCTGTGCAGCGTCGAAACATGACGCATTTAGCGCACATCATAGCAAAGCCAAAGGCTGGCTATCATAGCTCTAAATCGGGCAAGCGAAGCGATAGAGAGCCCATCCGTAAGCGTAAACACAAAGGCAAGGAAATTGATCATTGATTTTTTCGTTGTATGTTGTCACTAGTAAATAAAAGATGGGAGCAGAGACTAATCTTCGTTGGTTTCAATTATTTCACGAATTGATGATAATTTGTAATTGAGCAATAAAGCTCATCACAAAAGGATAATAAAATGTCATTCGATAGCAAACAACGTAAAGCTAAATCATGGGCAGCTACAGCAAAAGTGGATGATCGTTATTGTAAATCCAACACTTTTCCAGAAAGGAAAAAAAGGGAAAACAAGATAAATCGAATGGAAAAAAGAAATATGCTTCGACGTTTGATTCTTGAAGAAGAAGCTTAGTCTCTCTTTATTCTTAATCTCCGTTAGGAAATCTCATCTAACGGATTTTTCCTTTGTTGATTCTTTGTTCACTAGTTGATTCTTTGTTCACTAGTTGCTCTTTAATGTTGATGTTCTAAATGTAGACTAATGATTCTATAGTTTTAGATATTTCAAGAATTGATGATAATCTGTAATTGAGCAATAAAGCTCTCACAAAAGGAAATACAATGCCACAACAAAATAAATCTAATCCCTTAATCCTTCCGTTGATGCCATTAGCTGATTTGCAATTAGCTTCCCATGTTTTTGAGATCAAAGAGAATCTTTCCCATGTTGATTTACAGGCTCGTCGCGTCAAGGAAGCTTTTCAGATCATGGGAAAGGATGGCGTGTCTAGTGTCTTTACACATTCGTTGAAAATGGGAAAGCTTCAATTCAAATTTATTGACGAAGGATTGATCGCTGTCAATTGGAATTTGATGAATTTATGGGAAAGCGGAAAATATCTCACGCCAACAAAGTAAATCCAGAATTGAATAATTGGACAATACAGCCCTGCTTAGTGTGGGGCTTTTTTTATTAAAATAGCTCATTAGTCTCAGACGATAATCGTTCTTCAAATACAGACTAGTGTTTAATTGTTATTGTAAGAAAGGTTTTAAAATCCTTAACAATAAATGATAAATCTTTTATTTTATCTCATCTGGATAATCTGTTTCTTTAATAGAGACTACGGCTATTGTTATCCCTGCACAAGCGATGCAGACAAGAAGAAGATCTAACACTGTTTTTATTATTATCGTTTCCATGATTTATCCCTTTTGTGATATTCTAATTTTATCAAATTTCTGCGATAATATATCCACTAAAGATGTTTTATTTTATTCACTAGTTGCTATTTGATTTGTTTATTGTTTGAAACTAATAAATATATGTTTTAAAAGGTTTCAAATATTTTAACAATAAATGATAAATTGTAATTGAATAAAGGATGATTAACAGGAGGATAAGCCAATGAATAATTAGGGGGCGATGTGCTGCCGTTTCGTCCCGATAGCAGCGCGGAAAGCAAATAGCTGATGTAATGTCAGCTTTTTGTTTGCCTATCTCAACGAAGACTAATGCAGCTTTAGTGTTTAGAATCCAATGAAGACTAGTGTTCTGGCATTTGCGTGTCGCGTTTGAGACTAATGATATTTGTGTGGCGTTTGAGACTAATGGAGATTTGTATTGCGTTGAAACTAATTAATATATCTTTTCAAAGGTTTCAAATATTTTAACAATAAATGATAAATTGTAATTGTATCCACACAAGAGGAAAATAAATCATGCCTAAATCGCATCCAGATTGTCTCCATTGCATTGATAATCCATGGCTATCTCATAATTTTGAAAAACGTCCACAAGAAGACATAAAAGCGCAACACAACAGCATTATTTTGTATGTTGTGGGGCGTTGTCTTTCTGCTCGTAATGGATATGAGCCGATTACAAAGCGTTCGGATGGAGCTAATCTTTATTTCAAATTCACGAATTCCCACAGAGA
>Ga0209402_10006563_pt1 | contig 10129 bp, 8 predicted proteins | sample ArcticOcean_MG_C_3_FD_187437 | JGI IMG/M metagenome (GOLD analysis project Ga0209402, IMG submission 187437) | Marine microbial communities from western Arctic Ocean - ArcticOcean_MG_CB8_126 (SPAdes) (version 2) | ecosystem: Environmental > Aquatic > Marine > Oceanic | place: Arctic Ocean... | reverse complement strand
AACGTTCCACCCGACGTAACCGCTGGTGATCATCCTCACAACAGAGGGTGAACTTGTTCGGTCGTTTGAGATTCCAGTGACGGAAGCTCATGGATTGACGCTCAGCACCGACGCACAGGGCACGAGTCAGTCGATATGGATCGCTGACAACGGCCGAAAACGCGATCCCGACTACGACTATGACTACATGCCCGATCCTCTGCAAAGCAAGGTCGTGCGAGTTTCGATGTCGGGAATAGTCGAGATGGAGCTAAACGAGCCAGCGGTTCCCGGGCTGCAGGGCGAGTCGTTTTCGGCTACCAGCGTTATCGCATTCGACGAGCATCTCGGTGGCAACGGCGATATCTGGGTAGCCGACGGATATGGCAAAAGCCTTGTTCACCGCTACAACTCAAAGGGTGATTATCTGCGTTCGATAGACGGCACACGAGGTGCGGGTCGATTCGATTGCCCTCACTCGCTTTGGATCGACACCCGCCCCGGGACACCGGAGTTGCTCGTGGCAGACAGGGCCAACGGGCGTGTTCAGGTATTCGATATGGAGGGCGGTTACATCCGCACCATAGGCGCTGATTATTTTGATAGGCCAACAGTGTTTTCCAGCTATGGCGAAAACTTGCTGGTCGGAGAACTAAACGCCCGGGTTACAGTCGTTGGACCAAACGACGAACTGATTGGGTACATCGGCGACAACACACCGGTTTCGGAGGAGCCTGCATGGCCCAACGAGCCCGATGATGCTGATATTCCAAGACGAACTTCTCGACTGGTCGAGGGTCTGTTCAACAGCCCGCACGGCATTACTGCCGACGACGACGGAAACATCTACGTCACCGAGTGGCTGATCGGTGGTCGCTACACCAAGCTTTCGCTGGTTGGATGAGTTTCGGAGTGACCTCGTCGTCTGATCGATCAGAGCCAACGCTTCCGAATCTGATTTGCAAAAACGCGTCTATCGAAGATGTGAAATCGCGCCTTGTAGAGACCGTTGATATCGATGAAGTCGACTTCAAGGGCTGGTCCGGGCTGCACTGGGCGCTCGTTCGGGAGGTTGCTGCCGTCATTTCGTTGCTACTCAACTCGGGCGCCAGCCCGAATCTATCGACCGGCACCGGTCGAACCCCACTGGTCATTGCCCTGAGAAGCGGGCAGGCAGATGCAGTGAAGTTGCTACTCGAAGCAGGTGCTGATCCGAATCGACCAGATGGCGATGGTCGCACGCCGATTGAGGCGGCCAGGGAAGGGCGTTATCCGGAACTGGGGTTGTTGCTGGAGGAGTGAGAGAGACGTCTGTCGTAGTGGAGTTTGAGCACTTCTCCTTCATCCCAGTCTTTTCCTTTTCGGAGAGCAACACGACCCCGGCCCCAGATCCCTCGGCTCCAATGACTCCGCTCGGGAAATAGAGTAGTTACGTATTCAGACTGTTCGTGGCATCCCGCCAAACAGAAGAACGGGCTGACGAATCAGACCGTTCTTATCGATTTCTCAGAAAGCGTGCCTAAGGCACTTACCCTGCCCAGTCACCGTAGATTGGGTACTTGCTGGCGATGATTTCAATGTATGCCGGCTTGTTTGCTCGGTTTGCTGCGAACGCCCGCTCGAGTGCTGGTGCCACCTCTGAAACCTCAGTCACACGCTCCGTCTGCCAACCGATGTGTTCGATAGCACCCGTCATGTTGATCCTGTCGGGACCGAGCACGTCGGACGTGTATGGATCATGACCTTCGCCCCAGAATCCCGCACCGTAGCCGGAGAAACCACCGTTATTGATGTGGACGATCGTCAGGCCGATTTCCAGTCGGTTTAGAACCTCGAAGTTACCGAGCATGTAGCTCAGAGCAGCATCACCGATCACGGCAACACACTGTCGATCAGGGAACGCCAGTTTGGCGCCCATAACCACAGGGAAGCTGAAGCCCAACGACGACACGTTACCCCAACCCAAGAATCCTCTCGGGATCAGAGTTTCGTAAGAGGTGCTCAACTGGTCTCGGGTGTTTCCAGATTCATGAGTGACGAACGAGTTGTTTCGATCGAGAGTTTTTTCCAACTCGCTGTAAACACGGTATGGATTGATCGGAGTTTCGTCCGACGCCATCGCGTCTCGATACGGCTTCATGCCGCTGTCTTTTTCTGCCTTTACGGCGTCCGTAACATCAGTGCGATTACTCGAAGAATTGCCTAACTCAGCCAGCAGCGAGGTCAGGGTGTCTTTCGCATCGCCAATGATCGCGTGCGTCGACTCGTACACCCGGTTGACGTCGAACTCGTCGATGTTGCACTGGATGATTGTCTTGTTAATAGGATCTGGAACACCGTGGCCAAACCGACCCGGTGACAGGCTCGAACCGATCGCGAAGATCAGGTCCGCATCGTTCAGATACTTCACAACGTGGTCGCCCCGAACACCAACCGAAAGCGGGTGGTTCTCGGGGAATACACCTTTCGCCTTGAGCGTGGTGATCACCGGCAAGTTGGCTTTTTCTGCGAAAGAACGAAGTTCGTCTGCCGCGTTGGCGTAAAGCACGCCTTCACCAACGAACAGCACTGGCTTCTTCGTGCCGTTCAGGGCTTCGACAGCTATCTTCACATCGTCGGGGTCCGGAAGACTTTTCCAGCCCTTGGGCGAAACGTAAGGGTCGACGGTTTCGTCGTAGGTTGCCGAAGCGTTCGGAATACCCAGAACCACGGGGCCGGGTCGACCCGATCGCAGCATGGTGTAGGCCCGTCGCATGAATTCGGGAACGCGTTCTGGCTTGTCGATATATCCGTACCACTTCGACACGCCACGAAGACTGGCAGCCTGGTCGAAGCGGGTGTTTTCGGTTGAACCAGCAGCGACAGCATCGACGATGCAAAGCACCGGAGAGTTGTCTTCGTAAGCCTGGGCGATTCCGGAGTAAGCGACCTGAGCTCCGGCGGCGTTGATGCCACCCGAAAACGTGCAAACACCGATCTTGTCCCCGTTGTTCATCCTCGAAAAAGCGTCGGCAACGCTCACAGCGTAGCGGTCGTCGCGCATCATCAGCAACTTGATACCTTCTCGTCCGAACGAGTTGTTGACCTTGCTGACCGGGAAAGTGGACACCCACGAGACTTTTTCTTGTTTGAGGATTCGTGCTATGCCGGTTGCGACATCGATGGTCATGCGATTGCTCCGAGGGATTTCCGAGTGGTTGTTTTAACGGGTTCCGGTACGGGCGAGATTGTACCCGGCAAAACTGATCTGTGCATCTGTTGTCGACGGGAGTCGCATAACACGAGCCTGCCCATCCTCACAAAAAAATCAGACGTTCTTACCTTTAGTTAGCTAACAGAGCGCTAAAGTTCGACATTACCTCGTGCGCGTATCGATCCCATCTTGCTTGCGGATTGATTGCCGTGAGTGGGGCTGTGTTGAAGCTATACGATTCTTTGCGGTAGCTCTGATATTTGAACAAGCGGCTCACCGTATGACCGTGGTTTGCGGGAGTCTCGGAGCGTTTATGCCTGAAAAATACGATGTCGCGATCATCGGTGGTGGAGTTGTTGGTAGCGCTATCGCTCGCGAGTTGAGCCGATACAAGCTAAGAGTCACCGTACTTGAGCGAGCTGCCGATGTGGCACGCGGCACCAGTGGAAAAAACAGCGGTGTAGTTCATACCGGAATTAACGTTCCGGCCGGGTCGGTCAAAGCCAAATATAACGTGGCTGGCGCGAAGATGTTCGAACAGTACTGTGCCGATCTCGACGGCCTGAAGGCCAAGGGCGAGGCAAACGGCGTTCCCGATCTTGAAATAATAGACGGCGCAGCGCTCAAGAAAATGGAGCCGAACATCGAAGGCGCTGGAGCGCTCAATGTTCCAACGGCAGCCATCGCATGTCCCTACACGCTGAATATAGCGATCGCCGAATCGGCGACTGCTGGCGGTGTGGATATCAAGCTCAATTCGCCAGTCACCTAGATTTCCGGCACGGAAGGTGCGTTTGAAATCGAGACGCCGAACGAAACGATAAGCGCCGGACTCATCGTCAACTCTGCAGGCCTGAACTCCGACAAGATCGCCAGGATGGTCGGGGTCACCCGTTGGCGCGTATGGCCGTGCCGTGGTGAGTATGTAATTCTCGACAAGCGAGTGGGTGGGCTCATCAACAGCATGGTCTACCCGGTGCCATCAAAGGGTGGGGCAGGTCTCGGCATCCACATCACGCCGACAACTGATGGAAACATTCTGCTCGGTCCTTCGGCGGATTACACAAACGATGGCGATGACGTGCGAACAACAGCGAAAATTCGCCGTCAGCTTCTTACCGAAGCGGATGAGTTCTTGCCTGGCCTGACCCCCAGAGACGTTATTACCGCGTATTCAGGTATGCGACCGAAACTGGTTCCGTCCAAGGTCGGTGGCTTTGGCGACTTCGTAGTTGAAGAGGTTCCAGAAGCGCCCGGTGTCATGCAGTTGGTCGGTATCGAATCACCGGGACTGACGGCGGCGCCAGCCATTGCGAATGATGTTTCATCGTGGGTGCGTGAACGAATTCCAGCCTCCGAGAGCTCTGATTTCCAGAAGACATGATCATCGGTGCATAGGTCTCGTGAAGAAGGAATGGGCGCGATCAAAGATCTGATTGCGGAAGACCCCGGCTATGGCGAGATAGTGTGTCGGTGCGAAATGGTCACAAAGACCGAGATCGTCGATGCCATCAACAACAAGCTGGACGCTACATCGCTCAACGCAATCAAGTACCGCTCTCGAGCGACGCTGGGTCGTTGTCAGGGTGGTTTCTGCGGGCCGCGTATCGTCGATCTGCTGATCGAAAACGGCAAATCACCGGAGTCGATCACGCTGAACGGTGGTGACTCGTGGCTGTTCCTCGGGACGACAGAAGACCTTAGAGCCGACGCAAAAGCCCGAAGGGCGAGCCAGAAAATGGGAGCGAAATAATGGCACGTCCAGAATTAGCAGATGTGACAGTTATTGGTGGCGGTCCAGCTGGACTGGCTGCCGCCGCCGAGGCCAAAGGCGCTGGCGCAGAGCGAGTGATAATGCTTGAACGCGACGATCGTGTTGGCGGCATTCTGAACCAGCAGGTTCATGACGGATTCGGCACGAAGGTCTTCAAGGAAGCACTAACCGGTCCTGAATATGCAGCGATTTACGAAGACCGGGTCAATGAGCGTGATGTCGAAACCTGGTTGAAATCGACTGTGATCGACCTTAGTTCGGATCGACTGATTTCTGTTCGAAACGACAAGGGAATTAAGCCGATCGATTCTGGATCTGTGATTATCGCCACCGGTTGTCGAGAGCGGACTCGTGGAGCGATTGGTACGGCTGGAACCCGGCCCGCTGGCGTGTACACCGCTGGTGCCGTGCAGAACTATATGAACGTGCGCAACCTGGCGGTGGGCCGAAAGGTTGTGATCCTCGGTTCTGGTGACATCGGCTTGATCATGGCTCGGCGGTTGATGCTTGAGGGTGCGGAGGTCGTCTGTGTCGCCGAGATTCTCCTGCAACCAAGCGGCATTGCTGCCAACATCGTTCGCTGTCTCGAAGACTTCAACATCCCGCTGTACCTCAGCACTACGGTGTCTGAGATCCACGGCAAGGAACGCGTCACGGGCGTCACGCTCGCCAACGTTGGACCGAAGATGGGCGAGGTAAAAGGCACCAGACGATTCGTCGAGTGCGACACGCTGCTGTTATCTGTCGGCCTGATTCCCGAGACGGAACTGGCTGTTGGAGTAGGAGTCAGCATGAGCCCCGCAAGAAACGGCGCTATCGTCGACGATTCGTTCCGCACCTCGATTCCCGGAATCTTTTCGTGCGGAAACGTACTTCAGGTACACGACGTGGTCGACTTTGCGACTCTTGAGTCCGAGAAGGCCGGCGTAGCTGCTGCCGTTTGGGCGATGACCGTAAAACTGCCTGAGCCCGTAATAAAAATGAACGCAGGCGGAGGTTTGCTCTACGTGCTACCGGCAACGATTAGTGGTCAGGACAACGTCGATTTCACGATGCGCCCATGGACGGAAGAGCACGATAAATCAGTTGTGTTCAAGAGTGGTGGTGAGGTGCTAAGACGAATGAAGATGCCGCACATGGAACCAGCCGGAATGATCCGAATCAAGGTCGGCAAGGGTCGGTTTAAACACGTGATAAATAACGAGATAACAGCGGAGATTGAAGATTGAATTCCACCATCATTTGCACCGTGTGCCCGGTTAGTTGTCCCGTTGATGTTGAGTGGACCAAAGAAGACGGTGTCACTGGCATCAAGAACCATCTTTACAAGTTAGCGAACGATTATGTCTCCTCCGAGATATTCGACCCGCGCCGCACGGTTACAACCTCGATGCCTGTCGATGGCGGTGACTGGCCGTTGGTGAGCGTTCGGACCAACCCGCCGATTCCGAAAGCGATGATGCTTGAGACTATGGATGAGATTACCGGTGTGTGTGGGTGCAGGCTCCGGTGAAGGTTGGTGACGTGCTGATCGCAAACGTTCTCGGCACGGGTTGCGACGTTGTTGCGACTCGAAACGTTAAGAGCGCCTAGCTCCGGGTAACATTGGGCGCATCGTTGATCATGTTGATCAACCCAGATTGCTCAATTTCCGGGGGCTGGAATGGTGCCGGAAGTTCATGCTGATCACTTTGAATTCTTCAGTCGAAACCACAGCGTGTGAAGATATCGCACACTTTTCTGAGTGCGGTAATTTCCGATATTTACTGACCCGTGAGTTCGGGGGTGAACCGACCTGCTTGTTCATCATGCTGAACCCGTCGACTGCTGACGCCGAGCGAGACGACCCAACGATTCGCCGGTGCACCAGCTTTGCGAAACGCGAGGGGTTTGGTCGGCTGGAGGTTGTGAACTTATACGGATTTCGGAGTCCTTCACCTTCAGTACTTTTTGCCTCGCCCGATCCCGCTGGTCCCGACAACGATCGCGAAATCGAGGGGGCGTTGGACCGGGCTGACTCAGTGGTTGTGGCGTGGGGGAATCACGCTGAGCAAGAGCGAGTCAACAAAGTTGTTGGACTGATCGAGCGCTCAGGCAAAGCATCGAACTGTTTCGGATTAACGAAGCTGGGGCAGCCGAAACATCCCTTATATTTGAAGGCTGAAACGAGTCTCCGTCCACTATCATCCTGAACTTGATTCAGGATCTATGACGAGGTGGGAATGGTTGGCGACTTGGCGAACTATGAAGCTGCCTGCTGAGTTGCCGAGTGACGCCAGATGAAACAGATACTGAATCAAGTTCAGCATGACAGTACTGAGTGCCCTAACCCCAGTCCTTCGAAGGAAACTCGGGGATCGACTCTGGTATTGCCGTGATTGTTTCGACGACGATGTTCATTGTTCCTTCGCGTCGAGAGACCGTGCCTGTGGCGAGGAGCAATGACTCCTTGATGACGAGTTTCAGGCGCTGGTAAACCGTTGGCCAGATGATCAGTGGCGAGTGGCCGAACTCGTCTTCGAGGGTGACAAATACGGTCTTGCCGTTCGGCTTCTGGCGTCGGATCACCAGACCCGCGACCGAAATTCGATCGCCGTTGGCGTAGTTTCTAACTTCTTCGCTGCGGATCACGGTTGAAGGCAAATACGGCCTGATCTTCGACATCAGGTGACCCTGCGGATAGACGCCCGTCGCCGAGTACTCACCGATCATCCGGTCCCAGCCCGACTCCTCGGGAAGTGCCACTATGTCCTGTTCAACCGGCATCTCAAACGCCAGTTGACGCGTGCCATCCTTCTTCTCGCCACGGGGTCGATAACGTAAGCCCGACTCCCAGCGCAGGTGCCGTCGATCAGCGGTTTTTGGCGGATCACGATCGGGATCGGCAATCTCGTCGAAGCGATCGAGTGCCCCGGCTGCCGATAGGTGGTCGAGCACCTTCTGCTGTGTCCCGGTCCTCATCATGAAATCTGACAGCGAAACGAAATCACCGCTTTCGTCACGTGCCTCAAGAATCGGAATCGCCGTAGCAGTTCTCAACTTCGCCACATGAGTCAGACCCATCCGCAGCGCTCCATCTTCGATAACTGCCTTACCGCCACTCAGATTCACATCCGGACTCAGCACTTTGACCCCGTGCCGAACGGCATCTTCTTTCAGCGTTTCGAGATTATAAAAACCCATCGGCTGGTTGTTGAACAGCCCAACGAAAAACTCCAGGGGCCAGTAGTGCTTCAGCCACGACATCTGGTAGGCCGTCACCCCGAACGCAAAGGCGTGAGCCTCCGGAAACTGGTACATGCCGTGGAACTTCCCGAACACCTTTTCGGCGGCATCAAGCGGAACGCCTTTTGCAAGCGCACCCGAGATGAACTTGTCCTTCCAATGGGCGATGTGTCGCTCGTTATTTCGACGTGTGAACGCACGTCGCATCTGGTCGCCCTCGACCGCGCTCATGCCTCCGACATGCATCGCTAGTTCACCAAGCTGGTCCTGGTAAAGCGGCACGCCATACGTTCGTCCCAGCGCCTGTTCTTCCAGCGGGTGGTCGAACTTCCAATCGGGATCTTTGCCCATGTGACGCCTGATCAAAAGCGTCACACCATCGTTCACTCCAACGCCCGGCCTCACTGCTCCCACCTCCCACGCCATCTCGGTCAGGTTGCGTGGGCGCAGGCGAGTAACCGTCTGCATCTGTGCCGCCGATTCGATCTGAAAAACGCCAATAGTGTCGGCGTTGTGAATGTCGGTGTAGACGGCGTGATCCTCGAAGTCGATCCGAGAAACGTCGACTCTCTCTTCGGTCCGTTTGCGGATGAGTTCGAGCGCCTCAGAGAGTTGCGACAACGCCCCGAGTGCTAGGAAGTCGATCTTCACAAACCCGGCGTCTTCGGAGGCGTTTTTGTCCCACTGGCAGATGTACCGACCATCGACGGCACTGCGCTGAAGCGGCACTGTTTCGGACAAAGGTCGTGCCGAGAGAATCATTCCACCGGGGTGTTGGGCGAGATATTTTGGGAAGTGGTTTAGCTGTTGGGCGAGTTCGATGAGCATCTTCCATACGGGTGCGTCGATCCGGTCTCGGAATTCGGGTAACTCTGCCATTTCCTTCGCCAGAGCAGGAATCGAACTGTGCCCATCGAGTCGCTTGTTGAGTCGCCCCAGATCGTCCTCGGCAATCCCGAGAGCCTTACCCAGATCCCGTACTGCTCCACGGATTCGGTAGGTCGAAATCATTCCCGTTAGCACGGCGCGCTCATAGCCCCACCGTTCATGGATTCGCAGGATTAACTCGGCACGAATTTCACGCGGGAAGTCGAGGTCTATGTCAGGCGGTGCCAGCTTTTCTCCGTCGGTTGTTTCTGGAAGAAAGCGGTCGAGCCGAAGTCCGAACTGGAGCGGGTCGATGTGCGATAGACCCGTCAGGTAGCCGATCAAGAGAGCCACCGACGACCCGCACCCTCGCCCCGGTGGGTTCTCTTCCAATGGCAATCCCGGTTCCACAAGCCCAAGGTCTTCCTGTACCTCGCGGGCGATCCTGATGATGTCGTAGTACTGCAACAGGAAACCTACTAAACCGTGCTTTTCCAGCAGGTCGAACTCCTTGTCGAGTCGTGCTGTTACTTCGGGAGTCACGCTTCCGTATCGACGTACCGCCGCCTCTTCACAAATCTTTCTCAGATAGCTCGATTCGGTGTGCCCCGGCGGCAGAAAATCGTACGAAGGAAAGTCGTAAATGGCGTCAGAAGTGAGATCGAATTCACACCGGTCGGCGATCTTTACGGTGTTCTTTATCGCTTCGGGGTGCTCGCTAAATAGCACGCTCATTTCATCGGGTGACTTCAGGAAAAACTGGTCGTTGGGCCGGCGTTCTCGGTGGCTGGCTTCGAGTGATTTGTTGTGCTTGATCGCAACGAGCGAGTCGTTGAGCCGATGCCGGTCTCGCACGTGGTAATGGGCGTTGTTGGTTGCAACGATTCCCACTCCCTGCTCTTTGGCAATCGCCGCCATATGACGGTTTCGCTGGACATCGCCCATAACGAGGTTTTGCTGTAGCTCAAGGAAGAAGTTTTCCTTGCCGAATGTCTCGACGTATTTTCTGGTGGCGCGTTCGGCGGAGTCGATGTCGCCAGCGGTTACTAACTTCGATATTTCGCCTCGTCGGCAGCCTGATAAACATATGA